>Ga0070709_10000046_pt1 | contig 100297 bp, 87 predicted proteins | sample LARL51metaG_FD_65449 | JGI IMG/M metagenome (GOLD analysis project Ga0070709, IMG submission 65449) | Corn, switchgrass and miscanthus rhizosphere microbial communities from Kellogg Biological Station, Michigan, USA - LAR L5-1 metaG | ecosystem: Host-associated > Plants > Roots > Rhizosphere ... | reverse complement strand
CAGCGGCGCCGGCTGCGCGAGGCCGGCACACCCGCCCGCGTGCGCATCCGCGAGCTGCTCGACGATGTACTCCGCGATGCGCGGCTTGTCGGCGTTGGCGAACACCGCGTCGACGCCGAGCCGCGCGCGCTGCGCGGTGCCGCTCGCGTCGAGATACGCGTCGGGATTGCCGTCGACGCTGCAGCCGGTGAGGATGAGGTGCGCAGTGGGGTCGTCGCGGCGCAGGCGGCGCAGGCGCTGGCGCGTGGTGGCGTCGGCCTGCAGGGTCACCGTGCAGGAGTTGAGCACGCGCACGTCGGCGGGCTCGTCGTCGGCGACGACGTCGAGGCCGGCGGCGCCGAGCTGCCCGGCCAGCTCCGCCATCTCGGCGAAGTTGACCTTGCAGCCGAGCGCGGTGAGCGACACGCGCAGCGGCCGGGTAACGCTCACGATGGCACCGTCTCCGGCACCGCCCAGCCCGCGGGCGCGTCGCGCATCTCGCCGGCACCGGCGAGCAGCGCCGACACGGCGACGACACCCGCTAGTCGCGCACGCAGCACGCGAGGACCGAGATGCACCGGCGATGCGCCCGCAGACTGCAGCACGGAGAGATCGGCGGCGTCGAGCCCGCCCTCGGGCCCGATCACCAGCGCGATGCGGTCGCCCGCGCGCGGCGGCGGCGAGAGCGAAGCAAGCGGCGTCGCGCCGTCGAGCGTGCAGGCGAGCAGACGCGTGCCATCGGGCAGCAGCGCGGGAACCTCGTGCAGCTCGCGCACCGGGTGCACCACCGGCACGCGCCCGCGCCCCGCCAGGCCCGCAGCGTTGCGCGCGATCGCCTGCCAGCGCGCCACGCGATGCGCCGCGCGCCGCGCGTCGGGACGCGCCACGGTGCGCCGCGTCAGCACCGGCCACACCGCCACCACGCCCACCTCGGTGAGCGCCTCGACCAGCTCGTCCATGCCGTCCTTGGCGACGGCCTGCACCACGTGCACCTCGAGCCCCGGCTCACCGCTCACGGGCCGCGACCACTCCACCTCGCCCTCGACCACCGCTGCGCTCACCGACAGCAGCCGCACGCCGTGCTCCATGCCCGCGTCGTCGACCACCACGACGTGCTCGCCCGGCGTCGCGCGCAGCGAGCGGGCCAGGTGCGCGGCGTCGTCGCCGTCGATGCGGGCACGGCCGCCGGCGAGGTGGCCGGCGGGAACGAAGAAGCGGGGCACGGCGCCAAGTCTAGGAGGCGAGGCCCGCGGGCGCGCTCGCGTAGGATGGCGCGACGTGTCCACGACCGTCGAGCACATCCCCGCCCGCGCCGCGGACGGCATCACCCTGGCGGCGACCGCGCACGGCCAGGGCCCGGCGCTGCTCATGATCCCCGGGCTGGGCGCCTCGCGCAGCGTCTACGCGCCGATCGTGCCGCTGCTCGCCGAGCGCCATCGCGTCATCGTCTTCGACCCGCGCGGCGTGGGCGACTCGGAGATCACCGACGGCCCCTACACCATGGCCCAGCTGGCGAACGACGCGGCCTGCGTGCTCGATGCGGCAGCCGAGCAGAGCGCCGCGGTCTTCGGCGCCTCGATGGGCGGCATGGTGGCGCAGCAGATGGCCGTCGACCACCCCGAGCGCGTCGACAGGCTGATCCTCGCCTGCACCGGCCCCGGCACACCGCACGCCGTTCCCGCCGACCGCGAGGCGACGCGCGCGCTGCTCGGCAAGGGCGCGAAGACGCCGGAGGAGGCGTACCGCATCGCCACCAGCGTGCTCTACACGCCGCGCTTCCGGCAGGAGCATCGCGACTTCGTCGAGCGGCAGATCCGCGATCGCGGCCGCCGTCCCGTCAGGGCGCGCGCCTTCAGCGCGCAGTACGAGGCGGTGCGCCACCACGACGTCTGGGATCGCCTGCCCGAGCTGCGCATGCCGGTGCTGGTGCTGCACGGCGGCGCGGACGTGGTCATGCCGCCGGGCAACGGCGAAGCCCTCGCGCAGCGCATCCCCACAGCGCGCCTGGTGCTCCTCGACGGCCTCGGCCACCTCTTCTTCCACGAGGATCCCGAGCGCGCCGCGCGCGAGATCCTCACCTTCCTCGACGAGGACGCCGCGCCGCGCCGGGTTTCCGCCATATCCGGCTGAAACGAGAAGGGCTGGGCCCGCCGTCAGGCCACCTCTCCCGGCGCCGCCATCCGCCCTTCGACGCGCGCCACCGCCAGCTCGTGCACGGGCGAGACCAGCAGCCGATGCGGCAGCAGCGGCCGGGCGCGTCGCAGTGTCAGGCAGAGCGCGGCATGCGCGGCGCTGTGTGCGGGCGTCCAGGTGATGCCGTAGCCACGGCGCACCGCCGCCGGCAGCAGCCCGACGGTGGTGAAGGCGACCACCTCCCAGCCGGGCCGCAGCCACAGCGAGGGCAGCGGCGGACGCAGCACCGTCTGCGACACCAGCCGCGAGCCGGCGCCCGGCACGGCCACGCCGCGCGCAACCTGCCGGTCGACATACGTGCGCAACGCGCGATGCGTCTTCCAGAGCAGGCGGGGCGGCACGCGCATCAGGTCGGCCACGGCGTCCCATTCACGCACGAAGCGGTCGCGATCCGCGGTGGTCAGTCTACCGACCAGCGCGTCGTGGGTGGTCAGCATGGTGTCGACGAAGGAGGCGTGCACCCAGCGCAGCAGCTCGCCGTCGAGCGCGGTGTATCCGGTGCCCGCGCGCTGCACCGTGGTGGCATGCGGCAGAGGCAGGGTTCCGCTCACGTGCGTGTGCATGCGGTCGACCAGCGCCGAGGCGGCCTCGGCCTCGGCGCGCGTGCCGTAGGTGACCATGGTCACCCAGCGGATGGTGCGCATCAGCCGGCCGAAGGGGTCGTCCGCGTAGGCGCTGAAGTCGATCGCCCCTTGCGCCACCAGGGGATTGGCCGCCTGCATGAGCAGCGCGCGGCCGCCGCCGAGGATGAGCAGCGGCTCGTGCATCACCCGCCAGGTCACCGACTCGGGACCGAACAGGCCGGGGTCCGGGGTGGGATCGCGCAGCGGCAGCGGCCGGTTGCCGCCGAAGGGCAGCGGGCGCACCAGCAGCTCGGTGACCTGCCGCCGTGTCGGGATGGCGATGCGGATCAACGCGGGCCCGAGCTCTCGAACGGCTACGAGGCGGTGGCCGTCGCGCTGATCTCGCGGATGACGGTCACCTTGATCATGCCCGGATAGGTCATCTCCGACTCGATCTCGCGCGCGATCTCCGCACAGAGCTCGGGGACGCGATCGTCGGAGACGCTCTCCGGCTTGACCGAGATGCGCACCTCGCGGCCGGCCTGCATGGGGAAGGCGCGCTCCACGCCCTGGTGTCGTGTGGCGATCTGCTGCAGCTGCTCGAGCCGCTGCAGGTAGGTGGTCAGCGTGTCGCGGCGCGCGCCGGGACGCGATGCGGAGATGGCGTCGGCGCAGATGGTGAGCATGGCCAGGTCGGTCGAGGGCTCCTCGTCGAAGTGGTGCGCTTTGACCGCGTGGACGATGCCTGACTCGGTGCCCAGCAACGTGAGCAGCTCGCCGCCGATGATGGCGTGCGACCCCTCGACGTCGTGGTCGACCGCCTTGCCGATGTCGTGCAGCACGCCGGCGTGGCGCGCGGTGGTCGCGTCCATGCGCAATTCCGAGGCGAGCACCGCGCAGAGGTAGCCGGTCTCCTCGCAGTGCAGCAGCGCGTTCTGCCCGTAGGAGAAGCGGTAGTGCAGGGTGCCGAGCAGCTCGGCCAGCTCGGGCCGGCCGGCGATGCCCATCTCCCACATGGCCCGCTCGCCGAGGTCGGTGATCTTGCGATTGAGCGCGCTGCGCGTCTGCAGCAGCAGCGGCGGCACCTCCTCGGCGCGCAGCCGCCGCTCCAGCACCTCGAGCGAGGCCTGGCGGGCGATCTCGCGGCCGATGGGGTCGAGCGAGCGCAGCGTGGCCTGCTGCCGCTCGGGGTCGACGCCCAGCTCGGCGGAGGTGCCCTGGGCCACCGCGGTGAGCGAGTCGAGCAGGCGCTGGCGCGACTCGTCGGAGAGCCCTTCCAGGGCCAGCGGGCCGGTGCGCGGGGCGCTGTCGATGTGCGAGACGTCCTGGCGCTGGATGGCGTGGACGATCAGCTCCTTGGCGGAGGGGGCCAGCTCGCCGACCCGGCCCTGGATGGTGCGGGTGACCCGGCCGGGGTGGTCGGTGGCCAGCTCGGCCTCGACGCGGTCGAGCACGGTGCGGGCGGCGGCGTCGCGGTCGAGGGCGGCCACCTCCTCGAGCTTGTGCCGCGTCTGCGCACGCTCCTCGTCGAGCGCGGCGCGTTCCGCGTCGATCTCCGCCCGCTGCTGGGTGACCGCGTCGCGGCGCTCGTCGACGGCGGTGCGGCGCTCGCGGTGCACCTTCTCGACGTGGTCGAGGCGGGCCTGGCTGGCGTCCAGCTCGGCGCGGCGGGCGTTGAGCTCGTCCATGGCCGACTCGCGCGCCTGCAGCGCGGCGTGCCGGGCCTGGGAGACCTGCTCGGCGGCGCGGGCGCGCACCTCGGAGAGGGCGTTGCGCTCCCCCCCGGCCGCTCCAGGCGCCGCGGTGCTCGCGCCGCGCCGGCGGGCGGCTGCCGCGGCGCGCATGCCGGTGGCTGCGACGGCGAGAGCGCCGGCGAGGATGGCTGCGGCGACGATGGCGAGAACGACTTCCATGCTGGTGCAGCGAGTGTAGCCAGGGCGAGGCGGCCCGCGGCCGCCCAGGGGCGAAGAACCTCAGACGCCGATCGCAGGGGGAACGCTGGCACTCGCCGCACTCCAGCGGCGAATGCTGGCGTGGGGGAGGCCCCCGAGCGGCGCGCGTCAGCGCGCGGACGAACCCGCCGGAGACGCCGGTCAGGCGCCGATCGGCGGGTCGAAGGGCTCGGCTGCGGTGTGGGTCAGGTGCCGGGCGAAGACCTGCGCCGCCGGCGGCAGGGTGCGCCGCCGGTCCCAGCAGAGCGCCATGGTCCGCGCCACCGCCGGCTGCCGCAGCGGGATCACCGCCACCTTGGTGCTCGGCACCGGCAGCGGCATGGGCAGCAGGGTGGTGCCAAGCCCCGCCTCGACCAGCCCCTGGATGATGGTGAAGTCGTCCCCCTCGTAGGCCACCCGCTCGCTCACCCCCTCGCGGTTGAAGGCATCGTCGACGACCTTGCGCAGCCCGCCGCGGGAGCGGGGCAGGATGAGCGGCTCGTCGGCCAGGTCGTGCAGCGAGCAGGAGGAGCGCCCCACCAGGTGGTGCCCGGCCGGCACCACCACGGCCACGCGCTCACGGAACAGCGGCACGATCTCCAGCTCCTTCACGCCGACCGGCGGCGGCCCCAGGATGCCGAGGTCGAAGTCGCCGTCGAGCACCCCGCTGACCACCTCGTTGGACTGCCCCTCACGAAGGGTGAAGCGGATGCCCGGCCGCTCCTGCAGGAAGCGGGCCAGCCGCTCCGGCAGCCAGCGGGCGCCCACGGTGTGGAGGAAGCGGATGCGCACCTCGCCGCTCTCCGGCGAGGCGGCCCCGGCGGCGTCGGCGACGGCCTCGCGGAGCTCGTGGAGCAGCCGCTCGGCGCGGGGGATGAAGCGCTCACCGGCGCCGGTGAGGCGGATCGAGCGGCCCACCCGCTCGAAGAGCGGCACCCCCAGGGATTCCTCCAGGCGGGCGATCTTGCGGGAGACGGTGGACTGGTCCTGGTGGAGCAGCTCGGAGGCGTGGCCGAGGTGGCCCTGCCGGGCGACGGCGAGGAATACCCGCAATGCCTCGGCATTGATGCGATCCATGCAATGATTCGATCCTAAAATCGCTGTTGATGTCAATGACGCGACGCATCACACTGGGCGGCGAGCGGCGACCGTTGGGCGCCGACCTTTGTGTGGGAGAAGCCAGAAGTGCTGATCGCGAACGCGACCGACGCGGTGCACGACGCTCGTCGCCGGCACCGTCGGGAGTTGGCGGAGCGGACCCGGCTGCGGCGGCTGATCGAGAGGGTGGACACGGTCATCCTGGCCTGTGAGGAGGCTCACCTCCAGGGCTTCAAGGAGTGTCCGCCCGACCTCGCCGAGACCGCCGGGCGCCTCTTCGCCGGCGCCCGCCGCTGCGTGCGCCTGACCGGCGACGAGGCGGCCACCAACCTCGTCCGGGAGGTCTGCTCCCGGCCCCGCCCCAAGATCACCGACATCATGGACGGCCTCTGGACCGTGCAGGAGGTGGTCTTCGACCTCATGCTCCCCTGGCGCACCGAGCTGCCCGAGGACGTGGAGCTGGCCGGCGCCCCGCTGCTGCCGGCCTGGCGGTACAACGCCGCCTGAGGCGGCCTTCCAGGGATCTTCCCCTCCAACCGGGGAGCGGGCGCCCTCAGGGGCGGCCGCTCCTTGGTCGTTAAGGGAGCTTGAACGGCCTGCACCGTTCGCACCATCTGTGACGAATGCCACAGACGGCGCCCTGATCCAGGGGTAGGGTGCGCTCCCGAGGCGTGGCGAGAGCCACGTCGGATTGGGAGGATGCAGTGATCCAGGCCCCATCGATCGCGGTCGAGCCCGCCTGGCCGGGCACGGTCAGCGACGCCGAGCAATCCGAGTTTCTCGACCGCCTTCCCGCGGAGGAGCGCACCGCCGTCTTCTTCGAGGGCGAGCGGCGCTACCACCCGCGCGGCTCCGCCCTGGTCGCCCAGGGCCAGCGCGGCGGCGACGTGCTGGTGGTGGTCCGCGGCCGCGCCGCCATCGAGTGCGACGCGCCCAACGGGCGCCGCATCATCGTCGCCGTCTGCCAGCCGGGCAGCGTGGTGGGGGAGGTGGCCGCGCTCGACGGCGGCCGCGTCTCGGCCACGGTGCGTGCCCTCGAGACCGTGGAGACCATCTCGATCTCGGGCGCGCGCTTCCGCCGCCTGGTCCGCGAGCACCCCGCCGTCGCCGACGTGGTCCTGCGCAGCCTCTGCACGCGGCTGCGCGACGCCGACCGGCGCGTGGTCGAGCTGGGCGCCGGCGACGCCGTCGGCCGCGTCTGCGCCCGCGTCGCCGAGCTGGCCGCCGAGCACGGGCAGATCACCGGTGAGGGCATCCTCATCACCCTCTCGCTCTCGCAGGACGAGCTGGCCGGGTACACCGGACTGTCGCGCGAGGCGGTCAGCCGCGTGCTCGGCGTGCTGCGCCGCCGCGGCTGGGTGAGCACGGCGCGGCGCACCACGGTGGTGCACGACCTCGACGCCGTGCGGCGGGCCAGCCGGCGCTAGAGGCTCACGCCTCGCCGCGTGCCGCTGCCTCGCGCCCTTCGTCGCAGACGGTGCGGTAGTCGCAGCGGCGGCACTGCCATGCGGAGGGACGTGGCGGGAACTCGCCGTCGCGCCAGGCGCGGGCCAGCTCGGCGGTGCTGACGCTGAGGTGGTTGGTGAACTTCTGCAGGTCGCGCGCGCCGAAGACCATGCGCGTCGACTCGCCGGTCTGCAGGTGGTGCAGCTCGACGGCGACCTCCTCGACCTCGGCGCGCCGGGCCAGGGCCACGGCGTAGGCGCGCACCTGCAGGTCGCTGCGCAGCGCCTGCTCGTCGCGCGGCGGCCCGGTCTTGTAATCGACGACGGTGGGCGGACCCTCGTACGGCGCGTCGACGCGGTCGAAGCGGCCGGCGATCTCGGCGCTGGTGTCGAGCGCCAGGTTGAACGACTGCTCGACGCCCGAGATGTTCGCTGAGATCCAGGCGCCCGTCTCCGCGTAGCGGCGGAGCTGCTCCTCGCCATACTCGCGCAATTCGCGGTGCGCGCCCTTGGGCCCCGGCGTCGCCTCCCACGCACTCAGCCAGAGCGCGGCCAGCTCGTCGCCGCCGACCTCCCTGCCCGACTGCCGCATGGTGCCCGCCCGTTGCAGCACGCTGTGCATGAGGATGCCGTACCAGCGGTGCACCGACTCGCGCACCGGCATGTGGTAGCGGCGGCGGTACTCGAAGCGGCGCGGGCACATCTTGAAGTCGCGCAGGTCGACGACGCTGCAGACCAGCCGCGAGGGTGAGGCCATGCCGTCGGGACGCCGGCGGCGCTGCAGCGGCGCGGGTGCGTACTCGACGGGACGCGCCACGGGCTGTGCCTCGACGCCGCGCACCGCGGCGATGAACGGAGTCAGCCGCTCGTCGCTGAAGGAGCGCGGGTAGCGGCCGGCGCGGGTGAACACCAGCCGGTCCTGCGCGCGCGTGGCCGCCACGTAGAAGAGGCGGCGCTCCTCGTCGACGCTGCCGTCGCCGGGCGGCGCCTCCTCGGGCACCAGCTCGTTGGGCAGCGTCAGCCGGGCGCCGAAGCCACCGCGCCCCGGCCAGCGAGATTCCACGCAACGTGGCACGAACACCACGGGCCACTCCAGTCCCTTGGCGGCGTGGCAGGTCATCAGCAGCACGCCGTCCTCGATGGGCTCGATGGGCGCCATCTCGTCGGCGGCGCCGGAGTCGCGCAGCACCGCGAGGTAGCGCAGCGCGGGAGCCAGGCGGCGGTCCTCGGTCCAGTCGGCGAAGGCCTCCAGCAGCTCGCCGAACTTGTTGAGGTTGGCGCCCGCCTGCATGCGCTCGACGTCGCGGCCCAGCGCGAGGATGCCGCGGTAATACTCGGTGGCTTCGAGCGCGGCGAAGAGGATCTCGCGCGCATCCTCGTGGGTGGCCAGCGCGTTGAGCTCTTCGACGGCGGCGACGCAGCGGCGCACCGCGGCGGCATCCGCCTCGTCGAGCTCGTTGAGACCGGCGTCCTCGGCGACCATGCGCGCCAGCGGCAGGTCGTGCGCCTCGCAGAGCTCGACGAGCGCGCGGCGTCCGCGCCCGCTGACCCGCCAGGCGGGCAGGTGCAGGCAGCGGATCAGCGCCTGCGAGTCGCGCGGCTCGTCGATCAGGGTGAGCAGGGCCAGCAGGTCCTTGACCTCGGGCTGCTGGAAGTAGCCGCGCCCGCCGTGCACCTGGTAGGGGACGAGCAGCTCCTGCATGGCCGCCATGGCGGCGCGCATGTCGCCGTGCTGGCGGAAGAGGATGGCGATGTCGGCCGCGCGCGTGAGCGACGCGGTCTCCAGCAACCTGCGGCACTCGCCCGCGATGGCCAGCATCTCGCTGCGCTCGTCGGGCGCCTCCCACAACTCGACGTGCGAGCCGTCGCCGCGCGTGGCGGCCAGGTCCTTGGTGATGCGCGACTCGGCGGCGGCGGTGCCGATGACGCCGCGGCAGGTGGTGACGATCTGCCGCGTGCTGCGGTAGTTGCGCCGCAGCACCACCGTGCGGTGCTCGGGATACATGCGCCGGAAGCGCTGCAGGTTGGCCAGCGAGGCGCCGCGGAACTTGTAGATGGCCTGGTCGTCGTCGGCCACCACCAGCACGTTCTGATGCGACTCCACCAGCGTTTCCACCAGGCGTGCCTGCGCGTAGTTGGTGTCCTGGTACTCGTCGACCATCACCTGGCCGAGCGGCTCGGCGACGGCGCGACGCACCGCGGGCTGCTCGCGGAGCAGCTCCTCGCAGAGCTGGATGCAGTCGTCATGGTCGAGCAGCGCGTTGGCGCGGTAGCGCTCCTGCAGGCGCGCGTAGACGGCGGCGCACTCGTCCTGACGCTGCAGCAGCGAGCGCTCCGCCGGGTCGGTGCACTCGGCGAGCGCGTCGGCGGCCCAGCGCGCGTACTGCGCCGGCGTCACCAGCTCCTGCTTGGCGGCGCCGAAGAGTCGCAGCAATTCGTAGATGAGGTCGTGCGGTCGCAGCTGGTTCCAGAGGGTCCGCGGCCGCAGCTCGGCGAGCACCGCGTCGAGGTGCAGCCACTGCTCGGCCTCGTCGGGGACGCGGAAGGTGGGCGGCACGCCGACCAGCCAGCCCCACTCGCGGACCACGCGGCGCGCGAAGGAGTGGAAGTTGGTCAGCGGCACGTCGCCGCTGAAGGCGCCGTGCTCGCGCTCGGCGCGGTCGCGCATCTCCGCGGCGGCCTTGACCGTGTAGGTGAGCACGAGCTGGCGCTGCGGCGGCAGGCCCTCGCCGACCAGGGCCAGGAAGCGCTCGACGATGACCCGGGTCTTGCCGCTGCCCGGCCCGGCCAGGACCAGGCAGGGCCCCTCGCGGTGGTCGACGGCCGCCTGCTGGTCGGGGTCGAGGGGGACGGTGGGCATCTGCTGGGCGGCATGGTGCCACGGACGCGCCGCGGCGGGGACGGCGCCCTGGGCTACACTTCTGGCTCGCCGTGGCACGGAGCCTCGTCCGTGCCCCCGTCGGCCAAGTCGAGATCCGGCCGTGCCCTGGTGGGCCGTGCCGGGGAAAGGAGGTGAGTTCCCGACCGTGTCGGAGGTCAAGGTCCGAGAGGGCGAGACCTTCGAGAGCGCGCTTCGCCGCTTCAACAAGAAGATCAAGCAGAACGGCATTCTCTCGGAGGTTCGTCGTCGCGAGCACTACGAGAAGCCGTCCGTCCGCCGCAAGCGCAAGCTGGTGGCGGCCAAGAAGCGTCGCCTCAAGGCCGGGTGATCCCCGCGATTGCCGACGGGTCCGTCCTGCGGGACGGACCCTTTTTCGTTTGAGCCCCGCACCGCCGGGGACACCTTCTGCAATGGAATGCGAGTGACCCTGCTGCGTGACCCCGACCTGGGCCGCGAGGCCGCCGAGGCGGTCCGCGCCGCCGGCCTGGGTCCGCTGCTGCGCCGCTGCGGCGAGGCGCTGGCCGTCCCGCCCCGCGCCACCCTGGCCGTCCGGCTCACCACCGACGCCGAGCTGCGCGCCCTCAACCGCGACTTCCGCGACGTCGACGCGCCCACCGACGTGCTCGCCTTCCCCGGCGACGGCCGCGACCACGTCGGCGACGTGGCCGTCTCCGTCGAGCGCGCCCTGGCCCAGGCCGACGACGGCGTCGCCGAGCTGCGCCTGCTCGCCGTGCACGGCCTGCTCCACTGCCTGGGCCACGACCACGCCGAGCCGGATGAGGCGGCCGAGATGACCGAGGCCACCCGCCGGCTGCTGCCCGACCAGGAGGTCCCCGCGCTCTGATGGCACAGCTGGTCATCGGACTCGGCAACCACGGCGGCTCCTATGCGCACACCCGGCACAACCTGGGCTGGATGGTGCTCGACGAGCTGGAGCGGCGCGGGCGTTTCGGCAAGGAACGGCGCGAAGGGCCCGCCCGGGTGTGCGAGGGCAGCGTCGACGGCGTCGAGCTTCTGCTGGGCCGGCCGCAGACCTACATGAACCTCTCCGGCCGCGCCGGCGTGCACCTCACCAACCGCTTCAACGTCTCGCCCGCCGACGTCATCGTGGTGCACGACGACCTCGACCTGCCCAGCGGGCGCCTGCGTCTGCGCCGGGGCGGCAGCGCCGGCGGCAATCGCGGCGTGCAGTCGCTCATCGACTCCTGGCGGTTCAAGGACTTCCTGCGTGTGCGCATCGGGATCGGGCGCCCGCCGGAGGACGTCGATCCCATCGACTACGTGCTGCGGCGCTTCACCCCGGAGGAGAAAGAGGTGATGGCGGAGGCGGTGCCGCGAGCCGCCGACGCGGTGCTGAGCATCGTCCGCGACGGGTTCGACAAGGCGGCGTCGATCTACAACGCGGTGCCGAAGCCGCCCAAGCCGCCGCGTTCCGACCGCCAGGTCCCGCAAGAAGAAGACTCCTCGTCGCGGGGGGGAGATCTTTCGTCCGCCGAGAGCCTGGGTTCTTCTTCTGTGAGTCCTCCCTCCCCGCGAGACGCTTCCCGTGGCTGACGCCGCGACGACTCTGCGCGCCCGTCTCGACTCCCTCGACCCGCTTCGCCTTCTCGCCTCCGGCCGCGGCGATGCCGTGGTCGCCGGGGTGCCGGGCGGGGCGGTGGGGCTGATCGCATGGTGGCTGCGCGAGTCCACCGGCGGCCGTGTACTGGTGCTCAGCACCGACGCCGAGCGCATCTACAACGACTGCGCGGTGTGGTCCGGCGAGAACGGCATGGCGCTCTTCCCCGCGGCCGACACGCTGCCGTTCGACCGCATCGCCCCCGGCGAGGAGGTGACCCGCCGCCGCCTGCTGGCGCTCTCGCTGCTGGCCCAGGACGGTCCCGCGCTGGTGGTCACCTCGCCGGCCGGTTTGTTGCGGCCAACCCTGCCCGTATCCCTGGTGCGCGACGGCGTCATGTCGCTGCGCACCGGCCAGAGCGTGTCGCGCGATGCGGTGGTGGAGCGGCTGGTCGCCCTCGGCTACCGCCGCGAGGTGGCCGTCTCCGCGGCCGGCGAGTTCGCCGTGCGCGGCGGCATCGTCGACGTCTTCCCGCTCGACCGCTCGCGCCCCTGGCGCGTCGAGTGGTTCGGCGACGAGATCGAGGAGCTGCGCGCCTTCGATCCCGACACCCAGACCAGCGTGGCCAAGCTGCAGCAGGTGGCCCTGATCCCGGCGCGCGAGCTGGACCTCTCGCCGTCCGCGGTGGCGCGTGCGCTGGAACAGGTCGAGTCCCTCGACCTCGCCGCCTGCCGCGAGGAGGTGCGCGAGATCTGGCAGCGCGACCTCGAGAACCTGCGCGAGGGCGTCTACGCCGAGGGCCTCGACGTCTTCACCCCGTACCTGCAGGGCGACCCGCCCGCCACGCTGCTCGACCACATGGGCCCGTCCATCGTGCTCGTCGCGGGCGGCCGTGAGGCGATGTGGCGCGCCGCGGAGCGGCATCTCGTCGAGGCCGAGGGCCTGCGCGTCCAGGAGGAGGAGCGCGGCGAGCTGCCCGGGGGTGCGCGCACCGGCCTGCTCTCGCTCGACGCGGCGCGCGCGCTGCTCGGCGGACATCGCGTCGTCGAGCTGGTCAGAGAATCAGCCGAGACAGGCAACAACTCCGCCCTGGACCTCGGCTGGCGCGGCGTGGAGTCGTTCACCGGTCGGTTCGACGCCCTGGCCCGCACAATCTCCGGCCACCTCGCCCACGGCCACAGCGTGCTCGTCCTCTCCCGCCAGGAGCACCGCGTCGAGGAGCTGGCCCGTGAGCAGGGCCTGGAGCCGGTCGACGCCGCCGACTTCGACGCCTCCACCACGGAGATCGCCGCCGGCGCGCTGGTGGCCGCGCCTGCCGACCTCTCCCAGGGCTTCAGCGCCACCGGCGCCGGCGTCGATATCTACGGCGACCACGAGCTGTTCGGCGTGGTCAAGCGCCGCGGCTCGCCGCTGGCCCGCGGGCAGCGTCGCGCCGAATCGACGAGCGCCCGCGGCCGTCGCGCCGCCACCGGCCCGCGCGCGGCGCAGCGCGCCTTCGTCATCGAGTTCCAGCCCGGCGACCTGGTGGTGCACCAGGACCACGGCATCGGCCGCTTCGTCGAGATGCGCCGCGTCGCCGGCGACGAGGGCGAGCACGAGTACATGACCCTGGAGTACGCCGACGGCGACAAGCTCTACGTCCCCGTCGCGCATCTCGACAGGGTCGACCGCTACATCGGCGGCAGCGACGCGCACCCGCGACTCAGCAAGCTGGGCACCGGCGAGTGGGAGCGCACCAAGCGCCGGGTCAAGCAGCGCACCGAGGAGGTGGCGCGCGAATTGATCGCCCTGTATTCGCGTCGCGAGGCGTCGGAGGGACATCCCTTCCCGCCCGACGGCGCCTGGCAGCACGAGCTGGAGTCGTCCTTCCCCTTCCAGGAGACGCCCGACCAGGAGCTGGTGCTCGACGATATCAAGCGGGACATGGAGGTGAGCAGGCCGATGGACCGCGTCGTCTGCGGCGACGTCGGCTTCGGCAAGACTGAGCTGGCCCTGCGCGCGGCCTTCAAGGCCGCCGCCGACGGCAAGCAGATCGCGCTGCTGGTGCCCACCACCGTGCTGGCGCAGCAGCACTACACCACCTTCTCGACGCGGCTGCGTCCCTTCCCCATCACCGTGCGCCAGCTCTCGCGCTTCTGCTCACCCGAGGAGATCGAGGACACCCTGCGCGGCACGCTGAGCGGCGGCGTCGACATCGTCATCGGCACCCACCGCCTGCTGCAGAAGGACGTGCAGTTCAAGAACCTCGGCCTGGTCATCATCGACGAGGAGCAGCGCTTCGGCGTGCTGCAGAAGGAGCGCTTCAAGCAGCTCCGCGTCGCCGTCGACGTGCTCTCGCTCTCCGCCACGCCCATCCCGCGCACGCTGCACATGGCCCTGGCGGGCATCCGCGACCTCAGCGTCATCCAGACGCCGCCCGAGGAGCGCCAGCCCATCAAGACCTTCGTCACCGCGCGCGAGGACTCGCTGGTCCGCGAGGTGATCACCCGCGAGCTGGCCCGCGGCGGCCAGGTCTACTTCGTGCACAACCGCGTGCGCTCGATCGACCGCGAGGCCGACCGCCTGCGCGAGCTGCTGCCCGAGGCGCGCATCGAGGTGGGCCACGGCCAGATGCCCGAGGGCCAGCTCGCCGCGGTGATGCAGCGCTTCATGGACGGCGACGTCGACGTGCTGGTCTGCACCACCATCATCGAGTCGGGCCTCGACATCCCCAACGCCAACACCATCGTGGTCAACGACTCGCACCGGCTCGGCCTGGCCCAGCTCTACCAGCTGCGCGGCCGTGTCGGCCGCGCCGGGCAGCGCGCCTACGCCTACATCCTCTACCCGCCGGAACGCTCGCTCACCGAGAAGGCGGACAAGCGGCTCGACGTCATCCAGGACCTGCAGGACCTCGGCGCCGGCTTCAAGCTGGCCCTGCGCGATCTGGAGATCCGCGGCGCCGGCAACCTGCTCGGCGAGGAGCAGCACGGCGAGATCGCCGCGGTGGGACTGGAGCTCTACAACAACCTGCTGCGCCATGCGGTCGAGGCGCTGCAGGGCAAGCCGGTGGTGGACTCGCCCGCCCAGATCACCGTGTCGCTGCCGGTGGCCGCCTACCTGCCGCCCAGCTACGTCAGCGACGAGCGGCTGCGCCTGCGCTGCTACCAGGACCTGGCCGCCTGCGTCAGCGAGTCGGAGCTGGACGTCAAAGCGCGCGGCCTGGTCGACCGCTTCGGCGCCATGCCGCAGCCGGCCGAGGATCTCGTCTATTCGTTGCGCGTGCGCCTGCTCGCCGCCGCCTGCGGCGCGCTGGCCGTGGAGCAGGAGGGTGGCGCGGTGGTCATCCGGCTGCCGCTGGGCCACGGGCTCGACCTGGTGGCGACGGCCCACCAGTTCCGGCAGACGGTGACCGCATCCCCGACGCGGCTGCGCGTCGACGTGCGCCGGCCCGACTGGCGCGAGACCCTGCCGCGCGTGCTGCGCGAACTGGGCCGGTTGGAGCGCGTCCGCCAGCGCGCCACGGCCACCACCGCCGGCGCCGCCGGTTGAGGACGGAGGTGTCACGAACCATGCGCGACGAGGCCGCCGCCAGCCTGCGGGCGCTCAACGAGACGGTGGAGAGGCTGCGCGCCCCGGGCGGCTGCCCGTGGGACCGCGCCCAGACCCACGAGTCGCTGCGCCAGTACCTGCTCGAGGAGACCTACGAGACCCTGGAGGCGATCGAGCGCGGCGGCAGCGCCACGCTGCGCGAGGAGCTGGGCGACCTGCTGCTCCAGGTGCTCATGCACAGCGCCATCGCCGCGGAACGCGAGGACGGCTTCGACATCGGTGACGTCGCCGAGGTGACCCGCACCAAGATGGTGCACCGTCACCCGCACGTCTTCGGCGACGTGGCGGTGAGCGGCGCCGACGAGGTGGTGGTCAACTGGGAGAAGCTCAAGGCGCGCGAGAAGGGGGAGAGGCTGTCGGTACTCGAAGGCGTGCCCAGGTCACAGCCCGCGCTGGCCTACGCGCTCGGCGTGCAGAAGCGTCCCGCCCGGCTCGGCTTCGACGAGACGCCCGAGCTGCGCGACGCGCTCGGCTGGTCGCGGCGCGCGCTCGAGGAGCTGGAGGAGCTGGCCGAGCACACACCGGCGCCAACCACGGCACCGCAGACCGCGTCGCCCGGCGGGCACGGTGCCGGTCCGCCGCCGGGTTCGCCGGAATTGGAGGACGCCATCGGCGAGCTGCTCTTCGCCGTGGTCGCCGCGGCGCGCCGCCTGCGCGTCAACCCCGAGGACGCATTGCGCCGCCGGGCCAACCGATTCGCGGATCGCTTCGGCACGCTGGAGGCGTCGGCGCGCGCGGAATCTGTCGATCTGCACGGCATCGACCGCGACGACTGGTCGCGGCGCTGGGAGGCCACCGACTCGACTCGTTGACTCACCGCGTCATCTCGGCAGGCGAGTCGATTCGCCCGAATTCGGCACGAACTCGTGCGGCACGCGGCGCGATGCGCCGTATACTCGCAGCCAGCACGGCCAGATCCCGCACACGTCTTCGAGGGCCGCAACCATCCCCATCCGCCTGCCGCACCGCCGTCACCGGCCGGGTCGCGGAAACCTCCGCGCGCTGCGCAGCCTCTCGCCGCGCCGCGTGCTCGCCGCCATCATCGCCGTGGTCTGCGGCTGGGTGGCCTACGCGGTGTACGCGGAGATGGCCGCCGGGCATTCGCTGGACGGCCGGCTCAGCGCCGCCCAGGCGGAGAACGCGCGGCTGCAGCACGAGATCGACCAGCGCAAGGCGGAGATCGCCGAGGCCCAGACCCGGGAGTGGCTCATCGAGGAGGCGCGCAAGCTCGGCTACGTGCTGCCGGGCGAGCGGGTCTTCGTGCTGGCCACGCCGGGCGCCTCGCTGCCCGCGGGCGGGGGCATCGACCTGCACAACCTGCCCAGCTTCAGCACGCTCACGCCCTCGCCGGGGGCCTCGCCGGGGCCCACCCAGCAGCCGGTGGTGGGGCCGACGCCGGGCGCCACGCCGACCCCCTTCGTCTTCGTCGTGCCCACGCCGGGGCACCACTGAGGCGTTCGGCACGCTTCCGCGCGGACGGGCGGCGGCGGGGCGGGGCCGGTGGGAGCTTTCGCTACAATGCCTCCGCGGCGTGGAGCAGTGGCAGCTCGTCGGGCTCATAACCCGAAGGTCGTTGGTTCGAATCCAACCGCCGCAACCATCCCCTCCCGGCGGCCCGGTCGAGGGGAGAGGGGCGCCTCGATCGCGCTGCTATGCTGTCCCGGCTCTCGCGGCGGTATAGCTCAGTTGGTAGAGCAGCCGGCTCATACCCGGTATGTCCCTGGTTCGAATCCAGGTACCGCCACCAGTAGTAATTCTCTTGAACCGGCCCGCGCCGAAGCCGGGCCGTCTTGTGCCAGAGCGGTCAAGGCCGCCCACGGCTCGCTGAGTTCGGCCACGACGTCGACCTGGCCGTCCCGAGGGCCCACCAGCAGCTTGTCGAAGAAGAACTGGTTGGCGAGCCGCCGGTTCTGCGGCCCGCTGACGCGGTAGACCTCGTCGCAGCGCCCGAGCAGATCCAGGGCCTTCGCCAGCGTCCGGTCGATGTGGCCGGCCACAGCCTCGGCGGCCTGCCAGACGCGTTTGGCCTCCTCCCGCTCGCGCTCAATCCGGTCGTACTCGTCCCGGGCCAGGTCGCCCGGCACGCTCCCGTCGATCACTCCACGGGCCAGGCGCCGCCGCTCGGCCTCTAGGTCGGACAGGCGCCGCTGGGCCGCCGCGATGGCCGGACCGGCCGCCGCCCGCTGCTCCGCGATCAGCTCGGCCAGGTCGGCCCGCACCTGGGCCAGGACGTCCTCGGGCAACCGGACGCCTGTCCAGAACTCCTCGACGGCTCGCTCGACGGCGTCGGCGGGCAGATAGGGCAGGTGGCAGATCGAGCGCTTGGTCTGGCGACCCAGGCAGTAGAAGTAGTCGTACTCGCCCCCGTTGCCTCGGGCGCGGGTGAAGCTCAGCCGGTCGCCGCACTGGCCGCAGAACAGGCTGCCCTTGAGGTAGTGCCGGTGGACCCGCTGCTTCTCTCCGGCCCGGTAGCGCTCGGCGAAGATGGCCTGCACCCGGTCGAAGGTGGCCTGGGTGATGAGCGGCTGGTGCCTGCCGGGGTAGGTGACGCCCCGGAAGCTCACGTAGCCCAGGTAGTAGGGGTTGCCGAGCATGTGGGCGACCAGCGACTTGACCACCGGCAGGGCGCCCTTGCCCCGGAATGGCGAGCGTAGCCCCCGGGCTTGAAGCTCCTCGGTCAGTCGCTGGAGGGTGTACTCCCCGGTGGCGTAGGCCTCGAAGGCCCACTGGACGAGCGGCGCCCGCTCGGGGTCGACCTCCACCACCCGCACCTCGTGGCCGTCCTCGGTCCGCCGCCTTACATTGCGGTAGCCGATGGGCGCCCGGCCGTTGGTGCCGCCGTGGATGGCCTTCTGGGTCATCCCCTTGAGGGATTCCATGGCCAGGTTCTTGGAGTAGAACTCCGCGATCCCGGCCATGATGGCGTGGAGCAGTTCCCCGGCCGGAGTGTCGTCGATGTTCTCCTTGACGCTGACCAGCTGGGCACCGGCCAGGCGCAGCTCGAACAGGGTGTTGGCGTCGTCGCGGCGGTTGCGGGCGAAGCGGTCGACCTTGTCCAAGATGACGTAGTCGACGTCGCGCTGGCTCTTGATCCGCGCCAGCATGCGCTGGAAGTCCTTTCGGTCGGCGGTCTTGGCCGATTCGCCCCGGTCCATGTAGACGTCGACCACTTCGGCGCCCAGCTGCGCTGCCTTGCGCTCCCCGGCCTCGCGCTGGGCGGGGATGGAGTAGCCGTCCGGGTCGGTGTCGTCGGTCTGCGCCTGGCGCAGCGTCGAGACCCGGATGTAGAGCACGGCCCGCTTCGGTGCGGGCGCCGGATCGCCCTCGGGCTCAAGCAGCCCGGCGGGCGGCGGTGAGGTAATCATTTCGGTCCTCCTTGTGATTAGAAGCCACGGCGGGGCGGCGGTAGCTGCAGCGCGGCACCGGCGCGATGAAGTCGAGTTGCGTCAGGCGGATGCGCATGGCCTTGGCCGAGACGTCGAACAGCCGGGTCAACTCCTTGACGCTTTGAATGCGCTGCTGGGCAAAGGCCCGCTTCACCCATGAGCGCGGCATGAGCGCGCTGGCCGCGAACCATTCGCAGATCGTCTCGCTCCATTCCTCACCATCGCTGCCCGGCTGGTCGGGATAGAGCAGGTCGATGAATGGGTTATCGAGAATGTGCTTGAACTCGTGGAAGAGCGAGAAGCGCTGCCGCCCGCTGACGTCCGTCCCGTTGATGAGGATGATCCAGCGGCCCTGCGACCACTGCGTTCCGCCCTGCGTGCCGCCCAGCGGTACCCGCGCTACCTGAATGCGCGGCAGCGTGGTAATGACAGTATCGGGCACGGGCGGCTCGGTGATGCCGGCCAGCCGCAAGAGGCGTGTCGCCTGCAGTTCCGCCACGCGCAACGCCTCGATGTGCGTCAGCGGGCGCAGCGGCACGAGATCGCGCAGCCGCGCCACCGTCTCAGATTTCTGATTCATCGTCCCCCTCCTTTCGGCGCCTCACCTGCGCGATTACTTCGTTGATGTGACGCTCGATCAGGGCCGCCGCGTCGTCCGGCATGTCGTACTTGGCGCGCAGGTACGGCCGCACCGATGGCAGAGCGGGTACCGCCGGATAGCCAGCCTCCATGTAGATGTCGGCGATGTTCAGCCCCAGCGCCCAGGCGATGCGGGACAGGTGGCGCGGGTCGGGGGCGTCGAACTCGCCCCGTTCCAGCTTGCCCAGCCAGCCGAAATCGACGTCGGCTGTGGCCGCCAAGGCACGCAGCGACAGACCGCGCTCGGTGCGTGCGTTGCGAAGGTACTCGCCCAACTGCTGTGCCTGCCATTGGTACGCCATAGTTACGGCCCCTTATGGCCGTAATTCTACCACAAAATTGTGTCTCTACGTACACAGCGCACATCCAAGATGTAAGCGTTTTGCTCGTTGATCTTTCGGCGGATTGCACGGGATAAGCGGAATGGGTGGAAGGGCGATGGCTCGTCCTTCCACCTGTGCACAGGTGCGGAGGCTGCGGTCTATCCGGGGTGCTCGCCCATCAAAAGAGCCAAGCGATGAGCAGCCCAGTGTTGAGCGTCCGGCCATCTGCCCTCGGGGTCGTAGGTCAAAACGTGCGTGTTCTCCCAGCTGCAACCGTCGACGCTCATCCAGACATTGAAGGACTGCGCCCGGTTCCAGACCACGAGGCTGACCCCTTCGGGGCCCGGTCCGGCGCCCATGACAAGGACGTACCCGCTGTCGATGACCTCGCGTAGTGTGTGCGTGCCGTTCGCCATGCTTCGTTTCCCCAGCGGTGGTGCGGCCGGCGAACCGGGATGGCTCGCGCGTGCAGCCGCAGGGCGCCGGGGAAGCGCAGGTGAGATGGATGGAGGGACGCGGCGTCCCTCCATCCAGGGTGGGCCGTCCGCTCAGGACGACGGCTCCGTTTTCGGTCCGCTGGCACGCGGCTGGGCGGCCTTCGGCGCCGTGACGGTCTGGCGCAGCGAGGCGAGCGCACTGCGCTTGGCGGCCGCCTCGCGTTCGACCTCGTCCTCCATCTCCTTGAGCTTCGCGATCACCTTCGGGTCGGTGCCCGCCTTCTCCATCCAGTCCTCGACGGCGCGAATCAACGCGTCGTTGAGGGAGATGCCCTGGATCTGGGCCAGGGCGGTCATCTTGGTGTGGACGTCGTCGCTGACGCGAAGAGCCATCGTCCGCAAGCTGTCGGCTGGCATGGCGCCTGCCTCCTCTGTGCTGATGCGGCTGGCGATCCCGTGGCGGAATCGCAGGAGCAGCCGCACGACGCAGACGAGGCGTCACGCCGCCCGCTCCAGCCCCGGCGGTGCGTTGGCGGCCAGGCGCCGCTCGGCCAGACGCACGTACGCCGGATTGATCTCGATGCCCAGCCAGTCGCGGCCGTGTTGCTGCGCCACTACTCCCACCGTGCCGGTGCCGCTGAACGGGTCGAGTACCAGGCCGAGACGCGTGCCGGCCCTGCAGCCGCACCCCGGCGCGAGCCTCCCCAGCGTGCGAGCGACGCGCCAATGGGCGTCGTAGCGGCGGACGAAGCCGACGTGGGGCTGGCGCCGGCGCTTCCCGATGACCACCGACCGCCCCGGCCATCGCAGCCAGGGTGCACTGCAGCGGGCGCAGACCCGCTCGGGACACGTTGCCAATAGCGGCCACTCCACCAGCTGCACCGGGAAGGTGGCGCCGTGTGCCCGCAGCGAGGCGCGGGGCAGGTGCCAGACGTCGCCCGGGTTGCCGCCCCGCCAGTCGACCTCGGCGTCGAGGATGGCGGCGCTGCTGGCGTCGTGCCGGAAGGGCAGGCGCACGGCGTCGAGGTCGAAGAAGTAGCGCGGGCTGCGGGTGAGGAAGTAGACGGCGTCGTGGGCGGTGGTGAGGCGATCCATCACCGTCTCCGGCATGGGGTTGGTCTTGGCCCACACCACCTTGTTGCGCACGATCCAGCCGTCCGCGGCCAGGGCGACGAGCAGCCGCTCCGGCGCCAGGAACAGTGACTTCGGTGGTGCGCCATAGCGGGGTGCGCGGGAGTAGGCGTCGCCCAGGTTGAGCCACAAGGAGCCAGTCGGCTTGAGGACGCGCGCCAGTTCACCGCAGACGGCGCGCAGGTTCTCCACCCAGGCGTCGACAGTCGGCTCCAGGCCCAACTGGCCCGCCACACCGTAGTCGCGCAGGCGGTAGTAGGGCGGGCTGGTGATGACGCAGTCCACCGACGCCGCTGGTAGCTCGCGCAAGCGCGTCGCCGCGTCGCCGAGCAGGATGGTGTTGTGCGGCGCCGTCATGCGTTCGCTCCTTGGGCGATGCGCTCGACCAGGTCGGTAGCCAGGCAGACGGCAAACAGCGGCCAGCTCTCGGCCGACTGACGGCTGAAGGTGTCGACCACGACGCCGTGGCGGGCGGCATCCGGCACGGTGAAGAGCACGCGGGGCATGACGCCGGTACGGTGCTGCTCCTGACCGCTCGTCCAGTAGCGGCGGTACTGCTCGCACTTACGCGCCAGCGCCCGGGGCGATTCCGTACCCCGGTCGACCTCCACGAACCAGAAGTCGTCACAGCCATCGATGCGCACATGCAGCCACAGGTCCGGCTTGAGCGTCTCCGGCGCCCCGTGGAGGCCGAGGAAGCGCCGCCAGGCGCCGGGTTCGGCATGGTAGGCCGCCACCCGCAGCCGTCCGCGCCGCTCCGCTTCCACCAGCTGCACCACGACGTCCGTGACGGCCAAGGCGTGGTCGAGGAATGCGAGGCCGGGCGTCCAGGGCCGCTCAATGCGGTAGCCGCGCGCCGGGCCGGTGCCGTCAGTTAGACGTTGGCCGAGCGTGCCGAGGGCAAAGGTGGCACCAGCCGAGCCAGCCCGCACGCCGCCGATGCGCCGGGCCAACCGCGCCAGGTAGCGCCGCTCCACCAGGCGGGCTAGCACCCGGCGCCGCTCCCGCGCTCCGACGTCAGCAAAGTGCAGCCGCTCCAACTGCACGGCCGTCGCGATGCGCAACTGGCGCAGGGTGGCGACCACTGCCCGCTCCCGGTCGGAGATCTGGGCCGCGCCAGCGGTCAGGCCCGGCCGGGCGGCACGCGACGGACGGGTACGGCTGACGCGTGACGAGTCGTTCGCGCTGGCACGCGAACGCCCGCCTCCGGCTTGGGAGAACGCGCCCTCCCACTCGACGCGACCGGATGACCGATTGGACGTCACGCCGCCCTCCTTCCGACCGGCCCGCGGCCATCGGGAGCGGCCCAACGCTGACGCAGGGCGGCTTCCACCGTGGCGGCGTCGCGGCCGTAGTGCTGGCGCGAGCGGTCGCGCACCACCGCCGCTAGTCCCGTAGCGGGCGGCAGGGCCAGGGTGGTGCCGGTGGCGGGCGGAGCCACGCCGTTGTCGGTGGCCAGGCGCAGCACGGCGCCGTAGGTGGGCAGCCCCTGCAGGTCGGCGGCGTCGACGTCGGGCGCCAGCTCCCGCGCCAGGACGCGGGCGTCGTCCGCCCCCATCCGGAAGACCACCCGACTGGCGCAGTTGGCGATCACCGCCGCCCACATGTCCGATGGCAGCTGGTCGCGGTGCTGGTGGGCCAGGCTCAATCCGAGGCCGAGCTTGCGGGCATGCACCAGCGTCGAGCCCAGGTTCACCGGCAGGGCCAGGAAGTCCTGAAACTCGTCGAGGTAGGCGAACACCGGGCGGCGCCGTTCCGGCGGCAGGGCCGCCCGGCGCTGGATGAGGCGCAGCAGCTTTGCCACCACCAGCGAGCCCAGCAGCATGGAGGCGTCGTCGCCCATCAGTCCGCGCGGCAGGTTGACCAGCACGATCTGCCCGTGGGCCAATGCCCGCTCCAGGCTGAAGGTGCTGTCGGCCTGCCCGACGACGTGGCGCACCAGGCGGCGGCCGAGGAAGCTGCGCAGCTTGTTCATGACCGGCCCGATGGCCTCAGCCCGGGCGGCCGGACTCAAGCTCTCGTACCAGGCCCAGAAGCCCGCCAGCAGGTCGTCGTCCAGGCCCGCTGTGAGACGGCGGCGAAAGTCCGCCCGCAGGAGCAGGAGCGGCACCTCGGCCAGGCTCATACCGGGATGCAGCGCCAGCGTCAGCAGGGCCGCGCGCAGGATGTCGTCGGTGCGCGGCCCCCACCAGGCGCGGTACAGGGTGCGGAAGATCCCCAGCGTCTCGTCGGCCACCAGCTCGGCCGCCTCGCCGGCGCCGCTGAGCGGGTTGAATCCCACCGGCCGCTCAGCGTCCCCGCCGTTGAGCAGCACGACGTCGCCGACGCGCCGCTCCGGGATGCGGTCGAGCACCACGTCGGTCAGGTCGCCCTGCCCGTCGATGACGACCACACCGTAGCCAGCGTCAATGTCTTGGACGATGGAACCGGCGAGCAGGGTGCTCTTGCCCACGCCGCTCGGCCCGATGACGTGGAGGTGGCGCAGGGCGCCGCGCCGCGACAGGGCCAGCGGCCGGCGCTCGGCCCCCGGGTAGTCCGACAGCGCCAGCACCCGTCCCCGGGTCGGCAGCTCAGCGGGCGGCGGTAGCTGCTTGGCCCCCCCGAACGCCAGGCCGGGCAGGGCATGAGCGCCCAGCGGCACCCCAATGACGGCGGCCAGCTCGGCCGCGTTGAGCACGGCCGGGTAGTGGAGGAGGGGCAGGGTGCGCGCGGCCAGGTGCTTCGTCACCCAGCCCACGGGCAGCCAGCGGTGGCGCCAGCGCACGCCCGGGGCGTTCGTCGTGCGCAGAGCGGCCGTCACGCGGCCGAGCAGCTGCCAGGCCGCCCAGTCGCTGGCGGCTGTCGCCCCGATGCGCACCGCCACGCCGAACAGCGGCCACGCGCGTTTAGCCCGCAGTGCCCGCAAGCCCTCGCCGCCGCGCACCTCGGCGGTGACGTTCTCGGTCAGTTCCCACCAGTGCGCCTGGTGCCGAGCGGGATCGGGCACCGGGGCGGGCGATCCTTCCGGTGCGACGAGCCACTGCACGGTCACGGCCTGGCCCTCGGCCAGCGGGTAGAGGCTCGCCAGCACCCCGGCTGAGATGACCTCGGCCGGTTGGTGACGCAAGCTGCGGCGGCTGGTGGTAAGGCCGAGTTCAGCCGCCACGCGCGGTGCGGGCGCCGAGTGTGCCTCGTCTACCTCGAGCCGCACGTGCGGGACGGCGGCGCGCAGCTGGGCCGCCACGGTGCCCTCGAAGCGGCGCGGGATGAGCAGGTGGTGGCGGATGCCGCGGGCGTCGGCCGTGATCTCGAATACCAGCGCGTGCGCTGCTACCGGCCGCTGGTAGCGGCTGGGCGCCAGGCTGGCGAGGCCCGCCAGGAAGGCCACCAACTGGTCGGCGTCGAGCCCGCGCGGGAAACGCAGCCGAAAGGCCACCAGCTCCCGCCGCCAGCGCCCGGTTTCACTGGCACGCAGGGCCAGAATGGCGGCCATGGCCACCACGGCCAAGGCTAGGAGCAGGACAGCCTCAGCCACGGCGCACCCTGCCTTTACGCGCTGTCTTGGTCCGCTCCTCTTCCTCGACCAACTGCTGCGCCAAGCGCAACAGCACGGTGGTGTAGAGGCGGATCAGCGGTTGCTTGCGCGGAAGGCCGCGCACGATGATGCGGTCGCTCAACTCATCCCCCTTTCGTGGCGTCGCGGACACGCAGTCCTACGACCGGCCCATATGGTCGTTGTATGTGGTCGCGCAGCCACAAACTTCGGTCGAAGTTCCAGACTTGAGCGCCGAGCGCCACTGACTTCTTGACAGTCTCGACAAGGCGCCCCTACCGCCAGCGCCCGTGCAGCATTCCGGCGGCGATGGCCAGCAACGTGACCGCAATCAGCAACGGCACCGTCAGAGGTTCGAGCACCCAGGCGGCTAGACGCACGCCGATGCACACCACCAGCAGCAGTCCGACCGCCTCGCCGACGCGGCGGTTCAGCGCTCCCACCGCGCCGCCTCTTCGCGCAGGGCGGCCATCGCGTCGGCCGCGATGGCGTCGATGTTTCGCGCGGCCCGGAAGGTGCGCAGGTCATGGACGACACCGGCCAGGCCGGGCGGGTCTTCGTCCAACTCGTACAGCCAGCGGTAGAGCGACCATGCGGTTAGGGCGGCGGTGAAGACCAGGGTCAGCAACACGGTGACGAAGGCGTCCACGGCTAGAGCGTCATCTCCGCCAGCGTGCGGGCGATGCACTGCGCGGCCACGGCCGAGATGTGGCCGAGGTAGGCGTCGGCGTGGGGGACCATCTTGCGCAGTTCCATCTCTGTCATGACGACCTCGCTCATGCGCCACTGGGCGAACTCGGCGACCTGGGAGATTGCCCGGACGCGGGCGGCCGCGACGATGGCTGCTTGCTCCTCGGCAGCGACGGCGGCGCGTACCGGGCGGGGTACGCGCCGCTCACCGAAGCGGATGAGGGCTTGGCTCACGGGCGGTCCAGCTCCCCGCCGCAGGGACAGCGGTGGAATCGCCGGGCGCCGGCCAGGCGGAAGCCGCAGCGCTCACAGCGGCCGCGGTGCTGCCAGGGACGGCAAGGGCGGGTCGGTCGGATACGGGTCATGGTGGTCCTCCTGTCGCGGCGGCCGGGTGGTCGCCGCTGGTGCGGAGGAGCGTCCCGGGGCTGACTGGGCACCCTCAAGGTGAGAAACTGGGCACAAACTGGGCATCCCGGCGGGAGGCCCGTCGCCGGAGAGGGCTGGGAGGTGCCCAGGACATGGCGAACATCCGCCTGCTTACGACCGCCGACATTGCGCGGGAGCTGCGCCGCCTGCTGCGCCGCGGCCTGCCGACGACGCGCGAGCAGGCCGGGGACGTGTTGCCCCACTTGCGCAGCGTCATCGCCCGAGCAGTCCACCCGAGCGATGACTTGAGCCGGGTGGATTCGCTCAACCTGCTCTTGCCCAAGTTGGTCGAGGGCATCCAGCACGAGCGGTACGGCCCCTGTGCCCGCATCCTGCTGTGCTTGTCGGACGGCACCAGGGGCACGACGCTCACATTGCGGCGGAACCGCTGTGCCGAGTTCCTGCACTGCGACGATGACCATTTCCGCAAGCGCATCGAGCCAGCGGTGCTGATGGAAGTCGCCACCGCGATTCACCGCGACCTGTTGCGCTACAAGGGCCGCGAGCGACGGTCGACGGACGGGCTGGAGCCAACCGGCGCCACGCCCCGGCTGACGGAAGCAGACCTCACCGCAGAAGAGGAGTTGATCTCCCGCATTTGGCAGCACGTCTACGGCCTACGCGCCGAGCTGATCTGCGCCTTGCGCTTCGACGCAGCGAATGATCCTGGGACTGCTGAGGAGCACCGGCAGGAAGCCGAACGTCTCGGCCGGACGCTCAAGCTGTTCGTCCGCCGCTACGTCGCCACCTACGGCGATACGCTCATCCGGCACGGGGATCTGGAGTACAGCGTCGAGGCGCTCGCCCGCTTGGCTGAGTGGCAGCCCTGACCTTCGGGTCAAAAAAGCCCCTAACGATCCCGGACGCATGGACCCCTGTGGTCGCGCCTGCCGAACGATCCGGTGAAGATTTGTTGATTAGGCTCGCCTGATCCGCTAGAAGCGCCACCATTTCGTCACGGATCAACCAACGGGTGGGGGGAGGTAGCCAGCAATGCTAGGCAACCTGAACGCCGACGGTACGGCAACACTTATGAGGCTGCCGTACATGCCCTACGCGGAGCACCGGAGGCATCTTTCGCCTGTCGGGGTGGTTCGCTTGGCAGCGGTCCTGATCGTCGCTTTGCTCGCCGCTGCCGTACTTCCGGGCCTGACTGCGGGAAGCCGGGCAACGGCGAGTGGTGCCGTCCTGGCGACCGTCGAGCGCGTGGCCGGCCAGGGCTCCACATCCGGCTCCGGGTTGCCGATTGAGCCGTCGTTTACAACCTCGGTTGTGCCGACCGTCGTCGGCGCCAGCTTGGTCTACGTCAACGCACTACCTGGGGCCTCGTTTGTCGTCCGCTCCAAGGACGGCGGCAGCCAAACGTTGGTCGACATCACGGACGCCGCTGCGCCGACCAGCTACACGTTCTCGATCCCGCTCCCGACGGGCGCTCGGGTCGTACCGCAAACGGATGGTGGGGCCACGGTGCTCACAGCCACCGGTGCGGTCATCGGGAATCTGGCCGCCCCGTGGGCGAGAGATGCTGCGGGCCGAAGTGTGCCCAGCTACTACAAGTTCGCGGGCAATGTCGTCACGCAGATCGTTGACCATCGCGGCGCTACCTATCCGGTTGTTGCCGACCCGTGGGTGTCGTGGCATTGGTGGGGCGTCACAGTCGGATTTACGCGCAGTGATTTGACTTTCCTTGCCGCCGTCGGCAGTCCTGCTATCGGCTGGTTGAGCAAGTGCTGCGGAGGTTGGGGATGGGCGGTCGCCATTGCGGCCCAGGTTGCGCTCGGTTTTGCTTGGTGGGCGTCTACCTACGGGTACTGCCTTGAAATCAACGTAACGTGGTTTGGCGGTTGGAGCTGGCCTTGGTTCTACCGCTGCTAGGAGGGTAAAGGAGCGATAGCCAACCGTGAGTGAAGGTTATTCTCTTTACTCACGGTTGGCATGCATTAGAATGTAATCAGGTAAGGAACTCTCGCACATGGTGCGCCTCATCAGATATCTTCTGTACGTCTTGGCCGCCGCTTCTGCCGTTCTATTCCTTGTTACAGGAAGAGACCGAGTTGTAGGAACCATTTGTGCTGCGTCCATCCTGTTTTCGGTGGCGATGGCAGTTCGTTCGCAGCGCAAAGCTAGAGCGAAATAACAACCACGCGAGCAACCGGGTCCGCGCTGGTCCGAAGTTTGCGACTCGGGGTGACGGACGGCTCGTGCCGGTTCATCTGCGCGGCGCTATGAGTATCCGGCTCACCTCATCGACAAGTGACGGCAGCGCTCACGGGGGTGGACCCAACAGTTGATGGGCTCGGTTTCTTCGTCGGCATCGTCGGGGCTTCCGCATTCTGGATTGCCGCGGCACGGGAGAGCTGCGCCTGGGGGCTGGTGTTTCTCGGCGCTATCGGAGCACTTATTGGGCTGGAAAATCTCTCAGGCGACCACGGGCACACTGCTTTGGGTTTCGTCGTGCTAGCCCTTGGAGTAGGGCTCTACTGCTGGGCGGGAAGAGGAGGGTAGGGTAGGTGCCGATGATTAGGCTGCTCCCTACTCCGGCGCCAAGTAGCTCGCCGCAATGAGCACCTGCGCCGGGGCCAGCGGCGCACCGCAGGTTGGCACGCCATTTGTGACGGCGAACCCGCCGCCGCCTACACCCACCACGAGATTCGCCTGGTAGGCGATCACCAGGCCGGTGTTGTTGGTAATGGTGGCAGCCGAGACGGTGATGGCCACTGCACCGTCCGCCTCACGAATGAAGTCGAAGAAGCCGCTGAGGGTGGCGCCCGAACTCACTCCCTGCCCAACTATGTTGAGCTGGCCGCCAGCGAGGCTGAACGACCCTTGCCCCGAGCCGCTGTCGGAAGGCGTAGGGCCGCCGGCAAGACACGAATCGCTCACGTTGGAGAGGGAGCCGGTGGTATTCGACGTCGGGAGCGGTTGGGAGGGGTCAGGCCACTGCGCCGTGAACTCGGTGCCGCTCGTTGTTTGCCCCGCGACGGAGGCGGTGCCTAGGCCGCTCAGCGTGCCGCCGCAGACCGACCCGAGACACGGGAACCGGTCCACGGAGCCGGAAAGCTTGAAGCCCTGGATCCCCGGCGCTATGGTGGCTACCACGGGATACGCCGTCAGCCACGGCAGTACCGCTGTCAGGACCAGTGGCGCCAGGCGTCTCATTGCGCGCTAGCGGCCGGGCAGCGCGCGGCCCAGCTGGTGCCGCCGTTGGCGGTGCAGAGCAGGCCGCCGTTGCCCAGCAGGGCAATGACGCGCTGGTCGGACAGCACCGCTAGCGACTTCACGCCGTCGTGGACGAGGGCGTGCCAGCCACCACTGTCGCGCCGTAGCACCGTCGCCGTAGAGCCCTGCACGACGCTCCACAAAGCGCCAGGACTCGCGCCCAGCGCGGCGGTGACGGTGGTGGCCGTCACGCTTGGCGGCGTGACGTCTTCGAAGGTAGAACCGCTGTCTCTGCTCACCACCACCCGCCCGTCGCTGGAAGCAACGACGGTGCTCCCGCTTACCGCCAGGAGGCCGACGTCGGGAAGCGGAACGGCACCGACCACCTGGCAGCCGCCCTGCGCGCAGGTAAGCAGGGTTGGGCTGGTCGTGACCACGCCGGTGATGGTGGCGGCGTGGGCCGGCACCATCACGTAGGCCGCATCAGCCGTCGACGCTAGGGCAGCGGAGCCGAGCCCCTGGTAGGTAGCGACCGGGGTCAGGACGCCGTCGTCGAGGCTCCAGACGGCAGTGGCCGACGCGCTGAGCAAGCGCGACCCGGCCATGGCCAGCCAGCCGGGCGGCAGCGTCAGAGGCTGGAACGGCTGACCCCAGCCGCTTGACACCCAATCGGAGCGGGGCGCGCCGGGTATCTGTCCAATGAAGATCCGCCCGTCCACGGGGTAGTTAGGAGGCAGCATCACCTGTGCGCCGGCGACGGCGACCAGCGTCGTCTGCCACGAAGCACCCCCATCGGTGGAGCGCAGCAGCACCGGGCAGTTACAGGCGTGGCCAAGGCCGAGCGCCACGATTGTATGGTCGTGATCGTAGTGCGGCGAGGCGGTGATGGCCGTGACGTCGGTGTCCTCCGGCGTCTCGCTCGGCACGAGGGGGAGCAACTGGTGGCCTGCGGCGGTGCCCGTACTGCTGTCCATCGGCTTGCTCGAGGTGGCGATGGCCATCGGCGGAGTGGCCTGGTGCTGGAACGGCAACGCGGTCGGGGCGCTCGCCGACGACGCGAGGTCCACGCTTGCTGCCTCCGCCGTCGTGATGAGCTGCGGGCCGAGCGACGGCGCCGAGGTGGGAGCAGACGCCGCGCTTCCCAGGACGGCGCAAGCCACCAATGGGGCCAGGGCGGTGAGGGCGGGCCCTTGAGGAGCTGCGACATGCTCGCCGAGACGCAGCAGCCGTCCGGCCAGGGCGCGGAGGCGATGCGGGAGCAGGCCGAGGAGGGCCAGTGCGCCGGCGCCGCCTTCCATCTCGCCCAGTTCCTCGCGGACCCGGCGCCGCGCTCGGAACAGTCGCTGGTTGGCCGTGTCGACGGATAGACCGAGCAGGTCCGCGATCTCGTGCGGCTTGAGCCCGGCGCTCGCTAGCGTCAGGGCCACTAGCTCCCCGGGCGGCAGCTTGTGGATGGCGACAAGCGTCGCGCCCTCCCACGTACCCAGCACCGGATCGGTGAGTACCTCCGGCCGCTGCCGAGCCTGCCAAGGCCGACCGGGTGCCCGCTTCGGGCGGACGTCGCCATCGTCCGCCTTCGTGCTCATTTCCGCTTCCTTCGATCCCGACCCTTCCGCCGAAGGTGACATTTTGCGCAAAAGTGCCTGGCGGACGCCAAGCTACGCTCACTGTCGCGTAGGGCAATTCCCCTGTGACTTGCCTATGCCACAAGGGTCTGATATGGTCCGCCCTACATTGCTGGCTGGCGTCCGGGCATGCCCGGAACCTGACCGGCGGTCAGGAAGGTAGGCAGGCCGCAGCTTTCGGCGGGAGGGAGTTCGTGCGTTTCGGCGGGAACCGCGCCAGGGAGACACTAGGGCGCCCGCGCGCCGGATCAGTTTCCCTCTCTACACATGCGGCCGCCGTGGCCTCTTCATCGCGTTCCCAATCGTCAGGGGAGCGCCGTCCCTGCATCGACGGCGCTTCCCGCTACCGCTACCAAACCGGGACAGCACCGATGAAGAGGGAGGGCACGCGTGCGCATTAGCTGAGAGGTTGTCCCTCGCCTTTGAGAGGCGGAAGGGGTGCGCCTTAGCGGTGTCGGCACCACTAGGCGCAACCCCAGTAGGTGATCCCGCCCGTCACCACCTTGGCAGACGGCCGGGCGGGTCACACCCAAGGAGGAATCGTACCTGCCATGCACCTCACACGACGTTACCTGACACGGGCGCTGCTACTGTGCACCACCGCCGTGCTCGCAGCTCCGCTACCCCTGATCGGTGCGCATGCGGACACCGTGGCGCTCCCGGTTACCTTCACCGGCACCGCCACCAATCCGGCCCTCGTCGGCGGCCTGTGGTGGGTAGCCATGACCGACAAGCACCACGCGCCGGTCATCCTGGCCCAAGGCCTGTTGACCGACAGCGGCCAGATCACAGCCACCGTGCCCTTGAGCACCATTACCGCCACGGGCGGCCAAGACTACTTCGTCATGCGCGTCGACAAGGACATGGGTAGCCAAGGCGCCATCGTCGGCTCCGCCTCGGCCGGCAGGAACGGCGGACTGCTGGTTCCGGGCATGACGATCGACATGGGCCAACTCGCGGTCAACAAGGTCCCAGCAATGTCACCCCCGCTCGCGTACTCCACGAGTAGCAGTTCGTCATCGGCGTCACCTGATGTCCCCCCGCCGAACTGTGAGCTCGACGGGCCGGTCGGAAGTAACCCGGGATGTTATCTAGGCGAAGTCCAGTGCGCCGAGCTGTCGCAGATCAGCTACGCGGTTTCCTACTGCGTGGAATACACGCAGCCGTGGGAGAACTGGGAGGACTACCGCGGCCTGCTGTATCGTCCCGAGGGCGACGCCAATACCTTCGAGGTCGACACCAGCAACGTGCAGGAGTGGCAGAACGGTTACCGCATTGACTTCTCTGAGAGTTGCTGTGACAACAGCAATGCGACGGCGGACGGCAGTACGGATCAGGAGGAGACGGTCACCCAGGAAACCGGCGGGCAGAACAAGTTTCCGGTTGCTGCTGACTGCTACGGCGGTACCACGTATCCGTCGGGAGCACTCTGCCCCTACGATGGACAGTACGTCGCCAATGGTCAAGACGAGTGGCAGTATGAGCGCGACCGGATCCTCAACTGCAATCCTTTCTCTCCCACCCAGCCGGAATGCACGACCAAGTATTACGAGGACCGCGTCTACGAGACGCAGTTCCTCGACGGGCAGGGATGGGGCAATATTTACCCGCCGGGCGGACAGTACAACAACAACCAGTGGTACGCTGATCCCTTGCAGATCCAAGCCGTGTCTCAGCCGTACGGCCACGCCGCTCTGTACTACGCTGGCACCAACCTCTCGCTGTATCAGGAGGCGCAGTACACCGTCAGCAACGGGACCAACTTCAGCATCAGTGCCTACACTGGATCGCTGAGCTTCACGTCGACTACCACGAACAAGACCACAGCCCGCGTCATCAACAACCACTACCTGCGGCCTGCCAGCGACACCGGCATCGCTAAGTTCTACCGTTACGACGAATTCGTCGGCGGTACCGCCAGCACGTTCGCCATTGACTTCTGGAGTTGCGAACTTGCCATTCCCTGCCCGAACCCAGGTGGACCCACGACGTCGGGTAAATGCTGGGGCGCAGGATCATAGGGTAAGGCAAATGGGGATCGATTGATGAAGGTCGTCGTGCGTTTGCGGTGGCTGGCCGTCCCGCTCATTGCTTGCTGCATTAGCTCATGCAGTGGCGGTGGCGATAGCCCGCCGAGCCCGACGCCAACGCCTCTGCTTCAGTTTCCCGAGACGGTGGTGGCGCCGGTGACAGTCACCGGCGCTTCCACCAGCCTCTCCACGACCGGAGGCGTCATCACGATCCGCCTGCTCGACATCTCACCCACGGTCCTTAACGTCACTAAGGTCGTGCCGATAGCGGACCCGCACCTGCGCGCCACGTACATCGGTTTTTCCGACTGCACGAGCATCTGTGTCGGAGCGGCGCCGTGGAACGCCGATACCAGTACGAAGGTGGCGCATTCGGTGACTGGCACAGTGCCCTTCACCTTGCCCGTCACCGATAGTCGTGGTCAAACCCGCGGCCCGCTGCTGCAGCTGATCTTCCGGCTGGAAGCGCCAAGCGTCAGTGACGCGCGGACGCTACAGCAGCGGTGTCTGCGTATCACCGCCGTGCGCTTCACATTGTCGGACGGCACGGTTGTCACTCTCGGACCGCCGGGTGGCTCCTTCATCGGCGGGATGGCGCTGTCGCCTCCGCCGGCGGGGTATCACGACTGTAAGTAGGATCGTGCCTTCTAGCCATCAGTTGGGTGTCGATGAACTGAGTTCGCGGAATGCCTCTCGGGTGAAGTCATCCATCACCTTGCACAGACGCACCACCGCCGCTTCGACTCGGTGGGGTAGCTCAACCAGGCACAGGTGCGCCGCGCAGGGCAAGAGCAAATGATCTCGCACCGCCTCGGCCGTCGCATCAAGGGTCTCGGTGATGATCTCCGGCGAGTAGCCATCCGCTCGGCAGGCTCGCCCGTGGTGGCGAAAGATGGGAGCGTCGATTGGGTAGTGGACGCGACCTCGGCAGAAGGCGAGCAGGAGCCCCTCCACTGTGCTCTTGACTAGAGCGCGTAGGGCTGGCGTAGCGGCAGCGGCACTGGCGTCGTCGAGCAGCTGGCGGAGCAGCTCCTCGCGGCCGGCGTCCACGGCGCGGGCCAAGACGCGGTGGAGCTGCGGACGGTGGATAGCACGGGTAACGAGGGCAGCCGACATGGGAGGAGCCTCCAAGCGAGAGCCGATAGGGTCGGCGTCGCGCCCCTCCTGCGACGGCCTCCACATTATACACAAGCCAGTGTAGTGACGGCACTCGATGAGGGCGGGGGTAGCTCGTGGTTCCGCCCGCCCTCGCAAATACTCCGTCCGGCGGCCCCTCCTGGCCCTTATGGCTGCCGCCATAGAGCAGTGGGCCAAGACCCAGCGGTTGCCCCCGGCGGCCATTCGCATTTGCAACCGGGAAGCGCTTAGGGCCGCCGGACAGATCCGGGGAGATGTTTTGGCCCGTCACCGGCCGAACGCCAGTGCGCGCGAGGGAGCGAAGCCGCTGCCGTCCCGCCTCTTGGCTCTACTGGGGGCGTTGGGCGCCCCCTACAACGACGAGCAGCTGGCCTTCATCCTGGCCCCCATCACTGTCGACGCGTTCTGCTTGGTGGTCGGGCGTCGGCGTGTTGCGCTCATCCTCTTCGTCCCCGTCAGCTCGAACAGGTCATCCCTTGGCAGCCCGGTCGAGGCGCCTAGTGAATGGAGGCCGGATGAGAACAGCGAACACGGGTCAAATGAAGAAGCCCGCTGCTCTCTCAAGCACAGCGGGCTCCAATACGACGTCCGTCAGGGCGTCGGGGGTCTACTGCATCAAGCTTGGTGGTACGGGAAGTTGACGTGTTCGAGGGTTCCGTCAGGCTTCCGAACGACCAAGCGGTCGCCCTCAGAGAGAGTGTCGTAAACGAACTTCTCCGTAGAGACGGCACGGCGCAGAACCTCTGTCTTGGAGATTCCTTGCTGCTCCGCCAACTCGCCGACCACGTCCCACACTTTCCATGGAAGGTTGAGCGTTACACGCGCGATGGGCGCTGGTCCGCGACGTGCGGCCGGCCCTTCGTGTCGGTCACCCCCTGAGGGTGTGTTTGGCACAGTCGACGATACCTCTGCAAAATCCGATGAATCTGGTGACGGTCCTCCACGCGCCGAAGCAGTGACCACGGTGAGGCCGTTCGGGGACAAAGGCCGAAAGTTCAGGACGCTGGCACCTAGCTTGGCGACGTACCGACCCACTCTGAGCAGCAAGTTACGCGCGCGGTTACGGGCTACCGCTCTCGGGCCCGTCGTGTCAACTACGCATACGTCGACCGATGGGACGACCGACGCGCTTCCGGTAATCACTGCTGCACCACCATAGAACGCGTCCGCGTTGATGGCGACACCGACTCCGCTTGATGCGAGAACCCACGGACTCGCCATTATCACGAGCCATCTCCGCCTGAGGATGCATCTCTTCACTTTTGTCAAGCCTCCCTGCAAGACAATATTCCCTTCCGAATTAGGTACTGGACGGACGTGTCGATAGTCCTCCTATGTGAACCGTACCATGCCAGATAAAGCACGTCCAGATGCTATTACGTGCATCTAGTATCATGCCACCGAACGCACGTACTTGAATCGTCTGGCCAGCGATTGACCCGGCAGTCAATGATCTGGTAGGCTCGGGCGCCTAGAGACGATTCTGGGTCAGAGGGGGTGTCATGAAATGAGAACGCACCGCAGCGGGCTGCGAGGGCCACCACGCGGGTCCGGGCGGTTCATCTGACCGATAGAGGGGACGGGGTCCCCCAGGAAGGAGGCTGAGATGGCCCATCGGGGGCATGGCAGCGAAGAGCCGAAGCGCACGGTAACGGTCGAGCTCCTTGGTGAGGAGTGGGAGGAGGAGCTGACGGACGACCACATGGAGCTTGAGCTGGTTGATGCGGCCCAAGGCGAGGGAGTCGACGGTGGCGGGACAGATGGTTTTGATGGACGCGGCGGCGATGGGGACGGCGCACGGGACGGGGATGGAGAAAGGGGGCCCGATCGGAAGCGACATGGACGTCGGTGGGGGCGCAGCGTCTCGCTCACGACCTCACCCGGCGTGTATTTCGTCAGTGGGTTCGTCACGTGCCTGGCCCTGTTTCTGCTCGGCCTGGCCATCGTGAAAGGCGCCCTAGGCATCCGCATCAGCCTCTAGCACGAGAACCACGATTGCTCCGCTTGCGCAGATCAGCCTCCGAGCCAGGGGCGGCTGATACCAGTTGTACGTAATAGGAAGGCGCATACCTGAGCGAGTGGGCAATACTCCTGACCACTGACGAATCGAGCCCATCGGTGTCGAATAGACAAACGGCGAAGGCGGGAGGAAGAATCTCAATTGTAGGTTAGGCGGGTGTCCATTGTTCCCCACCACAAAGGAAGTGCGATGGAGGAGGAAGCGGAGGTACGTAGTCGACGGCGCCACCGACGCCCCAGGTTGGCGCAGCGCTTCGAGCGGGTACCCGTACACAGCCAGGCCGACATGGAGCAGCTGATCGCCCAGTGGGGCCATCTGCTGCTCCAGAAGGCCCGGGCACGGCTCGGCGACCCAGGGGCCACCCGCGCAGCAGTCGACGCTACGCTAGCCCGGCTGCGCGCCATCCCGCAGCCGAACTACGACCACGCGCTCCCGTACGCGATGAGCGTCCTGCGGGCGCAATGCGAGAAGGTTGAGCGGCAGAACGACGCCGCGGCCAAGCGAAAGCGCCTCGCTGCCGTGCCCGAAGATCGGGAGCTGGGTCCCGTTACTGGCGACCTGGCCCGTGCGGTCGTGAAGCTGCCACCGAGGATGCAGGAGGCGTTCATGGCGAACGCGCGCGGCCGTGGGCCAGCCGTGCAGGCGGCTGATGAGGGGATCACCAAAGATGCAGCGCGACTGCGGTTACGTCGTGCACGCCAGCGCCTCCGATGCATGCTCAACGGCGGTGCTGGTGCGGCCCCAGCCTTCGCGTTCCTCCGTCGCCCGGTCCGCCGCCTGCGGCGAATGCTGGAACGCTGGTCGACAAGCAATGCCCAGACGTCGATGGCCGCAGCGTTGGAGGCGGCACCCCAACTGGTCGTGCCGCTGCTGCTAGCAAGCACCATCGGGGTCAGCGCCGGCATGGCAACAACTTCAGCGCCGATAGCCCCGCTCTCTACGTGGCACTCCGCTTCCAATGCGACCGCCCTTGCCCAGGTCAAGGCCGAGCACGTCGAGCATGCTGGACCGCCAGGTCAGCCCAGGCCCGTGACGAGGGGTAGCGGAGCCGGTCGGCGGCTGCCTGCCGTTGGAGGTCTGCCCGACCGTCTGCCTCAAGACGAAACACTTGACGACAGCAAGGTGGTCGACGTTGAACCGTCGCCTTCGTACGACCGCGATCACACGATCTTCGTACTGGCTACTGGCAACGGCTGCGCCTGTCCCATGCTGTTCCGTTCGACCGACGGGGGCACCACGTGGGAGGGTAGTTTGCAAGCGCAGACGGGAAGCCAGGTGCTTTTGCCACCGACTTACCCGTCGGATCCACGGATCTTCATCGGTCAAGCTGCCAGTAGCGTCCAGCCGAATTGGGTCAGCCCGGGTTGGGGTCGACCGTTCGTACCACTCGCCCTGCTCCCTCCCGGTCGATTGGCCATGGCGGGCAGTCGCTTATTCAGTGTCGGCGTCGGCGTCGTGTGGAGCCTTGACAAGGGCATTCTCGCACCTGCCATCTCATACCAAGGCGTTGGCCAAGTAGGGGTCGCCTCGGCGAACGACGCCGCGTACTTCCTGATGCCTCCCAAGGCCCTTGGCGCCGGGGCTACGCTAACGAGCGGTCCCGGGCTGTTCACCTGTACGTCGACGTGCCATTTCGTTGGTCTTGTCCCACTCCCGACCGTCGGTCAGGAGTTTGCGGTGGAACGCGACACCGTCGTGGCGGCGTCGCAGGGCTATATGGTGGTAAGTCATGATGGCGGCCAGACCTTCGCCGCAGTCAGCCCGGCAGAGCCGGACGGAGCGGTGCAGGCGGTGGCGGTGAGCCCGTTGAGCTTGTGGGCGGTAGCAGGGAGCACCACCACCCGGCTGGCTCGGCTTAGTCATGGGAGTTGGAGGGAGATCTCGCTGCCGGAAGCGGAGGCAGTGCGAGCCGTGGTGGTGGTGTCGGGACCACAGGTTCTTGTGCTGTTGTCCGGTGGCGGGGTCCGTTGCACGGGAGATGATGGACTGACATGGGGCGTGGCCTGTATGTCTGGCTAGCGACTGTGGCGCTGCTGTGCACCGGCATGGTCGGGCTCCATCCGGTGACCCTCAGCGCTGCCCTCGCTCCCGGCATTCAGGGTTTCACCGTCACCGGCACGGTCAAAGAGTTTCCTTGTGCCGTTGGCCCGTGCGATGGATCACTGGGCGGCCTCGGGACGGCGTCGATCAGCGGCGAGACTGTTGCTGGGGCGCCCTTCACCGCCGTCTGGCCAGACCCGGGCCAGCCACTTCCTGCCGCCAACCTTACTGGAGGGCTGAGCGACATCTTCGACATGTGCCCGGTCAGCGGACCAGCACCTTCCCTTGTCGGCTCGGGCAACGGCTCCTTTTCCCTGATCGGAGGCCTGCTCAGCATCGCCGGACAGCAAACGGGCGGGGCGACACTTAGCGGTGCGTTCAGCTGGCTACGCTCGGAGACGGCCGTCGTCATCACGGTCTCGAGTGCGACCGTTACGAATGGGTCGGGGCTGGTCGTGGCGCAGCAGGCAACCCTTGTCGACGGTACGGGCGGCGGCACGTTCGCTGTGACCAGCGGCGTTGCGACTTGCGGGGCGCCCTTGGCTTGGCCGACAGTGCAGATTACCGCTGGCTATCTGGCTCCTCAGTAGAGGTCGGCAAGTCGGCATCGTCCAGACGGTTGAGCGTCTGAGTGAATGCTTGGTTCGTAAGGTGCCCAAGTAGGGCCACCACTCGCGTGTCGTGGCAGAAGTGCACCCGCGCGGACTCCAGGGCGTGCAGTCGCTCCATCGACTCACGCCAGGCCACCTCGTCGCTGGCCTGGCCGTCGGGCAGCTGCATGTCGGGGCGGAGGAACACCGCGCGGTTGTAGGCGGCGTCACCGATGAGCACGTCGCTGCCGTCCTGGCCCTCGACCAACACGCTCTGGTGCCCGCGCGTGTGGCCCGGCGTGGCCAGGGCGCGCACGCCGGGCGCGATCTCGGCGTCGCCGTCGAGCAGCTCGAAGCGCGCACCGGCGAAGTCGAACCATTCGCGCTGCCACGCCGACTCCTCGCGCGCCCGTTCCAGCTCGCTGCGCTGCACGTAGAAGGGTGCGTGGCGGAACACCGCGTTCTGCCCGCAGTGGTCGAAGTGCAGGTGCGTGTTCACGACGAGCGCCACGTCGGCGGGGCTGAGCCCGTGCTCGGCCAGCGCCTCCGCCATGGCCCGGTTGACCACCCGCCAGTCGCGCAGCAGCCTGTCTGGTCCGCCGATGCCGGTGTCGACGAGGATCGCCCCCGCCGTCGGATGGAGCAGCACGAAGCCGTGCACCGGCCACTCGCGATCGCTGCCCGGAGGCGCCAGTGTGCCCAGGTGCAGGCGCTTCAGCTCCATGGATCGCGGATTGTGGCATCGGGCGGTCTGCACCTGCCGGGCGCGCGGTGAGGATCATCAAGTCATCAATCAAGTGATGCTATGATGCGTAAAGCCATGAGCACGCGCACCACCATCACCCTCGATCCCGACGTCGCCGCGATGGTCCGGCGCGCCATGGCCGAGCGGGGTGTGGGCTTCAAGGAGGCGGTCAACGACGCGCTGCGCTCCGGGTTGGGCTGTGCCGCCCCAGCGCGATTCCGCACGCCCACCTTCCGCATGGGCCGCGGCGCCGCCCCGCTCGACAAGGCGCTGCAGCTCGCCGGCACCCTCGAGGACGAGGAGCTGGCCCGGCGCCTGGCCATGCGCAAGTAGGCAGGGCCAATGGTCGTCGTCGACGCCAACGTCCTTCTCTATGCCGTCGACCGCGACGCCGCCCACCACGCCGCCGCCCACGCCTGGCTCGACGCCGCGCTGGCCCGCCCCGAGCCGGTCGGCTTCGCCTGGATCGTGGTGCTCGCCTTCCTGCGCCTGGCGACCAACCCGGCCATCTTCCCCCGGCCGCTGAGCGAGGACGAGGCGCTCGGCTGCGTCGAGGCCTGGCTGGCGCACCCGGGAGCCGTCGTCGTCGAGCCCACGCCGCGCCACCTCGGCCTCCTGCGCGGCCTGCTCCAGGCGGCGGGCACCGCGGCCAACCTGGTCAACGACGCCCACCTGGCCGCGCTGGCCGTCGAGCACGGCGCCGCCGTCGCCTCCTTCGACCGCGACTTCCAGCGCTTCAGCGGGCTGCGCACCGTGGTGCCCTCCGCACCCAGGACCTGAAGCGAAAAAACTCGTCGGACTCTGCCCGTAAGGATCGGCGCGCCACCGAGTCTCAGATCCGAAACCGCCCCGCGGGGGGTGGAGCAAGGAGGGCAGACAGGTGGTGCAGCTGGTGATGGCCGAGCCCGTGAGCGAGCGGTCGGAGATCGGCGACGCGGAGCTGGTCCGGCGCTACCAGGACGGCGACGTGGCCGCCTTCGAGGCGCTCTACCGCCGGCACCTGCCCCTGCTGCTCCGCAGCCTCAGCCGGGTGGTCGGGGTCGACGAGGTGGCCGAGGAGCTGGCCCAGGAGGCCTTCCTCCGCGCGGCCCAGCGGATGCCCGCCGACGTCGGCGACCGCTTCCGCGGCTGGCTGCTCCGGGTGGGGCACAACCTGGCCGTCGACTGGCTGCGCAGCGCCACCCGCGAGCGCAACCTCGAGGAGCGCGCCGGGCGCGTGGCCCTGGTGGCCGGCGACACCGACGGGCTCGACCTCGACCTGCACGAGGATCTGCGCAGCGTGGCCACCGTGCTCCGCAAGCTGCCGCCGCGCTACCAGGAGGTGCTGGTGCACCGCGAGGTGTACGGCTTCGACTACAGCACCATGGCCCGGGTCATGGACGTGTCCGTGGCCGCGCTGCAGACGCTGCTCCACCGGGCGCGCGGTCGCTTCCGCGAGGAGTACCGCCGCGAGTACGGAGCCGTCGCCTGACCGAGAACTCCTTCATTCCCTCCCTTCCTTGCCCAGGCGGTCGCCGTGGCAGCCACGGCGGCCGCCGTAGGGGCGAGGACCCGGACACCTGAAAACAGCAACTCATTCCCTTCCTTGCCTGGACCCCGGCGGTCGCCGCGCCGTACCCGGCGGCGACCGCTCGGGGAACCAGCGCGAGGGGACACCCCAAACTCGAAACTCATTCCCTTCCTTGGCGCCCCGGGTGGTGCCGCCGCGAGGCGGTGCCGCCTGGGGCGTTGCCTTTTCTAGAAGGTGCGCAGGCGGGCGGCGACGGGAAGGGGGAGCGGCTGGCCGGCGGCGTAGACGGTGATGCTCGGCGGGGTGGAGGACCTGGTGGGATCGTAGACCCTGACGTGCGCGCCGGTGGCCGGCACGGGCGGGGGCAGCAGCACGGTCTGGTCGAGCAGGATGGGCGGCGGCGCCGGGGTCGGTGATGGTGGCGTCGGTGGCGGCTGGTCGACGGGCGTGATGCAGGCGCAATCGACCTCGAAGAAGTCGTCGCCGTAGGCGCCGTCCTGGCGGATGGGTCCGGGGGGTGGCGTGTTGCCATTGCCGGCCTGCCGCTCCGTCGAGCCCGTCAGCGGTGGCACGGCGGTCTCGCCGCCGCCGATCCCGCTGCGCGGCGACTGCGAGGTGGCCACCGGCGCACCGCGCTGCGGCCCACCCCCGCCGTGAATGGCAAGTCCCAGCCCGACGCCCGTGCCCGCCACCGCCAGCGCCGCGATCCCGGCGAGCACCGCCGGCTGCTGCAGCGTCTGCGCGCCGCGCTGCCCCAGCGTGCGCAGATGCTGCAATGCGGTGGCGTGCCCGGCCGCGTTCGCCGCGGCCGCGGTGTGCCCGGCCGCGGTCGCCGCCGCCGCGTGATGGGCGAGGTGCGGGAAGAGCGTGAGGGGATGGGCCGCGATCGGCAGCGGCAGCAGCGGCAGCACGGAGAGCAGCTCGGCGGGCTGGGTCAGCTTCTCGCCGACCTCCTTGCAGGCCTCGCAGCGCCGCATGTGGCGGTCGGCGGAGGCGCGCAGGTCGGGGGTGAGCACCTCGGTGCCGGCGGGGATCAGCTCGGCCAGCCGGGCGCAGTGGCGGCGCTGGCGCACCACCACGAGCAGCCGGATGGCCTGGGCCAGCGCCTCGCGCGCCCGGTGCACCACCACCGCGGCGTGGGCCGGGGTGATCTCCAGCACCTCGGCGATCTCGCCGATGCTGAAGCCGCGGCGCACGGTGAGGTCGAGCACGGCGTACTGGCGGGGCTCCAGGCTGCGGGCGGCGTCCCAGACCAGGCGGGCGGCGTCGGCTGCGACGGCCTCGTCCTCGGGCCCCTTCTCACCACTGGCGATCTCGAAGGCCGCCTCGATGGGGTCGGGGGCCTTGCGACGGGTGACGTGGGTGACCGCCAGGTTGTGGGCCACCGTGAACAGCCAGGGCCGCACCTTCTCGGTCTCCCGCACGCTCTCGCCGCGCTCCATGAGGCGGATGAAGGTGTTCTGGGTGAGGTCCTCGGCGGCGGCGTGGTCGTGGACGGTGCGGGCCAGGAAGTCGTGGATCTCGGGCGCGTGCCGCTCGTAGAGCAGGGCGACGTCCATGGTCGCGGTCGGGGCGGAGCTCCACCCGGGGTAGGTCATGGTCACGGCACGGGGTTCCCCATCTGCCCTCGCCGGTGAAGGGCGTGCACAACAAAGCAAACGGCGCGCGTGGCTCCGGTCATGCGCTCGCGCGCGGCGGCCAGCTACTCGGGCGTCTGGCCAGCGATGTGCTCGGCGAAATGGCGGCCCCAGTCGGGCTGCGTGCCGTCGGCGTCGGTGAAGCCGTATTCGCGGGCCAGGTCCCAGCTGGTCAGTGCCTGGCCCGACCGCGCCATGACCTCGGCATCGGACGCCAGCGCCACCACGGCGCGGCCCACGTAGGCAGGCGTCTCCGAGGCGATGAAGTGCGCATCCTGCGCCACGGCGTCGCGCCAGGTGGCCTCGGTGACGCCGAAGTGGTCGAGCATCGCCTCGCTGCGCAGGAAGCCCGGGGTCAGCGCCACCGCGGCCACGCCGTGCGGCCGCAGCTCGTGCGACTGGGCCAGGGCCAGGCGGATCACCGAGGACTTGGCCAGGTCGTAGAAGAAGCTGCCGCGGTAGCCGGCCCCGGCGCCGTCGGTGATCTCGACGACCAGCCCTTTGCCGCGCGCCACCATCAGCGGCACCGCGTGCCAGCTGGTGATGGCGTGCGTCCACACCGCGAGGCGCTGCATGCGCAGGCCGTCGTCGAGCGGGTGCTCCCAGAAGGGACGGCCCCAGACGGCGAGCGGGTCGCCGCCCCAGATGTCGTTGACCAGCAGGTCGAGACGTCCTGACCGCTCGGTCCGGATGCGCTCGACCAGCGCGGCGACCTGCGCCGGGTCGGTGTGGTCGCAGCGCACCGCGACGCCCTCGCCGCCCGCGACGGTGACCAGCTCGGCTGTCTCCTCGATGGTCTCCGGACGGTCCATCTCCGACCGCTCCGCGCGCGTGCTGCGGCCGGTGACGTACACGGTGGCGCCGGCGGCGCCCAGCTCGCAGGCGATGCCGCGTCCCGCGCCGCGGGTGGCGCCGGCCACCAGCGCAACGGTTCCTGCCAGGGTTGTCTTCATCGCGTGTTCGCTCATGGCGCGGTGTAGATGATGGCGCCGTCGTCGAGCCGCGTGACGTGGGGGAGGTGCAGGCGCAGCCAGTCGACCAGCCCGGGCAGCCGGTCGAGGCGGTGGGTGGCCAGGTACACGGCGCGGACGCCGTCGCGCACGATGATCGCCTCGACGTCGGCGGCGGTGACGTGCTGCGAGTCGAGGCGCACGAAGGCGGTGTCGACCAGCTCCGGCGGCGCGTCGCGATCCGCTGCGGCGACGGCGAACTGGTCGTCGCCGACCACGAGGTCGCCGGGACGGGTGAGCGAGCGCAGCGCGGCCACGGCGTCGGGATGCGTGTCGGCGGTGAAGGCGTCGTCGAGCGCCACCAAGCCGCTGGCCAGCCCGGCGATGCCGAGGCAGAGCAGGCCGGCGATGCTGCCGCCGGTGAGGGCGCGCGGCGAGATGCGTCGCCACGCCAGCGCCGCAGGCGCCGCGGCGGCGATCACCACCAGCGGCGCGGCGACGAGCAGGTGGTGCGGCCAGAGCGGGCGCTGCGTCACCGTGAGCACGGCGACGGCGGCGCCCCACGCCGCGAGGATGGCGCCGAGGCGCGGCGCCCGCCAGAGCAGCACAGCCAGTCCGATCAGCCCGGCGAGATAGAAGGGCGACTCGCGCGCCAACGCGAGGGCCATGTCGCGGGTCAGGCCGCCCTCCTGCAGCGAGCGCGCGGTGAGGTGCGAGCCCACCGACTGCGACCAGACCTGCGGCAGCCGGTCGGCGAACGGCGCCAGCACGACGACGGCGCCGAGCACCGCACCGGCCAGGACGAGCTGCAGGCGTCGCACCGCCGTGAGCAACGACGGTTGCTCCCCGCCCGGTGCCAGGACCGCGACGAGCCCGACCGGTACGGCGAAGGCGACGGCGTTGAGCTTGACCAGCACCGCGACCGCGAGCGCCAGGCCCGAGGCGACGAGCAGCAGCGAACCGCGCCACGATCGCAGGCCGCCGCCGCCTGCGGGCATGGAGACGGCCGCCGCCGCGGCGCAGGCCAGGGCCACCATGCCCAGGGCCAGGCTCGGCCCGTCGGCCTGCAGGGTCACCGACTGGCGCAGCATCAGCGGGTCGACGGCGAGCAGCGCCGCGGCGGCCAGCGCCGGCCACGGGCCGAGCAGCGTCCGCGCGGCGGCATAGGTGGCCACCAGAGCCACCGCGAAGAAGAAGAGGACCCCCGCCCGCGCGGCCGTCAGCGAGTGTCCGGCGCCGAAGAACACCGCCAGGATCGACAGGAACCCCGGGGGCTGTGAGCTGTAGACGGAGGAGAAGAGGGGATGCCCCGCGGCCATGCTCCGCAGCGAGGCCCAGTAGACGCCCTCGTCGTAGTCGATCTGCGCGCCGCCGAGCAGAGGCAGCCGGGCCGCCACGCTCACGGCGACGAGGGCGAGCAGCAGCAGCGTGGCTGTCGCCGGCCGCCCTCGGACCGGCGTCCGCGGCGCGATCACGGGCCGCAGCGTAGCGGGCATGGCGTGCATGAGCACGCCGTGTCCTCAGGTTATGAGTTGGCCAATGGCGCAATTTCGTCCGCTCCATAGCCGTCAATGGCTACAGAGAGCAGGGCGAGCGGGACGCGTTCTGCGCATATTCACAGGAGGGAACTCGACCATGAGCCTGGCTCGCAAACTGCGCACGGCGGGGGCGACGGTCATCGTGGCCGTCGGCCTGCCCACACTCGTCATCGGCAACGTGACCCACAGCTTCGCGGGCACGAACACCGGTACGCAGCTCGGCAGCACCGCCGGCACCATCACCGGCAGCACGGCGCAGACCGGCACGTCGGGCCTCTCGGCTCCGGCCGTGCTCAACGGCAGCGCCACCAGCAGCACGTCCGACAGCTCGTCGTGCAACAGCACCAGCACCAGCAACCTCCCCGCCGACAAGATGACGGTGGGCGCTTCGAAGGTCCAGGTCTTCGATCCGCAGGCCGACGTCACCCTGCTGTGCGCGAGGATGCGCACCTCCAACCCCGCCGACCTGACCTTCGCGGTGACCCTGGAGTGCTCGATCGTCACCCAGATCACCACCACGGGCAACGACACCCAGAGCGCCTTCGGCGACGTCAAGGTCTGGGTCGAGGTCGACGGCAAGAACGTGGGCGTCCTGCCCGCGCAGCCGGGCGGCAGCGACGATGGCCAGGTCACCTTCTGCAACCGCGTCTACAGCAGCACGACCAGCAACTTCACCTTCGACAACAACGCGACCATCGACACCTTCCAGTCGACCAAGGACGCCAACGCCTTCAACTGGGTGGCTGAGAACGTCGGCTCCTCCGTCCACACCATCAGCGTGCACGCCACCCTCACCACCGGGGTCACCGACTCCAGCAAGGACACGGCTCAGGCGGTGGTCGGCAGCCGCACCGTGGTGGTCAATGTGACCCAGACGGCGCAGAACGCCGCGCAGTAGGCTCCACCCCAGCCGAATCGGCAAGCAGGGCCGGGATTCGCCGCGTGCGAGTCCCGGCCTTTTTCGTGCCGGCGGTCGCGGTGCGGCGTGGCGATCCCGGGTTGCCGCGGTCGAGCGAGGCGAAGCCGGCGATGAGCATGGTGATCCACACCAGCGTGACCAGGCCCAGCCCGCCGTAGGCGAGCACCATCGGCCAGGCGGCGCCGCCGTGCGTCTCGCGCATCAGCAGCTTGCCGGCGGCGACGAAGCTGACGTGAGTGGTCGGCTGCGCGACGATGGGCCCCTGCCCGTATTCGAGGTCGAGCGGCATCGACACCGGCACGGCCATGAGCACGTCGCCGCGGGCCAGCCAGACCAGCGTCTTCCAGGTCGCACCGGTGGGGACGGACGACGCCGCGCGGTACTCGCCGGGCCGGACCTCGAGCATCGGCGTGGTCTGCGCCACCCCGCCCTGCCAGGAGAGCGCTTCGAAGCGGTCGACACCGGTGGCCGCGTCGGGCGGGGTGAGCGTCATGTCGACGTTCACGAGCTGGTACGGCGAGGGCAGGCCGTCGCGATTGACCGCGGGCAGCGCAGGCCCGGTGGGTGTCGCGTGCATCACCGCGGTGACCGGCACGGTGCTGCGCGGCAGCGGCACGGCCAGGCCGGCGATCACACCGGCGAAGGCGGCGATGAGCAGCGGCCGGGGCAGGTCGGCGCGGCGGCCGGAGACGATGCGGCCCATGGCGACGCCGATCATCGCGCCCGCCAGCGCGATCATCACCGCCGCCCAGATGCCGGGGAAGAGCGAGAGCTGCCAGGGTTCGCGGCCCCAGAGGTGGCTGAAGCCCCACTCGCTGGCCAGCCCCAACGTGCCGGCCGCGGCGCCGCAGGCCAGCGCGCGCACGGCGGGGGAGCGCCCGCGTGTCAGCCACGCGGCCGCCTCGATGGTCACCGCGATGCCGAGATAGAGCGGGAAGCGCGGCACCACGTGGCCGAGGCCCGGCCCCACCACCAGCGCCAGCAGCCCGCGCACGGCGAGGAAGTCGAGCGTCGCGAAGATGGCCCAGCCGCGGCCCAGCGCCACGCGCGCGGCGACCAGCCCGATCGAGGTGGCCAGCATGATCAGCACCGGCTGGTAGAGCGCCTGCCACTGCGGCACGCCGTAGTCGAACTCGAGCTGGAAGGCGGAGAGCGCGATGAGCACCGCCGCCGCGCGCGCGCCGCGGAGATGGCGATGCACCCAATGCCTGCCCGCGTCGGGACCGGCCTCGGCGAGCAGCAGCCACTGCGCGATGGGCGCCAGCGCGGCACCGCCGATCATGAGCAGGTGCGTCGGTCCCCACATGGTGACGTCGACGCCGTAGTTGGCGTGCCAGATGTCGTCGAGCGGGAAGCCGGTCATGGCGCCGGCACCGAGCACGCCGAGGGCCATGGCGCCGCGCGGGATGCGCAGGAAGCCGAGGTGCCAGGCGGTGCCGGCGCGATCGAGCGTGGCGAACATGATCGACACCAGGGCGCCGGCGCCGATGCCCGCCAGTCCCATCAGGATGAGCACGTGCGGCACGGTGAAGAGCTGGGTGTCGCGGCCCAGGTCGATGTGCCAGGCGACGTCCCAGAAGAAGCCGACCATGGCCGCGATCAGCGCCCACAGCGACACCGCCACGCCGCCGACGCACCACGCCGGCAGTCCGGTGGTGCGCTCCAGCGAGTCACCGATGCGGGCCACCGCGCGGCGCAGCGCACCGCGGTGCGTTCCAGCCGATCCTGTCAGGAACAGGGCGACGGCGCCACCCGCCGGCAGGGCGACGAAGGCGGCCACCCACAGCCACTGGAGGGCGGCGTCGTGGTTGGTGGGCGCGAGAGCGAGGGGCATGGGGTCCTTCCTCGTGACGGGTCACCGGTCAGCCCGGGCGGCCAGGCCCGAGCTAATATGACATGGATCGATGATACATGAACCGATGATGCAGTCAACCCCCTCGGGGCTGCACAATGTGCCCATGGCGGAGATCCAGGACGCCGAATACACCATCGACCAGCTCGCCGGGGTCACCGGGATGACGGTGCGGAACATCCGCGCCCACCAGTCCCGTGGCCTGCTGCCGCCCCCGGCCGTGCGCGGCCGCACCGGCTACTACGGGCCCGAGCACGTCGCCCGCATCCGCATGATCGTGGAGATGCAGGCGGACGGCTTCAACCTCAACGCCATCCACCGCCTGCTGGCCAGCACCGCGCCGGGCACGGCCACCCGCGCCCTCGACTTCGGCCGCTCCCTGCGCGAGCCCTGGGAGGACGAGACCACCGAGTTCGTCGAGGCGGAGGAGCTGGCCGGCCGCATGGGCGCGCCCGGGCCGGACCCCAAGCTGCTCGCCCAGGCCGCGCGCCTGGGCATCATCGCCCCGGGCGCCGAGGAACGCTGGGAGGTGCTCAGCCCGGCCCTGCTCCGCGCCGGCGAGGCGCTGGTCTCGCTGGGCATCCCCATCGAGGCGGGCCTGCGCGTGCAGGAGAAGCTCGACCGCTACGCCGACGGCATCGCCCGCGCCTTCGTCGCCATGTTCGTCGAGGAGGTCTGGGGGCCCTTCGAGGCGGCGGGCAAGCCGGAGGCGGACTGGCCGCGCGTCCAGGAGGCGCTCGATCGGCTGCGGCCGCTGGCCGTCGAGGCGGTCAACGCCACCTTCCGGCGCAGCATGTCGAAGGCCGTCGAGGCCGAGGCGGGGCGGATGATCACCCGCCAGGCCAAGCCTGCCCGGCCGCCGCGGGAGCGCCGCGAACGCCGCGTCCGCCACCGCCGGGAGCGCGCCTAGCCGTGCGGCTGCGCCAGGTGGCCACGGTGGCGGGCGACCTCGAGGCGGCGGTGGCCGCGATCACCGGCAGCCTCGGCCTGGAGATCTGCCGCCGCGATCCCGGCGTGGGCTTCTTCGGGCTGCACAACGCGGTGCTGCCGGTGGGGGACACCTTCCTCGAAGTCGTCTCGCCCCTGCACGAGGGCACCGCGGCCGGCCGCCACCTCGAGCGCCGCGGCGGCGACGGCGGCTACATGGTGCTGCTCCAGGTCGACGACCTCGCCGCCGAGCGGGCGCGGCTCGACGCGCTCGGCGTGCGCATCGTCTGGCAGGGAGGCGACGACGGCATCAGCGGGATGCACCTGCATCCCGCCGACGTCGGCGGTGCCATCGTCTCGCTCGACGTGGCCACGCCGCCGGAGTCGTGGGGCTGGGCGGGCGACACTTGGCGCGACCAGGTGCGCACCGAGGTGGCCGGCGAGATCGCCGCCGTCGAGATGCAGTCGCCCGGGCCGCGGGCGCTGGCGCAGCGCTGGGCGGCGGTGCTGGGACGTCCGCTCGACGAGAGCGGCCCCGCGCCGTGCATCATGCTCGACCGCGGCGCGGTGCGCTTCGTGCCTGCCGAGGACGGCCGCGGTGAGGGCCTCGGCGGCATCGATCTGGTCGCAACCGACCGCAACCGCGCGGGCGAGCGTCTCGATGTCGCCGGGATCCGCGTCCATTTGGTCTGAACGGCGGGCATCGAGGGAGCAGCGCGCAGCGATGAACGACACGGTCCACTACGACGTCGACGGCGCCATCGCCACGGTGACGCTCAACCGTCCCGAGCGCATGAACACCATGAACCAGGAGCTGCTCGACGGCGCCCTCACCGCGCTGCAGCGCGCCGCCGACGACGAGCGCGTCCGGGTGCTGATCATGACCGGCAACGGCCGCGCCTTCTGCGCCGGCGGCGACCTCGAGGCCATGGCCGCGGGCGACGTCCCCGGCGTCGACGGCGGCCCCGCGGTCGAGGCGCGGGTGGCCATGCTGCGCCACGCCATGCGCACCTCGCAGCTGCTCCGCGACATGCCCAAGGTGACCATCGCCGCCATCAACGGCGCCTGCGCCGGTGCCGGCCTGGCCTGGGCCTGCGCCGCCGACCTGCGCTACTGCACCGAGTCCGCCGTCTTCAACACCGCCTTCATGACCGCCGGGCTGAGCGGCGACTTCGGCGGCACCTGGACCCTGCAGCGCATCGTCGGAGCGGCCACGGCGCGCGAGCTCTACCTGCTCGCCGAGAAGTTCCGCGCCCCCGATGCGGAGCGCATCGGCCTGGTCTCGCGCATGGTGCCCGACGGCGAGCTGATGGGGGAGGTGCACCGCGTCGCCGAGCGCATCGCCGGTTTCGCCCCGCTGACCATGCGGGCCATCAAGGCCAACCTCAACGACGCGCAGACGCTCGGCTTCAGCGAGATGCTCGACCGCGAGGCGGACCGGCACATCCGCTGCGGGCTGACCGAGGACGCCCGTGAGGCGGCCATGGCCTTCCTGGAGAAGCGACCGCCGCGGTTCGTGGGACGCTGACCGCGCGGTCAGTTCAGGGTCAGGCGGTGGGGAGGCACTGCTGGATGAAGGGCACGACCTCCTGGCCCATGACATCGACGGGGCCGAACGTGACACAGGTCGGGTCCGCGAGAGCGGGGGTGCCAGGGCGGACGGCGCCGGCCAGGCCCGCGGCCGCAAGCGCGGCAGCGACAAGGAGAAGGAACCTCACACCCGTACTCCGTCCGAGGCGGGGTTGTTCCCTCAAACGGAGAAGGCTGTGGCCGTGCCCAGGAGCTAGGTGTCGCAGCCTCCGATGATCGACCCATCCGGGCCGATGGTCTCGGTGGGCCCGCCCTGCGCCAGGCATCTCTCCACGCCGCCCACCGGGTCCAGGTTCTGGACCGGCCCGCCTGAGATCGTCAGCGGTCCGGCCGAGATCAACGGCGGCTGGTTTCCCTGGCCGACAGGGTTCGGCACGCTGATCGGCCCCGTGGTGAAGATGGTCTGCGGGTGCCGGTCGTGGCCGTCAGCCTGGCCGCCACCCCGGCCGTGGTCGCCGCCGCCGTCGACCAGGAAGCCCGGGCGCAGCCCCGGCGGCACCGACCCTCCGCCCGATGGCGCCGCCGGCCGGCCGGCCGCCAGCTCGGCCGCGGCGACGCCTCCCCCGGACCCTCTCGGGGCATTGACGGCGTGGCGCCAGAACGGCGAGGCCAGCAGCACGGCGACAACCACCGCGGCGGCGGCGGCCAGCGGCTCGCCCGACTGCGGTGCGCCGAGGCGGCGCAGCCGCGCCACCAGCCAGGCCAGCGCACCGCCGAGCATCGCGCGGATGCGAGCCCGCGCCCGCGTGTAGGTGCCCTCGATCGACTTGTAGGTGACGCCGAGCAGCCGCGCGGTCTCCGCCACGGTCAGGCCCACCACCAGGCGCAGCCGCATCACCTCGCGTTCCCGCGGTGGCAGCGTATCCACGGCGTTGAGCACGCGCCGCGCGTCGGCGCGATCGGTGACGAGCTGATCGGGCCAGACCACCTGGCGCTCCGCGTCGACCCGCAGGCGTGCGGCCGCGTACTCCTCCCGCCGCCGGGCGCGCCCGCGGTCGATGGCGATGTGCACCGCGGTGCGCGCCAGCAGCGAGCGGACCCGCTCGGGGTCGAGGTCGCCGCGCTGGACCAGCCGCATCATCGCGTCCTGGACGCAGTCCTGCGCGTCGGGCACGTCGCCGACGCGGCGACGGATGGCCGCCATCGCCTCCTCGCGATGCGCGTCGAGCATGTGCCAGCGCTCCTCCGGTGGTCTGTCGTCGGACGCGTGGCGCGGTGAGCGGCTGTCCGGTGGTTCGTCCATCCTCTCTCGCCGTCCAACAGGTCAACGCGGCAGTCTAGGCAAGCACGCAGGAGGGCGTGTCAGATGTCCTTGTACGGGGCCATAGAGGGAGCGCTGCCCGGACCCTGGCAGCGCGTGCACCAGTAGGTCGGCCGTCCCTGCACGCCCTGCGCGCGGATCGAGATCAGCGTGCCGCAGCGAGGACAGGGACGTCCGCCGCGGCCGTGCACGCCGGGCTGCGGGGTGAAGCCGCGCTGCACCGCGCTGCGGCGCATCCGGTCGCGCGCAGTGAGCAACACGCGGCGTAGGCTGGCGTCGTCGACGTCGCGCACCGGCAGCCAGGGATCGAGACGGCATTCCCACAGCGCGTTGCACTTGTGGATGTTGCCGATGCCGGCACAAACTCGCTGGTCGAGCAGCACCTCGCCGAGGGTGTCGAACTCGCTGTGGCGGGCCCGTCGCAGCGCCTGCTCGACGTCGAAGTCGGGGCTGAGGATGTCGGGGCCGAGGTGGCCCACCGCGTCGCGCTCGCCGGCGACCAGCTCCACCACCGGGGCGAGGAAGCAGACGGCCACGGCGTCGTCGGTCTCCAGCACGGCGCGGGCCAGGTGCTCGGGCCTGCGCCAGCGTTCGCCGGGCGCGTAGAGGTGCCAGGAGCCCTCCATGCGCATGTGGGTGTGCAGGGCCAGGCCGTTGTCGAAGTGGATGAAGAGATGCTTGCCGACCGGCTCGACTCCGACCACGCGGTGCCCGCGCAGGCGGCCCAGCGTCTGCTGCGGCCGGGCGCCGCGGATGACCCGGCCGTCGAGGCGGTTGCGCAGCGCCGCCGCGGTGCGCCAGATGGTGTCGCCTTCAGGCATCCGCTGTGCCGGTGCGGCTAGGTGCGGACCAGCACGCCGCGCTCGCCCCAGTGCACCAGCCCGCGCGGCGAGGCGCCGAAGCCGCTCTCACGCAGCGCGGATTCGGCCTTGCTGCCGTGCACCGGTCCGCCGTCGACGCTGACGATCTCCAGCCGCCCGCCGCGCGTGGCCACCGCGGCGAGGGCGCGCGCGTGGTCCGCGGTGACCTCGCCCATGATGTGCAGCGAACGCCCGCCGCGCTCCAGGTAGAGGCGCAGCAGGCCGCGGTCGAGGACGACGTAGGCGCCCGCGGCGCGCGCGGTCCGTCCCGCCGAGTCCGGCCAGGGCACGGTGACTCCGTAGGGATTGGCGGGGTCGACGGCGCTCAGCGCGACGATGCCGGTCTGCGCCTCGCGCTCGCCGCGCAGCCGGTCGACGGCGCCGGGCAGGGCGAACTGCGAGCCGCCCAGGCCGTCGACGAAGTAGCCGCGGCGGATGCGTCCCGCCTCCTCCATGGCGCGCAGCACCGGATACATGCCCGCGAAGCCGCCGGGCACGCCCTCCGCCAGCGCGGCCTCGCGCGTCAGCACGCCGTGGCGCTGCAGCAGCGCGGTGCAGAGCGCGTGCAGGCGCTCGGTGGACGGCGGTTGCGGCTCGCGCAGCCCGGCGACGAGCGACCAGCGTCCCGCGGCGCGCGGCGGCACCAGCCGCATCAGCGGGCGGCGCGACGGACGCGTGCCGTTGCCGCCGCCGCGCGTGCGCGGGCCCAGCGCGCGCAGCGGCGCGAAGGTGTCGTTGGTGACTTCTCCCGACCAGACCAGGTCCCAGAGCGCGTCGACGAGAGTCTCGACGTCGCCGCCGATGCTGCGCAGCAGGTCGGGCAGGAACGAGGCGCCGTGCCCGGCCAGCTCCTCGCGGATGCGCACGTGCAGCTCGCCGTCCGGCGGATCGGCTGGCTCGGGGACGAGTCGCGCGGCGTCGGAGCGCAGGTAGAGGGCGACGCGGCCGTCGCCGCTGCCCAGCGCGCCGCGCCCCACCCAGACCACCTCGCCCATGGAGATGAGGTCGTCGAGCAGTCGCGGCGCGTACTCGCGCATCCGCGCGGGCAGCACGTCGCGCTCCAGCACCGACACCGGCAGGGGCAGGCCCTGCAGCTGGGCGAGGATCTCGTGCAGCCGGTCCCCGCCGTCGCCGCCGGCGCCGACCCCCTGCCAGCCGGGCAGGAAGCGGCCCAGGGTTTCTGCCGGAACCGGCTCGATCTCGCGGCGCAGCGCGGCCAGGCTGCGGCGGCGCAGGCTGCGCAGCACCTCGGGATGGCACCACTCGCGGCCGCTGCCGCCGGGTCGGAACTCGCCGTCGAGGAGCACGCCGTCGCGGGCCAGGCGGCGCAGCGCGCTGAGCACGTCGCGCAGCGGCACGCCCCAGCGACGCGCCGGATCCTCGGCGACGAAGGGCACGTGGCTGCGCGCGTAGCGCACCAGCAGTGACGCGAGCGGATCGGCGGGGGAGTCGAGGAAGGCCTCGGGCAGCCCGGGCGGCAGCGCGACACCGACGGCGTCGCGGTAGAGCGCGGCATCCTCCGCGGCGATGATCCGCCGCGCGCCGCCCACCGCGATGCGCACCGCGCGCCGCGTGCGCAGCAGCTCGTCGCGCCAGGAGGCGACGATGCCGCGTGCCTCGCACTCGTCGTCGTCGAGGTCGCCGAGGCGGCGCAGCAGGTCGTGGGCCTCGTCGGCGTCGCGCGGCTGGCGGTCGGTGAGCAATCCCTGCAGCTGCAGCTCCAGCAGCGCGGTGGCCTCCGGGTCGAGCAGCTCGCGCAGCTCCGCGCTGCCGAGCAGTTCGGCGAGCAGCTCGCGGTCGAGGGTGAGCGCCTGGGCGCGGCGCTCGGCCAGCGGCGCGTCGCCCTCGTACATGAACTGGGCCACGTAGTCGAAGAGCAGCGAGGAGGCGAAGGGTGAGGCGCGTTCGGTGTCGGCCACGGCCAGGCGCACCCGGCGCGAGCGCAGGTCGCCCATCAGGGTGCGCAGCGCGTTCATGTCGAAGACGTCAGAAAGGCACTCGCGGTAGGTCTCGGCGAGGATGGGGAAGGAGGGGTGCCGCGAGGCCACCTGGAGCAGGTCGTGGGAGCGCTGGCGCTGCTTCCAGAGCGGCGTGCGCTCGCCGGGGCGGCGGCGCGGCAGCAGCAGCGCGCGCGCAGCGTTCTCGCGGAAGCGCGCGGCGAAGAGTGCCGATCCGGCCAGCTCCTCGGTGACGGCGTCCTCGATCTCCTCGGGGTCGACGAGCAGGTCCTCGACGGGCGGCGGCCGGTCGACGTCGGGCAGGCGCAGGGCGAAGCCGTCGTTGCTGTGGATGTGCTGCACGTCGGCGCCGAGCCGGTCGCGCAGCCGTGCGGCCACGGCGAGCGCCCAGGGCGCATGCACCTTGGCGCCCAGGCAGGTGAGCACGCAGACACGCCAGTCCCCGAGCTGGTCGCGGAAGCGCTCCACCACCACGGTGCGGTCGTCGGGCAGCGCGCCGGTGGCCTCGCGCTGGTCGCGCAGGTAGGCGAGCAGGTTGCGGGTGGCGCGCTCGTCGAACGCGGAGCGCTCCTGCAGCCGCCGCGCTGACGAGTTCGGGTCAGCCTCGGCTAGTTCTCGGATCGCCCTGCCCAGCGCCATGCCCACCTCGATGGGGCGGCCCAGCGAGTCGCCGTGCCAGAAGGCGACGCGTCCCGGTTCGCCGGGCGCCGGCGTCACCTGCACCTGCGTGGGTGTGATCTCGGCGACGCGCCAGGAGGTGGCGCCGAGGACGAAGACCTCGCCGGGATGGATCTCGTAGACCATCTCCTCGTCGAGCTCGCCCACCTTGCGGCCGTCCTCGAAGAGGGTCACCGCGTAGAGGCCGCGGTCGGGGATGGTGCCGCCGCTGGTCACCGCGAGCCGCTGCGCGCCGGCGCGTCCGCGCAGCGTGCCGGCGGCGCGATCCCAGACGACGCGCGGACGCAGCTCGGCGAACTCGTCGGCGGGGTAGGCGCCGCTCAGCATGTCGAGCACCGACTCGAAGGCGCGGTCGCTCAGCTCGCTGAACGGGTAGGCGCGGCGCACCAGCGCGCGGACCTCGTCGACGCGGCACTCGTCGAGCGCGGTCATGGCCACGATCTGCTGCGCCAGCACGTCGAGCGGGTTGCGCGGCACGCGCGTGGTCTCGATCTCGCCGTCGAGCATGCGCTCGACCACCACCGCGCACTCCAGCAGGTCGCCGCGGAACTTGGGGAAGACCACGCCGCGGGACGGCTCGCCGACGCTGTGCCCGGCGCGGCCGATGCGCTGCATGCCGCTGGCCACGCTGGTGGGCGCCTCCACCTGGATGACCAGGTCGACGGCACCCATGTCGATGCCCAGCTCCAGCGAGCTGGTGGCCACGATGCCCGGCAGACGCCCCTGCTTGAGCGCGTCCTCGACGGCGACGCGCTGCTCGCGCGCGATCGAGCCGTGGTGGGCGCGCACCAGCTCCTCGCCGGCCAGCTCGTTGAGCTTGTTGGCGAGCCGCTCGGCCATCCGCCGCGAGTTGACGAAGACGATGGTGGAGCGGTGCTCGCGGATCAGCTCGAGCAGGCGCGGATGGATGGCCGGCCAGATGCTGCGCCGCGGCCCGCCGGGATCGTCGCCAATGGCCGCCGCGGGGCCGCTCGGCATCTCCACGCCGCGCTCCAGGTTGGCCATGTCCTCGACGGGCACCTCGACGCGCAGCTCCAGCGTCTTGCGGTGACCCGCATCGACGATGCTCACCTGTCTTTCCGCGCGCTGACGCGCGCCGTCGGGGGCCTCCCCCACGCCATCAGCCGCCGCTGGAGTGCGGCCCGCTGACAGCGTTCCCCCTGCCGTGCCACCCAGGAACTTCGCGATCTCTTCGAGCGGCTTCTGCGTCGCCGACAGCCCGATGCGCTGCGGCTCGTTGCGCGTGACGGCGCAGAGCCGTTCCAGCGAGAGCGCCAGGTGCGCGCCGCGCTTAGTGGCGGCGACGCTGTGGATCTCGTCGACGATCACCCAGCGCACGCTGGCCAGCACCTTGCGCGCGTTGCTGGTGAGCATGAGGAACAGCGATTCCGGCGTGGTGATGAGGATGTCCGGTGGGTGCCGTTCGATGCGGGCGCGCTCGGCGCTCGGCGTGTCCCCGCTGCGCACCGCGACGGACACGGGTGCCAGCGACGTGCCGCTGCGTTCCGCCTGTGCCGCGATCCCGCGCAGCGGCGCGCGCAGGTTGCGTTCGACGTCGACGGTGAGCGCCTTGAGCGGTGAGACGTAGAGCACGCGGCAGCGCTCCGCGTCCGGCGGCACCGGCTCGCTGAGCAGCCGGTCGATCGACCAGAGGAACGCCGCCAGGGTCTTGCCGCTGCCCGTGGGGGCGCACATCAGCGTGTGCGCGCCCGAGGCCACCGCCTCCCAGCCGCGCTCCTGCACCGGTGTGGGCGCCTCGAAGCTGGCCTCGAACCAGGCGCGCGCCGCCGGGGTGAACATGGAGAGCGCGGCCATCACGGGGCCGATTCTAGCCGCGCCCCGTCGAACCGCCTCCTCCTACGCGAGCCCGGCGATGACTCCCCAGGTGGCCAGCGCACCGCACATCGAGGTGTACATGCCATAGGCGGTGTAGTAGCCGACCGCCCAGGTGGTCTGCTCGTTGAGGTGGTACTGCTTGGTGGGCAGGTCGCCGTTGATCACCGGGTCGCTCATGTTGCGGATGACGGCCCACCTGGGTGGCGCCTGCAGCTCGCTGCAGGCGAGTCCCAACGCGGCGTCGCCCATCTCGACCGCGGCGCCCTCCTTGTCGAGGCGGTTGGCGGTGGTGCCGTACTCGAAGTAGTCCGTGGTCAGGATGGGATGGAACTCCGGCATGTCCCGGTGGTCCTGCTCCATCCTGATCGTCGGCACGTCGGGCGGCGGGGTCACCGGCGGGCCGCCGGCCGGGTAGCGCTTGGTGGGCGGGGCGAAGGGAGGCTCGGCCAGGTTGGGCTCGATGCTCGCCGCCAGCTTGGTCGCGGTGTCCAGGTGTGTGGTGGGGATCGTCCAGTCGCTCTTGTAGGTGGCGCCGTTCCACGTCTCGTTGCGGAACTCGTTGTGGAGGCGGAACTTGGCGGCGCGGGTGATCACCGTGTCGCCCAGGCTGAAGTCCTCGAAGACGCTTCCGGAGGTGCCGATGGTGAAGACGTGCGACGGCTGCACCTCGGCGATGATCTGCTTGAAGAAGTCCTTCACCGGCAGCGTGGCCAGGCCCTCGCCCGTCTTCACGCCGTCCTGGTTGAGGTGCAGCTCCGACTTCATGCAGAGCACCTTTCTGCTGCCGACGGTCACCGGCATGTAGCTGCCCAGGCGCTTGCTCACCGCCGCAGGTGCGTGGGCGCGGATCTTGTCCTTGTAGCTGTCGTACCCGTGCGCGTAGTGGTGCCACCTGGCCGGGCTGACGCCCGGCGTCAGCACGTGGGCCAGCGCCGTCGCCTCGTCGACGGTCCAGGTGATCACCACGATGTCGGCACGCGGCAGCGCCGCGGCGGCATCGGGTTCGGGATCGATGGGATGCGGCACGGGCGCGAGGCCGGCCGGGAAGTCGAACTTGATCCTGGGGTGGGCGAGTGCGCCCGTCTCCGGCGCGGCATCGGCCGCCGCCGCCGGCTTCGTCAATGCCTCGCGTTCCGCCTCCAGCGCTGCCTGACCGCGGGACAGCAGGTAGCGGGCGATCTCCTTGCGCTCGGGATGCGTCGTCGTGGCGTCAACCTGGATGGCCATCATGGTTCCTCGCCGACCGTTTGCCGATGCACTGCCCCTCGTCCGGCAACTCTGCCCGCGAGGAGCCTAGAGCAGCGCTGCGACAACTGTCAATCGTCGGTATGACTGCAATCAGCACCAGGGCGATCGCCGTCGGGCCGCTCGCCGCGCGCCGTGTCGATGACGCGCCGGTCGGTGACGATGGCGCTGACCAGTGCCGCCGGCGTGACGTCGAAGGCGGGATTGCGCGCCCGCGTGCCGTCCGGCGCCGTGCGGTGGCCGCGCCACGCCAGCACCTCGTGCGCATCGCGCTCCTCGATGGGGATGGCCTCGCCGGACGGAGTCCAGGCGTCCACCGTCGACTCCGGTGCGGCGACGACGAAGGGAATGCCCGCATGGCGCGCCGCCAGCGCGTGCGCCAATGTACCCACCTTGTTGGCCACGTCGCCGTTGGCCGCGATGCGGTCGGCGCCGACGATCACCGCGTCCACCTCGCCGCGCGCCATCAGCCACGCCGCCGCGCCGTCGACGATCAATGCGTGTGGGATGCGCAACTGCTGCAGCTCCCAGGTGGTGAGACGTGCACCCTGCAGCAGTGGCCGTGTTTCACACGCGACTACCTCTGCCACCGCACCGCGCGCATGCAACTCCGCGATGACGCCGAGCGCCGACCCCGACTCAACGCAGGCCAGTGCACCGGTGTTGCAGTGAGTCAGCAGCCGCAGCCCCAGGCGAGCGCCGCACAACGAGTGCAGCAGGTCGGCGCCACGCACGGCCAGCGCGCGCTCGACCGCGATCTCCTCGTCGCGCACCGCCAGCGCCTCGCGCAGCATCGCCTCCGCACCGCTGAGGTGCACAGCAGTCACGCGCCGCACCCCCCAGGCCAGGTTGACTGCCGTCGGCCGCGACTCGACGAGCATCCGCGCGGCGGCCGCGACGTCGTCGTCGCGCACCGCCGCCAGCGCCACACCGAGCGCGCCCGTCACCCCCAATGCCGGCGCACCCCGCACAGCCAGCCGGCGAATGGCGTCGCAGAGCGCCGGCACGTCACGCACGCGCAGCAGCGAGAAGCGATCGGGCAGCAGCGTCTGGTCGATGAGGACCACGTGGTCGCCGCCCCAGTCGACGGTGCGCACGCGCTCGGACACGGTCGGCAAGTATGCGGCGGGCAGCGAGAGGGGGCGGCGCCGTGCACCCGGCGACCGCCCCCTGGAGTGCGGATACGGCCAGGGGATACGGACGTCCGCGACCAGTGCCGGACAGAGTTGGAGACGCTGAGCCTGGCCTCGTCGCGCACCAGGACGACGTCACGGTCGGTGTGGCGGCGCGGAGGGCCGTTCGTCGCACCCGTGGCCGTATCGTGTCGGCCAGCAGACGATGGCCACGACGGTGCGCTCCAGCCGACTCAGCCCCGCCGAGCGGGTTCCCGAGGTCGCCCGCGTGCGGCGCGCCGTGGCCCGCGCCCTCGACCGCGACGGCGTGCTCCGGCCCGGCGAGCGCGTGCTGCTCGCCTGCAGCGGCGGCCCCGACTCGACCGCGCTGGTCGACGCCCTGGCCCGCCTCGCCCCGCCCCGCGGCCTCCGGCTCACCGTCGCCCACGTCGACCACGGCCTGCGGCCCGGCTCGGCCGCCGAGGCGGACACCGTGGCCGCGCTCGCGCACAGCCTCGGGCTCGAGGTGCGCGCCCTGCAGGTCACGGTCGAGCCCGGCGGCTCGCTGCAGGACCGCGCCCGCGCCGCCCGCCACGCCGCGCTGCGCTGGCTCGCCGGCGAGCTGGGCGCCACCGCCATCGCCCTGGGCCACACCGCCGACGACCAGGCCGAGACGGTGCTGATGCGTGCACTGTCCGGCGCCACCCCCCGCGCCCTGCGGGCGATGGGCTCCCGGGACGGCGTCCTGGCCCGCCCTCTGCTCAAGGTCTGGCGGGCCCAGACGGCGGCCTATTGCGCGGCCCTGTCCCTGGCCGTCCTCGACGACCCCTCCAACCGCGACCCCCGCTTTCTGCGCAGCCGGGTCCGCCACGAGCTGATCCCCGCATTGGAAGCGGTGTTCCCCGCCGCCCGGCGCCGCCTGGTGGCCCTGGCCGAGCACCAGCGGCGGGCCCAGGAGGGGCACGCCCCGGTCACCGGGCCGCACGCTCCCGTAACGGACTGGGGCTGCGCAGACCCCATGCTAGACTGCCGCCCATGAGAGGCCAGCGGCGCTCGCTCATCTACTTCCTGCTCTTCGCTGCCATCGCCATGGTGGCCCTCCTCGCCTACAAGAGCTTCCCCAGCAACGGTCCCAGCGAGCGGACCGCGGGCGAGTTCACCGCGGCGGTGCAGAACTACAAAGCCTGCGGCGGCTCGGGCACGGGCGCCTGCAGTGACAAGAAGAACGTCATCTCCGACAATTCCGCGCAGTCGACGATCGTCGAAGGCGACAATCAGACAGTCGACTGGTACGGCCAGGACGGCCAGAAGTACCACACCACCGTGGCCGCGGGCACGGACCTCAATCGCTTCTTTGCGGACAACAACTTCCACAACTTCAAAGACGACAGCAACGGGGGAGGCAATTTCTTGTGGAGCATCATTCTCCCCAACCTCGTCCTGCTGGTTCTGATCGCCGGCTTCATGTGGTACATGCTCCGGCAGACGCAGAGCGGCAACAACCAGGCCATGTCGTTCGGCCGCAGCCGCGCGCGTCTGCTCGCCGGTGACAAGCCCGCCGTCACCTTCAACGACGTCGCCGGCGTCGAGGAGGCCAAGGTCGAGCTGACCGAGATCGTCGAGTTCCTCAAGTACCCCGACAAGTTCACCGCCGTCGGCGCGCGCATTCCCAAGGGCGTGCTGCTGGTCGGCCCGCCCGGCACCGGCAAGACGCTGCTCAGCAAGGCGGTCGCCGGCGAGGCGGGCGTTCCCTTCTTCAGCATCAGCGGCTCCGAGTTCGTCGAGATGTTCGTCGGCGTCGGCGCCTCGCGCGTGCGCGATCTCTTCGACCAGGCCAAGAAGAACTCGCCCTGCATCGTCTTCGTCGACGAGATCGACGCGGTCGGCCGCCAGCGCGGCGCCGGCCTGGGCGGCGGCCACGACGAGCGCGAGCAGACCCTCAACCAGCTGCTCGTCGAGATGGACGGCTTCGAGACCAGCACCCACGTCATCGTCATCGCCGCCACCAACCGTCCCGACGTCCTCGACCCCGCCCTGCTGCGCCCCGGTCGCTTCGACCGCCACGTCACCCTCGACCGGCCCGACATCCGCGGCCGCAAGGCGATCCTCGAGGTCCACGCGCGCAACAAGCCGCTCGACCCCGCCGTCAACCTGGAGACGCTGGCCAAGCAGACGCCCGGCTTCTCCGGCGCCGACCTGAGCAACCTCATCAACGAGGCCGCCATCCTCGCCGCGCGGGCCAACCGCAAGGTGATCACCATGCACGACCTCGAGGAGGCCATCGCCCGGGTCATCGCCGGCCCCGAGCGCAAGTCGCGGATGATCTCCGAGAAGGAGAAGGCGACCATCGCCTACCACGAGATGGGCCACGCCCTGGTCGGCTGGACCCTGGAGCACACCGACCCGGTGCACAAGATCTCCATCGTCTCGCGTGGGATGGCGCTGGGCTGGACGATGAGCCTGCCCACCGAGGACAAGTACCTGGCCAGCAAGGCCGAGCTGGTCGACCAGCTCGCCCAGATCCTGGGCGGCCGCTGCGCGGAGGAGCTCATCCTCGGCGAGAAGAACATCACCACCGGCGCCTCGGACGACATCCGCAAGGCCACCCAGCTGGCCCGCAAGATGGTCACCGAGTGGGGCATGAGCGACAAGCTCGGCCCGCTGGCCTTCGGCACCAAGGAGGAGCTGGTCTTCCTCGGCCGCGACCTCGGCGAGCAGCGCAACTACTCCGAGGAGGTCGCCGGCGAGATCGACCAGGAGGTCCACCACCTCGTCGACTCCGCCTTCCTGCGCGCCAAGGAGGTGCTGCGCCAGCGCGAGACCGTGCTCCGCGCCCTGGCCAACCGCCTCATCGAGGTGGAGACCATGGACGCCGCCGAGATGGGCCGCATCATCGACGAGACCGAGGGCCGCACCACCGCCTCCGCCGAGCCCGCCGCCGCAGCGGGAGCCTAGTCCCGCAGCGGCGCAGCCGCTGCAATCGCAATGCGCGGGGCCGGAGGCGCGTCATCACTCATGTGATGCATGCGGGAACCGCTTCTCGGACTCTCGGCGCGCGCCTGATCGTCGCCGCGGGCGCCCTCGCCCTCTGCGCCGTCGGGCTGGCGCCCTCCGCCAAGGCGGCCGCCGCGCCGCCCTCGACGACCACCAGCGCGCCCCAGTTCGTCGTCGCGCCGCTGCCCACCCCGAGCGGCGTGACCACGCCGCGCAACGAGGACGTCGAGCCCGGCATCGGCATCGACGGCGCGGGCACCATCTGGATCGGCAGCAACATCGATCCCAACACCGGCGGCGACGGACGCAAGAGCCCGGCGGTCGGGCTGCTCACCGGCGAGGACCTCTGGCGTTCCACCGACGGCGGCAAGACCTTCCAGTGGGTGAGCGATCCCTACGGCGCCACCGGCGCCGACAGCTTCGGCCTGGGTGGCGAGGACAGCGACGCCATCGCAGCGCCCGAGAAGAACAGCCTCGGCGAGTACAACGTCTACGGCGTCAGCCTCTGGCTGGGCGCCAGCACCCTGGCCTGGTCGCAGGACGGCGGCCACACCTTCCAGCTGCTCCAGCTCGGCGGCATCTCCGCCCAGGACCGGCCCTGGGTCTCGGCCGACGGCGCCTGCACCGTCTACCTCAGCTATCACCAGCTCCCTCTCTTCCTGCCGGTGGTCAACAAGTACGACGTCTGCAATGCCGCGACCATCACCAGCACGCCGGCGCTGACCATCAACCCGGTCAGCCAGACCCAGCTCTTCGAGGCCAACAGCGCCCCGGGCCTGACCAACGGCTTCAACAAGCCGATGGTCGACACCTGGCCGTCCTCCCCGCACCGCCACGCAATCTACGTGCCCATGGAGGCCTGCGACCTGCAGAGCCCCATGGACTTCCTGCAGAACGTGGTCACCACCGCGGAGCAGCTGCCCCTCTGCCCGTCCGGGGTCGACACCGAGGTCGAGGTGGCCACCAGCACCGACGAGGGGAGCACCTGGACAACCCACGTCGTCGCCCACAACAGCAACGGTGAGATCCAGGTCTGGCCCACCTCCGTGGCGGCCGGCCCGGACGGCTCCGTACACGTGGCCTGGAGCGACAACCACACCGCCTTCACCAGTGTCTCGCACGACGCCGGCGCCACCTGGAGCCCGCCGCGCCAGGTGAACCAGTCGCCGGTGCTGACCACCGCCTATCCGACCGTCGCGGTGGGCCCGGACGGCCACGTCGACATCGCCTTCTACGGCACCACCACCGCCGGCGACACCAACGACCGCACCGCCCTGGGCACGCCGGGCGACCCGGCTGCAGCACCGTGGCGGCTCTACCTGGCCCGCTCAGCCGACGGCGGGGGCAGCTTCACCCAGTACGCGCTCGGCGGGGTGATCCACACCGGCGAGCTCTGCACCCAGGGCGCGGCCTGCAAGGCCGACGGCGACCGCAACCTCTACGACGACTTCGGCGTGGCCGTCAGCCCCACCACCGGCCTGACCACCATCGCCTTCGACGCCGACGAGCCGCCCACCGGTGCGCCCGCCGCCAAGGCGGTCGACCCCTACACCGCCTACGCAAGCGAGCTGCCGCCGCCCGCGCCCACCAAGGGCCACGGGCACGGCGGTGGCCACGGGCACACCCAGGGCGAGGCGGCCGGCGCCGCCACGGTGGCCAGCCTGCCCGACACGTCCGCGGCGGCAACCGCCCGCGGAGCGGCGGCGCTGGCGGCCCTGGCGCTGCTGGCCACCGCGGCTCTCCGCCGCACGCGCCGCCGCCGGGCCTGAGCCCAGGCCAGGAAGCGCAGGCGCGGGCCGCCGCCCGACGTTTACACTGAGGTCAGCACCGCGTTGGAGGAGGCGGCGATCTCGGAGCCCCACACGGACCCGCACGGCGGGCCGGGAAGGGGCGCACGGGACGCCGGCCGTACCGGTCGCTCGGACGGACCTCGTCCCCCGAGGTGCTCGAACGTCAGCACGCTTGGATCACGAGGTGACCGAGACGGTGAAGATCGCTGCCGTCCACGCCAGGCAGACCAGCCTGCCTATTTGTCCGCGCGCTGACGCGCGCCTGTTCGGGGGACTCCCCCGCGCCATCATTCGCCGCTGGAGTACGGCCGAATGACAGCGCTCCCCCTGCTGGCCTTCGTCGGGGCGGGCCGGGCCGGCCGGGTCCTGGCCACCGCCGCCCGCCGGGCCGGCTACGAGGTGGTGGCGGTCGCCAGCCGCACCCCCGCGCACGCCGCCGCCCTGGCCGGCGCCGTCGGCGCCCGCCACGTCGACACCGCCATCCGCGCCGCCCGCGCTGCCGACGTCACCTTCCTGACCGTCCCCGACGCGGCCGTGACCCGGGTGGCCGCCACCATCGCCGCCAGCGGCATGGCCCTGGGCGGCCGAGGCCTGGTGCACTGCAGCGGGGCCCATCCCGCCGCGGTGATCGGCGCCCTGCGGGGCGTCGCGGCCCAGGTCGGCGCCGTGCACCCGCTGCAGGCGCTCACCCTCGACTCCGACCCCGAGGTGCTGCGCGGCACCTTCTTCAGCATCGAGGCCGACCCGGGGCTGACGCCGCTGCTGCACGACATGGTCCGCGCCGTCGGCGGCGTGCCCTTCGCCGCACCCGAGGGCGACCGCGCCCTCTACCACGCCGCCGCCGTGCTGGCCGGCAACGCGCCGCTGGCCCTGCTGGCCCGCGCCGCCGGGCTGCTCGAGGCCGCGGGCGTCGACCCGGCCATGGCCACCGAGGCGCTGGCCACCCTGCTCGAGGGCGCGGCCCGCAACGTGCGCCGGCTCGGCCCGCAGGCCGCGCTGACCGGCCCGGTGGTGCGCAACGACAGCGACACCGTGGCCCGCCACCTCCACGCGCTGCGCCACGACGACGCCACCCGCCGCCTCTACCTGCTGCTGGCCCGCGACACCCTGGCCCTGGCCGGCAGCACCGGGCGCGAGGGCGTCGCCGGCCTGCTCGGCGAGGCCGCCCGCGGCGAGGAGACCGCCGCCCCCGCCCGCCTGCGCGTCGCCGCACGCCATGGCCGCCGCACCGCCGCCGCGATCGGCCACCTGGGCGCCACCGCCTAGCCGGCGGCGCGCGCAGAAGTTTCCGCCATGCCTGTCACGATCCATACGCTGCGGGAGTGGAAGCGCACCGGCCAGCGCTTCGCCATGCTCACCGCCTACGACTACACCACCGCGCGCATCCTGGCCGCCGCCGAGATCCCGGTGATCCTCGTCGGCGACAGCATGGGCAACGTCATGCTCGGCTACGGCAGCACGCTGCCCGTCGACGTCGAGGACATCGCGCACCACGCGCGCGCCGTGGCGCGCGGCGCACCCGACCAGCTGCTGGTCGGCGACATGCCCTTCGGCTCCTACCAGTGCGGTACCGACCTCGCTCTGCGCAATGCCGCGCTGCTGCTCAAGTCCGGCATGCACACCGTCAAGCTGGAGGGCGCAGGCTTCGCCGCCGACATCACCGCCGCGCTGGTGGAGCGCGGCATCCCGGTGATGGGCCACGTCGGCCTCACCCCACAGTTCAGCAACGCCTTCGGCGGCTTCCGGGTGCAGGGCAAGCAGGAGCAGGCGGCGCAGCGCATCCGCGACGAGGCGCGCAGCCTGGAGCAGGCGGGCGCCTACGCGGTGGTGCTCGAGGGGATTCCGCGGGACCTGGCCAGAACCATCACCGGGGAGCTGGGCATCCCCACCATCGGCATCGGCGCCGGCCCCGACTGCGACGGGCAGGTGCTGGTGGTGCACGACATGCTCGGCCTCACCCAGGACCCCATGCCCAAGTTCGTGCGCAGCTACGGCGACCTGGGTCGCCAGGCCCTGGAGGCGGCGCGCGCCTTCGCCCACGATGTCCGTGAGGGCGCCTTCCCCGACGACGCGCACAGCTACCACTAGACACCACGCCATGTCCCGCGACCTCCGCCTGCTGAGAACCCCCGAGGAGCTGCGCCTGCAGTCCGAGCGCTGGCGCGCTGCCGGCCTCAGCGTCGGCCTGGTGCCGACCATGGGCGCTCTCCACGAGGGCCACCGCAGCCTGGTCCGCCGCGCCCGCGCCGAGTGCGACCGGGTGGTGGCCAGCATCTTCGTCAACCCCACCCAGTTCGGTCCCGGCGAGGACCTCTCCCGCTATCCGCGCAGCCTGGAGGGCGACCTGGCCGTGCTCGCCGAGGAGGGCGCCGACGCCGCCTTCGTGCCGGCCGTCGAGGCCATGTACCCCGAGGGCGCGGTGACCACGGTCGGCCTGCGCGGCCCGCTCACCGAGGGCTTCGAGGGCGCGGCCCGGCCCGGCCACTTCGACGGGGTGGCCACCGTGGTCGCCAAGCTGCTCGTGGCCGCCCGCCCCGACACCGCCTACTTCGGCGAGAAGGACGCCCAGCAGCTCGCCGTGGTCACCCGCCTGGCCGCCGACCTCGACACCGGCGCCCGCATCGTGCCCTGCCCGCTGGTCCGCGACGCCGACGGCCTGGCCCTGAGCAGCCGCAACGCCTATCTCTCCCCGGAGGAGCGCCACCAGGCCCTGGCCATCCCCGCCGGTCTCGCCGCCGGCGCCCGGGCCTTCGCAGCCGGCGAGCGCGACGCAGACCGCCTGGTGGCCCTGGTCCGCGACCGCCTGGAGCGCAGCCCGCGGCTGGCCGTGGAATACGTCGCCGTGGTCGACCCGGACACCTTCGCCGAGCTCGCCGAGGCCGCGCGGGGATGCCGAATCGTGGTCGCTGGTAGAATGCCCTCGGCTCGGCTGATCGACACGCTCCGACTTGGTTTCGACGCGCCCCCCGCAGTCGCGGTCGACGCGACGGGTGCCGGCGAGGCCGCGCAGCGGTCGAACCCAGCGCCGGGCGCCGCCGAATGGAGCAGGCCGTGCAGCGTGTCCTGATGAAGTCGAAGATCCACCGCGCCACGGTGACGCGGGCGGATCTGCACTACGAGGGGTCCTGCGGGATCGACCCCGCGCTGATGCGGCTGGCCGACATCGTGCCCGGCGAGCAGCTCCACATCGTCAACGTCAGCAACGGCTCGCGCGCGGTCACCTACGCCATCGAGGGCGGGCCCGGCGAGGTGGCGCTCAACGGAGCCATGGCCCACATCGGCGAGCCGGGTGACCTGGTCATCCTCATCACCTACGCGAGCGTCGACGAGGCGGAGCGCGCCAGCTTCCAGCCCAAGGTGGTCATGGTCGACCCCAAGAACCGGCCACTCGGCAAGCCGAGCAGCGTGCTCGGCCATCCCGACGCCGCTGTGCCCGACTGGGCGCGGCCGCGGCCTTCCCGCAAAAGGACGGCCGTCCCCTGAGTCGCAGCACCGCGCGGTCATCTACCGCATACGACGTGGTCGTCATCGGCAGCGGCATCGCCGGGCTGGTGGCGGCGCTCACCGCCGCGCCGCGGGCGCGGGTGGCGGTGCTCACCAAGGCGGCGCTCGACGAGGGCTGCAGCCGCCACGCCCAGGGCGGCATCGCCGCCGCCGTCGGCCCCGGCGACTCGCCCGAGCTGCACTACGCCGACACCATCGCCGCCGGTCGCGGCCTCTGCGACGAGCGCGCCGTGCGCGTGCTGGTCGAGGAGGGCCCGCGGCGCGTGCGCGAGCTGGTGGAGTGGGGGGTGGGCTTCGACACCCAGGACGGCCTGCTCATGGTCGGCCGCGAGGCCGCCCACACGCGTCCGCGCATCCTGCACGCGCGCGGCGACGCCACCGGCCTGGCCATCGAATCCGCGCTGATCGCGCGGCTGCGCGCCCTCGGCGTCGGCGTCTACGAGCGCCACCACGCCACCCGGCTGCTCACCGATGCGGACGGCCGCTGCCGCGGCGTCGATGCGGTCGACGTCGACACCAACTCGACCCGCCGCTTCGCCGCCGGCGCGGTGGTGCTGGCCTCGGGGGGCGCCGGACGGCTGTGGCGCAACACCACCAACCCCGAACCGGCCACGGGTGACGGCATCGCCCTCGCCTGGGAGGCCGGCGCGGAGGTCGCGTCGATGGAGTTCGTGCAGTTCCATCCCACCGCGCTCGCCCTCGACGGCGCGCCGCGCTTCCTCATCAGCGAGGCGGTGCGCGGCGAGGGAGCCCACGTGGTCAACGCGCGCGGCGAGCGCTTCCTCTTCGCCGCCGACCAGCGCGGCGAGCTGGCCCCGCGCGACGTGGTGGCGCAGAGCGTCTGGCAGGAGATGCGCCGCTCCGGCGCCGCGCACGTCCACCTCGACTGCTCACCGCTGCGCGACCGCGCCGCGGTGCGCTTCCCCACCATCCATCGCACCTGCCTGCAGTTCGGCATCGACATCACCCGCGACCTGGTGCCCATCGCGCCCGCCGCGCACTACCTGATCGGCGGCGTCCGCACCGACCTGCGGGGCGCCACCAGCGTGGCCGGGCTCTACGCCTGCGGCGAGGTGGCCAGCAGCGGCGTGCACGGCGCCAACCGGCTGGCCAGCAACAGCCTGCTGGAGTCGGTGGTCTTCGGCCACCGCGCCGCGGCGGCCGCGCTGCGCGACAACGCCGAGCTGCCCCCACCCTCGACGCGCGACGTTGAGGACACACACGACAGAAACGACGCCGCCCTCGACGTCGCCGCCCTGACCGACCGGCTGCGCTCCCTGATGTGGGAACGCGCCGGCGTCGAGCGCGACGCCGCGGGGCTGCAGGCCGCCGCCTCCGCGGTGGACGACGTCATCCATCAGTGCGACACCAGCCCGGGCCGGCTGGACGCCGTGGCCCTGCGGGCCGCGGCCGTCACCGCCTCGCTGGTCGTCGCTGCCGCCACGGCCCGGACCGAGACCCGCGGCGCCCACCTGCGCTCCGACTTTCCGCAGAGCGGCGACGAATGGCTCGGCACCTGGGTCATGCAGAAGGACAGAGGATCACACCTTGACCGCCACCTTGCCCACGCTCACTGATCCGCTCGCACCCGAGCACCTCGACCCGCAGATCCAGGCCGCGCTGGCCGAGGACGTGGGCGCCGGCGACATCACCACCGACGCCATCCTCGCCCCCGAGATGACCTGCCGCGGCAAGATCATCTGCAAGCAGGACGGCGTCATCGCCGGGCTGCCCGTCGCAGAGCGCGTCTTCAAGCTGGTCGACGAGCGCCTCCAGTTCGACGCCAAGACGCAGGACGGCGAGAAGGTCCAGGAGGACCAGATCGTCGCCCGCCTCTACGGTCCCGCCCGGGCCATGCTGCGCGCCGAGCGCGTCGCCCTCAACTACCTGCAGCACCTCAGCGGCATCGCAAGCATCACCGCCAAGTACGTGAAGGCGGTGGAGGGCACCAAGACCACCATCCTCGACACGCGCAAGACCACGCCCGGCATGCGCGCGCTGGAGAAGTACGCCACCCGCACCGGCGGCGCCGTCAACCACCGCATGGGCCTCTACGACGCGGTGCTCATCAAGGACACCCACCTGGCCCTGGCCAACGGCGTCAGCGCGGCGCTGCGCGCGGTGCGCAAGGCGCATCCCGAGGCGCTCATCGAGGTCGAGGTCAGCAACCTGCAGGAGCTGGAGCAGGCGCTCAACGACAAGGCGCCGCGCATCCTGCTCGACAACTTCGCGCCGGGCCAGGTGCGCGAGGCCATGCAGCTCATCCGCGGCCGTGCGCAGGTGGAGATCAGCGGCGGCGTTCTCCTCACCAACGCGCGCGCCTATGCGCTGGCCGGCGCGGACTACATCAGCGTCGGCGCGCTGACCCACTCCGCGGTGGCGCTCGACTATTCGATGAAGGTGACCCGCTACTAAGGGCTGACGGTCAGCTCGACGGTCTGCGTCTCCCCGGTGGGGAGCGCCGGCCTGATGCCGCCCACGGCGACGGTCACCTCGACGTCCTGCGCGGCGTTCTGCCACGCCGCCCCCGAGGGATGCGTGGCCCCGAGCGCGAAGACGATGCGCGAGTCGGACCACGCCGTCACGTTCGCCGTGGCCGGGTAGCCGTCGATGAGCAGCGCGGAGGTCGTGTCCTCGGGCCTGGCCACGTTGCCCGGCATGGCCGCGCCGAAGCCGGACCCGATCAGGGCCACCCGCGAGCTGGCCCCGCGCGACACCGCGTCGGGCGTGATCGCGTTGATCTGCAGCCTGCTGGTGGTGACCAGCTTCTTGCCCAGGTAGCCGCCCTGGGCCAGGCCCATCAGCACCATCAGCGCGTTGTCGATGTCGGGCAGGCTGGTGTCACCGGGCGTGTGGCTGGCGTTGATGGCGTTGATGTTGAGGATCACGTTGACCACGAACATGCCCAGCGCGATCGCCGTCCAGATGAGCAACTGCACCTTGCTCAGGTCGGTCTGGTTGGTGTCGTCCTGGACCAGGTCGGAGTAATAGGAGGCACCGGCGGGTGGCGTCTGCGGCTTGACCACGCGCCCCTGCGCCACGTACGCGGTGGTGATGCCCTTGGCGGTCACCATGGTGGTGGCGCTGAAGCCCATGGCGATGAGCAGGTTCGAGGGCAGTGTCAGCGCGGTGCCGAAGCCGCCGTTGAGTCCGCGCGCCACCAGCGTGGCCACGTAGCCGAAGACCACCACGGCCGTCCAGAGCAGCCACTGCAGCTTGGACACGCTGAGCCTGCGGTCGGCGCCCTCGGCGAGACGGAACGGATCCCACGCGTTGGCGACGAGGCCGGCCAGCAGCCACATCACCACCAGCGCACCGGCGCCCGAGAAGTACGACCAGTAGAGGGTCATGCCCGCCTTCCTCCGGGAGGCCTCCGGCTACGTGGCGGGTAACAGTAGGAGACGGGCCCCCGCCGCGCAACCGGTCAGCGGGTCAGGCCGTCTCCGGCTCCAGGGCGGCGACCAGCCTCTCCTGCAGCCAGCCCAGCGCCATGAGCATGGTGAACTCGCCGCGGCGGATGACGTCGTCGTCGGCCGCCTCGTCCCAGCCGTCCTCCTCGACGCCCAGCAGCGCGCCGGCGACCAGCCGCAGGTGGTTGAAGGAACGCGTCCACGACAGCGCCTGCGACTCGTCGAGCTCGCGCACGTCGCCGGGCTCGCGCAGCCAGGCGCGCAGCGACTCGATGTCGGCGTCGCGCGCCGCCTCGACCTCGGGGCGCATGAAGCGGGCGTACTCCTCCTCGAGGTCGTCGTCGGCGTAGGCGCGCGGCGTGGTGCGGGGCACGGTGCCGAGCAGCGGCGCGAGATGCTCGACGATGTCGAGCAGCGCGGCACGCTCCTCGCCGTCGAGACGAACCTCGACGCGGGCGCCGCGCCGCCGGATGGACGCCAAGCTCAGCTCTTGCAGAGGGGGGCGTCGCGCCCCCCTCCGGGCGTGTCACACATGGGCAAAAGGGTACCCGGCGCCCCGTCCGGGTTGCCGTCCCCGGCGGGCACCCGATCCGCCGGGAAGGGGATCAGGTCGCCCAGCCGCCCCACGGCCTCGGCGGTGTCGCCGTCCAGGGTGACCACGACCTCGGCCTCGTTCGTCACCCGGTCGTAGTGGACGACGAGCCGAAAGGCGTTGAACAGGGCGCGCCGGGTGGCGTCGGGCAGCGCGGCCAAGTCGAGGGTTGAGGCCAGCATCGGCAGCCGGTCGAGCAGGGAGGCGTCCCGGCCCTCGCCCGGCCCCGCCGCCTCTTCCAGCGCGGCAAGCTCGGCCGCATGTGTCGCCCGCTCACGGGCAAGCTCTCCCACCCGCGCCTTGACGTCGGCGTACAGCACGTCCTCGGGATCGTCGTCCTCTTCCAACCGCCGGATCAGGCGAGCCTTGCGGGCGTCGAGGTCGGCCAGCGTCCGCCGAAGCGCCGTCATCCGTGCCTCGCGCTCCCGCTCGGCCCGCTCGTCGTCGCCGCCGAGGTCGGCCAATACCCGGGCGCTGCGGTCGGCGCCGAAGATGCGCTGCGCAAAGAAGTCGCCCAGGATGCCGAGCAAGGCGTCCTCGCGGACGTAGACCGAGCGCGGGTGGTCACGGAAGCGCTCGACCGTGACCCCCGGCACTGCGGCGCCGATGGGGCGGCAGTGCATGTAGGGGATGCGGTTCTTGACCTTGCCCGACATGCGGCGGGCGCAGTGGGCGCACACCACGTAGGACCGCAGCGGGTAGGTTCGCGCCGCCTGCGGGTGTGCCAGGTTCGGCCCGGCGTCGGCGCGCGACCGCTCCACGCCGTCAGCGACCTCCTGCGCCGCCTCCCACGTCTCGCGGGACACTAGGGTCGGGTGGGTCGGCTCGGGCGACCACACCCACTCCGAGCGCGGCTTGAGCTTGTCGTGCGCCGTCTTGCGGCCGCGCCGGTTGTAGACCATGTGCCCGGTGTACTTGGCATTGCGCAGCACCGAGCGCACCGTCGAGACAGACCAGGCCCCGTGATCGTTGGGCGGCGGGTTGCGCTCCAAGTCGGCATTGAGACGGGCGGCGATGGCGCGGCAGCCGAGGCGTTCGAGGACACGCAGATCGAAGATGCGGCGCACGACCTCGGCCCGCTCAGGGTCGAGGATCAGGCGCGTCTTGGTCAGCCCGTCCGCTCGCTTGGCAGGGACGGGATGGGGCACCTTCTCACCCCGGTAGCCGTAGGGCACCGGCCCGATGTTCCACCCCTGGCGGACGTGCTCACAGGTGCCGCGCCAGGACTGCTCCAAGATGTTGAGCACGTACCACTCGCTGATGCCCTGCTTCATGCGCCGCATCAGCACTTGGTTGGGATTCTTGCGGCCGAGGGTGATGGGCTCCTCGGCCGACCACAGCGGCACGCCGACCCGTTCGAGGTCGTGCTCGATCTTGGTCCCGAAGTAGGTGGTGCGCGCCGCCCGGTCGACCGACTCGCAGATCACGGCGTCGAAGCGGCGTGCCGGGCTCAGCGCCTCGGCGAGCAGGTCGGCCACCCCGCCGTCGCGGGGGACGGGCACGGCGAGCTGCTGGTGCAGGGTGGAGTAGCCGCGCTCGTCCAGTTCCTTGCGGCCGGACTCGACGTCCCAGAAGTAGACGACGATCTCGGCGGGGAAGGGGAGCAGGGCGGCCTGCCGCGCGCTGCTGTTGTACTGGCGCGGGATGGAGAGGGTCGGGTCCTGCTGGTCGGCCGTCGAGCAGCGGCCGAGGAAGGCCAGCCGCACGGGCTCGACCGGGGCGGTGGGGAGCGCGGTCATGCCGTACCGTCCCGCCGTTGCCGCTGCTGCGCCTGCACCCATCTCAGTACCTCGCGGATTGCCTCGGTCTGTGCCCGGCGCACCCGTTCCCCTTCTGCTCCGCTGACAACGATGATCCGAACGCGCGCGCTCGGAGGCGGCATCGGATCGCTGCGGGCATCGTGGCGCGGGGTGCGTGGTGCCGTCATGGTACCGTATCCGCACCCCGCGAATCAAGCTCAGAATTGCAGCACATCCGACAGGTACGGCGATGGGCAACCGCATTCGGGAACTGCGCGAAGCACAGGGCATGACACAGCGCGAGCTGGCCGACGCCGTGTTCGCGCCGGATGACGAGACCATCCGGCGCTGGGAGCGCGGCGCCAAACCGGGCGCGGGCTACCGCCGCCGCCTGGCGCTCGCGCTCGGTGTGCGTGTGGCCGACCTCGGCCTCGACAAGCCCGGCGCGGGTGAGCGGGCGGGGTGACGTACGGCGAGGGGCGTCGGCCACACGGCCGCCACTCGGGCGGATGCTGCCACCTCCCGCCACCCTCGCCACTGCGGCCCACCCCGCACGCACATGCCTATTTCCCTCTTCTTGAGTTGGGACGATGAATCCGCGCCCATCGCGGCCGATTGCCCTTGCACCGCAAGCGAGATCGCGTCTGCCAGGGAGACGGATGTAATGCAGCCCCTGATTCGTCGCTGACCTGACGGGTAATTCGTCGGGTAATTCGTCGGGTAACTCGCCGCCCCCTCCTGGCGCGAGCCATCTTTGGATGGTTGTGCGCGGAGGCACCGACGCGCAGCGATGGCGCGGAGCGGGAGCTGGACGCCCCAGGACAGCGTACGGCGAGCGGACGGGAGGATGCGCATGTCCCCAAATCCGCTAGAGGGCCGCATTTGCGACACGCCTGCCAGTGCCAAGCGTGTCGCGGGCGCGCGCCGCACTGTCTCTGCCCAAAATCTGCCCATGGCCGACCGTGAGGCGGGGCACTCGGCCAGCGTACGCACCGCCGCCGGCCTCCGGCGGGACCGGCGCACGCGCCAGCAGGGCGACTGAGCCGCGACGTCGCCCCGTGGTCTCCTCCCCCGACTCGCGGGAGACACGCAGGCATCATGCGGCCAATCTGATTGCATCGGGATCACAGCCGCCGCAGCGGCAACCTCTCGCACCCGGGCGTCGGCGGGCGTGCTCGGGGTCCGCATGGTCCGGTACAGGTACCGCAGCGGGTCGAGCCTGTCTATCGCGCTTTGTCCTACCTCGCCCCGCACGCGAGTCGGCCGCGACCGACGGACAATGTCCCGAAGGTCACACGGTCCAACGCACATTGTCCCCTTGCCCGGAGCAGGCCGCCGCGCGGTTCGTGCGGGACAACGTGCACTGTCCGCCGGGCCTGCGCATAGTTCACGTTGTCCCGGCTGGGCGTCCCTCACTCGCATGTGGTCTGCCCATGAGCGTCGCGACGCCGAGATAACCCGGCCGTCAAAAAGTGCTGCTCCGGCTGAACTGTTATCAGATTGATCGCGAATTGCCCTTAGCCTGCCCACGGCGGCGGTCTGTCCTGCTGACCTCCGATGTGCTCACTACACATATGCGGCGGATCGGCCGGTAATCGGAAGGCCAATCGCTCACAACTCGCTCACAGCCGCCGATTCGCATTGGCTGGGGCAGAGGTCTTCATGGCCCATACTCGTAGCGCAGCTTGTCCTGCCTGTCCAACCGCACCAGCGTGCGCCGATACCGGGTGCGTCCGCCGATGTCCTCGGGTCGGTCGTGACCTGCAGGGGTTGTCGTCATGCCGCCGCGGCAGCGGGCCAACCGGCCCGTCTTGATTGCACACCCCGAGGCCGCGCGGCGCGGCGCTTTCCATACTCTCCCCCGCATCGCCTCCCACCTCCACATGAGTCGGACTTTCCAAGGCAGGCTCACCGGGCCGATTCCCCTTGTGGCGCCGAGCCTTTCCTCCGCGCAGGGGTGGCCGCATCCAACCCGGGGCATTCGGCCTCCCGGGCGGTCACCCTATCGACCACCCGGGCGGCCTCCAGGGTGAGAGCCGCGGGAGTCGGAGTCGTCGCCGCGCCGTCCCGCGACAGCACCCCGCCTCGCCGGCCTCTCGAACCCTGACGGTCCCCTGCCACCACCCCAGTCAGCAGGCCCCCCGCAACGCCACCTGTCCATCCCTCCCACCCGGCCGCCTGTGTAATCCAGCACACGGTACGCACGCATCCTTGGCGTGCTGAGACGAGGGGCCGTTTACGCGCAAGGCGAGGCGTAGGTCCGGCGTTCCTCCTCACGGAGACTTCCTGTGAAGGCCGCCAGTCGGGATGCCCGGCTGGCGGTTTCCTCGGGGGGCGGACCTGGGTGGCGGGGAGGAGTGCGGGCGGCTGGTCGCGAGGCGATCGTCGTTGCGGGTTCGGGGATGCTGGCGTCCGCCAGCCAGCCTCCCCTCCCACCTTTCGCCGTGGGGCGGCCAAAAAGAAAGCGGGCCTCCGCGTAGGAGACCCGCCGGGTGGGGCAGCGAGGGTGGGTCGCCCACGGCGACCACGCAACACCATAACGCGTCAACGCCATGGACAGCCCCCGCCTCCGCGCGCTTCCCAAATCACCCCAAATACCGCCTGCACACCTCCGACACGCCGTTTCACCTACGGCAATGTGGTCTTGCCCTCGCCGAAGCGAGCCGGGGCGTGCCGGACTAGCCTGTACGCCAATGGAAGTCCTAGCTGTCGTATCGGGGGTGTTGGTCGCAGTCGGCGGATGGATCGTCAGTCAGTGGCAAGCGCGGCGTGCAGTCAGGCGGAACATGCGCATCGACTACCTACTTGCCGCTTATCGAAGCCTTGAGCGGGCGAGCAACCGAGCGATGGGCGATAACGAACGCCAACAGGTTGAGGCTGCCGTCGCGGATATCCAGCTTCTCGGATCGGCGGGCCAGGTGAAGCTCGCCGCGGAGTTCGCCAAGCGCATTGCGGCGGAGGGAACAGCGGGCACCGAGCCGCTGCTCCAAGACCTGCGCTCGTCACTTCGTCGTGAGCTACTGCTGGAGCCAGTACCGCCGATCCGCGTGTGGTTCCGCATGAGCCGCGACGGCGGAGCGGCTTGGGACCGCTCCGAGTTGTGGCGCGGAACCGATCAGGCTCCCCGCCGGGCGATCCGCGACGAACTGGCCGGTGAGCCCCTCACCCCAGATTTCAGCGAGGCTTTCCCGGCCGAGATGGCTGATCTGGCGAGGACGTCCGGGCCGAATGCGGCCATCGAGGCTAGCTTGGACCGCATCGCGGAGAGCCTGCGTTCAATCGTTGGACGCACCGGCGAACAGGTCACGGGCCTGGGGGCGTCACAACTCGCGAATCGGGCCTTGGCTTTGGGGTTGATCGACCCTGATCTCGCGGAGGCGATCAACGGCCTCGGGATCATGCGATCGCTTGCTGACCGGGACCGCGAACGCGTGACGTTGGAGCATGCCGCAGACTTCGTGACCTTCGCCTCGGGGGCTCTGTTCGCTCTTAGTCGCGCGCGCCGTGGTCGTCCGGGTTCGGCTACGTAGCGGACGGAAGGGTCCGGTGCCTGGTCCTATGCGACCACCACACACCAGTAGGTGAAACTGTGTGCAGGCGGGTTGCGGGCGGCGCGGCGGTGTGCCAGGGCGGGCTGCAAGAAATGGCGAGAGGGGACGGGCAGGCGAGAGGAGCGGGGCGGATGGACGCCACTGGTGGTGGCGCGGTCAGGTGGCTGGGTCCATTGCCGTGACTACCGGCAGTTGGGGTCGAAGCCGGGCCGGGTCGCGGGGGGAACAGACCAGGCGATTCTCACCGGGTTTGGGAGCTCGAGGAGCTGCATTCGGGGATGGCCAGCCTATGTGACATCGCGGATGAGCCAGGCTGCCCCGTAGATTTGCGCCGGGCTGGTCACCGAGCCGACAACCTTTGGTCCGTCTTTCGCACCAGGCGTCCAGAGCGCCAGTGTGCTGCCCTTGGTCACGAGGACCTGATGGTTGTCAGGTGACCATGCGAGCCCACGCCAACCGTCGATCTTGGCGATGCGCTGCCCCATCGATGCGTCGATCACAGTTGTGCCGCCGTGGGCGAGGTCGCCTGCGATGAGGAGGCGGCTCCCATCGCTGTTCCAACTGACGTAGGACGGGCCGCTCAGCGTGGTCTTGTGGCGGTCCCCCTCGCGGGAAATCAACTGGAGGAAAACTGACTTGTAGTCGGTCGAGAACTCGGCCACCGCCAAGGCCCCGTCGGGTCCGAACGCGAGGCCGCCTATCTCCATTGGGTCGTGGAGGAGAACCCGTTTTGCGCCGGTTGTGGGATCCACCGACACGACTTGGTAGTCGCGTGGCAGGCGGCTGCCGTCTGGCCTGCGTCCGCTGACGATGGTGGCAAAACCAACCGTGCCGTTGGTGAGGACGGCGGGCAGGTAGGCGCGTTCGGGAACGCCCGGAATAAGCTTGAGGCCGTGGGCTGTCACGCGGTCAAGCGTGGTCACACCCGAGCGCGAATCCGCGACGACGAGAATGCCGGCATTTCCGGTGACAGCGTCGACGCCCCGGCCTGGCGCTGTGGCCGCGTAGACAAGCTGAAACCCGAAGGGATGAGTCGTGAAGCGGTAGAGCGAGGCTGCCGAGGGATCAGCACCCGCGGTGAGGTAGATCGTCCCTGGCAGCGGCACGTCCGTCGTCCCCGACGAGCCGCAGCCCAGTAGGAAGGCGGGGCTCACGAGGAGCCCCGCCAGAAGAACGAGTCGTCTCTTATGCAATCGTCGGTTCACGCCCACATGGCCTGGGCTGCGTTGCATGCCGAGTTGCGGGTGTCTGTGCACTTGATACCAAGGAAGGCGTCACCTTCGATGTACTTGGTCGCTGTGTCGGATTCGTCGAACTCCCACAGGTCTTGGCCAGCGGCACCCATGGAGTCGCGCGACTCGGCACCACGACCGTCCCAGTAGGTGCTGACCTCGTTGCCCGTCCCGTAGCCGTCCGCAGGAACGGAAATGAAGCCGTTTGACCCGTAGGCCCAGCTATTGTTGCCCTGTTGCGTCTCCGAGACACCTGCTGTCACGCCGAGACCTTCGTACTCCAGCTTGAAATCGAGGTGCGTCGTCAAAGACGGTCCGGCGGCGCCGGTTGTGCCGTTGCCGTACAGCTCGTGTAACGGCGCCTTGGTTTCGGCGAGCGCCGCACCGCTGAAATCGACCCGCCAACCTTCGCCGTCGGAATCGATGGCGTGGCCGTTGCCGGACGAACAGGCGAGAACTTGCCAGTGCCAGATATTGTTGTAGAACTCGGCGTGGTCGTACCCGAACAGATAGAAGACGTAGTAGACCTGGCCGTGGCTGGCCTTGCCGCCCGACGCAAAGGTTCCGTAGTTGATGAAATCATCATCGGAGTTCGCCCGGGATGGATCATCGACTTCGCACGGCCCCGCCGAGCCGGAATTGCCGCTGCTGCTGGAGGCGGCAGTCGGAGAGCCCTGGACCGTGTTGCCCTGCGCCACGTTGTCGATGGCATTGGCCCCGGTGTCCACGGCAGCCGCAGGTGCACCAGTGGCAGTCGCTGATCCATTGAGGACCGTCGTGTACGTGGTGCCGTTGATGCTGCGTAGTGGCTGGCCTACGGCGTTGTAGATGGTGTCGCGCACGATCGCCGGAGTGCTGGGAATCGACTGGTTTTGCTCCTGCTCGGCAAGCTCCGGCGAGGTCACAGGGACCTGTGTGGAGAGTACGAAGGTCTCGTAGTACGAGAGGCACGAGGCGAGGGTATGAGACCCGGTGGGAAGGCAGAGCGCGAGGTCCTGCTGCGGGGCGGTTGGTGGTGTCAACTTGGGCGGTGTGGCCTGCACGCCGCTCTGCGGAGCCATGCGGGGCGACGGCGCGGGAGTAGGAGATGGCACCTGGGGAAGTTGCACGGGCAGTTGAAGACAGCCCTCCACCCCGAGGCAGGCCGAAGGCGACGAGCCGCTACTGGCCGCAACCGGCGCCGTCATGGCGAGAGCTGTGAGACATGCCAGGGCGACGCCGCCGGTCAAGCGGGTACGCCGCATAGTCGTGTACCTGTTCACGAGTCCTCTCCTGCGTGGCCCGAGGGGCCACGCCATTGGTCTGAACGATTCTTGGAATGAGTTCCCTGCATGGGCGTCCCGGCGCCCTAGACCTGCCGATCCATATGCCGGGCCGACGCCTCGCGGCCATCGCCGCTAGGTTCTTATTGAGGCGCATGCGGCTATAGAATTCCTCCTGAATGTGACATCTCCCCTGACCGTTCGATGGAATGAGGGAATGTCCGTTCGGCTGGGCGGCGCCCCCGGCCGCATGCCGGGGGCTGCCCTACTACCTTCGCAATGGGAAGCAGTCGGCTACCGCCTCACGCGCGCCCTCCGCTGAAGTCGTCGGCAGGGCGACGCCTCCGTCGTCCCGCGTTCCAGCGATGGTGAGCCGCCGACTGACCACAGCCTATCGGCTGGGCAGCCAGCGGCTACCGAAGCCATGGAGAGCGAGTGGCGGGGAATGCCGTCGATGCAGAGACGGCACTCCCCTGACAATTGGGCACAGGAGTGGATGCAGGCGCCGAGGGAAGGCTGAATGCTCGGTATCCCGTCGGCACCGTCCCGCCGAAACGCACGAATCCCTCCCGCCGCACAAACCGCGGCCCGCCCAACCTTCCTGACCGTCGGTCAGGTTCCGGGCATGCCCGGATGCCAGCCGACGACGTAGAGCGGACCATAACAGAGAGCGGTGAACAGGGCAACTCGTGCCACTAAGGCTCTACGCGTGTGGACGCTTGATCTAAGGGCAGGGCCTGTGCAGGGTGAGTCCTTTTGCGCACAATGTCACGGTTGCGGAAGGGTCGGGATCGAAGGAAGCGGATGAGCAGGAAGGCGGACGGCGGCAACGTCCGCCCGAAGCGGGCGCCCGGTAGGCGCTGGACCACGCGACGGCGGCCGCCTATCCTCACCGATCCGATACTGGGCGCGTGGGAAGGCGCCACCTTGGCTGCCATAGAGAAGCTCCCTCCCCGTGAACTGGTCGCCTTGACGCTTGCCAGCACTGGTCTCAAGCAGCACGAGATCGCCGCCCAGCTCGGTCTCTCCGTGGACGCTGTCAACATGCGCCTCTGGCGCGCTCGGCGTCGGGTGCGGGACGAATTGGGGAGAGCGGATGGCGCCGGCGCTCTGGCCTTCCTCGGTGTCCTCCCGGGTCATCTCCGCGCGCTGCGCGGACGGCTGATGCGGCTGGCTGGCGAGGTCGTGTCCCACCAGGGAGCGGCCCTAGCCATAGCTCCACTCTGGGCCTGCGGCTTGAGCCTCGGTGCAGCCTCCGGTGCGAGACCTGAGCCACCTACTCAACTAGTGGCGACCGCTGTAGCGCCCTCAGAACCGGCAGCCTCGACGCACACTTTGGTCGAGCCCCCGGTGCTACGCCAGGCCACCGGGCCGCTCGTCGTGCCCGGCCGGGGATCATCCTCAGAGCGGCCGCCGGATCGCAGCAGCCTCGGCTTGCTCCCACTGACAGCGGATTCGCCCGACACCGCCGACGTCCTGTCGGTGGCCCCGTCACCGCACTACGACGACGACCACACAATCGTGGCCCTTGGCCTTGGCCACATCTGCGCCTGTCCCATATTGCTGCGCTCCACCGATGGCGGCGCGACCTGGCAGAGCACGGCGATCGCCGCCAGCGGTGACCAGGTCGTGCTGCCCCCGAATTTTCCCGCTGATCCTCGCATCTTCATCGGTAGCCCGCCCTCCGCGGCGAGCGTGGACTGGGTGAGCGCCGGGTGGGGTCAACCATTCGTGCCTCTGGCGTTGCCCCCGGCGGCGAGCGGCCAACTCGCCATCGTCGGCAATCAAGTGCTCAGCGTCGGAACGACTGCACTGTGGCGGCTCGGGCCGGGTGGCGCCGCGGTCCCGGTGGTGGCATACCAGGGGAGTGCCTTTCTCACGGCAACGCCGGATGCCGCCTACATCTTGACGCCGCCGCATGCCATCGGTGCTGGGGTTGCCGCCGCCAACACACCGGACCTTTTTGTCTGTACGCCGGACTGCCGCCTGAGCGGTACTGTCCCGCTGCCGTCCGTTGGTCCGCTGGCTGTTACAGGCTCTACGGTTATCGCCGCCTCCGGCCAGTATGTGGTGCTGAGTAAGGACAGCGGCCACACCTTCGCCTCCATAGCTGGCCCCGCTGGTGATGCCGCCGTCGATGCTGTGAGCGCTGCCGGCAGTGCCGTCTGGCTGGTGACAAACAGTCAGATCGAGGCGCGATCAGCCAGCGACGGGGGTTGGAAGACGGTGAACCTCGGAACCGCTGTCCGGGGAGTTATGGCCCTGTCCTCGACGCGGCTCCTGGCCCGTTTGCCCGATGTGGGCCTCCGTTGCAGCGCTGATGGCGGAGCGAACTGGGAGACTCGCTGTCCACCCTATCCTGCCCCGTGAAGCGGCTGACGTTGATCCTTGCCGCCTTGGCGGCCCTTCCCCCGCTGGCGTCACGGGCTGCCACCCTTGCACCGGGCATCCACAACTTCGTCGTAACGGCCACACCTTCGCAGTTTCCGTGCGCTAACCCCTATTGCTCAGGCCCGTTGGGTGGCCTCGGAAGTGCCCTGGTGACGGGCCTCGATACGTCGTCTCAGCCCTTCACAGCGACTTGGCCCGACCCGACCCAGCCGGTGCCGAGCGCGAACACCACCGGATCGCTCTACAACCTAGTCGACACCTGCCTCGCAGGCGGTCCGGTCCCGTCAGTGGATGGCTCCGGCAGTGCGAGCCTGGCGTTGAGCGGCGGACTGGTGAGTGAGCAAGGGGAGCAGATGGGCGGGGCGTCCCTAACCGTTTACCTCTCGTTCTTCCGGGAGGGCACCGACCTCGCCATCTTTGTATCGGGCGCAACCGTGAGCGTGAATGGCACCGTCATCGCCGCCGAGGCCAGCCTTGAGGACGGCCTCGGTGACGGGTCGTGGGCGGTGGCGAGCGGCATCCCAGCCTGTGGGGCGCCGCTGACGAACCCGCAGGTCAAGATGACAGCGGGCTACCTGGCACCGGACTAATCCAGCATGGCTGGCACCGCCGCCCCCCTCTGTAAACGAAGACCGCTCTACGCGAGACCGGGCTCCGATGCCTCCGCGAATCGGCCCCGTAGAAGGCTGACGCGGGTCCGCACAATCAGGCTGCGCCCTTGCCCATCTGAGGCCCGCCCCCCTGCCGCTCCGCGCGGCCAAGCCGCGCTGCGCTCCTCCCCCCGCTCGGCGCGTGCCCGCCCATTGGGGCGGTGACGCGCCGGCTCGCGCTGCGCGCTCACCCGCTGGCCAGGGTGGCCTGGAGTCCGAAGGCGTGCAGCCGGGTCACCGAGATCTCCGCCTGCTCGCGCGGCTGCGTGGCCACCACCGCACGTCCCTCGTTGTGCACCTGCAGCATCAGCCGGGTGGCGGTCTGCTGGTCGTAGCCGAAGAGCCGGCGCAACACCAGGACCACGTACGACATCAGCGTGATCGGGTCGTTCCAGACCACCACGTGCCAGGCGCGCTCGCGCACCTGCTTCTCGCGGCGGACGGGCTGCTCGACCGGGACCGGGGACCGCATCGCCATCGCGCCTCTAGGGTACTAGGGCCGCCATCTCGGAGACACGGGCCGCCGCCGCGCCTCCGGGTGCGCTAGGGTCGGCGCGCGGATGGGACTCCGGCAGGAATGGGAGGCTCGAGCATGAGGGCAGGCAGCGCACGCCGCGTGGCGGCCATCCTGGCGATCGCTTGGGGCGTGGTCGTCGCGGGCGTCTCGGCGATCTCCATCCCCGATGCCCAGGCGGCGCAGCGGCTGGTCGACGGCGCCCGCCCGCTGGTGGCGCCGGGCTACCTGGCCCGGGAGCAGACCCTGCTCGCGGACGGCCGGGTGGCCGCCCAGCAGCTCACCGACACCGCCCTGCCGCGCCTGGCCGCCGCGCTCGGCGAGCGGTCCGACCAGCTCGCGGCGGACATCGTGGCGCGCTACCCCGACGTGGCCACGGGACTGCGGCGGCTGCCGGCGATCCTGGCCACCACCGGGCTGTCGCTCGCCAACCTGCAGCTGCACCACGCCGACTTCGTCGACGCCGACACCTTCCCCGCCGCCGGTGTCTCCCGGCCGGTGGCGGCGATGGCCGGCATCGTCGCCGGGGTGCTGCTCGCACTGCTCGGGGTGCTCGCTCTCGCCGGCGCGCGGCTCTGGCCGCTGCCGGCCATCCTGCTGCTGGCGGCCGCCGGCGCGCTGGCGCCGCTGCTCGCCTCCATGCCGGAGAAGGCGCAGGGCGTCAGCAACATGGTGGGCGCCCTCAACCTCAGCACCGCCACCGCCACGGCGACGCGGCAGAGCTTCACGGTGGTGCAGCGCCTGCACGACCAGCTGCTCGGCGAGATGGTGCCGGACGCGGCCGCGCGCCTCGGCGTCAGCACCGACGCGTTGGTGGCGGAGATCGACAGCGGTCTCGACACCCTGCAGGCCGCCCTCCGCGAGTACCCCACGGTGCTGGCCACCTTCCGCCCCGACGTCGAGCTGCGCGAGCACGCCGTCGCCGACTTCCAGCGGCTGAAGAGCATCCCCGTGGTCACGGTGACCTGGCTGCTCATCGCCGTGTCCGGTGTCGTGGCGGCGGCGGCCGCGCTCGCCCTGGCCGGCCTGCCGCGGCGCGGCCGCTAGTAGAGAGCGGCGGCCAGCTCCGGCCGGTAGCGCCGGGTGAGCGGGTGGTCCTCGCCCAGCTCGCCGAAGACGCCGACGACCACGCGGCGCACCAGGTCGCGCTGCTCGCCGGAGCGGTCGCGCACGGCGGCGACCAGCTCGGGCAGCGCCGCCTCGGCGTCGCCCGCGCGCAGACGCCGCAGCGCGTCGCGCAGCTCTGCGCCGGTGCCGTCGCCGGCGGCCCGCAGCAGCCGCACCTGGGCGACCAGCGCCGCCGCCTGCGGGTCGTGCTCGACGGGGCTGAGCAGCTCGACCACCTCGTCCTCGCGCCCCTGGTCGAGCAGCAGCCGGGCCAGCGCCACCCGCGCGGCGACATGGTCGGGCTCCAGCGCGACGGCCTGGCGCAGCGAGGCCTCGTCCCCGGCGGCGACCAGCCGGTCGGCCGGCGAGGGCAGCAGGGTGTCGATGAAGCGCTCGACCATGCTGGCCGGCTGGGCGCCGACGAACTCGCGGACCACCCGGCCGTCCCTGAAGGCCTTGACGGCGGGGATGCCGCGGATGCCGTAGTCCTGCTGCAGGCGGGGGTTGGCGTCGACGTCGACCTTGGCCAGCACCACCTCGCCCTGGCGCTGCTCGACGGCACGCTCCAGGACGGGGCCGAGGGCGCGGCAGGGCGCGCACCAGGCGGCCCAGAAGTCGACGACGACCGGGACCGTCTTGGATCGCTCCAGGACGTCGCCGGCGAAGCTCGCCTCGGTGACGTCGATGACCATGCCCGCTTCATACCCCATCGGCAGGGGGTCTACGCGCCGTCAGGCTGAGCCGGCGGCCAGGGGTTGGCGCGGGTCCAGGCCGCGCCGGTATGGCTGGGTCAGGAAGCCGCCGAGGAGGTGGAGGACATGTCGAGCACGTCGGCCCAGACGGTCCGGAAGTGCTGCGCCGTCTCGGGCGTCTCCTCCAGCACCGCGCGCAGGGGCAGCTCGCAGTCGTGGCACACGATCCAGATGGGGCCGGGCTGGTCGACATGCCGCTCCAGCCGGTGGCGCCGCCCGCAGTCTTCGCAGGTGATGGTGATGCGCATGGTGCTCGTCTTTCCCGAAACGTCTCTGCTCCTGGCCCGCCGCGACGCCGCGCTGCGGAGCAACTGCAGGCAATCTCCCATGCGGCCCCTGGAAGGGGTAATCACGTGGGGTAGAGAGTTGTTAAGCCGCCAACGCGGATCTGCGACTCTGCTGTCGATATCGCGTCGAACGCGTCAGGCCGTCCGAGCGCGGGGTCCGCGGGCCGGTTCACCGTTCTTAAGAGGAGTGCCCGCCGGAGCCCCGGGATCCCCTCCGGAGCACGGTGGTACACTCCGCCAACGCCGCAACGGCAACGAGCGTATCCGCACGCCCGTTCATCCGCCCCCACTGCGGCAGCAGTTCCGCGGACCGTGTCCGCACCCGATCCGGAAGTTCAGTCCGGCAGGAAACAGAAGGAGCGAATTGGCCCCAACCCAAGTCATGGACCCCGAGAACCTCACCATGGAAGACCTCCTCCGTGAGGAGGAGCACTCGATCCGCGCCCTCTCCCACGGCGACATCGTCGACGGGACGGTGGTGCGCGTCGATCCCGACGAGGTGCTCGTCGACATCGGGGCCAAGTCCGAGGGAATCATCTCCAACCGCGAGCTGCAGGCCCGCGGTGAGCAGCCCGTGGTGCTCGAGCCCGGCGACAACGTCAAGGTCTACGTCATCCAGCCCGAGAACGACGAGGGCAACGTCGTCCTCTCTCTCCGCAAGGCGCGCGCCGAGGGCATCTGGCAGAAGGCCGCCGAGAAGGAGGAGGCCGGCGAGATCATCGACGCCGAGGTCCGCGAGCAGAACAAGGGCGGCCTCATCGTCAACATCATGGGCCTGCGCGGCTTCCTGCCCTCGTCGCAGGTGGCCCGGCAGTTCAGCGGCAACCTCATGGAGCTGGTGGGGACGAAGATCCCCGTCAAGATCCTCGAGGTCAACCGCAAGCGCAACCGCCTCATCGTCTCCCAGCGCGCGGCGCAGGACGAGGACCGGGCGCGGCAGCGCGAGGAGCTCTTCGAGAAGCTGCACGTCGGCGACCTGGTGCGCGGCAAGGTCAGCGGCCTGACCTCCTACGGCGCCTTCGTCAACCTGGGCGGGGCCGACGGCCTCATCCACATCAGCGAGCTGTCCTGGGACCGCATCAACAACGTGAGCGACATGCTCAACGTCGGCGACGAGGTCGAGGTCAAGGTCATCAAGCTCGACCCCGAGCTGTCGCGCATCTCGCTCTCGCTGCGCCAGATGAGCGCCGACCCCTGGGACACCATCGAGGACCGCTTCCCGCCGGGCAAGCCGGTCACCGGCCAGGTCACCAAGACCAAGAAGTACGGCGCCTTCCTGCAGATCGCCGACGGCGTCGAGGGGCTGCTGCACATCAGCGAGCTCTCCTGGGACCACGTCGAGCGCACCGAGGACGTGCTCAAGGTGGGCGACGAGGTCAGCGTCATGGTGCTCAACGCCGACAAGGTGCGGCGCCGCATCTCGCTCTCGCTGCGCCAGCTCCAGGGCCGCGGACCCGGTGACAGTGGCGCCGAGTTCTACCCCGGCGTCGACTACGAGCCCGAGGGTGGCGGCGGCGCGGAGGCGGCGGCCGACGGGACCGTGGCCAGCGAGGAGCCCGAGCCGGTCGCGGCGTCCTACGACTACGACGACGAGGACGACGAGGAGTAGGGCGAACCCACCCTCCGCCCAGAACTTTCAGCGCCCGGCGCCGCGAGGCGACCGGGCGCTTTTCGCGCCCCCCGAGAGCCGGCTTGCGTCAGGTGTTCGGGGCGGGCTGCGGGACCCGTGTCCCCCTCGTTTCCCCCAAGTTGATTCGCTGGCGACGAGCGTGGGCATAATGGGACCTGCCGTCGGACCGGAGGGACCGGGCCACCGCCTTTCTCCAGGCGGGCCCCCAGCCGGCTCGAGGGCGAGGAGACCCGGTCCTTGTATCCCTTCGAACGGTTCACCGAGAGAGCGAAGAAGGTCCTTACCCTCGCGCAGGAAGAGGCCGAGCGCTCCCACCACTCGTACATCGGGACCGAGCACCTGCTGCTCGGCCTGCTGCGCGAGGGGGAAGGTCTCGCCGCCAAGGTGCTCAACAACCTGGGGGTGGAGATCAACAAGGTGCGCAGCACCATCGAGTCGGTGCTCGGCCGCAACGAGCGGATCATCATCCAGCAGATCATTCCGACGTCGCGCGTGAAGAAGGTCATCGAGATCTCCTTCGAAGAGGCGCGCCGGATGGGCAACAACTACGTGGGCACCGAGCACCTGCTGCTCGGGCTGCTCATCGAGGGTGAGGGCATCGCCGCCCACGTCCTCGAGGATCTCGGCGCCACCCTGGAGAAGGTGCGCGGCGAGATCGAGCGGCTGCTCCACGAGTCGGGGCTGGAGGAGGAGGCCAAGGAGGCGCAGAAGAAGCCCTCCAAGACTCCGCTGCTCGACCAGTTCTGCCGCGACCTCACCGAGCTGGCCACCAAGAACACCCTCGATCCCGTCATCGGCCGCGAGTTGGAGATCGAGCGCGTCATCCAGATCCTCTCGCGGCGCACCAAGAACAACCCCGCTCTCATCGGCGAGCCCGGCGTCGGCAAGACGGCGATCGCCGAGGGCCTGGCCCAGCACATCATCCTGGGCAACATCCCCGAGTCGCTGATGGGCAAGCGGGTGCTCACCCTGGACATGGGCGCGCTCGTCGCCGGCACCAAGTACCGCGGCGAGTTCGAGGAGCGGCTCAAGAAGATCCTCGACGAGATCCGCTCGTCGCGCGAGGTGATCCTCTTCATCGACGAGCTGCACACGCTGGTCGGCGCCGGCGCCGCGGAAGGCGCCATCGATGCCGCCAACATCCTCAAGCCCGCGCTGGCGCGCGGCGAGATCCAGTGCATCGGCGCCACCACCCTCAACGAGTACCGCAAGTACATCGAGAAGGACGCGGCGCTGGAGCGGCGCTTCCAACCCGTATTCGTCGACGAGCCTTCGCTGAGCGAGACCATCGAGATCCTGCACGGCATCCGCCCGCTCTACGACAAGCATCACCGCGTGCGCATCACCGACGAGGCGTTGAAGGCCGCGGCGGAGCTCTCCGTCCGCTACGTCAACGACCGCTCCCTGCCCGACAAGGCGATCGACCTCATCGACGAGGCCAGCGCGCGCGTGCGCATGAAGCTGACCACCACTCCCGACGACCTGCGCGGCATGCAGAAGGAGATCCGCGAGCTGCAGGTGCAGAAGGAGGAGGCCATCGCCGGCCAGGACTACGAGACGGCGGCGTCCTTCCGCGATCGCGAGAAGAAGCTCAAGGAGAAGTACGTCAGCGAGGAGATGGCCTGGCGCGACAAGCTCGGCCAGACGATCCCCGACGTCAACGAGGAGCACATCGCCGAGATCGTGTCGTCGTGGACCGGCGTCCCCGTGTCGCGGCTGGTCGAGGAGGAGACCTCCCGCCTGCTGCGCATGGAGGAGGAGATCCACAAGCGGCTGATCGGCCAGGACGAGGCCGTCAAGGTCATCTCGCAGGCGGTGCGCCGTGCCCGTGCCGGGCTCAAGGACGCCAAGCGGCCGATCGGCTCGTTCATGTTCCTCGGCCCCACCGGCGTGGGCAAGACGGAGCTGGCCCGCTCGCTGGCGGCGTTCCTCTTCGACAACGAGGACGCCATCATCCGGCTCGACATGTCGGAGTTCATGGAGCGCCACTCGACGGCGCGCCTGGTCGGCTCGCCGCCCGGCTACGTCGGCTACGACGAGGGTGGACAGCTCACCGAGGCGGTGCGCCGCCGGCCCTACAGCGTGGTGCTCTTCGACGAGATCGAGAAGGCGCACCCCGAGGTCTTCAACATGCTGTTGCAGATCCTCGAGGACGGCCGCCTGTCGGACGCCAAGGGCAAGGCGGTCAACTTCTCGAACTGCATCGTGATCATGACCTCCAACCTGGGCGTGTCGAACCTCAGGGCCAACCTCTCGCTCGGCTTCCAGCCCGCCATCCCCGACGAGCGGACCACCGACGCCGAGCACGGCAAGATGCGCGACACGATCATGGACGAGCTGAAGAAGTCGTTCCGTCCGGAGTTCCTCAACCGCGTCGACGCGGTGGTGGTCTTCCAGCGCCTCGACATGCCGCAGATGCGCCAGATCGTCGACCTCATGCTGGCCAAGGTGGCCACCCACCTGGCCGCCCAGGAGCTCAGCTTCACGGTCACCGACACCGCCAAGGACAAGATCGTCGAGGAGGGCTTCGACAAGATCTACGGCGCGCGTCCGCTGCGCCGGGTGATCCAGCGCGTCATCGAGGACCCGTTGAGCGAGGAGCTGCTGCGTCTCAAGCACGGCCCCGGCGACACGGTGCTGGTCGACCTCACCGAGGGCGAGGTCAAGATGTCGCTGGTCAACAAGGGCGCCAAGCGCGAGAAGAAGGAGAAGCAGGAGGCCGCCGCAGGCGCCGGCGCGCCCGGCGAGTAACCGCCGGCTTCGGCCACAACTCGGTTCACTGCACGGCCGCGGTGCCCATCATCGGGCGCCGCGGCCGTCGTCGTCTCTAGCGACGGTCGAGCGAGCGCTCGTGGACGATCAGCATCGCCACCACGAGCAGCCCGAGGCCGGCGCTGATCTGCGCCCGCGTGGTCTCCAGGCGGCCGCTGACGGCGCCGAGCAGGACCAGCACCTCGAGGACGATGGCCAGCCAGCGCGCGGCGAAGTTGCCGCTGAGCAGGAAGAGGCCGGCAAGGGGGAAGACGAGCAGCTCGATGGGCACCTCGACGGCCGCCAGCACGGCCCGGGCCGCGGTGCCGAGCAGGGCGCCCAGTCCGGGCGTCACCGCCGACCGCAGCAGCCCGCCGACGGTGCTCACCGCCAGCCACACGCCCTGGCCGATGAGCAGCAGCGAGGCGGCGGGCAGCGACCAAGCCGTCAGCGCGCCGCGCGCGCCGGGGTGGGCACGTGCGCGGCCGCGGGCCACGGCGTCGCGCACGCGCTGCGCCGTGCGCGCAGGCAGCGGCAGCAGCAGCGCCACGGCCACCACGGCGGGGAGGAGCAGGGGAGGGGTGGCCCGGTCGTCGCCCGCCGCGGTGAGCACTGCGGCCCAGGCCAGCGAGAGCAGCAGCGCCAGGGCGCGGGCGCCGCGCAGGTGCACCCACAGCGCCACCGCCAGGGCCACCTGGATCACACCTGCGGAGATGCTGCCCGCCGCCGTGCCGCTGCCGATGCGGCCGCCGGCGAACAGCGCCGCGACCACGGCGATGAGCAGGAACCCCGGGACGCCGAGCACCAGCGCGGCCAGGCGTTCCATCGAGTACGGGCGCGTCTCGGCCGTCTTCAGCTCCAGCGGCGGTGTGCCGAGGTGGTCCACGTCGGTCAGCCTAGCGCCGGCCCGGTGCGGGTGAGCGGGGGGCCATTGACGAACGCATGTTCGCGGCGCGACCATATGCCGGCAACGCCGCACCACACGGCGGCTCCGCCCCCGCCACCGGGTACGCTAGACGGTCCCCAATGCCCCACGATTCCATCGTCATCTCCGGTGCGCGCGAGCACAACCTGAAGGGCATCGACCTCACCCTTCCCCGCGATCGGCTCATCGTCATCACCGGGCTCTCCGGCAGCGGCAAGTCCTCCCTCGCCTTCGACACCATCTACGCCGAGGGCCAGCGCCGCTACGTCGAGTCGCTGAGCGCGTACGCACGCCAGTTCCTCGGGCTGATGGAGAAGCCCGACGTCGACCACATCGAGGGCCTGAGCCCGGCCATCTCCATCGACCAGAAGTCGACCAGCCGCAACCCGCGGTCGACGGTGGGCACGGTCACCGAGATCTACGACTACCTGCGCCTGCTCTACGCGCGCATCGGGCATCCCCACTGTCCCAACTGCGGACGCGAGATCAGCAAGCAGACCATCGAGCAGATCGCCGACCAGGTGCTGGCTCTGCCCGAGGGCACCCGGCTGATGGTCACCGCGCCGATGGTGCAGAGCCGCAAGGGCGAGCACCGCGAGATCTTCGAGGAGGCCAAGCGCAAGGGCTTCGTGCGCGCCCGCGTCGACGGCGAGATGCGCGACCTCAGCGAGCCCATCAGCCTCGACAAGAAGTACAAGCACACCATCGAGGTGGTGGTCGACCGCGTGGTCATCAACGCCGAGCTGCGCTCGCGGCTCAACGACTCGCTGGAGCAGGCGGCCAAGCTCAGCGACGGATTGATCCTGCTCATCCCCGCCGACGAATCCAGCGGGCTCAAGGAACAGCTCTTCTCGCAGGACTACGCCTGCGTGTACTGCGGCATCAGCATGGAGGAGCCGGCGCCGCGCAACTTCTCCTTCAACTCGCCGCACGGCGCCTGCACGGTCTGCACCGGCCTGGGCATGCGCATGGAGGTCGACGCCGACGCGGTCGTCCCCGATCCCGAGCTGTCGATCATGGACGGCGCGCTGAGCGGCTGGACCAAGGGACCGAGCCAGCGCTGGCTGATGGACGTGGTCGAGGCGGTGGCGCGCAAGTTCAAGATCCCGCTCGACAAGCCCTGGCTCGACCTCACCGTCAAGCAGCAGAAGGTCATCCTCTACGGCCTGCCGCGCGACGAGACGGTGCGCATGCGCTACGTCAGCCACTCCGGCCACACGCGCAGCTTCGAGGCGCACTACGAGGGCGTCATCCCCAACCTGGAGCGCCGCTACCGCGAGACCGAGTCCGACTGGGTCAAGCAGGAGATCGAGCGGCTGATGATGCAGAAGCCCTGCCCAGCCTGCAACGGCAAGCGCCTCAAGCCCGAGTTCCTGGCCGTGACCGTCGACGGCATGAGCATCGCCGACTACACGGGCATGAGCGTGCTCCAGGCGTTCCAGCGGGTCGACACGCTGCGCCTCAGCGAGCGCGAGCGGTACATCGCCCGGCAGGTGCTCAAGGAGGTGCGCGAGCGGCTCGGCTTCCTCCACGACGTCGGCCTCGACTACCTCACCCTCGACCGCGCCGCGCAGACGCTGAGCGGCGGCGAGGCGCAGCGCATCCGCCTGGCCACGCAGATCGGCAGCAAGCTGATGGGCGTGCTCTACATCCTCGACGAGCCGAGCATCGGCCTGCACCAGCGCGACAACCACAAGCTCATCGCCACCCTCAGGACGCTGCGCGACATCGGCAACACGCTGATCGTCGTCGAGCACGACGAGGAGACCATCCGCACCGCCGACTACGTGGTCGACATCGGCCCCGGCGCGGGTGAGCACGGCGGCAAGGTGGTGGCCGCGGGCACGCTCGACGAGGTGCTCGCCGTCACCGAGAGCATCACCGCGCAGTTCCTCCGCGGCGAGCGGTCCATCCCCTACCGCGCGCAGCGCCGCACCGGCAACGGCAAGGCGCTGGTGGTCCGCGGCGCGCGCGAGAACAACCTCAAGGACCTCGACACCGTCTTCCCGCTGGGCCGCTTCATCTGCGTGGCGGGGGTGAGCGGCAGCGGCAAGTCGACGCTGGTCAACGACATCCTCTACACGCGGCTGGCCCAGGTGCTCTACAAGGCCAAGCAGCGCCCGGGCAAGCACAGCAAGATCGAGGGCATCCAGCACATCGACAAGGTGATCAACGTCGACCAGTCGCCGATCGGCCGCACGCCGCGCAGCAACCCGGCGACCTACGTGGGCGTGTTCACCTACATCCGCGAGCTCTTCGCGCAGCTGCCCGAGGCGCGCATCCGCGGCTACAAGCCGGGGCGCTTCTCCTTCAACGTCCCCGGCGGACGCTGCGAGGCCTGCGAAGGCGACGGCATGATCAAGATCGAGATGCACTTCCTGCCCGACATCTACGTCGCCTGCGAGGTGTGCAAGGGCCGCCGCTACAACCGCGAGGCGCTGGAGGTGAAGTTCCGCGGCAAGTCGATCGCCGACGTGCTGGAGATGACCGTCGACGAGGCGGCCCACCTCTTCGAGAACCAGCCGCGCATCGCGCGCAAGCTGCACACGCTGCAGGACGTGGGGCTCGGCTACATCCGCCTCGGCCAGCCGGCCACGCAGCTCAGCGGCGGCGAGGCGCAGCGGGTGAAGCTGAGCACCGAGCTGTCCCGGCGCGACACCGGCCGCACCGTGTACATCCTCGACGAGCCCACCACCGGCCTGCACTTCGCCGACGTCGAGAAGCTGCTCGGCGTGCTGCACCGGCTCACCGACGCGGGCAACACGGTCATCGTCATCGAGCACAACCTCGACGTGCTCAAGACGGCGGACCACATTCTCGACCTCGGCCCGGAGGGCGGCGACCGCGGCGGCGAGATCGTCGCCGAGGGCACCCCGGAGGAGGTGGCGGCCAACCCGAAGAGCGCCACCGGCGAGTACCTGCGCGCGCTGCTCGGCCGGCACGCCAAGCCCTCGAGCGCCACCGCGCACGCGCCCAACGGCGCGGCGCCCAGCAACGGCAGCAAGCCCAAGGCGACTCCGCGCGGACGCTCGCGGACTGCGCGCGCCGCAGCAGCGGTGTAGACGGGATTTTGTGCACCGCGTCACAGGACCGGCGGCGCGCCGCTCGCTACTCTTGACGCAGCGTGGCGGGCCACGCACCACAGTGACGGATCGCCTCGATCACTTGGGACCAATGCCCCTTGCACCCGGTGGCCGGGGTCCGGATCATGGCTCGCTGACAGCAGCCAGACACACCAGGAGGGCCGACCTCATCATGGTCCTGACGCTCATCGCCGAGGTGCTCTCCGGCGAGACCCTCATCACCCCCGGCGGCGCTGTCGACACGGCGACCGCCTGCGGCCTGGAGGCCTTCACCTGGGACGGGTGGCTCGAACAGCTCGAAGCCCCCGAACACGACACGGCGGAGCCCGTGACCTTCGAGGTCGGCGGTGCCGCCGTGGAGACCACCCGGGCGCTGGCCGACTGAGCTCCGGCCGGTCACGGGCCGGGGCAGGGGTGTCCCACACCACCCTTGCCCCGGCCTCTTCGTTGCCCGGGGCCGATCCCCCGCTGAGATCGTCTTTGCAGTATTTTTGTCGGATGATCTCGCCGATCTCTCAGGAAGGGGACGAGCGACGCATCCGGCTGCGCCGCCTCGACGACTGTCTCGAGGTGCTCGAGCAGGCACACGAGCTCGACGTGACCGTGGTCACCGACCGGATCGAGGACCTGGTCTCCGAGCGCGTGCCCACCATCAAGGTGGGCATGCTCATCGCGGACGCCATCGAGGAGGTCCTGCGCCAGCAGGAGCCCTACATGGTGCAGATCCGGCCGGAGGTCGCCTCGCGACGGGTGCGCCGCCGCCGCGACCCGTTCGACGTCCGCCTCCTGCTCAGCCGCCGCTGAGCGGACATCCCGCCCACCCCGACCCCGGCGCGTACACTGCGGCGCGCATATGAGCGCTGCACATGACCCGGCGCGGCTCGCCGCGCCCCGGCGCGTCACCGGCCCTCGGCCGGGCACGCGCCGGGCGGGGAGTGGGAGCGAAGGCGGGTTCATCCCGCCGCAGCGGGCAGGGGGGCGCGACGCCCCACTCCGCGAAAGATGAGCGCCTTCTTTGATCCGCGCGGCGAGGGGAGAGGCGAGTGGCCGCCGCGCGGCCGGCGCCCCCGGGTGGTGCGCACGGGGCCGGTGATGCCGCGGCGCCGCCGCATCATCCTCGGCGTCCTGGCCGCCATCGTGCTGATCATCGTCATCCTGGGCTCGCTGATCGGCCTGCGCGTCCAGCTCCTCTTCCTGGGCAGCCTGGGCCACAGCAACGTCTTCTGGACGCCCTTCTGGACCCAGGTGGTGCTCTTCCTCATAGGCCTGGCCATCACCGGCGGCCTGGTGGCGCTCAACATCCCCCTCTGGGTGATCGCCGCCCACGCCCTCGACCGCCGCGCCGGGCGCTGGGTGCTCTGGGGCGGCGTGGCCCTGGCGGTGGTGGCCGGCATCGGCGGCGGCATCTTCCTGGCCCAGCAGTGGCAGGACGTGCTGCTCTGGCAGAACGGCCCCAGCTTCCACCGCAGCGATCCCGTCTTCGGCAAGGACTACTCGTTCTTCGTCTTCACCCTGCCGATCATCGACGACCTCATCGGCCTGGGCTGGGCCGCCGCGGTGCTGGCCCTGATCGGCGCCGTCGCCATGGCCGTCCTGGCCCTGGTGGTGGAGACCTCGCCCGAGGACGTGCCCCTGCCACTGCGGCCGCCGCCCGACCGCACCCCGCGCGACGCCATGCGCGCCGGCGTCATCCACGCCGGGCTGGCCCTGGCGGCCATCTTCGTGCTCGCGGCGCTGAGCGCCCACTTCGGCGTCTACCACCTCTCGACGTCGTCGCACGACCAGTACACCGGCCTCGACGCCACCCAGCGCAACGTCATCCGCCCGGTGCTCGGCGCGCTGCAGTGGGTGGCGGTGGTCTTCGCGGTGGCCGCGGTCGCCGTGGTGGGGCTGCGCCGCAACGCCTCGCCGGCGCGGACCGGCATCACCCTGGCCGGCATGCTGGTCGGCTGGCTGGCCCTGGCCGGCCTGGCCCAGGGCATCCCCGCCGCCATCTACCAGGGTGCCAGCGTCAACCCCAACGCGCAGAGCGCGCAGGCCCCGACCATCTCCGACTTCCTCTCGGTGTCGCGCGACGCCTGGGCGCTGCAGGACGTCCGCGACGTCGACAAGCGCCAGTTCGGCACCCCGCCGGGCAGCGCGCCGACGGTGCCCGCCCCCGCCGACCTGCAGGCCGACCCCGGCACGCTCAAGAACGTGCGCATCCAGGACTACCGGCAGCTGCAGGACACCTTCGCCCAGATCGACCGCAGCCGCGCCTACCAGATCTTCTCGACCATCACCGTCGACCGCTACAAGGCGCCCGACGGCTCGGAGACCCAGGTCATGCTGGGACCGCGCGAGATCAGCGAGGGCAGCATCCCCAACCCCACCTTCGTCAACCGCGCCCTCAACTTCACCCACGGCTACGGCATCACCGCGGTTTCAGTCAACTCTGTCGGCAACGAGGGGAAGCCCTTCCTCTATGCGGGGCAGCAGCCGCTCACCCTGACCGCGCCCGACTCGCCGCCCGACCTCGACGTCAAGGATCCCCGCATCTACTGCGGCCTGGACACCACCCAGCCGGTGGTGGTCAACAGCCAGCAGCAGGAGTTCGACTATCCCTCCGGCGGCAGCGAGCTGAAGACGCGCTTCGGCGACGACGGCGGCATGCCGCTGCCGGGCGGCCTCGACAAGCTGGCGGTGTCGATCAACCAGTTCAGCGGCCTCGACCTCTTCCTCACCTCGCAGACCACCGCGCAGAGCCGCCTGCTGCTGCACCGCGACGTGCGCGACCGCCTGCAGCAGCTGGCGCCCTGGCTGACCCTCGACGGCGACCCCTACATCGTCGCCGACCCGGGCAGCGGCCATCTCGTCTGGGTCGTCGACGGCTACATCAAGAGCGACCGTTTCCCCGACTCCTACCAGCTCGACGACGGCACCTCGTACATGCGCAACGCGGTCAAGGCGACCATCGACGCCCGCACCTGCGCCACCACGCTCTACGCGGTGGATCCCTCCGAGCCCTTCACCGCGGCCTACATGAAGATCTACCCGGGGCTGCTCACCCCGCTGCAGAACATGCCCATGTCGCTGCGGGCGCACCTGCGCTACCCCGAGGACCTGCTGCACGACCAGTCGCTGGTCTACACCGAGGCGCACATCTCCGACCCCAACGTGCTCTACAACCGCAGCGACCTCTGGCGCGTCGCCGAGGAGATCCTCAACGGCTCGCAGCAGCCCACCCAGCCCTACTACGTCGAGCTGACCCTGCCCGGCGAGACGCAGCCGCAGTTCGTGCTGCTGCAGACCTTCTCACCGGCGGCCAACGCCGGCGGCGGCACGGCCAACAACAACATGACCGCCTGGCTGGCCGCGCTCTGCGACTACACCAAGACCACCCATCCCAAGCTGGTGGCGGTGCCGCTCAACAACGGCGCCAACGTGCTCGGCCCGCTGCAGTTCGACAACAACATCAACACCGATCCCAAGATCAGCCCGCAGATCACCCTGCTGGGCAGCGGCGGCTCGACGGTGGTGCTCGGCAACGTCATCGTGCTGCCCTTCAACGGTCACTCCTTCCTCTACGTGCGCCCGCTCTACGTGCAGGCGTCCAACGGCAGCTTCCCGCAGCTCAAGTACGTCATCGTCGGCACCCAGAACGCGGTGGCCTTCGGACCGTCCTTCGGCGAGGCGCTGCAGAACCTCTTCAACCAGCCCATAGCCGGTGTCCCCGGCTCGCCCGGTGCCACGCCCACACCGTCGCCCTCGCCGGGCGCGACACCCGGGCCGACTCCGCCGAGCGGCGTGTCGCCGCAGGTGTACGCGCTGCTCGTCGACCTCTACCAGCACGAGCAGAAGGCGCAGGCCGCGCTGCAGAAGGGCGACTACGTGACCTACGGCCAGGAGCAGGCCGCCGCCAAGAAGGACATCGACCAGCTCAGCGCGCTCGGGGTTCTGTCCTCGCCGAGCCCGTCGCCGTCGGCGTCACCGTCGGCCTCGCCGTAGGGCGTCGCGCGGGGGGCATCCGGATCGGCCCACGGCGTACCCTGCCCGCGATGGAACTGATCGCTCCGGGCATCCGGCAGCTGGACACCCGGTTCGGCGGCTGGGACCAGATCACCGCCGGGTTCCTCGTCGAGGGGCCGCAGCCCGCCCTGGTCGAGACCGGCGCCCGCACCAGCGTGCAGACGGTGCTCGACGCCCTCGACGCCGCCGGCCTCGGCCCCACCGACCTGCGCTGGCTGGTGCTCACCCACATCCACCTCGACCACGCCGGCGGCATCGGCGACCTGGCCCGGGCCTTCCCCAACGCCACCGTCGTCGTCCACGAGCGCGGCGCGCGGCACCTGGCCGACCCGACGCGGCTCGTCGAGTCGGCGGCGCGCGTCTACGGCGAGATGCTCGACACGCTCTACGGGCGCATGCAGCCGGTGCCAGAGGACCGGCTGGTGGCCGCGGGTGACGGCTACAAGGTCGACGTCGGCAATGGGCGGGTGCTCACCCTGGTCGACTCGCCGGGGCACGCCAAGCACCACCACGCCGTGCTCGACGAGCAAAGCGGCACGCTGCTGGTCGGCGACGCCGTCGGCGTGCGGCTGCCCGAGGTGGGCATCCTGCGTCCCGCCGTGCCGCCGCCCGACTTCGACCTGGAGCAGGCCGTCGCCTCGCTGCGCCGCTTCGCCGAGCTGAAGCCTGAGCGCGTGGTGCTTACCCACTACGGCACCGTGCCCGATCCCATGGCCACCCTCGACGAGGCGGAGCGCATCCTGCACGACTGGGTGGCCGTCGCCGAGCAGGTGATGCGCGCCGGCGACGACGCCGGCGTCGACGACATCGCCGCCGCGCTGGCGGAGCGCTTCGCCGAGCCGCCCGAGCGGCTCAGCGAGTCGGCCCGGGAGAAGCTCGAGGTGCTCAACGGGTTCCACAGCAACGCCGCGGGCATCCAGCGCTACCTGCGCCTGCGCGACGCCGCCCCGGCGCCATCCCAGGCGTGAGGCGGGGCGGTCTCGACCGCCGGGCCCTGCTGGCCGCGGTGGTGCTCAGCGCGTCGCTCGGGTTGGTCGGCGGCGCCGCCGCGGGCTGGGCCATCTACCAGCACTACGGCCCCTCGCAGCGGATCATCACCCAGGTGCCCGCCAACAGCGGCGGCGACGGGACGTCCTCCGCCTCGGTCGGCTCCATCGCCGGCACGGCGGCGCCCAGCGTGGTCAAGGTCATCACCCGGGCGGTGCGGCCCGACGACCTGCTGGGCGCGCCGGGCGGCTTCGCGGTCGGCTTCGTGGCCACCTCGGACGGGCTGATCGTCACCAGCGCCCACGCCCTGGAGGGCGCCACCCAGCTCCGCGTGGCCATGTCCGACGGGCACGTCTACAACGCGGTGGTGGCCGGGGCCGACGTGGCCCATGGCATCGCCGTGCTCCGGGCCGTGGGCGCCACCGACCTCTCCGCGCTCAGCTTCGCCTCGACCACGGCCCGGCCCGGCGACCTCGCCGTGGCCGTGGGGGCACCGCCCTTCGGCGGGGTCAGCGTGATCAGCGGCACGGTCAGCTCGGTGGGCCGCAGCCTGGACATCTCGGGCGGCGCCTCGTCGAGCGAGGTGCTCGACGCCATCACCGTCGACGCCACCGCGGATCCGCAGGACGACGGCGGCCCGCTGCTCGACGCCTCGGGCCAGGTGGTCGGCGTGGTGGTGGCGGTGAGCGGCGACCCCACCCTCACCGGCGTGGTGGCGCTGAGCGGCCGTGACGCCGCGGCGCTGGTCGACCGCCTCTCCCACGGCGGCAGCTCGCTGCGTCCCACCTTCGGGGTCACCGCGGTGCTGCTCGACGCTGCCACCGGCGCCGCCGCCGGCCTGCCCCCGGGCGCCCTGGTGCGCTCGGTGGTGCCCGGCGGCCCTGCGGAGAAGGCGGGCCTGCTGCGCGGCGACGTCATCACCGCGGTCAACGGCGTGGCCATCGACGCCACCCATCCCCTCGACCCCGCCGCCCTCGGGCTCGAGTCAGGCCAGGAGGTGAGCCTGAGCGTGACCCGCGGCAAGCAGCAGCTCACCGTGTCGCTGACCATCGTCGACGGCACCGGCTGAGGGTCCGGGCCGCCCGCGGACGCGTGTAGCATCCATCTCCCGAATGGAGATCACCTTCGTCGGTCTGAGCTGCGTCCGCCTGCGCGGGCGCGACGTCCAGGTCGTCATCGACCCGATCCCGCCGGGAACCGCCCCCGGCCTGCCCAAGCTCACGCCCGACATCGTCGTGCGCACCGACGGGGCGACGGACTTCGCAGTGCTGCGGCCCGCCGAGAACCGCCCGCAGGAGGTCAGCGGCCCCGGCGAGTACGAGCTGCGCGGCGTGCGCATCTTCGGCCTTTCCGCCGGCGAGACCACAATCATGCGGGTCGAGGTCGACGACGTCCGCGTCGCCGCCGTCGGGCGCCTGCGCCGGGGGCTCACCGAGAACGAGATCGAGGCGCTGGGGCACATCGACGTGCTGCTCGCCCCCGTCGGCGATGTCGACGCCTGCAACGCCACCGAGGCGGCCAAGCTGGTCGCCGCCATCGAGCCGGCCATCGTGGTGCCGGTGCGCTATGCGGTCCCCGGGCTGCCCGGCGAGTACGAGCCGGTGGACAAGTTCGCCAGGGAGATGGGCCTGGCCGAGGACGCCTGGGCGCCCCAGCCCAAGCTCAACCTGACCGGCTCCTCGGGGGCGGTGGAGGAGACCCGGGTGGTGGTCCTGGAGCCGCGCGCGGCCGCCTGAGCAGAACTGGTTCCGGCGGTCGCGAACATCGGTGCGTCGCCGCGCCGGGCCGGTGCTACCATTCACAAAACCCGCGCTCTTTCGGAGATCTTCGCGTGGCCAAGTTCGTGTTCGTGACCGGCGGCGTCGTCTCGTCCCTCGGCAAGGGCATCACCGCAGCCAGCACCGGCACGATCCTCAAGTCGCGCGGCCTGCGCGTCGGCATGCAGAAGCTGGACCCGTATCTCAACGTGGACCCCGGCACCATGTCGCCCTACCAGCACGGCGAGGTCTTCGTCACCGACGACGGTGCCGAGACCGACCTCGACCTCGGCCACTACGAGCGCTTCGTCGACATCTCGCTGAGCAAGGCGAGCAACGTCACCACCGGCAAGATCTAC
>Ga0070709_10000037_pt1 | contig 109706 bp, 99 predicted proteins | sample LARL51metaG_FD_65449 | JGI IMG/M metagenome (GOLD analysis project Ga0070709, IMG submission 65449) | Corn, switchgrass and miscanthus rhizosphere microbial communities from Kellogg Biological Station, Michigan, USA - LAR L5-1 metaG | ecosystem: Host-associated > Plants > Roots > Rhizosphere ... | reverse complement strand
AGAGTACAACGAAGAACGGCCACACGAGTCTCTGGGAGACATGACGCCCAGGGAGTTTCTACTAACCCAAAACCCAGAAGTCTCTAGTTATGACTGGTCCTAAAAGGGGGAGGGTTACAGAGACATCACCCGAGGATCGGGCCGATGACTAATCGGAACTCAGAACAACGGTCGCTTGAAGCAAACATTTCAGGCAAAGGACTATCAATAAATGAATAGAATGAATTCTAAGGTTGATTTCTTTTTTAGTGGAGCCAAAAAGTGGAAGGAAGAATTTGAGAAATTGAGAATGATCATTCTTGACTGTGGGCTCGACGAAGAATTGAAGTGGGGTGTTCCTTGTTACACGTTTGAGAAAAGAAACATAGTTTTGATACATGGATTCAAAGAATACTGTGCGCTTCTGTTTTTCAAAGGCGCCTTGTTGAACGCTGCCAAGGGTATCCTAATCCAGCAAACGAAGAATGTGCAGGCAGCTCGCCAGATTCGGTTCACCAATGTTCGGGAAATAGTTAGGATGAAACCCATCTTGAAAGCCTATATTTATGAAGCCGTTGAAGTGGAAAAAGCCGGTTTGAAAGTGTCTCTTAAAAAGACTACGGAATTCATGATTCCTGAAGAATTTCAAAATAAACTAGATGAAATCCCTGGCTTGAAAACTGCTTTTGATTCATTGACGCCGGGACGGCAACGAGCTTACATTCTCTATTTTTCCGCACCCAAACAATCCAAGACTCGGGGGTCAAGGATTGAAAAATCGATGCAACAGATTCTCAATGGAAAGGGATTAAATGATGAGTAATGCCACCAAACGTTGGATTCCTCGCTTGATTCACCTCATCTTTAGCATTCCGATAGCCGGTTATGTTTATAGTCCGTTTAAAGAGCTTCCAAACTACGCCCCCGTTGTTCGGTTTGTTGCCATTCCTGTACTTGTCCTTACGGGACTGTGGATGTGGAAAGGCCATGTCCTTCGACGACTTATTTCGAAAAGATCGGCCCAACAGGATGCCGCAGATAACGCCTAGCCGCCTTGCGGGTCGCCCTCGCACGAAATCGGCCATAGCCATGCAAATGTGATTGTGGCTTTTCCTGAGGAGTCGGAAGAAATGAGCTCCCCAAGATTCAATTCAGTTGAGGAGTATTTAGCCTCACTGGACCCTACGAAAGAAAGAACCCTAAGGTCCGTAATTGATTTGATTCTTACCCAATTTCCGGAGCTAGAGTCCAAAATTTCCTGGAACGTTCCTACCATCCACCGGAATGGGAAGTATGTAGTTGGCATTTGTGCCTACAAGCGTCATCTAACATTTTCACCCTGGAGTCCTCGTGTAATTGAAGACTTTAAGGTGAGGTTGGGGAGGTTTGTCGTTTGGAAGAACTGCTTTCAGATCCCTGTCGATTGGGAAATCGATAGAGAATTAGTGAAGGATTTGGTCCGGGCCAGACTAGCCGAGCTGGATTAGAATATCTTTGGCAGATCCGCGCTAGCATTGTCTGCGTTCTTTTTTTTGCGTAGCCGAGTACGGCAACCTTGGGCTGTGAGACGCAATCCCGCTGGGATTGCTACCTGCGAAGAAGTTCGCCAGAGGTCTGCGCGACTTCAGCAGCTCAACATAGCCGTCCTTTACGAGTGACAGCTTATCTCCGCATGAAGACGGGCGGGGTTGCTTGATTAGGTGTCCTAACGGCAGTACCATCGACACGCTTTTAGTACGGATTTATGTTAGGCGGCACCCCATGATCGAGCGCCTTGCAGATCCCATGTGCGAATACTCTATCGGCATCGAAGACCATTATGCGTGGGCCAATCTGGTCAGCGTCACGACGTCTGGCTCTACCGAAATTCTCCTCGATAAGCGGCGTGTCGAGTTGCTTGATCGGCAACTTGCGGCTTCCCCTTATCACCATGAAACACTCCAAATGCCGCTTTCAGAAGCCGAGAAGCTCGTTCGAGATGTGAAGACATCTGCCAACAAGCTCGCCAAATCGGCTCTCTCGTCGCTAATCGGAGAACTCGCACCGGCAAATTGTCGCGGCATCGCGATCCGAGTACCCCCGCTCCCCGACTTGCCTGCTACGGTTGCAGAGGTTCACGCGAATACTTGGATCATGAATCGCGCTGACGGCATGATCTATCATCAAGCTCTCACGCAGGCTGCGGCACAACTCACCCTGAGGGTTTTCTATTTCGAGAAGGGCAACGTTCTTGAACGCGCAGCGCAGGCCCGAGGGAAGACCGCTCGCGATCTTGAGCGTCAATTGAAAGCGTTCGGAACAACCCTCGGACCACCCTGGCGCAAAGGTCATGTTGTTGCCTGCGCAGGTGCGATCTTCGCGCACGTATCAACCGCGCCGCCGAAACCCAGGAAACCGCGGCAAAAGGGCCGCGCTTAGACCGCATGGGTAGGTACTCGTTCCTCCAACTGGTGGCGGAAACGGACCGGGCCTTCGTGTTCCTTGGCGCAGAGGGCTTCCGCGTCGGTGAGATCGGGCTCGTCATACTGAACGAGCATCTCAACCGATCATTTGCCTCACTGAGTGGCATACACAAATCTAACAAGCGCGCCCGGGACGTCCCACCCGCGATATTTGTTTTGACTCCTGCCCCACGACCAACGCGCGAGCATGCCAGCACATTCGCTCTGATGCTGCGACTATGGAAGTCAATAAGCGGCTCTTTTATCGATTGCCAATACCTCATTTGACGATTGTCGATAACTAGGTTATTGTTATTCGATATAAGAAAGGTGGTGAATCATGTCAAGCCCAACCCCGTCGTCCGCCGCGCTGCCGATCGCGCACGTCGTGCTGCGGATCCTCGTCGTCGTGAACTGGCTAGGGGGCGCCGCGATCCTCGCTCTGCTGGTTGTTATGCCGAACGAGCAATGGATCATGACCGCTTTCAAACTCTCTCCTTCGCCTGAAGCAGAGCGGCTGGTCATGGGCCTGCGCACAATCGCGGTGCTCGGCCTCGCCGCGATCCCGCTGCACTACGCCGTCTTAAAACGGCTGCTCGCGATCGTTGAGACGGTTCGCGCGGGCGACCCGTTCGTCAACGCCAACGCTTCCAGGTTGCAGGCGATCGCCTGGGTGCTGCTCGCTCTGAATCTTCTCAGCATTGTGATCGGCGCAATCGCCTTGACCGTTTCGACTCCGGCGCATCCGCTTCATTTAAACGCCGGCTTTTCAATCAGCGGCTGGCTCGCCGTGCTCCTCACATTTCTGCTGGCCCGCGTGTTCGCGGAAGGCTCGCTCATGCGCGAAGACCTCGAAGGGACGGTGTGACATGGCGATCACCATCAAGCTCGACGACCTACTCCACGATCGACGTATGACGCTGACCGAGCTCGCGGACCGGATCGGAATGGCGCTGGCCAACCTCTCGATTCTCAAGACCGGCAAGGCGCGCGCGATCCGCTTCTCCACGCTTGATGCGATCTGCGAAGCGCTCTCGTGCCAGCCTGGCGACATCCTCCGGTTTGAGCCGGAGCAAGCAAAACGCCAGCGACCGGCAGCGGCGAGCAAACGGAGCGCAAGCCGATGAACGCCGCGGCTGAACGCACGGCATTCACATGGCGAGAGGCACACAATTTTTCTAACCAGGAGACTATCAAATGAAACAAAGCACCGTGCTAACCATCGCGTCTCTGCTATCGATTCTCTTCAGCGCGTTTCACCTTGCGGACGACATCGACCGCGGGATGTCACCGGGGGGGCTTCCAAACCTCGTTGCGGTGGTCATCTGGGTCGTCTGGCTGTACGGGACGCTCGTGCTCGCCGAACGGCGATCGGGGTATATCATCATCCTCATCGCGTCGCTCCTGGTGACGAGCATCCCCATCATCCACATGAGAGGGGTGGGAGTCGGCTTTGGGACCAACCGCAGTGGGGGGTTCTTCTTCATCTGGACACTCCTCGCGATGGGAGTGACCGCGCTCTTCTCCGTGATCCTCTCGGTGCGCGGATTGTGGAGCCTGCGACGGAGTCAGCCACAGTAGTCCAACAACAGTCCAAGAACCCGAACCCAGAAAAGCCCTTCGCACGGCGGAGGTGATCGGCGCGGATCGGGTTCTCTCGGCGACGGCCGCGCCCAACTCTGTTCAAGGCGAAGTGCGGGCTAACAACTCGATGGAGCCAACCCGGCCAGCCCGATGTTACGCCTTGGAGCGATACTAGCCCTGGTTGGCGGGGCGGCTTATCTAGAGGCCCTTAAGAGCCAACCGCTTGGAGGACGTACACATGACACGACCAGAAATTGGCGGCATCTCGCCGTTCTTCATTGTGCAAGACTTGACGGGAGCGCTTTCGTTCTATCGCGACCGGCTTGGGTTTGAGGTGACCTTTCAAGAACCTGCCGACGATCCCTTCTTTGGCATCGTGCGTAGAGGCGGCGCGATGATCATGTTCAAGGATGTCGGTGTAGATCCACTCCCAAACCACAAGCGAGAGCCCATGGCCCGCTGGGACGCCTACGTTTATGTTCCAGACCCCGATGCACTGGCGGACGAATTTGCTTCGCGCAATGTCGAGTTTTCCGAGCCACTGAAGGATACGCATGACGGCTTGCGTGGTTTCGAGCTCAAGGACGCGGACGGCTACATCTTGTTCTTTGGTCGTCCTCGGTGATGACTATCGGGTACGTAACTCATCGCCGACCCCAGCCGACTTCAACAGCTGGACCTGGCCGTCCTTGACGAGTGACGGCTCATCTCCGAATGAAGACAGGCGCTTTGCTTGATTAGGTATACTAACGGCGTTATTATCGACACCACTTTAGAGTCGACCATTTTCACCAATTAGAATCAAGTGATGAGTCATAGTAAGCCGTTTCATCGGAACCACAGAGGATTTGTAAACGGACCGAACTCCGGCTACAGCCAATCGGCCTACATTGTTGACCGGAGCGCAAGGCGTTAAGCAAATGAATATTCGAGAAACTGATAAGTAGAGATCAAGAAAGGCGCGTGAGACTATGATCAAAATCAATCAGTACCAAACAACCCTGGCCAGGTATTCAGCCGGCAAGAGTTTGTCACTCCAACTTCAGGCAGCACGCAATTCAATCCGTACAATCTCAACCTTGCTTTCGGGGCGTCAGCTCATCGTCGTAGTCTTGTTCATCCTGATCGCCTGCTCAACGGGGTTCGCGGCGGGTCAACAGAACTCCATTGCCGGACATTGGGAGGGGGCGATCAAATTGCCCGCCGGCGATTTGAAGTTCAGCGTGGATTTCATAGACACCTCAGGAAAGCTCTCTGCCACGATCACTATTCCGCAACAGGGCGCTAAAGATTTGCCGCTGTCCGAAGTCTCATTCAACAACGGCGAAATAGGCTTTGCTTTGGCCGGAGTCCCCGGTGATCCGAAGTTCAGGGGCAAACTTGCGCCGGACGGCCAGAAGATCGAAGGCACTTTTATTCAAGGCGGCGCTAACTTGCCCTGCTACCTTGAACGCAAAGGCGATCCGCTGGCGCTCGCAAAAGAAGCGCTCGCCGGGTTTGACGACGTCATCACCGACGCGATGAAGAAGTTTGAAGTGCCGGGCATGGCCATCGCCATCGTCAAAGGGAAAGGGATCGTCTACGCCAAAGGTTTTGGCTATCGCGATGTCGATAAGCAGTTGCCGGTGACCGCCGACACGCTCTTTGCTATTGGTTCGTCTACCAAAGCGTTCACGACTTTCGTGCTCGGCACGCTGGTGGACGAAGGCAAGATCGAGTGGGAGAAGCCGGTGCGCAATTACATTCCCTGGTTCAAACTCTACGACCCGTCAATGACCGAACACTTGAGCGTGCGCGATCTGGTGACGCACCGGTCGGGGCTGCCGAGGCATGATCTGGTTTGGTATAACAACTTCGAATCGACCCGCGAACAATTCGTACGCAAGCTCCCCTACCTGGAGCCGAGCGCCGATCTGCGCGAGAAGTTTCAGTACAACAACCTGATGTTTCTGACCGCCGGTTACCTGACCGAAGTCATCACCGGCAAGACCTGGGAAGATGCGGTGCGCGCGCGCATCTTCGATCCGCTTGGGATGAAGCGCTCCAACTTCTCGGTGGTGGATATGCAGAAGGACAGCGACTTCGCGCAGCCTTACGGGAAGAAAGATGATAAGGTCGAAAGGCTTCCCTTCCGCCCGATCACCAATCTTGCGCCCGCAGGATCGATCAACTCCAGCGTCAATGAGATGGCTCGCTGGGTAACGGTTCATCTGAACGGGGGCAAGTACGGCGACAAGAAACTCTCCGAAGCGACTACGGTTGAGGACATGCACCTCGCGCATATGGTCATCGGCGCGACCTCACCCGTGCCGGAGATCACCGGGGGTGAATACGGTATGGGTTGGTTCGGCGACAACTATCGCGGGCATCGCCGAGTCGAGCACGGCGGAAACATCGACGGCTTTTCGGCTAACGTCGTGTTGTTTCCAAAGGACGATTTCGGAATGGTGGTGCTGACTAATTTGAACGGAACGCCTCTTCGAGATCTGATTGCACAAGTCGCAGCGGATCGCCTGCTGGGATTGAAGCCGATGGATTGGATCAACCTGGGCGCAGCCCAGCGCGCGCTGGCTGAAAAAGAAAGCAAGGAAGGCGCTAAGAAGAAAGCCGTCACGCGCGTCGCCGGAACCGTGCCCTCACATAAGCTGGACGATTACGCCGGCGACTACGAACATCCCGGCTATGGGGTTTTGAAAGTCTCATTGAATGGCGATCACCTGGAAACCACTTTCAACAGCATCGTCACGCCGCTCGAACATTGGCACTACGATACATTCAGCGGCGTCAAGGTTGCGGACAGCACTTTTGAAAACATGAAGTTCACGTTCCAGACCGACGTGAATGGTTTTGTCTCGAGAGTCTCGGCGCCGTTTGAAGCTGCGGTGAAAGAGATTGTCTTTGTGAAGAAGCCCGACGCTCGGTTGTTCGATCCGGCATTCTTAGCGCGCTTCACCGGTGACTACACCTTTCAAGGCCAGACCATCAGCGTCGGCATCAAAGGCAATGCGCTGGTCGCCAATTTGCCCGGACAGACGCAGCTCGACCTTATGCCTTCAATCGGCGGAGATTTCGTGCTTAAACAAGTGCAGGTGGTCAGTATTCATTTTGTGAGTGACGATCAAGGCAAAGTGAGTGCTTTCGAACTACGTCAGCCGGGCACGGTGCTTACCGCTAAACGCCGATAGTAATTTTTGTATCCACTTCGGGCTTGTCTATTCGAATCGAAGCACAGGAAAGCCACTTGGGACTGAACTTGGAATCAGCTTGCGCAAATTCTCCGGTTTCGCCCTCTGATCCAGCAGTCCATAACGAACAAAATCGACAAGTTGACGGAACTCATCATCTGTCAGGTTAATGGGAGTAGCAAGAATGGGATCAACACGCGCCAGCACTTCTTCAATCGGTCCCATGGGCGCGGTAAGATCCGGATCGACACCGGCGGCATTCGGGTTATAGCTGCGCGCTGAACTAAAGACATCAAGATGATGCCGCACGGCATCATCTAACCTGATGAATGCGCCATTATGGAAGAAGGCTGGCTGTAGGGCCACGTTGCGGATCGGCGACGTGCGAAATTTGTATCTGTCATTCGCGTTACCGGTTATTTGCTCCAAGCCAAAATCCTCGTTTTGACCTGGTCCGTCGAACGTCACATTGCCAGTCACCGGCGCAATTTGCGGTACACCTATGACGTGCTGGGTGAAATCGCTGAACATCTCGTTGGATTCGCCTGAAACTTTGTGACATTCAATGCATCTCGCGGTACCAAAGAAAAGCAGCGCACCCCTCTTTTGCTCGTCACTCAAGGCGTTCTGCTGCCCTCGAGCAAACCTGTCTATCGGAGCATCAGCAAAGACCAGGGTGAACTCAAACTCTGCGATGGCGGACCCAAACATATCAAAGGTAATGGGTCCTCCGGCTCTGACAGAATAGTAGATCTTGCCGAATCGCTTTCTGTACTCCGGGACGTTGTTTATCCGTCTGAGCACCTCGTTGCGAATATCGAAGTTATCGCCAGGGAAACTGAAGCCTGCCACTTCAACTCGCTCCGTCGGCGGAATGAAGGCCTGGGCAACAAGCAAGTGCGGCTGATAGGAGAGCGTTAATCCCTCGGGCGGCGGGAATAAGAACCCAGCGCTATTATCAAATGGATTGTTCGAGAGTGACGCAAAGCGCGAGTTCCACATTAGGTTGGGGAAGAAGGCTGTATTGGCGGCCATTGGCGTGCGACGTTGATTGCGGGGGCCGGCGCGATCTGGGCCTACAACGCCGTTGTTGTCAACGCCGATGGCAATTGATTGGGTATCGCCGAACCCGTTCGTCGGTGAGTGACAGCCTGAGCAGTTATTGTCGTTGTTCAGCCCTCCGACCGTGTCAAAAAAAAGCAGCCTTCCGAGGTCCGCAAGTTGGTTATCTATATGACGTCCAATTCGCTGTTCCAGCGTGGAATCAATCCGGCCGGTGAAGCCCTGTTGTGCGAGCGCGGCCGCTAGTTGTTGATTCAATGTCGCGGTGTTATCAGCGGAGCTTCGCGGTGTCACAGTAAGCAGAGCGCATCCTATGGCGCCTATCAAAAGAGACAAAAGCTTTGTCATTCGCATATTCATTTCCGATACCTCCTTGTCCTGGACCTGAAGCGCTTGCGTGAGAGGCCCTTTATCAGGTCGTGTCACCCCCAATTGCATTGCTGTCGGCCCGGTGTAAGTCCGTAGGATTACTAACCAATGGCTGCCAGTCGAAGAGTTGGATCGTTGTACCTCGCAGCAACGCGGAACGGTTGGGATCTAACACTCTTCATCTCTTAACAGGTGTGTTCTCTCTGTAAGCACCAGCACCATTGGTTAGTATCCCCGAGTCTATTGCTTCGACATTTTCCTGAAATCTATGGCACTCTCGGGTTGTCGTGTGAGAACACACCTTCCGGATTGTGCAGCCAGATCCATGCATTCAACTCCCATAAGCCAAACCCTTCTGTGTCCCTTCCCCATTGATCGGTATCACCGGCAAATCCGTCGGGCGCGTTTGTCGATAGACTCAAGGGAACGAGGTACTCGACTCCCACCAACTCCAGACGGCTCTCGCCCGGGACGGGAGCGTATAGCAGCACCTCCGGATGCTCCGGATCGAAGTTCGCGTCAATCAACGAGAATTTGACGTAGTGGAACCCCTCTCCCGGCAGATACAAATGAATGTCGACGTAGCCGTCAGCCTCAGCCTGCGCAATATCGTGATACTTGGCAGTCGCGCTACGAGCAAGCGCCAGTTCTTGCAAAGTCTCGGCAGACAGGTCCTTTGCGCCGACGGTTAGAGTAAACGTATGAGCGGTCATAGACGTGCTGCCGACGAGCAGAGAGCACACCGCGACCAGAATTAGAGATAGGCGGAAAGTTTTTTTCAACTTGTTCATTTTGGTTCTCCTTGTTGTGATTTATGGGCTTTTGTCACTGATTCGCCTCGGATTGACTTTAGGTTCTTCACCGAGAGACCGAGCGACCGCAGCTTGGAGTAAAACCCATTGCGACCCCACCCGACTCGTTGCGCTGCGCGAGCGATGTCGCCAACGCTTACGACTAGCTCCTCGACGAACTGTGGCAGCTCAGGTAAGCCTGGATCATCAACCGATGAAAGTACGGTTTCGATTACGTCAAACTGCTCGATCCTCGCCGATCCGTCGTCAGTTGATGTCAGGCAATCAGTTTGGTCCGGTGAGAATTCCATACTGAGCTTGATCTGCTGGGCATGTCTGGAGATCCTTGTAGTCCGACGGAAAGCTGTGATCTCTATTCGTCGAGTCTTCTTCAAGGTCATCTCCTTAGCTCAACATCGCTTCGCCAGGCCGGTGCGCGATGGTCACTGTTTCTTCGAGTCTGCCCGTTGTCGAACATGGCATTTGGGCCGCCGCTGTCATATATTCACTCGGCAAGCATCTGCCGTGGCTGAATTGAGGTGACTCAACGCCGGTACGGTAGCATTCGACTAGTAGTCAAGTAACGAAACGGTGCGGAAAGAACACGGAAAGATCAGGGAAAACTGGAGGAAAGCAACGGGAAAATGGAGTAAAATGCCCATCGCATAGAACAGCGGGTGAATCTGATGCTAATTTTTGAGACTGAACATCGCCGCCTGCTGATTAGTGAGCGCACGAATCACCGTACCTTTGTCGGCAGGCTATCCTCTCCATGCTGAGCAGGCCCGTTGACGGAGCATTCCTGTCGGCGAAAGTCTAGACCGCACCAGGGGCCTCGATGCAGAAAGCCTCTCATCCTTCATACTCATTTGAGAGCTTCACTCTCGACCTGGATCGCGGCTGCCTGCTGGAGGGACAGGAGGAAGTCAAGCTCCGTCCAAAGTCGTACGAGACGCTTAGGTACCTTGTCGAGAATAGCGGAAGGCTTATTAGCAAAGATGAGCTGATGAAGGCGATCTGGCCGGACTCATTTGTGACCGACGATTCGCTTGTGAAGTGCTTGAGAGATGTGCGGCTGGCTTTGGGAGATGATGAACAGCACTACATAAAGACGGTCCCGCGACGCGGCTACATCTTCGCAGCGCAGGTGAGTGAAACCGACTCGACCGCGCTTCGACCAATTCATAAGGATCAAATCGAGGGCATTAGAGTCGTAATCGAGGATGGATACGAGGCAAAAGGAGCAGGAGACGAAGCAACAGATGATCGCCGCGGCTCCGCCGCTTCAACGCCGGTGTGGCGGCGGTTAAAGGAAAATCGAATAATAATGCTAACCGCGAGCCTGGTCCTGATCGCATCGGCTCTTGCAGCCTACTACTTTTGGAATTCGGGCAGATCAAAGCAACCGCTGACTCGAATACCGAGATCAATCGCCGTGCTGCCGTTCAAGCCACTTGTAGCCGAGAGCCGTGACGAATCGCTCGAGATTGGCATGGCGGATACGCTGATTACCAGGCTAAGCAATCTTGGGCAGATCACATTGAGGCCAATAAGCGCGGTTCGCAATTACAACAGTCTTCAGCAAGACCCGATCGAAGCCGGACGAGAACAAAAGGTAGACGCAGTGCTGGAGGGGAGCCTTCAGAAGACGGCCGATAGAATCCGTGTGACTGCGAGGCTCGTGAGTGTGCTTGATGGAACGCCGCTCTGGGCCGGACAGTTTGATGAGAAACTGTCAGATCTGTTCGTCGTGGAAGATTCGATCTCCGAGCGCATAGTGGGAACGCTTGCCCTCAAGCTTACCGGTGAAGAAAAGAGAGGCCTGACCAAACGTGACACTGAAAACATCGACGCTTATCAAGCCTACCTGAAAGGCCGCTACTTCTGGAACAAGAGAACAGAAGATGGGCTGAAGAGAGGGATAGACTATTTCCAGCAGGCGATAACCGCAGATCAAAACTATGCATTGGCCTACTCAGGGCTTGCGGAATCTTACATCGTGCTTGCAAGTGGGGGAATGCTCCCGCCGGACGAGGCCTTCCCAAAAGCAAGGGCGGCCGCGATAAAGGCTCTGGAGATAGATGATCTGCTCGGCGAAGCGCATTCAGACCTGGGCGCGGTGTACTGCAATGAGTGGAAGTGGCCGGAAGGGGAACGAGAATTCAAGCGAGCCCTCGAGTTAAGTCCAAACTATCCGACAGGACACATGACATATTCATGGTACTTAATGCCACTGGGGCGTTTTGATGAGTCTTTAGCGGAGGCTAAACGGGCCCAGGAGCTCGATCCGCTTTCACTGGTCATAAATAACGTCGTTGGAATTTCATATGAATTTGCGGGCCAACTGGACCAGGCCATTGCACAATATCGGAAGACGCTCGAAATCGATCCGAGTTTCATAGGGTCGCACCGCCACCTGGGTTCCGTCTATCTGCAAAAAGGAGAGAATGCTGAGGCGTTTAAGGAGTTTCAAACGGCTTCGTTGCTTTCAGGAGGCAGTGTCACGGACCTGGCAGATCAGGGGTACGCCTTCGCGAAGTCGGGTAAAAGGAGTGAGGCGATCAAAGTGCTTGCCCAGTTGGAGCGGCGATCAAAGCAGCAGTATGTTTCCCAATACATGTTTGCGACGATTTACGCGTGTCTTGGAGAGAAGGATCAGGCACTTGAGTCGCTAAACAAAGCATACGCTGAGCACGCTTCGGCTATCATTTTTCTGAAGGTGGAGCCAAGCTTTAAAGACCTTCGCTCAGACCAAAGATTCCAGGAGTTGGCGCGGCGCATCGGCCTTACATAAGAAAACCACGAGGCGATGCCGAGAGAATTAGCGGCCCGGCCTGTTCTTGTGTCTGGACGACTTCAGAATATTCGTGGCACCCAGTCGCGGCCTTCACTGTGTGGCACGGATCTCAAAGATGCGGGGCCATAACTTGCCGGTGATGAAGATTCGCTTCGTCTCTGCGTCGTAGGCTATGCCGTTGAGCACGTCTTCCCTTCCCGTCTTGTCTGAGGGTGCGAGGATGCCTTTCAAGTTCAGGAACGACGTCACGCGTCCCGTCGACGGGTCGATGCGAACGACTAGATCGGTCTGCCACACGTTGGCCCATATCTCGCCTTCGATGAACTCCAATTCATTCAACTCAGTGAGCAGCTTTCCGTTCATCGTCACCGCGAGTTTTCTGATCGGCTTGAGTGTTTGAGGATCAAGGTAGAACAAGCTGCTGCTGCCGTCGCTCAAAATCAGGCTCTTGCCGTCGTATGTCAGTCCCCAGCCTTCTGTGTCGTAAGAGAATTCCTGAAGCTGTCGAAAAGTGTTCAGGTCGTACACGAATCCCTTATGCGATTGCCAGGTGAGCTGTATGAGACGGGTGTCGACAAGCGCGAGACCCTCGCCAAAGAACTCCGGCGCAAGATTGATTTCCTTCAGAACTTTTCCAGATGGAAACTCAAGCCGGCGGACCTTCGATTCACCTTTCAATCCTGTGCTCTCATAAAAACTGCCGTCGTGCCACAGCAGGCCCTGCGTGAACGATGTTGGATCGTGCGGATAGCTGCTGACGACTTCATAGGAAATTTGCTGCGCACGCGAGTTGCCTGCGCCCTGGCTGTTGTTGTTCGCTGCGGTGTTTGGCTGGTTTGGAGGCTGGTTGCGGAGTAGTGAAACTGTTAGAAAGACGACGCCTGCTGCGGCAAGCAGCGCGAATGCTACAAGCGAGACTCGAGAGCGTTCGCGTTTGACGGCTGATGCGCGGGGTCGCTTTTTACCCGACTTTTTGGTCATAAAGTTCTGTCTAACTAAACGGCTTTTCACTTTGGGGCTTGAATTGCCGCGAGGCTCAAATGCTTGACACCAGACGTCGTCGATTGATTCCCGGTTGATTGAGGCTGCCTTCGGTGCGACAGATAGTCGCCGATCTGAGAGAATCAGCAGAACCTAAGGCAGCGTCAATCACCTGTGTATTTCTTATGAGCCTCTCACTTTCAATTGCGCCGGCTATTCAGGCCATCACGAGATCGCCGTTGGAAATGGCCGAACCGCAGTTTATACTCGCCCGAGAAAAAACTCTACAAGGTCACACGGACGCGATTTGATACCATCCCTTCGAGGAGCTCAGAAGATGAGAACGAACAGTAGTGTTCTAATCACCCTGCCGTTGTTTGTTTTGGCGCTGTCAGCGCTGTGCGCCGCTAAGCCGCTTAGCGATTCTCGCGGCGAGCGAGAAATCAGAATCACGGCTCTACCGTACGAGTTTAGTCCGAAAATGATTACTGTCACCAAAGGGGAGCACGTCAAGCTCCTGGTCACTTCTGAGGGTGAAGATCACAGGTTTGCAATCAGAGCTTTCGGCGTTGAACAGGAAATCAAGGAGACGCAGACGAAGGTGATCGAACTCACCGCGGACAAGGAAGGCCGGTTTGAGGTCCGATGCTCGGCGCTTTCCGGAGAGGCTCGCAACGATATGGCGGGCGAGTTGATCGTGACAGACCCGCAAGCCGGCAGCGCGGGTGTCGTGAAACCGGAACGTGACGATCCGGCGAGCGAGATCGTAGCTGCAGCAACGATGCCTGAGGTTGTCTCGAAAATAAATGTTACGTTTGATCAGACAAGCCCCGGTGTAGTCGTTGTCGAATCGGGCGGCGAACGACTGAGGATTAATACGACGACGAAAACCATCGATCGGATATCTGAGGTGACGGTCAGTCAGGAGGGCAAGAAACAACCCGCACCGCAGGTTGCTACGAAAGATCGAGAGAGTAGCAGGGCCTACGAACCATACGACTATCACATCGTGAACATTCCTACGCCGAAGGCTGTCCGCCGTCACAGCTTGAATATGTACTTTACTCATCGCTTTCAGGAGACGATCACGCCGCTTGAATCGGAAGAATCCTCGCAGCACATCGCGCGAATCTCAAAGGACCTGCTGGGGCTCGACAGCTCGGCCGTCTCGTCGTTCGGTGTGACTTATGGAATAACAGATCGCTTGTACGCTAATGTGTATCGCTCACCGCTATGTCAGCCCGGGCTATGCAAGACGATTGAGCTGGGTCTCGGTTATCATCTGCTGGATGAGGCCGGCCGTTCTCCGATTGCATTGTCGGCTTATGCCAGCGTCGAGGGCGATTACAATTTCACCGAACGATACACTTACAATTTTCAGGCGATGATAGGACGAAGCATCACAAGATACGTCAACTTGTTTTTCTCCCCGGCCTTACACGTCAATTCAAACGGCAACGACCGGTTCAAAGGTTTCCTGGCGTCTCAGCCTCTAGTGGTGAATCTCAGGCTTGGGCGGAACACGGGCTCGTTTGGATTCGGCTTGAACGCGCGCATCCGCCCGACCACTTCCCTGTTATTCGAATACACGCCGCGGGTCGGATTCGAGATGGGCCAGATCGTTCCAGACTTTGATACGACGACGGGACAACTCACAGGGTTCAAGAATAACTCCGAAGCGGAGATCGCGTTCGGGGTCGAAAAGCGAATAGGTCGTCACGTTTTTTCGCTGACGTTTTCTAATACGCAAGCGACTACGACGGCGCGCTACAACTCCAGCAACCAGGCCCTGCCGCCGAATAAGTTCAGCATAGGGTTCAATCTATTCAGGCGGCTGCTTTGAGAAAACCAGATGCCACAAGCCAAAGGAGCGATACTCAAGATGTTCAAGCTCACGATGACACTGTCCTTAGCATTGGCAACCCTTTTCACCGGGGCTTGCACGAAAGGGGCAAAGGTAGAAGACAATACAACCAACGGTCAGGCGAATCGAGCGGGACAGTCCCCGGCCGCGGCTCTACTACTTCAGCCGAGTTTGAAGGGCGACATCGAACGCATTTCTCTAAACATCGCTATGGCCAGGGATGCCTTCAAGAATGGTAAATTCCAGGAGTCGGTTGGCGACCTACAGATAGCCAACAAGGAGGTGGTTTCAGCGCTCGGTCGCAAGCCCCGCTTGCAGGAAGAATTCGAAGCTCTAAAGACAGCGATCGATCGCGCGATCGGCGCCGTGGAGCTTCGAGATAAGGATGCTGATTCTCAATTGGCTGAGTTACAAGTGCGCATCGGGGCGATCAAGACCAACACGCCGTGAGGCATCGGGTTTTACGGTGTAGAACGTGACCCGCAGCTTGGCAGAATGGCATGGAAGGGGGTCCTCCCTGGCCGCCCCTCTTTGCGAGGCGGTCGTGGTTGCTACAGACTCTAACGAGAGCCGCCCTACAAGGGTCATCAGGTTTGCTAGGTCCACAGTTTTAGTAAGAGAGTCGCGAGGCCCAGAAACGACAGTGAGCCGGCAACGTCAGTAAACGTAGTCACAAAAACGGTCGACGCCACAGCCGGATCAATTCGTAGCTTTCTGAGAGCAACCGGGACAAAGACTCCCGAAACTCCGGCTACGAGCATATTGATCATCATTGCAAGGCCCAGCACCAGGCCGACCATCCATCGACGTGAGATCAATACCGCGAGCGCTGCAGCAACCAGACCATTGATGACCCCGTTGCCGAATGCAACCAGTAACTGTTTCACCGCCACACTGCTTACGCTCGATAGCTCGTTAAGCGCGAGGCCTCGAATGACAACGGTGAGCGTCTGCGTGGCAGCGTTTCCACCCATCCCCATTGGCATCGTCACAAGCGCCGCCAGCACCGGCAATACCTGAATCGAATGATCAAAGAGGAAAATCACGTAGGCGGGGAGAAAAGTTGTCGCGAGATTTATTAGAAGCCACGGCGCGCGCAACCGCAACGACCTGAGCGCATTCGTTGAGACGCGTTCCTCTGCACTGACACCAGCCAGCGCGAGCAAGTCTTCTTCGGCTTCTTCCTGAAGCACGTCTATTACGTCATCTACCGTCACGATCCCCACGAGCTTGTCTTCATCATCCACAACCGGTATTGCGAGGAGATTGTATTCAGCTACAAGTCTCGCGACTTCCTCCTGGTCAGCGCCGGTGCTTACGCTGATTACGTCTTGCACCATTATTCGCTTCAACTGAGTAGCCGGATGAGTGGTCAGAAGTTTCCGCAGGCTAACGACGCCGACAGGATGATCTCGCTTGTCGACGACGTATACGTAGAAAACCATCTCAAATTCTTCGGAGCGCTTTTGCAGGGCAGCTACGGCCTCCGCGATTGTTACTTCTTCGTCCTGCGCAAAGTAGTTGCGAGTCATAATGCGGCCCGCGGTTCTTTCTTCGTGCTCGAGCAATTCACGAACATCGGCGGCAGGTTCGGCTTCCATCATTGCCAGGACCTGCGCGGCGAGTGGATCCGGTAGCCGCGAGGCAAGATTGGTCGCATCGTCCGCAGACATTTCGCTGAGGTACTTTGCGATTTTTTCCGGTTTGAACTCGCTGAGCAGAGGCAGGCTATCGCCTGGTGACATTTCACTCATCACGTCCGCTACGTGAGATGTAGTGCTCTCCTCCAACAGGACGGCAAATGCTTGCTCGCGCTCCGACCCCTTCAACGCAGAAAGCAGGCGCGCTACATCGACCGGGTGAGCCTTCGTGAGGACTCGCGCCAAACGTGAGCGAGCGCCGCGATGCAGAAGCTTGCGAATCACTGGCACCGTTAAGGCTGAGTGCGGTAATGGCTTCCTTGTTATTTCCATATTTTTAGCCGCCTGAGTGATCTAAACAGTTACTCCGGTCGGGACCTGAAGGCCGACGGACCACCTGAGAGAGTGTCACATTGAAAGACCGCGAACCCGCAAAAGCTCTTCATCATATTGCAGAGGCATCAGCTCCGCAACGATTTAGTTTGGCAATGCTCCGACATAACTTCATCTTCTGCGCTAAGGTGAAACTTGAGGACTTGCAATGACGTAATGAAATTACGACAATATATGTAAGGAGGCGGCTATGATGGCGAATATGAATGATGAGAGAAGATCGGCGGGAGATGTCATTATTGAGGAGAAGAACCCGGACCGGGACGATATTGTGGTCACGGAGATTCCGAATGACGAGAGCCGGCAGAAGTCGGGGTTCGACGAACTCGCATCGTCCGTAAAAGAGGTTGCTCAAAAGACGGGCGAAGCTCTGAACAAAGCTACAGAGTCGATAGGAAAAGCGATTGAATCGGCGCTTGCAGCTCGGGACCATGTCGTAATGGTCCGCGTCAACGAGGATTCGTTGAAGAGTCTTGATGCGCTGGTCCAGTCGGGGATTTTCAAGAGCAGATCCGAGGCGGCAGCTTTTCTGATAAGCGAGGGTGTTAAGGCGCAGGCAGCGCTGTTCGAACGCATTTCACAGCGGATTGCCGAGATTGAGCGACTGCGTTCCGAACTCAAAGGTATTGTTCAATCTCCGCCAGAATCGTAGAAATTTCGCGCGAGATCTCTATTCTTGCCTGTTGCCTCGATCCGTCTGAGTTTGTCGCGCGCGGGCGATCAGTGACCGCGGGCGCGGAATTACTAATTCGCTCCTGCGTCAAATCCGTTTGACCCCGCCCTTAGGAGTTCACGATCGCCGCCATGCCAACAACTTCTTTGCGGCGGCATGCCCTTTCATTTGGTGACACATCACGTTGTTTGTATAATCCCAATGACAACTCGAAGGCATACAGTTAATGGAGGCACCTATGAGCGCGACTTCCCTTTCGACGGGGCTAAGGGAAATAAGGGAGAAGGTTGAAAGCAACCAACGGCTGTCATTCGAAGACGGAATAACGCTATTTGAGAGTGACGACCTGCTGGCAGTGGGAGAACTCGCGAATCGCGTGCGCGAGCGTATCAATGGCGATCTAACCTACTACAACGTAAATCGGCATTTGAATTACACAAACGTTTGCATATCTGATTGTGCCTTCTGTGGATTCTATCGTCGTGTGCGCCATCCCGAAGCATATGAATGGTCCGTTGAGGAGTGTGTCGAGACTGCCCGCAAGGCCTATCAGGAGGGAGCTCGCGAGCTTCACATCGTCGGGGGATTGCATCCTCGCCTTCAGTTCGATTATTACTCGTCGTTACTCAGCGAGCTCAAGCGCAATTTCCCGGACATGCACTTGAAAGCTTTCACCATGGTCGAACTCGATCACCTCACCAGAGTGTGTAGGATGACCGACGAAGAGGTAATAGATGGACTCATCGCTGCGGGCCTCGACAGCTGCCCGGGAGGCGGTGCGGAGATCTTTCGCGATCCGACTCGCAGTCAGATTTGCGCGCACAAGACGTCCGGCGAACGATGGCTCGAACTAACCGCCAAGGTGCACAGACGCGGAATTCACACCAACGCTACAATGTTGTACGGACACGTCGAATCCCATGAAGACCGCGTGGACCATCTTGTAAAACTGCGTGAGCTTCAAGATGAGACCGGGGGCTTTATGTGTTTCATCCCACTAGCTTTTCATCCGAAGGGTACGGATCTGTCGCACCTACCAGGACCGAGCGGGATCGACAGCCTTAAGACAATCGCGGTATCGAGACTGATGCTCGACAACGTTCCGCACATAAAAGCCTACTGGGTCATGCTCGGTAAGAATCTTTCGCAAGTGGCGCTGCGGTTTGGTGCTGACGATCTTGACGGGACAATAAACGAAGGCGGCTCGCTGATGGAATCTTACCTGGCGGAGGGAAACGAAAACCAGTTGACCAAAGCCGGAATCGAAGAGATGATCCGTGGCGCGGGGCGGGTGCCCATCGAAAGAGATACTCTTTACAATCCGATCCACACAAACGGATCGTCCAACACTCAACAAGCGCAGTCCCAACCTCCGGGCTTGCCAGTTCTGAATTAGCCTGGCTGCCGGTCTTCCGGTCTAAGGGACAAGCACTACTTTTCCAAACTGCCCACGATCCTCAATAACCTCGTGAGCCTCGGCCGCCTTCTCCAGCGGCAACACCCGATCCACCACGGGCTTTAGTCTGCCGTCCTCGAAGAATCTCATTACCTCGAGCAGTTCTATCTTCGCTCCCATGTATGACCCGTAAAGAGCAATCTGGCGAGCGAACAGATATCTAATATCGAGATTTCCTTTGAAGCCGGACGTAGCGCCGCAGGTTACAAGTCGGCCTCCGCGCGTAAGGCTGCGCACGCTCTTTTCCCACGTAGATTCGCCAGTATGCTCGAAGACAACATCCACACCGCGCTTAGCCGTATGGCTCTTAACGGCGTCGAGGAAATCGTCTTGCTGATAATTTATCGTTTCGTCGGCGCCGAGCGATCTGGCCTTAATAAGCTTCTCCTCCGTGCTTGCAGTCGCCAACACTCGAGCGCCTAAGAGCTTCCCGATTTGGATGGCAGCAGAGCCTACCCCGCTTCCAGCAGCATGCACGAGCATAGTTTCGCCTGCCTTCAACTGAACTCGCCCGACCAGCATGTGCCAGGCGGTCAAGAACACCAAAGGAATCGTAGAGGCTTCTTCAAAGCTGAGATTCCTGGGCTTTGAGATCACGTTAACCGACGGCGCCTTTACGAACTCGGCGTAACCGCCGTTCGCACGATACCCAAGGATGTCATAACCCGCGCACAAATTGTCGCGAGCTGACAGGCAATACTCGCAGTGCATGCACGAGAGCCCAGGTGAAAGAACTATCTCGTCGCCTTGTTTCGCGGTTGTAACCAAACGGCCAACTTTTTCAACGACGCCGGAGATATCACAACCGAGGACATGAGGCATCACGAGCTGGACGCCGGGCAGACCGCGTCTTACCCAAACGTCGAGATGATTTAGCGCGCAAGCCTTCACGCGAACGAGAACTTCATTGTCGTTGATGATTGGCTCCGGGAGGTCAGTGACTCGGAAGACTTCTACGCCGCCGTGTCCCTCTATGGCTGCCGCTTTCATTGTTAAGCCCTCTCTATGATTCGTTGTGCGCGTGAAGGCTGAGAAGGATAGCATCGGGCGCCTCGCGCAAGCAAAGAGTCCGCGCGCCAAAACACAGTATTGGAAACGCGCTCAAGGTCCTCCCAAGAAAAAGAGCGGTTCTCAAACAAACCTTCCTTTTTTTGTTATTTTGAGAGGGCGCTCACAGCCTGATATAATACACAGCGATTTAGAGCAATCAATCGGCACCAATCACGGAGGAATGAATGGGCGAGTCAATAGCGCTAGATGTTCCGGCCAACCCGAAACAAGCACGCAGCAAGAAGACAAAGGAAAAGATAGTTCAGGCAGCCATACAGTTATTCCAGGGACGCGGATACGAAAAGACCACGTCGAATGATATAGCTTCAGAAGCCGGCGTTAGCGTTGGTTCCTTCTATGTTTATTTCACCGATAAGCGCCAGTTGCTGCTCACGATTTTCGATCGGCTTGCCGACGAGCTCTACAAGAATATTTTTGACGGACTGAAGCCAGAACATCTCTTCGATTCGAATCTTCGAAGACGAATCAAGCAAGCCGTTGCGAACACAATAATCGATAAGCAAAAACATTCCGGACTTCATCGCGTGGTTAGCGAGCTTCTACTAAAGGACGCGGATTTCGCGGCACGGCACAAGGCCGTAATGGCCCGTTCGATTGCAAAGCTTCAGGAATTGATATCGCTTGCGGAGAAGGCCGGCCTAACCTGGGACATCGATGTCGAAGCGGCAGCGTTCATCGTTCAGAGGGTCGTCTTTGACGTCTCTCAGGATTACGTTACGGGTTGTTGCGAATTCGATAAAGAGCGCGCTATTGACGCTCTGGCCGACATGATTCATCGGTTTGTGTTCAGGCCCAAAGCCTAAACAAGATTCACTAGTCGGCGAGGTCTGTTTTCAACGCGACGCTCAACTCGGTTATTACCATTCCGGGCCAAACGTATAATCGACATGCCAGAGCCGACTTGATCTCACCGTTGTCTCCCTGATACCAGATCTGGCAGTTCGTACATTCGCCGTTCCAGCAGTAGTCACCCACTGACACTGAATCCATTCTAATGTATTGAAAGCAGCGTAGCAGTTTGTTGTTTTCAGGTACCCTGGTCCGGCTGCGACAGACCTCGATCTCAACCAGTTCTTCAAAACTCTCAAATAGTCCTTCTCTGGGTTCAAGGGAATTCAAGAGAACCTCCGAAAACAAACGTGTAAGACGTGTGGGGCTTGAGGCTGATACTACAGGAGTGTTGCCCGATCAGGCAAAGAATTAATTCAGGCGTTGTTTGACCTCGACCCGATCGTCGAATCCGATAACGAGCACATCGGCAATTCCGATAAACAGACCGCTCTCGATTACGCCGTGCTGAAGCTTTATTTGACTCTCAAGCGCCGGCGGATCTGCGATAGCTCCAAATTGACAATCGAGAATGTAGTTGCCGTTGTCGGTCACAAAGCACCGTCCGGCCTGGCGACGAAGGCTAGCTGTACAACCAAGCTCGGACAAGCTCCGGGCTGAGAGAGTCCACGCGAACGGAAGGACCTCGACAGGCAAGCAACGCGACTCACCCAGTCTTGAAACAAGCTTGCTCTCATCAACTAATATGACTCGCCTCTTAGACGCAAGCGCCACCAGCTTCTCTCTTGTTAGAGCACCACCTCCGCCCTTGATCATGTTGAAATCCCGGTCGACCTCATCAGCTCCATCGAGTGTGATATCGATCAGCTGTACCTCGTTCAGGTCCACAAGAGGTATCCCAACCTCCCGTGCCATTTTCTCAGTGGCAATCGATGTCGGGACTCCCTTGATCGAGAGCCCTTCGCTAACACAGCGGCCCAACCCCTCGATCGCGAACTTTGCAGTTGACCCGGTGCCGAGCCCAACGACCTGCCCATCAGTCACCAACGCAATCGCATGCTCGGCGGCTCTTCGCTTTGCTTCATCCTGCATCGTTGTCATTCCCCGGTCGCTCTCGATATGGCGTGCCAAAGATATCATCGCCGCCGAGGTTGATCAAATGGTTGCCTGTTGATTGCCGAGCCTTGATTGGCGAGCTGTTGATGGGCGAGCTTGGCAGGTTTTCGCCGCTTTGATAGACTACGGCCAGATGCTGATTCAATCGAATAAAAAAGGGAGAGTTGGTTTGGAAGTCAAAATATACACGAAGCCGGGCTGTCCCTATTGCGCCAAGGCGCGCGACTTCTACGACGCGAAAGGCATAGCTTTCGAGGACTTGAACGCGCAAGACGATCTGAAGTTGCGCGCAGAGATGCTTTCGATAACCGATGGCGATCCGACGGTGCCCGTGATCGTCGAGAACGGGCGACTTAAACAAATCGGATGGGAAGGCCGGGGCTGAACCGTCCACTGATGCCGGGCGGTCGCCCGAGGAACTCTCTACCATTTGAAACAATGACACAAACTGCGACAGATCGAAGCTTCGAAGGTCCCTTCAAGAAACAGCTAGGTGAGCTCGCTGATCTGATCGACTGGCTTCACACGGAGCACGATAAATCGTACGTGAAGGCTGGCGATGACAAAGTCTACGCGTATGGCGGAGACGGATTTGTGCTGGTCATGGACGAATCTGTGTGGAGCGGCTTGATCGAGATGATTACTCCCAAAGGTGGACTCTCAATCAAGCCGTCCGAAGACGGGAAGCTCAGCGTAACATCGGCTGTTGAAGGTGATGCAGCTATAAGGCAACTATTAAAAGAAGGGATCAGCGGCATTCGAACGTATTACGATGGCCGCTACTGGAGCACACCGAAGACTTCTTCTTGAACTGCCCCCTTCAATTCAAGTATCGACGTCGCGGTCATTGTCACGCCTGTCCAGCACCTGAAGGCAACTCTCAATTAGGGCTTCAGGACTTGAAGCAAACACCAACTCCGAAGCTACTTCCCTTCCGGATAGGCCTGCTATTTCCTTGATTCGATCCGCGACGCCGCCCGTACCTTCGAGGATCCCTATGACCTTCCCTTCATCGAATGCTATGGTGAACTCGTTCAACGTGCCTATTCCACCTCCAACGATCACTACAATGTCAGAAGATCTCACGTTAACTATGTTGCGCCCCTTCAACCCGAAGCCGGTATAGATGATGATGTCGGCCCCATCATCCGGCAATGAATATCGAGATACATGCTCCTCTCTCGATTGAGCAGGCGAGACGCCGATGGTGACCGCCCCGGCCGACCGGGCAGCTCTGGAGATCAGGTCAGGGAAACCAGTTGTCGCACCGGTGATTAGGGTGCACTTATGCGTGGCGATTGCCCGACCCATGGCATTCGCAAGAGATCTCATTCGCTCAGCGACATCATCGTTCAAGTTTCTCTGTGCCGAACCCATCACTCCTACAATGGGTCGCACGGGAGAGTTAGTCATAAGACGCTCCTGCATCCTCCGGGCAGAGTCTTTACTCTTAACTTTAGGAGACGGGACAATAGAAACCAATCACAAAATACAGTTAAGGTACCATCTGAGCGAAGCGAGAATCTTATTAATATCATTCTGGTTTACTTGCTGCATAAAAAGGCAAGGCGACAACGATTGCCTGGATAACATCGGTCGCTGTGTGAACCTCTAGGTTATTACCAGGCTCAAACAGACGGTGTTTCACATACGCCAGTGCGATGACCGATCCGAGCGTCGGCGATTGGATTGCACTCGTGACAAAACCGATTTCTTTCCCCTCTTTTTTCACTACATTCCCCGCGTGCGGGACGAGGTTCCCGGAGAGAGTGAGACCCGAGAGTTTCTTGCTGACATGCCCGCGATACGTGGCCATCGCAACTGCTTCCTGGCCTGTGTAGCAACCCTTCGTGAAGCTGACTGCATCATCGAGCCCGGTCTCAAGCATCATGTTTGTTTCGTCCACGTCTATGCCATATACAGGAATGCCCGCTTCCGTACGAAGAGAATCCAGCGCTCGAAGACCAAAAGGGACGATGGAATGAAAGCTGCCTTTCAGCAGGACGAAATCCCAGACATCCTTTATTGCGGATGCCGGAACGAGAATGTCGAACCCTGCCTCACCAGTGTGCGAGGCTCTCGTAACCACGGCGCGGTGTCCGGCAATCAACGTTTGAAACCAATCGTATTCAGATAACGCGGGCAGCGGTTCGAAACAGATCTCCTTCATCACAAGAAACGACTCGGGGCCCTGAACCGTGACCGTTCGGTAGCCCTCAGAAACATCTTCAACCTTGAAGTCACCAGCGTAAGAAAACTGGAATAAGTACTTGAACACTTTCTCATGAGTCTGAGGATCATTAATAACCAGGTAGGCATCACCAAGATTCAAGATCCGGCAGAGCGCTCTCACTTTACCATGTCCGGTCAAGACAGCTGCCCGCATACCGCGTCCCACTTCGAGGGCCTCAACATTGTTAGTGACAAGCCCATTCAGGAAAGGAACAGCCTCACCACCACTAACCCTGATAGACCCGAAGTGGAATAGATCGGCAAAGCCCCCAGAAGATCGAACGGTCAAGTGCTCCTGGGTGGGATCCGTATAATACTCTGCCATTTCCCAGCCATAAGTCGCAGCGAAGGTTGCCCCGAGTCTGCTTTGGTTTTCGTGCAGGACGGATCTCTTAACTTCTTGCTGATTGGTTTCTACCATCGTCGTAACTCCCCGCGCCATCATGCCAACGAACGCGACTATCCATAAACCTCATCCTACAAGTTATCTGTCGATCTGGCGACCTCTCAAGAGAGTTCTTTGAGGTAGATTCGGAAGTTAGCGCTGAGGATTCGAGTAGTTGATTAGCTGCGGAGCGAGGTTGTCATTGACTCATCCTTCGGTGAGATGCGCAGGAGGAGCTGTTCCAGCTGAAGCTACATTGCGGCCAATACACAAATCATCTCTGAATCGATCACTCTTTTGAAGCAACTCGTCGCTTTATCGCTAGCACCGGCCTGAGCGGATGAGTATAATGTCCCCTCGCGCCTGCTGGCATTCGATTAATGACGCGCTGAGAAGAAGCTCTCCCGGCGCCTGGCATCCTCGACTCAAAAAGGAGAAACGTCAATGAGTGGATTGGACCAACTGCTCCGCTGGTTGCACATTTTTGCAGGGATCCTATGGATCGGAATGCTGTACTTCTTCAATTTCGTGAACGGCCCATTTGCGGCAACACTCGATGGTGACTCCAAGAAGAAAGTTGTCCCGGAATTGATGCCGCGAGCGCTCTTTTGGTTTCGCTGGGGTGCGGCCTACACGTGGATAACCGGTGTGTTGTTGCTGGGAATCGTCTTCTACAGCAACCGCGCTGTCCTTCTTGAGGAGCCGACCAAGGGCTGGCAGGTAAGCACGATCGTTATGGTCGCGGTCACTTTCCTTGCCGCGTTTCTCTACGACATCCTGGCAAAGTCAGGACTGGGCAAGAACACAAAAGTGCTGGCCACGGTCGGCTTTGTGCTTGTGGCCCTAACACTGTACCTGATGGCTGATTGGGCCAAGTTCACTTATCGTGCTTACCTCATTCACATCGGAGCAATGTTCGGCACGATCATGGCATTCAACGTGTGGTTCAGGATTTGGCCGAGCCAGAAGAAGATCATCACGGCGGTCAAGAATGGTGAAGCGCCCGATGCGGCGATTGTCGCTCTAGCAGGGTCCCGGTCACGCCACAACACTTATCTCTCGCTGCCACTTATCTGGGCAATGCTCAACTTCCACGCAACATATTTTGCCGGCGGCAATCTCGGTATCCCGTCAAGCTGGGCCTGGGCAACAATGTTAGTAGTAATCCTGCTCGGCTGGCACATAATATGGCACTGTTATAAGAGGGCTGGAAAGGTCAAAGGCTTCTAGGCGGGTGTTCTCAGTTCCGCTATTCGTGGCTTGGAATCCTTGTGGCGGCGGCGAGCAGCACCACACATCGTTTAGAAGCCTGCTGGAGTTGGTAGTTGGTAGATTCTAATTCTGTTTTGACTGGGACCACAGAGTCCGTCGAGCAGCAGCCCCCAGTATCATTGATCCTTACCGAACCACTTCAGGGTCACACAGAACAGTGTCGTATCCGCCCGAGGGACCCGAGCCGTCCGTCATTAGTTCGTGGTAATCATACTGAAAATGAACTGCCACATCCGCAACTGCCGGTGGCGTTAGGATTGCTGAATGTGAAACCCGAACCCATAACCGAGTTTACATAGTCGACTTGAACCCCGTCCAGGTACTGTCGGGAAAACATGTCGACGAACACCCTCAAACCTTCCTGGTCGATTATATCATCGCCCGGACGCGGTCCATCTTCGATCTGCATTGAATAGGAGAACCCACTACAGCCGCCTGGAACAACGCGAATTCGAAGTCCGGCCTCCGCTCCTGGATTCTCAGCCTCAATGAACTTCCTTACTTCTGTAATGGCTGTTTCGGTTAATGTCAGCATTTCACTCCCTCCTGGAAGATTGTCTCTCATTCAAAGTTCTTACGCTCGCTCCGATGCTATTTTTTTACGGCCCGCGACCGGTTTCATTATAAGCGAACGGTGAGCGCTTTATCAATGAGGCCCTTCCCTTTCTGCACTCAAACCGCGAAGCGATCGCCGCGATTATCACTCATATCGATGATTGGAAGGCCCGGACTCCTGAGCGACGAGAGACTTATCTGAGTGGCAACATTCTCCGCAATCCGCGTGAACGCGATCGCTTGCGGACTATCGGCTGCGCCAACGACGATTGGAACGCCGGTGTCACCGCCTTCGCGCACGCTTAAGGAAAGCGGGATCTGACCAAGGAGAACGCTATTGAATCGCGTCGCTAATTCTTGTCCTCCCCCGGATCCGAAGATTTCATGACGCGCTGAGCAGTTCGAGCAAATAAAATAGCTCATGTTCTCGACTATTCCGAGAACTGGAATATGCACTTGCTCAAACATGTTAAACGCTTTGCGCACATCGGCCATCGCGACCTCCTGCGGGGTGGTCACCAGCACTGCACCCTGCACGGGGACTAACTGGGCGAGACTGAGCTGAGCGTCTCCGGTTCCCGGCGGCATGTCAACGATCAAATAGTCGAGGTCGCCCCATTCGACATCATAGAGGAACTGGCGCACTGCGGTGTGCAACATCGGACCCCGCCACACCACTGGCTTGTCACCTCGATTCAAGAAACCCAGCGACATGACCTTTAGTCCATACGCCTCATGCGGGAGCAACTTTTGCCCTCGCACTTGCGGCTCCTCATTTATTCCAACCATGATCGGGACATTCGGCCCATACATATCCGTATCGAGTAGCCCGACGCGAGCTCCAAACCTGGAGAGAGAAACTGCGAGATTCACCGCAACGGTCGACTTTCCAACCCCGCCTTTTCCCGAACTTACCGCAACAATGTTTGCTATGCCCGGCACTGATTGTTTGCCGTCCACAGCGCGGGACTTCGGTATTTCAGATCTCAGTTTGATTTCGACGGCTTCGATCCCGGGAACGTCCAGCAGCTTTTCGCGAGCAGTCTGTTGTAGCTTGATCTTTGTAGGCGTCACGGGAGTATTCAGTACCAGAACCAATTTCACCGATGAATGTTCTATTTCGATGTCGCGCACGAAGTTTAGACCTACAATGTCGCGGTCAAGATCAGGATCCTTCACCGACTTCAGCACTTTTAGTATGGATTCTCGATCGACACTTGCCATTTGTTTTGTCTCCATGTCTCCAGCAAGCATACTAGGTACCGAAGATTTCGTTTGTCAACTTTTGCCGCTTTCTACAGGCGAGTTTCGTATTTTGAGACCTCGTCCGACAAGCTATAATCGACGCGAGACGTTAGCGTCCGAGCGCTTGGGGTGCGGTTCAGACGCGAGCAGAGAGACTGGATTCCTCGGGGGGAGTGCCTTGTGTCTGACGCTAATGAAAAACAGAATGAGTACTTGAGGAAAGTCGAAAAGGAGCTATGTCGTTATGCTCATCCGTTGTTTAAATGGAAGGCGTGTCCGGGTTCACAAGGTGTGGATATCATCATTAGTTTGAAGGTTGCTGGACTCTATGATCAACCTTATCAATTATCCCTCAAGCCCAGAGAGATTGAGGCGCAGGGCTTTGAGTGGGACTTTCAACGGCAACTCTTCAATTGCTTGCACGATTATCTGGTAGAAATGTTCACACGTAGCCCGCACATAACGGAGCTTTAGGTCTCTCACCCCAGTGCCTCCGGCCTCAGGCTCGAGGGTGAAATCTCTTGTATATCTCCCGAAGCCTCTCGTTCGTTATGTGAGTGTAAATCTGAGTAGTACTGATATCGCTATGACCCAGCATCATTTGAACCGAGCGGAGGTCGGCTCCGTTTTCCAGGAGATGGGTGGCAAAGCTGTGCCTTAGCAGATGCGGTGTAATATGACCAATGCCCGCCTTTTCACCAAGCGACACTATGATCTTCCATAGCGCCTGTCTCGTAAGGGGGTTACCATTATCCGATACGAATAGTGCCTGGGTGATTTTGAACAATCCCGATTTCGAGCGATATGAAAGGTACTTCCTGGTCCAATCGATTGCCGTCATACCAAGTGGAACCGCCCGCTCCTTGCCACCTTTTCCAACCACCGTCACAAAGCCCAAATCAAAATTAATATTGCCAGGTTTCAAGCCGGCCAGTTCGGACACTCGGAGTCCGGTAGCGTAGAGTACCTCGAGCATAGCTTTGTCTCTGAGGCCGATGCTGGTAGACGCGTCTGGCGTCGACAGCAGTCGTTCCACCTCCTCCGGTGCCAGAAATCGGGGCAGGGACTGTCCCGATTTTGGAGATTCGATATTGACGCTTGGATCAAGGTTCAGATACCCGTCTTGAATAAGAAACTTATAAAATCCACGCACGGCCACAAGCGTTCTGGCGATGGACTTGGGTGCAAGGCCCTGGTCGTGAAGAGAGCGCATGAAGTGAGCCAGATCATCGGCTTCCAATGAGAAAATGTCCTTGCCTCGGCTCAGAGCAAACAAGGTCAGCTTTGTTAAGTCTCTGCGATAGGCGAGCAGCGTATTTGACGAGAGGCCTCGTTCGACACGCAGATAACTCAAAAATCGCTCCTCACGTGCAGAACTCATCATGATCCCAAATATTGCGGGGTTGACGGCGTAACTAACAATTTGCCATATTCTATGCGAACCAGTTACGAAAGGCCAATCAGAATCCTTAGAGTGTAAACAGTGAAACTAGCAGAGATCGCGAACAGTCTCTCATGCGACCTAGAGGGAGACGGCTCTACAGACATCATAGGAGTTGCGACACTCGAGAACGCGCGTGAGGGGGATCTCAGCTTTTTTACTAACCCTAAGTATCAGAACGCCGCCAAGAGATCCATGGCATCTGCCATTCTTGTCGACCGCGATTGCCCTCCGATGAATGTTGCTCTTCTCCGACACGACAACCCTTATCTGGCATTTGCAAAAGCGGTTGAGATCTTCTATACGCAGACCCCGGTTCGCCCTTTCATTCACCCGCTGGCATGCGTCGCCGATACTGCCGTTGTTGGAGAGGGCGCCTATCTCGGCCCTTATGCATATCTCGGCGAGGGAGTAGTCCTGGGAAACCATGTAGTAATACATGCGAGGTGTACGATACACGAAGGCGCCGAAATCGGAGATAGAACGCTAATACACTCAGGCTGTGTCATACGTGAACGCGTCGTCGTAGGAAAGAACTGCGTCCTCCAGAACAATGCGGTCATAGGCTCCGACGGTTTCGGATATGCCAGGCAATTGAATGGTGACTGGTACCGGATGATCCAAACCGGAACGGTCATCATCGAGGACGACGTCGATATAGGTGCGTGTGCTACGATCGATCGGCCGACGTTGGGCGAAACAAGGATCAAGAGGGGGACGAAAATCGACAATCTGGTTCACGTCGGCCATGGCTGCGTTATCGGAGCCAATAATCTCCTGTGCGCACAGGTCGGGCTCGCCGGCTCTTCCAGAACTGGTACAAATGTAGTTCTCACGGGACAAGTCGGGGTAGCCGGGCACCTAACGATTGGAGACGGCACTATCGTCACTCCTCAGTCTGGGATTGCGAATTCGGTGGAAAGTGGAAAAACGATCTCTGGTTCGCCAGCAATTGATCATAATAAATGGCTGCGCTCTTCGGCTGCTTTTCCCCGGCTACCGGAAACTCAGCGGACAGTGCGGGCGCTTGAATCGAGGGTATCGGATCTGGAGAACCCCACACCTAAAGAAGTAAATGAAGAAATCTGATGGACTGAACTTGCGTGCCGAAAGCACCGATCTATGAGCGTAAAAATTGAAGTGCACTCATCCGTGCCGATTAAAGACCTTAGCCGAAAGGTTGAGAGAGTACTCGAGGTGGTGCCTGCCGAGCATCTGAGAGGTCTATCGAAAGTGGTCCTGGTGGATTCGATAACGGAACCCAGGCTTTCACCAACGCAACGGGCGACATTACCAGGCCTATACCATCCCAGAATGGGGGGGCAATCGGCGTGGGCCGAGGTGTCGTTGGCTGTGCTCGCACCAAAGGAGAAGTTTCCCAAAAGGCTGCTGACCAGGCTAGCGCTTAAGTCAAATCTAGCTCAGGTTATTTTGTCATTGGTAGCGCAGCACTACCAGCTCACCCTTTCGAAAGGAATCAAGAAGACTTTGCTGGAGCCGGCTATCAAAAGCTACGTCGAAAGACACTTTGAAAAGTGGAGAGAACGAGAGGGCGGATTGAGGGTTCGCCTCCTCAAGCCTTTTAAACCACAACTTGATAAGATCGCGCGTAAACTGGCTAGAAAATACAAGGAGGAGCTTGCGAAGAAGTGAAGGTAAAACTTCTAAAGTGTTTTCTTATCCGGCGGCGGCGTCCAGGGCGTCGGCTAGGGCTCTCTGTATCTCGTCACGCGTAGCCTCCGATTTGTTAAAGTTTATTCGTAATGACCACTCGCTATTAGGATCTCGATATTCGTAAGTATAATTACTAATCTTCTTCGGCTTGCCCTGTCTCATTTCCCTGGCCTGATCCCTTGTGAGTCCCGCGGCACCGATCTTGAACACCATTTCTCGCATTTCCTCATCCGTGGGCTGCCTCACAATCTGGAGAAGCATGGATTTTGAAGCTATGTCGGCACGCCGACATAGCTCTCGGATTTCCGGGGGTATATTCGCGATAGAAATCGTTTCCGTAACCGAGGTTCGAGCCTTACCGAGCTTTCGGGATATCTCTTCGTGTGTGTAGCCAAAACGTTTCGATAAAGCAACCAATCCATCTGCTTCCTCAAACGCCGTTAGATCTTTCCGCTGGAGATTCTCGATCAATGAAATCTCCGCGACTGCACGGTCATCCACATTCATCTCGATGCAAGGAAGCTCACTTAATCCGACTTCCAGACTGGCGCGATATCGGCGCTCACCGCTGATTATCATGAACCGACCGCCGACATCGCTGGGGCGCACGAGAAGCGGCTCCAAAACACCCTTCTCTCTTATCGACAGAACCAGCTCGGTGAGATCACCGATTTCAACACGTGGTTGCAAAGGGTTCGGCTCAAGCTTATCAATTGGGATCATCCGACCGACAGGCGCTCCAGCTCCTCTGCTCGTAAGCAACTCGACATAATGGGAGTCGTGCCGCAGTGTAAAGTTCTCCGGTAATCCTCTCTTAGACACGGTGCATTACCTCCTCGCATAAGCGAGTATATTCCGCCGCGCCGGTGGAATTCGGCGCAAACGTAAAAATGGATTCTTTGTACGCTGGACTCTCCTCCAGCCGAACCGACTTACTAATCACCGTCTCAAACACTTTCTCCCCAAAGACTTGTTTGATTTTTTCGTGAATGTCTCTAGCGAGGGTTGTGCGTTTGTCCAGAAGCGTTATGAGGACTCCAAGTACTTTTAGGTTGGGGTTCGGTCTCGCCTTTACTTTCTCCACCGTATCCAATAGATCATCCGTTCCTTCCAAAGCGAAGTAAGATGGTTGAATCGGTACGATTACATAGTCGGAAGCAACAAGCGCGTTAACCGTAATCAAGCCGAGCGCCGGAGGAGTATCTATCACAATGTAATCGTAAGTATTAACGAGGCCGTCTATCTTGTCCTTGAGCCTAAAGGGAGCATCGAATTCGCCGATCAGTTTACTCTCCAGCTTCGCGAGGTTGATTCGCGAGGGCAAAATACTCAGCGTGGGAAGCGATGTCGGTCTGACGATATTCTCAAAGCTGGTCTGACCATCGGTGAGCAAATCGTATATGGAGAGTTCGATGGATTCGTGAGGAAGGAAAGTTAATGAGCTATTGGCTTGCGGATCAAGATCGACAAGCAGCACCTTTTTTCCGGCACGCGCCAGCGCCGCGGACAAATTAATTGCCGTTGTCGTCTTGCCCACACCGCCTTTTTGGTTTGCTATGGCGATAACCATCTTTTGCCGCTGCCAGTGGCATAAAAGCGCTTGCATCGTAATGCTAACGTCGGTAGCTGTCAAGGACGGGCCTTTCGAGGACGGGCCTTTCGAGCATTTCGTAGACTTTCGATACCTGGTGTGCTTTAATCGCTGCAATGCTACGGTAACGCAATTGAACGTAGGCAGCGGTGGAGCGCGGCAGAGGCGAGGAGAATTCATGGAAATCGAAATGAAGATTCGAGGTTTGATGATGGATCCGGCTGCGAATACGCCAATCATCATCCTGAAAGACGTCAACGGTGATTCCATGCTTCCGATTTGGGTCGGCCCATTTGAAGCTAATGCAATTGCGGTCGAGATCGAAAAGCTGGCTACTCAGCGTCCTATGACTCACGATCTTTTGAAGAACGTGATCTGGGAGTTCGGAGCCAATGTGCGACGAGTAGTTATCACCGATTTGATAGATAATACATTCCTTGCAGTAATCGAGTTAACGAAATCTGGAGAACTGCTGCTTCTGGACTCAAGACCCAGCGACGCCATTGCTCTTGCCCTGCGCGTTGATTGCCCTATCTATGTCAACGAAGAGGTCATCAAGAATTCCACCACTGCCATCACGGAAGACCCAGGTTCTCAACAAGATGACTGGCCCGAAAACCTGGTTGATGATGCCAGCGATTACAAAATGTAACCTCGCTGCCTGTTTTCGATGGCGTTCCGGCTGAACTGTGATATATTCCGCTTAACATTAATCCTGGGTAACTATCAAGACTGGAGGATGGGCAATGGCATCGTTTAACAAGATCATCATCGTTGGTTACCTCGGACGCGATCCCGAGCTGCGATACACTCCCGACGGTACGCCTGTATGTAACTTTTCCGTCGCGACAACCGAACGAAAGAAGGACAAGTCGGGTGAGTTTCGCGACGTTACGACCTGGTTCCGAGTGGTCCTATGGCGTAGGCAAGCGGAGATAGCGGCTCAATACCTGGCAAAGGGACGGCAGGTGTACGTCGAGGGAAGATTAACTCAGACCGAATACCAAGACAGGGACGGCGTCAACAGAACCAGCCTCGAGGTTCAGGGCACTGATGTCCATTTCATTGGTCCGCGCGAAGATGAGGCGGCAGGCGGCGCTCCGAAACGTGAGCGCAATACCCAATCAGCTCCAGCTAGCGAGGATGTGCCACCCGTTACAGAAGACGATATTCCGTTCTGAGCTTTCGCTGAAATCAATCTTCCGATACGAACTTCTTGCTCAATCCAAGTTCCTTGATCTTGTGTTGAAGGCTTTGGCGGTGCATTCCAAGTATTGAAGCAGCGCGCGTTACGTTGCCTCCTGCTTGATCAAGTGACCTCTCGATATATTTCCGCTCAAATTCCTTTTTCGCATTTTTGAAATCGGCGTTATGTGAGATTGTGATGTCTTCCGACGGGCCAGAGTTCGGTAGATCACCCTTGCGATTCGACAGGATTTCATCAGGCAGCGCTTGAGGCGTAACCTCCCCTTTGTCAGAAAAAACAACCGCTCTCTCAATGCAATTTCTTAACTGCCGAACGTTGCCCGGCCAGTCATGCTCAAGTAAAACTTTAATTGCCTCCTTCGAGAGACTTAGTGCTTCACCTCTGTGTGCAAGCGAAAAGCGGTTGCAAAATGCTCCGGCAAGGGCGGGGATATCCGATTTTCTCTCCCTCAGTGAGGGTAGCTGAATTCTAACTACGCATAGCCGGTAATAAAGATCCTCCCGAAATCCTCCGCTTTGAACTTCACTTTCTAAAGGCTTGTTGGTCGCGCTGATGATTCTGACATCAGAGAAACGAGTATCGTTGCTGCCTAGGCGCTGAAAAGCCTTTTCCTCTATTACACGTAAGACCTTCGCCTGAGTTGAGAGGCTCATATCGCCGATTTCGTCCAGGAATAGAGTCCCGTCATTTGCGGCTTCGAATTTCCCTATTCTCGCAGTCGCGGCCCCGGTGAATGCTCCCTTTTCGTGGCCGAATAACTCTGACTCTATTAAATCTGCCGGCAAGGCTGCGCAGTTAAGGGCCACGTAAGGACCCGACGCATTCCGGCCTCTAGCGTGAATCTCCTTCGCAACCATTTCCTTCCCTGTTCCTGACTCGCCGGTGATCAGGACGCTCACGTCGGTTTGCGCCACCCTCTCAATCATCGAGTAAACCCGTTCCATCGCGGACGAAGAACCGATCAGTTGACCGAATGTTCCGCCCGCTGCCAGCTCGAGCCGTAGCTTTTCGTTATCTGCTCTAAGCGAATAGGTTTCAACGGCGTTTCGAACGAGCAGGCGCAGCTCATCAATATCAAATGGTTTCGAAATGTAATTATAGGCACCCAGCTTGATGGCCTGTACAGCGGTACGTTCTGACCCGTGTGCGGTCACAATAATCACCACGGGGGGGAGCTCTCTGGATATTACCGCAGGCAGGTAGTCTAACCCGGATTCGGAAGCGAGTCTCACATCCAGCAAAACAACTTTGGGAGAGCTATTCTGAACTGCGCGGTCGGCAGCCTCGAGGTTGTCCGCCTCGAGGATTGTGTACCCTTCCTTTTCCAGCGCCCTTCTCATTCCAAATCGGGCGGCTGGTTCGTCATCGACTATAAGGACTACGGACTTCATTCTTTGGCAAATGCCGAGGCCTTGACGCCCCACAGCAAGGAGCACGTTGTTACTCGCTACTTCTTGCCCTTCTTCTCGGCTCCCTCATTGCTGTAGAAACCAGGAGCATTGTACTGTTCGAAAGGATATAGTTTGTTCGTATCTGCATTAAACTCCCATTCTGCAGTGAGCACCTGTTTTTGGTAATCTTGATAGCTGAATGTTACCTTCCATCGGCCAGATTTTTCGTTCGGCAGAAGCTTCTTTTGCTCCGCAGCCCATCCGATAACACTGATGTTGTAAGCGCCCTTGTTCTTGGCGTACTCATCAACCATCTCGCTCAGCGTCTTCGTCGACAGCTGCTCATTCACCTCAGGCTTCATTGCCTGGACCTTTGCGATAGTCTGCTTTCCTTCCGGAGTCGTCTTGGCAATTTTGTCTTCGAGAGCGGCGATTTTCGGATCCTTGTTCGCCTTCGCCGTTACAGGCGCGGGCTTCTCAGCACAACCCGCGAGAGAAACAAGTATTGCCGCAAGCACAATAATTCTAGCCATTCTCTATCCTCCTTCTGATGTTCAATTAGCCATCCAGACTCTAACGTCTCGGACGTTATTTCCTGTGGGCCCGGTGACAACCAAGCCTCCCATCTTTTTGAAGAACGTGTAAGAATCGTTGGCCCTGATGTAGCTCGACGGATCCTCGCCGAGCTGCGCGGCTCTTTTGGTCAAATCTCCATCGGCAACGGCTCCAGCTGCCGGGCTGTTTCCGTCGATCCCGTCCGTGCCACACGAGAGTACCGCTGCCCCTGTCCCGATGCCTAAGTGAGCCAAACGCACTGCGGAGTATAACACGAATTCCTGGTTGCGCCCACCGATGCCTTTCGATCTGACGGGGCAAGAAACCTCACCTCCTGAAATCACGCAGACTGGCCTACCGACCCGGGATCGCAAATTCAAAAGACGCTTAATTGATTCGTCCGCGAGCGATACGTAGTCGCCCTCAATCAGATCGCAATCCACTTCCACGTGAAAACCCAGGTCTCTTGCAACGTCTGCCGCGGCATGCAATGCATCCACATTATCCATCAACAGCACCGTCAGCAGATTCTCATCCGTCGCACCCTTTTCGCCGAATCGTAACAGATCCTCTTGACCGAACGTCCGCACCACTGAGGCGGGAAGTCGTTCGCTTAGCTTGTACCTGTCGATCACATCGAAGAATGCTGCGCCTGCCGGGGCCTCTGACAACAATGGGTTTGAAGCAATGGAGCGAATATCGCCCGGGTTCACATCCGATATGTACAGGCCGACCCCCACTGACTCTCTTGCGAGATAACCAAGTCGTCCGCCTTTGATCTTTGAAAGACATTTTCGAACTATGTTTATCTCTTGAATGCTTGCCCCGCAGGCTATCAGAACTTGATTCGTGGTTCGAAGGTCTTCAAGCGAGACTTGCGGCGACAAAGGCAGCTCCACCAGTGCCGATCCACCGCCGGAGATCAGGAATATGATCAAGGAATCGGCCGAGCAGGATTGCACAAGTTCTACGATCTGTTGTCCGGCTCTCAAGCTCTCAGCGTCGGGTAATGGATGCCCCGCTACCAACACTTCAGATCTCACGTCGATCTTGAATCGGTGGTTCGTCACTAGAATCCCTCGCTTTATCCGGTCGCCTAGCAGAGCCTCAACCGCGGCGCCCATCTTCATGCTGGCTTTGCCCATTCCAATCAGCACTATTTCGCGATAGCGATCAAGAGGGATTTGGCTGCCGCCAACGCTCAGCACATCGCCATCCATTTGCAGTTTTTCATTGATCCTGGAGCCAGGTTCAACTGCTCTTAGAGACTTCAGAAATATGTGCGTCGCAAGTTCTTTAAGGTCAGCCATTGATCGTAGTCGAGGACCGCGGCGTTTTAGGGAGCATCCGCCGGCACGTCATCACCAGTGTCCTGTTGGACCAATAAACCTCACGCTGCGCGGCGCCGATTGGTGCTTTGGATGGAAGCGATATCCGGTTAATAGAAGGATCAACCCGCAACCACCGGATCAGTTCTCAATCTCAGATGAAGTGATGTTGTAGGTCTGCATCAATCTCAAAACGTCCTGACGAACGGAGTCCCATTTCGCTGCAAGCGAATCTGCTGCGCGGCTGGTTGTCGTCGTGATTACACGATCAGTTCTCCGCGCTTGCCTCGCTAGCGCCAGCGTAGCGCCATGCATACTCTGCCTGTCGCGAAGCGACGTCGCCAATCTGGTATAAAGCTGGGCAGCATTCGCGAAGCTGTCTATCGCGAACAGCAATTCTATTTCGGGATCACGGTACTGCGAGGCGTTTTCAACTTCGACGCCGCTTCCGGTAAGGCGAACGCCGTACGCGCGTTGATATTCGGCAAGCAGGTCCTCGGCCTTGCGCTGCAGACCGCTCGCGGATGATCCTGATCCAGTCGAAGGCCCGCCCGTGTCTGCACCAACGTCGGCCCTGCCTCCCAGGGTTATTGCTTGATCGCCACTCGCCGAATGAATCACGATGCGCCTAACGTATTTAATACCATCTCTGACAGTAAGCTCGATGCGACCTCTGGTTAGAACTTGCGTCACCATCCCGGTAGGTTTGACTGCTCTCGCATAAACTTCAAGCGTATCTCCGTTTACAACTTGTTCTCCGAACCAGCGCCATCCGCCTGAATTTGCTTGCGTGTTGATCAACACATAAATCGCGCCGTCTCCCGTTCTGTTGGCCGTTGCTGAAAGGACTGTCGCCAATACTGCCTCAGAAGGTTGAGCGCTTTCTCTCCTCGGTCCTCTTGGACGATCTGGAGCTGTTCGATCGGTTACGGTTGCCGCTCCCAGGATTCCGAGACTCTTTGCGGTCTGCGGATCCAGATCGCCCGTCTCCGAAAGTCGATGCTCATGCTGATAGACTCGCAGCGCGCTAGACGTCCGGGGATTCATCACCCCATCGGTATCCCCTTCATAATAGCCCTGATCCTTTAACGCAGTTTGAGCTCGGCGAACCATCTCCGGCGATGAAAGCGGAAGAGTCGGGGCTGTGGACGGATTATCGGAATCAGCGCGCGATTCAGGCTCGGAGCGTTCTGTGACAGGTCGATCGGGAAGATCGCCCCGCACGCCGCCCGGGTCGGTCCTCTCCGGTCGATCTCGAGGTAGATCCACCGTTTGGTTTGGCGGTTGATCGGCCCTCTGATCAGGCCGTTGATCGGGCGTTTGATCCATGGAGCTATCGGCAGGCGGACCGGTTTCTGAAAGAGCGCTTTCCCTGATTATCAGCGATTGTTTCAGCTGCACTCCGAATGGCGTGCCAGCCGGAACCTGAGCTTCTTCACCTTTAGCGAGAAGAACGCCGGCGACTCCAGCGCCCGCGCCAGCCACGCCTCCGAGCACGGCGCCTTTGCCTCCACCAGCAATTCCTCCCAGAACCGCTCCTATCGCGCCCCCGCCCCCAATAAAAACGGCGGGCCGATTGTTACCATGGCCCGACACGCGGCTCTCGTCGTCGATGTGGCGGCGAGTGTCGGGATCAGCCGAGGTGAGACTTCCAACAAGTCCAACCCGACTGCCATTCGGAAACACGATGTCATCGAAGTCGATACCTATTGTGCCGGACCGGTTCATTCTTTTCGCCGGAGTCACTTGAGTAACTCTCCCTTCGACGATCGAGCCCGCCGGTATGACGGTTTGACCGTTCACGTAAGCAGGAACGGTTACTGTTGCGATGAACTTGTCTCCAACTCTCGCCGTGCGTGAGCTGAGCGTCGTGTTCATTTGGACGCTGACTACGGTATCGGAAGGCAGGGTCCAGGCTCGTTCCGAGGACTGCGGTGAACTGTAACGCGGCCGGCTGTCTTGAGCTTGCGCGTTGAAGTCGAACAAATGCAGTACGCCGCCAATAAGCGCAATGCTCGCGATCAAAGTAAGGTGCTGCTTCGGTTTCATCGAACTACCTCCGTGGCGTGTGGGCTAATTCCTGCGATTGGTTCATCGATATGACGATGGACGGCTACACTTCTGTTGTCCGCCTCGGCAAACTTAGTCAGCGGCAATTTCACTGTTGCCGTTGTTCCCACGCCGGTTCGGCTCCGTACGCCAAGGTCACCGCCATGCAATTCCGCTATCTGTTTCGCGATAGCCATCCCGAGACCGGTTCCCTTCTCCTTGGTACTATAGAACGGCTCGAATAATCTTTGCAGTGTCTCGGCATCCATGCCACAGCCTTGATCCACGATATCGACCAGTATCTGGCCATCTCCGTTGGTGTTCGTCCTAAGCTCAATCGAGCTGTTGGGTTCGCTCGCCTCAACCGCATTGATAATCAGATTCAGGAAAAGTTTTCTCAATTCCGTGCCGTCATACTGGCCCGCGGGAAGCTCGGTACTATATTGCCTGCTCACCTGCATGCGCTTCGCGTTCAATCGATCCGCCACCATTGGCAAGAGCTCGTCCAGTAGATCATTCACGTTTATGTCGGTGCGGTTCAGTTCCTTAGGACGCGCGAACTCGGAAAGTTGAGCTACGATTGCACCGAGATGGTCGACGCTGCGCTCTATCACCTCGATCGTGGACAAGTCACTCGCCAAACCGTTCGTCTGGTTTGTAGCTGTCTGCCGCTTTAGAAACTCCGCAGCGAATCGAATGCTCCCAAGTGGATTCTTGATTTCGTGTGCGATCTGCGCGGTCATTTGCCCAACCGCCGCCAACGCGCGATTGCGTCGCAGCTCGGTCTGTGCCCGGGCCGTCTCAGTCACGTCCACGAAAACGACGATAATACCATTCCGCTGCCCGGCGACCATCAAAGGAGATGTGAAGACATCGAATAGATTGACGCCGAGATCGACTCTTCCGTAGTAGCGATTGCCCGAAACGGGCTGCTCAAGCTGTTCCGACACCACTGCCAAGAGAGATGGATTGTGACGAAAGAGATCTCTGTAATCTTCCCCACTGTGTGACCCCGCTCCAACGACGGGCAGCGCGCGAAAGTACTCGCTTACAGTCTTCACTATTCCGTCTTGTCCGATTACCACCACGCCCGACACCAGACTGTCGAGTAGGGATTGAAGATAGTCTCGTGCTTCAGCAGTTCCCGCATAGGCATTAGTCAATGCCAGCAGGTTTCTCCTGATCTCATACAGCGCCAGCGCGGCGACGACGATTCCAACCAGCAAAACGGCCCCAGTTGCTAATATTATTCGCCTGCGAGCGCCCGCGCTCATTTGATGCGCCTTTTCGTCACTCTCAGCACGTTCTTTGTCGACCGCGGTATCCAGACGATCAAGAGCCTGCAACATTCTCTCCCGCTTATCGTGCCAGCTTTCGTCCGTAGCATCCGTCGCATCAATACCTGCCCAAAATTCCTTGTTCGCCGCTTCCAATTCCCCCCATTCCACCCAGTCGGCAAGCGAAGACGCGCGGGCTTCGGCAAGTTTGGAGTCCATCTCCCTTCTAAGATCATTGAGTCTTTGCCTCGCGGCCAATCCCAGGAGTGAATTTGACTTGGTTGCAACGGCGATTCGAGCCTCCGGCACAACCTTGCCGGCAGTCTTCCAGAGGTCGAGGACCAGACGAAGATGTCGCTCGCCAATGTCATCTACGAAAACGCTCTCCTTCTCCAGCTGCTCCACGCTCTGGACCGCTCGGTAACCGACTCCCACCACTAACAGCAGCAGTACGAAAAAACCAAGAAAGAGCACGTTTCGAACAAGCGACTCAACAGGTTTTGGTGGACCGAGGAGCCGTTCTTCAACTTGTCTAATGCGAGCCATCATAAATCGTCAGCTCTCTGAATTGCTATGCAGGCGCGTCCAAACATAAGAGTATCAAGCCTTGAATGTTATCACCTCCACGATCCTTTCGAAACTCGGCCCCTCTACGACCTGTATTTGCGATAAACGCGCGCCTGGCGGTCCGATGTTGATTGATTTCCGCCGCGCCTCTGTGTATAAGTACCTCGCGAGAACCCTCCGGCGCATCGGTGCTTCTTTCCAAGCCCCGATTATATAGACTTATCAAACTTCTAGTCCGTTACGTCCAAGTGCCGCAATAAGCGATAAGAGTATGGTAATCGTTCTGATATTTCTTGCAGCGGTATTCGTGGGAGTGCTTGCGGCGCACACCTACAAACAATTCAAGATCAGAGCGCACGTGCGCATGAACAAGAACGAATACGATGTTGCGGTCACGCTATGGGAATACGCGCGTCTGGTGAAGCACCAGGTGGACAATGTCGCTCGACGTGGCACGGGGGTCCTGGACTTCTCGACAATCACGGTCCCTCACAGTCAAGGTTATCGAATCTCGCTAGAGCTTATCGGCGGATACTTCAGAATCTATGCGGTGCCATCGCGGTACAACAAAACCGGCAAACTCTCATTCTTGACAGACAACACTCTCAGTGTCAGGGCATCAGATCGAGCCGGACAGCAATCTACCACTGAAGATCCTGAGTACAAGGGCGATCAAGGCTAAGCGGGTTTAGAATCGCTTTTTTCCTTATGAGAATCAGAGCAGTTGAAAACAAGGCGCGCCTGGCAATACTCGTTTTGATCCTTGCACTCCTCTTACTGATTGTTCTCAGCCTGGCGCTATTCTCACACACCGGCGGACAGCTCAGGTCTCCCGTCATCGTTTACCTGTTCAGCTCTCAGATCATCGCTCTCGTCTTCGGGATCGCTCTCGTATTCCTGCTGGTGCGATGGCTCCTGAAGCCCTACAGGCGAATGGTCGAAGCGGCTCGCGGAAGTCCGGTTCGAGCATCTGCAGTCATGAGCGAGGGCGAGTTCGTGGCTCAAACGTTCCAGGCTTTGGTAGAGCGCCTTCAGGCAAATGAAAAAGAACTCGCGGGGCTTCACGCGCTCGAACGAAGACGCGCCGAACGATCCGAGCGATTCAGCGAGCGATTGGTGGCAAACATCCCCTCGGGACTGATCACCATCGATTCACGCGGATTGGTAACTTCGGTCAACGCTCACGCGATGAAGATTTTCGGCATCGGCAAGCCGGTATCGGATCCCGCGCGCGCGCGGCGGTTTCACACCGGCGAGCTATTATCCCCGCTAGTCGACTATCACTCCTTCTTCAACTCCTCTCCTCAGATTGCTGCGATGATCTCCACCTGTCTCGACAGTGCTGCAAATTTTAGACGCGAGGAGGTCCAGGTAGTTCTTGCCGACGGACGCCCGCGTAGAATCGGTCTGAGTGTCTCGCCAATTTGTGACGCATCGCAAAACGTCGAGGGAGCGCTTTGTTTGATGACAGATATAACCGAAGTGCTCGAGCTACGTGAGAGAATGAAGTTAAAGGACAGTCTAGCGAACATGGGCGAAATGGCCGCGGGCCTGGCCCATGAATTCAAGAACTCGCTGGCTACGATTCACGGTTATATTCAACTTCTGGAAGCCCAGGGACCGGGATCGCCACCAAGCGCCGATCATAGCATGACTCTCGACGCCGCTTTGAATGAAGTCAGATTGTTGAGCAAGCTCGTGACTGACTTCCTCAACTTCGCGCGCCCACAGGACCTGAGTCTGGTGGAGGTCGACCTGCGTCAGATCATCGAGGATTGTGCTGAGAATGTTAGACCTCAACTCCAAGAGAATGCGATCGTATTGAAAGTCGAAGGAGAGTTTCCAACCCTTTCGGGAGATGAGTCTCTTCTTAAGCGAGCTTTCATCAATCTGCTTAGGAACGCGATTGAAGCTATCGATCCCGGTTCGCCCAACAAGATAATCGTGATTACCGGAGCGATTGACGCCCGGCCCGAGCCGCGGTACGCGCACATCAGAATTCGTGACACCGGAGGCGGGATCGCCTCCGAAGACCTTCACCGAATATTCATTCCCTTCTTCACTACTAAGTCGCGCGGCTACGGCATCGGTCTCGCGCTCGTCCAGAAGATTCTCGTCGCTCATGCCGGGAATGTAACGGTTGAAACCAGCAACACTTCAGGAACCGTGTTTCATTGTCGCCTACCCCTTTTTGCCTCGAATTCAAATGTGGAATCGCGGTACCAACCCGTGGAGTAAGGTTACATCACCTTGCTCTCTTCGAAATTATCCGCCAATTCCTTAGTGGAACCGTTACGTTTGGAAAGGTTTATCGCTGCGGCTCCGTGGCAAGCCAGTTGCAGAGAACCGCCGTGGGCTATTGACTGCCCCGCTCCTCAAGTCGGAGGCCAGAAGTGAGTGTTCTCTCGAAGCCAATCTTGCATAGCCGTAGCGAGGCCGGACTCGGACTCATGGAAGCGATAGTCGGGGTCCTGGTGGCGCTCATCGTCGGGTCAGTGCTTCTGCACCTTGGCCGAATGGGAGTGGCGATGTACCGGATCAACGACGCCACTGACGGAATCGCCCAGCAACTGGAGACGGCGAGAGAACAAGCTATCAGCCGTCGCATCAATATGAATGTGATCTTTAAGGCAAAAGACAGGACCTTCGGCGTTGATCGTAATGGGAACGGGCGGCTTGACGCCTTCGAGGCGGAAGACCTTCCCGTGGGAGTGGAAATTTCAGAAGACGACGTGGTTACCTTCTCCCGATCGGGGAAACTGGTTCCCGGCTCCAAGCGACCCAACATTGTCATCAGCAATACTGCCAAGACTCGCCGTGTGAGTGTCTCCAGCTCCGGCGCCATCGAGATTGATTAACCAAGATTGATTGGTCTGTCGTAAAGCTCCTTTTAGACGGAGAACAAGCTCTGTCCTCTACGGGCGAGTCGCACCCAGCCGCTGCGACTCGTCCATTTTTCTTTACTGTCCCCAATGAAACAGCGACTCGAACAGCTCACTGCCAAATTGGCGCAGAGGAATGGCATACCCGCCGATTTTGTTGTAGGCAGCATTCTACTGATCGCCAAGTTCGATGATCGCAATCTCGGGCCGGCATAGGAATCGAACGTTCAGAATTGAAGTGCCAATGCCGCGGCTTACATACATTCGCGTACCGCGCAATTCGTACCATCCTTCCATGAATCTGCCACAGAACGGTGGCGAGTAAGGTGCTCCGATAAATGGCAACTTCACTTGTCCCCCGTGGCTATGACCCGCGAGAGCGAGATCCGATAGCCCAGCCTCTCTCTCAAAGTAAATCGGAGAGTGAAACAATGCGATCTTGTAAGCCGACTCGGGGACGCCTGCTAAAGCCTTCCCGGGGTCGGGTGAACCGGCGTAGAGATCATCGAACCCGACGAACCATATCCCGTCGCGCACCTCGCCGCTCGAATTAACCAGCAGCTTTACGCCGGCCGATTTGTAAAACTCCTCTTCGTTATCAACCGGCCACCAGTTCTCGTGATTCCCCAGCACGACCCAAACACCAAGCAGAGCGTGAAGTCTCGTCAGCAGATCACGAAGCCCGGGATAGTCGGAGGTGATATTTATCGAGTCTCCTGTGATGACGATTACGTCTGGCTGCTCGGCCTCCATCACCTCGAGTAGTTTCCATTCACGACTGCCCAGTCCGTAGGTGTGGATGTCGGTAAGGTGAGCAATCTTTAGCGGAGACCTTAAAGGAGCAGAGATGTGGTGATGAGTAACTTCAATCCAGAAAGGTTCGATCCGCGAGGCATAAATCGCAAGAGCAAACACCAGAAGTGCAACGACGCCGAAGAACAACCGCCACTTTTGAGCCCAAACCCAGGCTAAAGCCTGAACTCTAAACTCTCTCAACGGCTAAACCTCGACCACGACAGGAATGATCATCGGGCGGCGGCCCGTCGACTTTTGAACGAACCGCTTTAACGAAACCCGGATCTTCTCTTTGATCACCGCGTAGTCTATGCGCTCTTCGTGTGCCGCCATCGAAACCGTCTCGGCGACTAATTGCTTTAGCTCGGCAAGCATCTCGCCCGAGTCCTCTTCGTGTATGAATCCGCGGGTGACCACTTCGGGCTCCGATTCCAGCTCTCCGGACGTCGGGTTGATCGCAACGATTGCCAAAACGATGCCATCGTATGAGAGGTGTTTACGGTCTCGGACCACCAAATCTTCGACTCGCTCGTAGCTCGCGTCGATGAAAGTTCGTCCAACGTACTCGGTTGCGGTAATCTCGGCGCTGTTCTCTCCAAGCTCGAGCACATCGCCGTTTTCAAACACCACGATGTTATCCGGCTCCACGATTCCAAGAGTCCGGGCCCAATCCCTGTGCCTGTAGAGCTGCCGATGTTCCCCATGAATTGGAACAAGGAACTTCGGTCTGACAGCTTCGATCAGTATCTTCAAATCCTCCTGGCTCCCGTGACCCGATACGTGAATTCTTGCGACGCTGCTGTCGATCACCCGAGCGCCGCGCTTGTAGCAGTGCGAAATCAATCGAGAGATCGCCGGCTCGTTGCCGGGAATCTGACGCGCTGAGAGCACGACCGTATCACCCTCATCGACAAAAAGATTCTTGTGCTGATCGGTTGCGAGCTTCGTCATCGCCGACATTGGATCGCCCTGGCATCCCGCCACGAGGAGTACCAACTCATCGTCATTCATTTGTCGGGCCTCGGCCGCGCTGACAAACATGCCGTCAGGAACCCTTAGCTGACGAAGGCTGTCGGCGGTTTCGACGTTGCGCAACATGCTTCTGCCAAGCAGCGCGACGCCACGCTCGTATGCGCGCGCGAGATCGAGCACGATCTGAATTCTGTGAACCGAACTCGTAAAACAACTCAACACAATTCGGCCTCGGGTTTCTTCGAACACTTTTTCGAGCGCCGGAATGACCGCGCGTTCAGACTGCGTTCGCCCAGGCCGCTCGGCGTTAGTCGAATCAGCGAGCAGCGCAAGCACACCGCCGTCGCCGTATTCGCTCAAGCGGTCGAGGTCTGTTGGGGGCCCGACTACCGGTGTGTCGTCGATCTTGAAATCGCCCGAATGAATCACCACGCCAACCGGAGTGGTTACCGCGATCGCGGTGCATGAAGTAAGGCTGTGGGAAACATGAATCCATTCGACTTCAAAGTGTCCGAGCGCAACCCGGTCGCGCGACTCGACCGCGTGAAGCTCAGCCTTCAGTCCATGCTCCTCGAACTTGTTCTCGAGCAGCGCGAGTGTAAGGTGCGTCCCGTAGACCGGAACGTTGATCTCCTTTAGGAGAAAAGGCACTGCGCCGATGTGATCCTCATGCCCGTGAGTCAAAACGATGGCTGTGATCTCATCACGGTACTGCTCAATGAACGAGAAGTCAGGAATAATAATGTCGACGCCCGGCGCGTCCTCTTCCGGAAATCCCATGCCCGCATCAATGATGATGGCCTGGCCGCCGTAGCGCATCGCCATCATGTTCATACCGAACACGCCGACGCCGCCGAGAGGGATTATTTCCAATCTATTTTCTGACATATTGTTCTAACTGGTTCGATCTCTACTGTGCCGAACTGCTTCAAACTCACAACCGAGCATCATAACAACATGAGCCGCCGAATCGAACAACAAATTCAAATTATGCGACGTAAAGCGCCTCGAACAAGCCGGCGAACTCTGCAAGCGACAATGTTTCAGCGCGGCGTTGGGCCACCACGGAAGCGGCTTCCAGAGCCGATCGCACGTCGTTGGCAAACGCCTGGGAAGCCGCTGCAACCTTCAAGTTGTTTAGAATGGTTTTGCGCCGTTGAGCGAAGCAAGCCCGCACAAGCGCAAAGAACCTGCGCTCGTCGGAGACCTTTACCGCCGGATTCTCGCGCACGCGCAGCCTGATCACCGCCGAGTCCACCTTGGGCTCGGGTGTGAACGCAGACGGCGGAACTTCAAACAGCGTGGTTGCAACGCAATAATATTGCACGAGCACGGAAAGGTAACCGTATTCCTTGCCACCCGGCCCGGCCGAAATGCGATTCGCCACTTCCTTCTGCAGCATAAGTGTCATATCAAATATGGGACGTTTTACTGTGAATAGCTTCTCGATTATTGGCGTCGAAATATAGTAAGGAAGGTTCGCGACAATGCGAACACGAGTTAAGACGCCAGATCCCGTGAAACGCTGCGACTTAAGATCGTCAATGATCTCATCCCAATTCACACTCGAAGCGTCCCCGGTAACGATCGTCAGGTTCTCCGCGTTCGTAGTTCGCCGAAGCTCCTCGGCCAGCCGCGAGTCGATTTCGATTGCCACTACGTATCCACTGCCTTTTAGTAGCATCGCGGTGAGCGCACCTTTACCGGGTCCGATTTCGATGATCGCATCGGTCCTGGAGGGCGTAACTGCGTCGATAATCCGCCCCGCGACGCCGTGATCGGTGAGGAAGTTTTGACCGAGGCTTTTCCTGGCTCTTATCAACTTATGTTTACGCAACTGACCGTGAGGATGGGTATCCGGTTAACTCGCGGAAGCCTTCCACTTCCGTGACGCTCACTGATTCGAAATCGAACTCGATATCACCAAGCGACCACTGTGGTGCGCGTCGCTGTTCCTGGACCGCAAGGGGAACAACGAGCGTTGCCTTGTCTAATTCTTCAAAGTTCGAAGCATCACTCAAATCGAGAGCGCCGGGAAGGATCACCAGGCTGGTCGCGTTCATTCGAGCCAGCGTCGCTTTCGCCACCTCAATCTGCGAGCGCAACACTCCGTGTCCAGGTCCTTCGTCCAGGTTAACTACTTTTCTGTCCGAATAGCTGCCACTTTCACTTTCAAGGTTCAACACTGAAACATCGAGTCTCTTGAGAAACTTCAGAAGTTGTGGCTTGGGATTTCTGACGACCACCACCAGGGGGCGGTGTCTCGTTCGTCCGCGCCCCTCGTCCATCACGAGCATGTTTAGTTCGTGGTGGTTTCCAATCATCACAGCATCGTATTCGGAGATCGTCTGAAGAAAATCTTTTGAAGGACTCCATTCAGGCGCGCGTGGCAAGGCGCTGGTTGCGTACTCGATGACGGCGTGAACAAAGGGCTCGCCGAGTGTGATGAATTTAAGGTAACTCTCATTGAGGCGCAGGGCTCGTTCTTCGAGGAGCCCGACTTCGACCTCGATGCTGGCTTCACGAAGCCGCTCGACTCCGCGTCCGTCAACATTAGGATTCGGATCTTTGACTCCGATCACAGCGCGCGCTATTTTCGCTTCGATCAGAGCGTCGGTGCACGGAGGCGTGCGACCGTGATGGCAGCAAGGCTCCAGGTTGCAATAGAGCGTCGCTCCTCTCGCTAGCGCTCCAGCAGACTCGATTGCGTAAGACTCCGCATGCTTGACATGCTTGTACAGGTGATAGCCCTCGCCAACCACACGGCCGTTGTTTACCAGCAGCGCGCCGACCAGAGGATTGGGACTCACAAGGCCGGCGCCTCTTCGAGCAAGCTCCAACGCACGCTTCATGAGCAGTGTGTCTGTGTCCAACATTCTAGTAGTATGGGCGGCTCTGCGTGGCCGCCCCTCACTGGTAGAAAGCTTGCCTGCAAAGAGGGGCGCGACTGAGAGCCGCCCCTACAACTCAAAGTTTGTACCGCGCTGTCAGCGGAACTTCGTAGCCTTCCACGACAAAGTTCTCGAGCTTCATTGAAGTGGATGCGGTGAACTCAAGTCCGTGATTCTCACCACGCTCGAGCTTTGGATGACCCGCCGCCGCAATCATCGCCGCGTTGTCGGTTGTTAGTATCGGACTCGGGAAATAGATCGGCGCTCCCAAGTCTTCGTGGTTGATCTCAGCTCTCAAAGCACTGTTGCACGCGACACCACCGGCCACGATGATTGTCTGAGGACGATGGCGTTTGACCGCTGTTCGCAGTCTCGCGAGCAACGAACGAATAATCTTATCTTGAAAGCTCGCAACCAAATCAATAACTTGCTGATCTGGGTCTGCGCCACTTGCTACCGGATCGATTCCCTTCTCTCTTACGTAACGCAGCACCGCGGTCTTCAATCCGCTGAAGCTAAAATCGAGATTCGGCGAGTCCATCCGTGGAATCGTAAACACAAGCTCAGCGGCCCGCGGGTCGCCGGATTTCGCCAGTCGATCGATCACCGGCCCCCCGGGATAGCCGAGTCCGAGCAGCTTAGCAACTTTGTCATAAGCCTCACCCGCTGCATCGTCACGAGTCCTGCCGAGTACCGCGTAGCGCCCGGCATCGGGTATCAGAAAGAGCGACGTATGTCCGCCAGACACAATTAGCGCAATCGCCGGATAACGTACGGGAGGGTTTTCGAAGACGACAGAATAAACGTGCCCCTCGATGTGATTCACGCCGACGATTGGTTTGTTTGCGACCATCGCGAGCGACTTCGCGAAGCTGATTCCGACAAGCAATGAACCAATCAAGCCGGGACCCTGAGTGACGGCTATGCCGTCGACTTGCTCCAGAGCGAGGCCCGCGTCTTCGAGCGCGTTTGTTACGACGGGAGCGATCTGATCCAAGTGTTCGCGCGAAGCGAGTTCCGGCACTACGCCGCCGAACGGCGCGTGAGTCTTGACCTGGGACGCAATGATGTTCGAGCGAATGACTCGCCGGTCTTGCTCGTCTTCAATGACCGCCGCCGCAGTTTCATCGCAGGAGCTTTCAATTCCCAACACCAACATTCGGAAGTCATTCTACACGACGTGGTCCGTAGTCAGTAGTCTGGTCGGTGGTCGGTGGTCACTGGTCGGTGGCCAGTGGTCGGTGGCCAGTGGTCGGTGGTCGGTGGCCAGTGGTCGGTGGCCGGTGGTCGGTGGCCGGTGGTCGGCGGTCAAACCAACGGCGGCCCCCTAAACGCTGACCACCGGCCACTGACCACCGACCACTGGCCACCGACCACCGACCACTGACCACCGCCTCTTCCCCTTCTCCTCTCGCCGTAGTAGCATACGCGCGGCGCGAGAGAACACGAATAACTACTATGAGAGCAGCCATCGTTCGAGAATTCAAACAGCCGCTTCAGATCGAAGAGACACAAACGCCAACGCCCGGACCCGATGAAGTGCTGATAAAGGTCGAGGCCTGCGGCGTTTGCCATTCAGATTTGCACATCGCTGAAGGCGACTGGACCCATTTGCTGCGAATCATCAAGCACCCCCTGATCCCGGGCCACGAAGCAGTCGGGCGCGTAGTTCAAACAGGCGACGCCGTCAGCAACCTTCAAGTCGGAGACCGGGTCGGCGTCGCGTGGACTCACTGGACTTGTGGCGAATGCGAGCTCTGTAAGGAAGGACACGAGAATCTCTGCTCCTCACAATCGATCACCGGAGCGACCGTCGACGGCGGCTACGCCGAGTTTTTGAACGCAAAAGCCTCGCACGCGTTAAGGGTGCCTGACGCTTTGAGTTCAGAAGAGGCCGCGCCGCTCTTCTGTGCCGGGGTGACTGTATATCACGCCATCAAAAAGTCCGGTATCAAGCCCGGTCAGCGCATTGCCGTCTTCGGCGTTGGAGGTCTCGGACACCTCGCGGTTCAAATCGCAAAGTGTTTTGGCGCGCAAGTGATTGCCATTGATATCGCGGATGACAAACTCGAATTCGCGAGCCGGCTCGGAGCGGACATCACCATCAACGCCGCCAGCGATGTGGCGAAGCAAATTCGCAAGATGGGTGGCGCTCACGTTGCAATAGTCACATCGGCTGCGAAGGCTGCTTATGATGCGGCGTTTTACGCCGTGCGATCGAGCGGCACGTTGATGGTTGTCGGAATGCCCGCCGAAGACCTGTCATTCCCAGCGATCTTGATGCGTGAGATCAGCATTGTGTCCTCGGCGACCGGAACTCGCGAAGATCTGCGTGAAGTGCTCGAGCTTGCCGCGACCGGCAAGGTAAAGTGTCAGGTCGAGACGCGCCCGCTTGAACAAGTGAATGAAGTCTTCGACGAAATGCGCCGAGCTAAGATTACGGGCAGGGTTGTGCTGAGAATGTAGTGGGCCATTGTTTCCCTGGGGTTCGAATGCCTTTCTGTCTTGATTGCGGATACAAGATTCCGGATGACCATCCTTTTTGCGGGAAGTGCGGAGCTGCAGCCGTCGAGCCTTCCACTGGCGAGGCTCAGGTTGCGAAGTGCGAGGTCTGCGCCGGTCGATTGAGGCCCGGCCGCGTCTACTCCGGAGATGAGCTCACCGTCGTCATGATTGACAGCGAAGAAGAGCGCTTTATTGAAGCGCTGGTCTGCGGGACATGCGGCCGCACTCAGCTTGTCGTGGATTTCGAGACCGATGTCGAGCATTAACGTCAATCGAGTAAGTATCCGGCAACATATCTTTTGATGGCTCGTCTGATGGCTCGTCTGCGCTCAATTACACGCGAGGCCCCGCCAACTTGTGTAGCGGTATAGATTGAACCTACGCGGCAGGATAGTGGTGCCCGCTGCCGAGATCTCTGGAGGCAAGATGAAAGCACCTATGTTTTATCGAATCGCTGCTGTTCTTCTGCTGCTTTTTGCGGTAGGACATACGCTCGGCTTTCGCCAGTCTGATCCCACATGGGGAGTTGATGCCCTTCTTGGCTCAATGCGGTCAATTCACTTTGACGTGCAGGGGTTCAGCCGGACATATTGGGACCTCTTTGTTGGGGCAGGATTCGCGATCGGCGTGTTCTATCTATTCGCGGCGGTATTAGCGTGGCAGCTAGGTGGACTTCCGGTAGAGACTTTGGCGGTCATGCGCGTCACTGTATGGGCTTTCGCTCTTTGCTTTGCCGCCATCACGGTTGTGTGCTGGAGATACTTCTTTATCCTCCCCATCACTTTTGCGATCGTGATTACAGTGTGTTTGACTGTGGCGGCATGGCTTTCAGCGAGTCAGGTTTCCAGGCCTCCATTGCGATAGTAAGGTGAGAGAATTCCAACTGGCCCACTACCCCAACTTGACTCGCCTTACCTTTTTCGCCAGAATTTCTTCAGTCGTGTGGTCGCTTGATACTCCAAATTGACCCATGTAAGTGGAGGAATCTAGATGCGCACCACGATGTCCCGCTCACTTAACCCATTCACCGCTCGAGACCAATCAAATCGGCCGGTATTTCGGCGGATGATCTCAATCATCATGTCCATTGCTGCGATGGTTGTGATGTTGTGTCTTACCACGGACGCTCTCGCTCAACGTTTTCAACAGACCAACCTGGTTTCTGATGTGCCCGGACTCGCGACGACCACTGATCCCAACCTTGTGAATCCGTGGGGTCTGACTAGAAGCGCATCGAGCCCCTGGTGGGTTGCCGACAACGGAATGGGGGTTTCGACGCTTTATACAGGAGCTGGCGCGATCGTGCCGCTCGTGGTCACAATACCTGTGCCGCCGGGTGGCACTCCGCCGTCAAAACCAACCGGCGCTGTCTTCAACGGAAACTCTTTGGACTTCCTCGGGGACAGATTCATTTTCGTCACTGAAGACGGAGTAGTCGCTGGCTGGAGCGGCGGTACCGCCGCCGTGTTGAGGGCGAATAATGCCGGCACAGCCATTTACAAAGGGCTTGCGCTTGCGCAGGTCAATGGCACCAACTTCCTCTACGCCGCCAATTTTTTCGGTGGGAAGGTCGAAGTTTTTGATAGGAACTACATGCCAGTCACTCTCGGCCCGGGCGTCTTTTCCGATCCGCTTCTTCCAGCGGGGTTCGCCCCCTTCAACGTGCAAGCCCTGGGTGACAAGGTCTGGGTGACCTTCGCTCAACAGGATGAGGATAAGATGGACGAAGTGCACGGGCCGGGGCTCGGCTACGTCGATGCCTTTACCACGAGTGGCCAACTGGTGTTTCGCCTCCAATCAGGACCGTGGATGAACGCGCCATGGGGCGTTGCACTTCCTCCGGCTGATTTCTTCAATCCCTTCGGAAATTCATTTTTTGTGATTGGCGAGACCAACACACTGCTGGTGGGCCAGTTTGGCAGTGGCCAGATCGCCCAGTTTGATCTGAAAACCGGAAGCTTCTTCGGGCTGCTGAATGATCAGAACGGCGAAGCGTTGGAGATTGACGGTCTCTGGGCTTTGAGCTTCGGAAATGGGGGCAGCGCAGGGCCCACAAACACACTCTTCTTTACCGCCGGTATTGATGATGAGCAGCATGGGCTGTTCGGCAGTATCAGACCGGTTGGATTTTGACGTCTCGCAAGTATTCTCCAGGTGGCGGCGCCGGGACTCTGCAGCGTCGCCGCTTGGAGATGTCCTCGAAATCAGGAATTACGCTTTGAGTTGGTTGAGCAGTAGGTTCAAGCAAGCGGCGTGCATTAGCACGCTCACGCATTCTCGGCGATCTTCACGCTCTTCATCGAGTCACCCGCGCGGAGTTGCTTTACCGCTTCCATGCCATCAATCACTCTACCAAATACCGCATAGTTCATATCGAGAAATTGTGCGGGGCCAAGCGTGATGTAGAACTGACAAGACGCGCTGTTTGGATCTTGCGAGCGAGCCATAGCAACCCCGCCCGCGTCGCCGTGTTTGAGTTCTGGCGTGACCTCGAGTTTGATTCTTCGCTCGCGGCCCGTATTCGGATCGACAAATCCACCGGTACCATTACCCCGCGGATCGCCGCCCTGAATCACAAAGCCCGGTTCGTAGCGATGAAACTTCAGGCCATCGTAAAACCCTCGTTCAATCAAATCGACGAAGTTTCCGGCGGTGATCGGGGCCTGGTCTTCATAAAGCTCGATTGTGATCGCTCCCTTGTTTGTTTCTATGATTGCTTTTCGATTAGCCATTCTCTCTCCTTCTATTTAGAACTTCAGAGACTCTAGCATCGCGAGTCGAAAGCCTACAAGTTGCCTCACCTCTATAGCGACACTATACTCCGATGTCCAACAAACTTATGCGACAACTTAGGTTGTCGGCTTTCAGCGGAGCATAAATGAACGTAACTCATCTCTACTGTTCGTCCTGCAATAAAGAATACGAGTCTTACAAACTGATCAACCTTTGCGAGTGCGGCAAGCCGCTGATGGTCGCTTACGATCTAGGGCGCGCCGGTTCGACGCTCACACGCGAGTCGCTCGCCGGACGGCAGCCGAACTTGTGGCGCTATCGGGAAGTGCTGCCCATCGAGGAAGAAAAGAACATTTTGACGCTCGGCGAAGGGATGACTCCTTTGATCAAGGCTGAGCGTTTGGGTGCTCAATTAGGAATGAGCAATCTTTTCATAAAAGACGAAGCGCTCAATCCAACGGGCTCGTTCAAAGCGCGAGGTATGGCGGTGGCAATCTCGATGGCAAGAGAGCTCGGTGTGAGAAAGCTGGCCGTGCCTTCAGCCGGAAACGCGGCCGGCGCGCTTGCAGCTTATGCCGCGAAGGCCGGCATCCCGGCTTTCATTTTCATGCCCAACGATACTCCTAAAGCAAACATCGTCGAGTGCCGACAGATGGGCGCACACGTATCGCTTATCGACGGATTGATAACCGACTGCGGAAAGATAGTCGCCGAGCGCAAGGTCGCCGAAGGCTGGTTTGACGTATCGACGCTGAAGGAACCATATCGAGTCGAAGGCAAAAAAACGATGGGTTATGAGCTCGCCGAACAAATGAGATGGGAATTACCCGATGTGATCCTGTATCCGACCGGCGGTGGAACCGGGCTGATCGGAATGTGGAAGGCTTTCGACGAGATGGAACGCATGGGTTGGATCGGCAGCCGCCGTCCGCGGATGGTGACCGTCCAGGCCGAAGGCTGCGCTCCGATCGTGCGCGCATTTGCGGCGGGAGCGAAAGCCGGCGCCGATGTTCCCGATGCTCACACGGTGGCTTCGGGTTTGAGAGTTCCGAAAGCCGTTGGCGATTTCATCATGCTCGACATCTTGCGCAAGAGCGGCGGGACCGCAGTGTCGGTGACGGATGAGGAGTTGCTCGCGGCGGTGAAAGAGATCGGCTCAGCGGAAGGAATCTTTGCGGCACCCGAAGGCGCAGCTTGCTTGCCGGCGTTGAAGGATCTGCTGGCGCGCGCTCAAGTTGACCGCACAGATCGAGTTGTTTTGTTCAACACAGGCTCAGGAGTAAAGTATCTGGACGCATTCGATGACTAATCTGCACATCTTCGATAACGTGTTGTGAGACAGCGCGCACCGCGGAGGTAGAAAAAATGAAGGCTCTTCAAACGACACTGTTTGTTGTTACGGCGCTTGTGCTTTCTACCCAGGCTGTTCGACACATTTATGTGCGGTGTCTGGAGCCCACTGGCTCGGTGCTCGATAGATATGAACCACCTGTAACCGCGGACATCAAGAGGGCGGCCTCCCTCGATGAACTTCTCAAACTGTATGATGAGGCTCATAACAAGGTGAAGGCGGCGGATGAGAAGCTAAAAGATCCGGCCAATGGTTCAGCACAGAAGTCAGACGAGGAGCCATACGTTGTTTCTGCGCGAAAATCAGAAGAGGAGCCATACAAATCGGAGTCCTTGCTCAAGGAGGCCATCCATGATTGGGAAAGTAAGTCGAAGGAAGTGTTCGAACTTCGTTATTTCTGGTTTAGCGGCGTTGCCTTTCTTATTATCGGAATCCTCTGCTACTGGAAAGGTCTTTCGTGGCTTGGACTCACGCTGTTGATTGCGGGGTTCTCAGAGATGATCTGGGCGACGAGCCCATCGTTCCGCGGGACGCCGCAGTCTGAGTTCGATAGGCTGCTGACCAACAAGATCATCTTTTCGTTGATTTCTCTGATTCTGCTTCTGGGAATTGGTTTCGCCGTAAGAAAGATCGAAGTCAACCCTACGCGATCCTCCTAAAGGTAGCGACTATGGCCAGCCAGGATCGTATGCAACCAGTAGCTGATGCGCGTTCAACCGACGGGAGCTGAGTTGTGCGAGCGCAGGTATTGGACGGTCTTCCAACCGAGGACGGCCGCGAAAAACAACCCCAGGTTTAGCCAACCAAGGTTGCCAAGCAAGTCCATCAGCTCCTGAACTCGGTCGCTGAAAAGCCTTCCCAGCATTACGTATAACGCTACCCAGAGCACTTCACCCAGCACGTCCCAAAATAGAAAACGGCGCCACGGATACCGGGCCATTCCGCTCGTCACGTTGAGCCACGGGCCCAACCATGTCACTAACCATCGACTCAGGAAGATTCCCGTTCCACCCCATCTTCTAGTGAACTCTTCGGCTTTGAGCACGCCGCCATCGCCGAATCTCCTCGCAACCGCCAGCACAACTCTCCGGCCGCGCCATCGAGCCAGCCCATAACCGATTTGGTCCCCAAGCACCGCAGCGCCGCTCGCCACCGTGATCACTTCCCAAAGCTTCATCTCGCCTTGCTCGACGAACGAACCGGCAACGACCAGCATCAGCGTCACCGGAAAAGGTACTCCCACTGACGCGATCGCGACGATCGCAAACAGCAACCACAAACCGTAGACCAGAAGCGCCGCGAGCAATTGATCGGTGATACTCACGGAGACCTCCCTTTATCAGGGGGATCTGTCGAACCTGAAGGCGGCGGTGGTGTGCCAGACTGCCGTGCGCGGACAATCGCGTCTTGCAGGACAGCTATCACCTCATGAACTGAGCGATTCTGCTCGCGCGCAATCAGTCTTATTGGTTTTCTGTCGTGCGGAGTGTGTTCCAATCCGAGCGCTTCGTAGAGAAAGCGTGGCGGTACGTGGTAGGAGCGCGCGACGTAGCCAACGCTCATCCAGGCATGGATCGGTTCGTCGCGATGATGGGACCAGTAAACGGCATTGCGAAAGGCACGAAACGCATGCAGCCCGGTGAAACCCACAACCAGAAGGAACGCAGCAACAACCAGCCATTGCTGCCAACTAAGGCCTTTCAATCTCGCAAGCGGTTTGGGCAAATTATTACCGAACGCCGTTCATCGCGACAACGTTCCTCTTCGAAATGATCGAGCGCCAGGCAACCGAGATCATTAAGCGGCGATCAGGCGTTCTGCTGCCGAAGCGACCAGGCGATGAATCTCGTTGAGACGCTCCTCACTGTCGGCCTCAAACCTCATGACAATCACCGGCTGCGTGTTGGACGCCCGCGCTAGTCCCCAACCGTGCTCGAACAGGATCCGAGCGCCGTCGATGTCGATCACTTCGTGAGTCTTCTTGAACTCTGCGGTCAGAATCTTGACCACATCGAACTTCTTTTCATCCGGACAATCGATCCTGATCTCCGGAGTGCTGAACATGCGCGGCACGTTCGCAAGCTCACTCGAAAGCGGCAGGCCTGAGTTGCTCAGTATCTCGATCAATCGCGCGCCGGCGTAGATTCCGTCGTCGTAACCGAAGTATCGATCCGCGAAGAAGAGATGCCCGCTCATCTCTCCCGCCATCGCGGCTCCCGTTTCCTTCATCTTCGATTTGATCAGAGAGTGACCGACCTTCCACATTATCGCATCACCGCCGTGACGACGGATGTCGTCGAACAACGTCTGCGAGCACTTTACCTCGGCGATGAACGTCGCGCCCGCGTGCTCTTTCAGAATGTGGCGCGCGAAGATGATCATCAGTTGATCGCCCCAGATGATTCTTCCCTGCTCGTCGACAACTCCGATTCGGTCCGCATCGCCGTCAAAGGCTATTGCAAGATCGGCTTTGTGTTCGCGAACTGCATTGATCGCAAACTGCATGTTCTCGACCACCGTTGGATCCGGGTGATGATAAGGAAAGCTGCTGTCGGGTTCGCAAAACAGTTCGATCACTTCGCACCCAAGCTCCTTATACAGCGCCGCGCCGATCGGGCCGCCCATGCCGTTCCCTGCATCGACTACAACCTTCAGCTTCCGCGGCCCGCTTCTAATGCTTGATCGGATATGTTCCTGATAAGCGTGAGAAATATCACGCTTCGATTTTTTGCCTTGCCCGGTGCTTAAGTCGCGAGACAGGGCGATGCGTTTGATCTCGCTGATTTGCTCGCCGAAGATTGTGCTCTTCCCCAGGCACACTTTGAAACCGTTGTTGTCCGCAGGGTTATGACTTCCGGTGATCATGACGCCGCAGTCCACATCCTCGGTAAACAGAGTGAAGTAAAGCGCGGGTGTCGGGACCATTCCGACGTCCAGAACGTCGCAACCGGTCTCGGTCAGGCCTCGCATCATCAAGTCGCGAAACCTCGGGGAGCTCTCGCGTGCATCGCGACCGAGACTGGCGCGGGAGGCGCCGTTCCTTTTGAAGAAAGTTCCGATCGATCGAGCCAGGTCGTAGACAATTTCGTCTGCGAGATCCCTATCGACGACGCCTCTTATGTCGTACTCGCGGAAGATGTGCTCGTTCATGTTCTCCCCTTGCGCGTCCTTCTGACGATTCTTGCTCAGCGTGACGCAAAGAGTAAAGCGCATGGAGTCCGCAGTCGGTAGTCCGTAGCTACGGACTTCTGACTACGGGCCACGGACTCTTTGGCCTGTTCGGATGTGAACAAAAGAGTCCCACAAGCGGAAACGGCGCGTTGGCTTCAGGACGCCGGGACGCTGCGAACACACGAAATACGGTCGTTTTATTTGGCGCCAAGCCAGTGGCATCAAACTTGGCTACTACACAGTTCGACTGTCTCGGTTCTTTGGCCCGATCTCGTTTTCGTGTATGATCAGCACTAATCAAGAAGCCAGTGAATCGGACGGCAAGGTGTTTAAACATACAGGAGTTCGAATATGATCGCGTTACGCAATGTTGAAAAATTTTTTGAGTCGGGCGTCGGCAAGACTTTCGTTCTGCGCCGCATCAACGTCGACATCAAGCCGGGTGAGTTCGTCTCGATAATGGGTCCGTCGGGCGCGGGCAAATCGACTTTGCTTCACATCCTGGGGATGCACGACAGCGCGTGGACCGGCGAATTCACTTTTCTCGAGCAGCCAGTCCATAAGATGGGAAAGAAGGAACGCGCCGAGCTGAGAAACAAAAACATCGGATTTGTGTTCCAGAGCTATCATCTTCTGGACAATATGACTGTCTATGAGAACCTCGAGGTGCCGCTGTCTTATCGTGATGTCAAAAAAGCCGAGCGCGAGAGCATTGTCTGCGACGTGCTCGACCGCTTTCAGATAGTGGGCAAGCGAAATCTGTATCCGACGCAGTTATCCGGAGGTCAGCAGCAGTTAGTCGGAGTCGCTCGGGCCGTGATCGCGAACCCGAAGGTCATCCTCGCCGATGAGCCAACCGGCAATCTTCATTCGGATCAGGGTAAGGAAATCATGGAGCTGTTCAAGCGGCTCAACGAAACGGGCACGACGATTCTTCAGGTGACCCATTCGGAGTTCAATGCTTCGTATGGTGACCGAATCATCAAGCTGCGAGACGGATGGGTTGTGAACGACTGAACATGCGGACCGTAGACTGTCCAGTCTGCGGAAAACTTCCGGCAAGCGAAAAGCCGGTCCGCAGACTGGACAGTCTACGGTACATTTGTCCGCTTCTGAACACGAAGTTCCCAGAAGCGAAAAGGAAAGTCGTTTACGGACTGGCCCATAATTGTGTTAAGATGAGGCAGATAATCAGTTAGGCAGGGTCGCCCCGATGGCACGGAACTTCCTTAGAAGGTACTGGAGGAAGAATGGACATACCGCGTAAATCTGCAGCCAAGAAGCGCCGAATTAAGACAATCGTGTACGTGCTGATCCTGTTGATTGCCGTCGGGGGGATCACGCTCGGTGTGTCTCGTCTGAAGCCCGCGGCTCCCAGCGCGGACAAAAACATCATGCTGCCGGACACCGTGAAGCGCGGTAACATGATCGTAAACGTGCGCGGGATGGGAACGCTGGTGCCTGAGGAGATCCGATACGTTCCTGCCATTAGCCTGGGCCGAATTGAAAAGAGGCTTGCGCAACCGGGAGCTCAGGTAAAGGCCGACACCGTTATTCTCGAGCTAAGCAATCCGGAGATACAACAGGCATTCATCGACGCGGAGTCTCAGCTTCGCGCCGCCGCCGCAAACCTCACAACACTGAAGGTGCAGACACAAAAACAAATCCTCGATCAGGAAGCGATTCTGGCTCAGGCTAAGTCTGACTTCAACAAAGCGAAGATGCAGTATGAAGTCAATGATTCTTTGGGTAAGACCGGTTTGAAATCAAAGCTCGAGGTAGATTTGTCCAAGATTGCAGCGGAAGACGCCGACAACCGTGTAGCGCTCGAAACAAAACGACTCGCAAGCAATCGCGAGGAGGGCGTTGCGAAACTGGCGGCCGAGGACGAGAAGGTTCGTCAACTGAAAGACGCAGTGCAGCTCAAGCGCACACAATTGGACGCACTGAAGGTTCGCGCCGGAATTGATGGCGAACTGCAAACGGTTGAGGTACAGGTTGGACAGCAAGTCACCCTCGGTCAAAATCTTGCCAGAGTGGCGAACCCGAAACGCTTGAAAGCGGAACTCAAAGTCTCGGAAACTCAGGCCAAGGACATTGCGATTGGCCAGCACGTCTCGATCGACACCCGCAACGGAATTATTCAGGGCAAGGTCATTCGGATTGATCCGCACGTCGACAACGGCACGCGTACGATCGATTCCTCGCTGGAAGGCGAATTGCCAAAAGGCGCCGTTGCCGACATGAGCGTTGACGGAACAATCGAGTTGGCGAGACTCGAAAATGTTCTCTACATTGGGCGTCCGGTGCACGGCCAGGAAAACAGCACTGTCGGTCTTTTCAAGATCGATCCGGATGGAAATGGCGCTGCGCGAGTGCAGGTGAAACTGGGCCGCAGCGCGGTTACGACGATTGTAGTGCTTGAGGGACTCAATGAAGGCGATCGCGTGATACTCGCCGATACCTCGCAGTTTGATAACAATGATCGGATTCGTTTGGACTGACGTTCAACTAAACTTTGGAGGAACCAAACCACATGAGCGCTAGTGACCAACCGCTGCTTCGGCTCGACGGTGTTACTAAAGTTTTTCTCACCGACGAGGTTGAGACTCACGCCCTTTCAGGCATTCACATGGAAATCAAGAAGGGTGAATACATTTCCATAGCCGGGCCTTCCGGCTGTGGTAAGTCAACCCTGCTGTCGATCCTCGGCTTGCTCGATTCACCGACCGACGGAACGTACTCGCTGGCGGGCAAACCGGTTTCGGATCTGCCGCTCTCCGAGCGCGCCCGGGTTCGGAACCGCGAAGTGGGATTCATCTTTCAGAGTTTTAATCTAATCGGTGACCTCAACGTCTTTGAAAACGTCGAGCTGCCATTGACCTATCGTGGAATCAAAGCGGCCGAGCGCAAGAAGCGAGTGATGGACGCGCTCGAACGTGTAGGCATGGCTCATCGCGCCAAACATCTTCCAAGCCAGCTTTCCGGCGGTCAACAACAGCGCGTCGCGGTAGCGAGAGCTGTCGCCGGCGATCCCCTGATCCTGCTTGCGGACGAGCCGACTGGAAATCTCGACTCGACAAACGGCGAGGCCGTGATGGAACTCCTGCGGGAATTGCACGGTCAAGGCGCCACGGTGTGCATGGTGACTCACGATCCTCGCTATGCGCGTCACGCCGATCGACAGGTTCACCTGTTCGACGGGCGCGTTGTGGATGAAGAGCATGAGCCCAAGGCCGAGCACGAAATGCAAGAGAGCGGATTCGAGAAGGTTTAACACACACATGCAGGGGCGGCGCCTCGTGGCTGCCCCTCTTTACCCGGCAAGCCATTCGGTTCACAGAGAGGGGCGGCCACGGATGGCCGCCCCTCATGATTTTCCGGCTCCTGCTTCAAAACCAACCTGCTGAGCAACGCGCGACGCATGCTAAGATAGATCAGCTCTACTCGTTACGAATCCGATATGAAGACTCATGACTCATTCACCCCACGAGTGCTGATCGCTGACGATCAGCCGGACGTATTGGAAGCTCTGCGCCTACTGCTCAAATCCGAACGCTATCAAATCGAAACGGCTAAGAGACCCGCTGATGTCATAAAAGCAATTGAGGAACGAGACTTCGATGTGATCTTGATGGACCTGAATTACACGCGCGATACAACGTCAGGCGAGGAAGGTCTGGATCTGCTTGCGCGCATTCAGAAACTCGACAGCACGCTGCCGGTGGTTGTGATGACCGCCTGGGGGAGTGTTGACGTCGCAGTCGAAGCGATGCGCCGCGGCGCAAGTGACTTCATTCAAAAGCCATGGGATAACGCCCGCTTGACTACTATCTTATACACGCAAGCCGAACTCGGTCGGGCCTTACGAAAAGGTCAGAGGTTGGAAGCTGAGAACCGCGTCCTTCGCGACGAGGGAAAGCCCAAGCTCATAGCCGAATCGCCGGCCATGCAACCGGTGCTACAGATTATTGATCGCGTCGGCGGCTCCGAGGCGAATGTTCTCATCACCGGCGAAAACGGCACCGGCAAGGGTGTCGTTGCTCAGACGCTTCACTCAATGTCCGCCCGCGCTTCAAAGCCGATGGTTACCGTCAACGTAGGCGGTCTGTCCGAAGGCGTGTTTGAAAGTGAGATGTTCGGTCACGTCAAAGGCGCGTTCACCGATGCCAAGGCGGATCGCGTTGGCCGCTTCGAAATGGCCGAAGGCGGCACGCTGTTTCTCGACGAGATCGCGAACCTTCCAATCAAGAGTCAGCCCAAACTTCTGCGGGTGCTCGAGACCGGAGAGTTCGAGCGCGTAGGTTCCTCGAAAACTCGACGAGCGGACGTCAGAATAGTTTCCGCTACGAACTCCGATCTGGCCGAAGAGGTGTCCGCTGGGCGATTCCGCCAGGACTTGCTCTTTCGGCTCAACACGGTCGAGATTCACCTGCCGCCGATTCGCGATCGCCGCGAAGACATTCCGCTGCTGGCAATGCACTTCCTTCGCCAGCATGCAGGACGATACCGCAAGAACATGGAAGGCTTTGATCCGGCTGCCATGCAGGCCTTGTTAAGACACCCGTGGCCGGGCAATGTCCGCGAGCTGGACCACGTCGTGGAACGCGCTGTACTAATGGCTCTGGGAGCCACTTTGGAGGCGCGCGATCTGGGTTTACAGTCGGGACGCGAAGTCTCCCGCCGGCTGGAAGACATGAGTTTGGAAGAGGTTGAAGGCTTCCTGATTCAGAGAACGCTGGCGCAGTGCGATGGCAATGTCAGCCGCGCAGCCGAGAAGCTCGGCCTCAGCCGCAGTGCTCTGTACAGGCGGCTTCAACGTTTCGGGCTATGAAGAGTTTAAAAGCACGAGCCGCGCAAATGCTCGCGTGGCCATCAATTGTTGGTGGTCAGGCCGAGCGAGACTCTCCCCCGGACTCTCACAAGGAGCACCGCTCAAGCGCACCCCGTCTGGAGACTTCTACCGAGCAGCCCAATCCGTCGACATCCAACAAACCGGCCGCGAGCTCTCGTTCCAGCGTGTCTAGCGCGCCGCGCCGACCAGGCAACGCCGCAAGGTCAGCGTTCAAACTCCCGCGTGAATATTTCACCGCGAAGCACGATCGCCGGATACTGTTGATGGCGCTTGCGTCCGGATTCCCGGCGGTGCTCATTGCTCTCATATTGCTGTGGAGCGGAGATCAACCGGCGAGAGTCCAATGGACGCTCTCGGTCCTGATTATCGGTTTCTGGTTAGGCTTCTCTCACGCGCTTCGAGAGCGTGTAGTCTTTCCGCTTCAGACTCTTTCAAACCTGCTTGCTGCGTTGCGCGAAGGCGATTTCTCGATTCGAGCGCGAGGCGCGGCTCGCGACGACCCATTGGGGGAAGCGATGCTCGAGGTGAATTTCCTCGGGCAGATTCTGCGCGAGCAGCGACTCGGCGCGCTTGAGGCGACGACCTTGCTGCGAACGGTGATGGCTGAGATCGAGGTCGCAATCTTCGCGTTCGACGCCGATCAGAAACTCAAGCTGGTGAATCGCGCGGGCGAGCGGTTGCTGGCTCAACCAGCCGAACGGCTGATAGGTAAGAGCGCGTCCGATCTTGGTCTGGTAGATTGCCTGAGCGGTGAAACCACTCGCACGCTCCAGATGTCCTTTCCGCGAGGCGCGGGCCGATGGGAGGTCCATCGGAGCACCTTTCGCGAGCACGGCGCGCCGCACCAGCTTCTCGTCCTTTCCGATTTGAGTCGCGCGCTTAGAGAGGAAGAGCGTCAAGCCTGGCAGCGTCTTGTTCGGGTGCTCGGTCATGAACTCAACAACTCGCTTGCGCCGATCAAGTCCATCGCCGGAAGCCTCGAGAGCCTGGTCGTTCGCGAGCCGCAGCCTCCGGACTGGAGAGAAGACATGAGCCGCGGCCTGGGCGTCATCGCAGCTAGAGCCGCCTCGCTAAATCGATTCATGGAGGCGTACTCGAGGCTCGCGCGGCTTCCGTTACCGAGACTGCAGCCGGTCAGCGTCGGTGCTTTGGTGAATCGCGTGGCGAGACTCGAGACGCGAGTAGGCGTCGAGGTATCGAGTGGTCCGGAAATCACCATACGAGCGGACGGCGATCAGCTCGAGCAGTTGCTGATAAATCTTCTGCGCAATGCTGTAGATGCATCGCTGGAGACGGGCGGTGGCGTGAAGATTGGCTGGCGGCGAATCACGGGACAGATTGAGGTGTGGATCGATGACGAGGGCCCGGGGCTCTCGAATACAAGCAATCTGTTCGTTCCGTTTTTCACAACCAAACCGTCGGGATCAGGGATAGGCCTCGTCTTGAGCCGCCAGATTGCTGAAGCCCACGGCGGGACATTGACATTAGAGAATCGAAGCAGCGGACATGGTTGTGAAGCGCGTCTGAGGCTTCCCGTCTAAGAGTTCAGAGTTCAGAATTCAGAGTTTGGAATTGCCGGGAACTCTGAACCACGAACCCTGAACTCTGAACCACGAACCTCATGAAGCTATTCGCAATTGGAGACCTTCACCTCGCGGGCGGGACCGGTAAGACCATGGATCGCTTCGGCGAACATTGGCGCGATCACGATCGAAAGATATTCGATGCGTGGGAGCAGACCGTGAGCGATGAGGATCTCGTGTTGATTGCCGGCGACACGAGTTGGGCAATGCGAATCGAAGAAGCGTTACCAGACCTCAATCGCATTGGGCAAATGAAGGGTCAGAAGCTGCTCATCAAAGGCAACCACGATTATTGGTGGCAGTCAAATGCAAAGATGGCTCGTGTCCTGAATCCCTCTATTCGAATCGTTAATGCCAGCTCAGTTGTCGTCAGCCGCATCGCCGTTGCCGGCACCCGAGGTTGGATTTGTCCAAACGATTCCCATTTCAAGGAACAGGATACGAAGATTTATGAACGCGAAGTGGGCCGTCTGCGAACTGCGCTGACTTCGCTTAGTGGACGTGAGAATGAGTTTGACGCGCTCATTGTCGCGCTCCACTATCCGCCGACGAACGCTGCACACGAATCGTCGGGCTTCACGGAGTTGATAGACGAGTACGGCACCGGCGTTTGTGTCTACGGTCATTTGCACGGCGAAGACATAGCGTCTGCGTTAACTGGTTTTCGCGGAAGTGCGAACTACCGGCTCGTAAGCGCCGACGCGGTCGACTTCGCGCCGGCTGAGATTCAAATTTGATGAACACATGCCGGGGCGGCCCTCGGTCGCCGGCCCCTCATTGACAACTTAAGCAGGCATGCAGCGAGGGGCGGCCACCGAGCGCCGCCCTGCATGTGTTCATCAATGTGAATTGTTACCGAAGGCTACCTGGATCACCGCTCACAGTTTTGGCTTTGGCGACTGAAATCGATGTTGTATCATCAAGGTCCAAGACATTCGCGCGGGGCAGAAGAATAGCGAGACGTCAAGCGAATCCATTGCTGCGCGAGTTCCCGTAGACTAAACAAGAGGGGAAAACAACATTGGGGTCACCCCACCAAGACTCTAGAGAGATCAGAGGTCGGGATCAGGATTGGGCGGCACTCATCAAACGAGTAGCTGACGGGGATCAGTCTGCCCTCACACAGTTGTACGATTCAACCAGCCGGCTGGTATTCGGTCTTGTTCTGCGAGTGGTCGGCGATCGAGCGACCGCGGAGGAAGTTGTGCTCGACGTCTACACTCAAGTGTGGCGACAGGCGGCGACCTACGACCCGAACCGTGGTGCACCGCTCGCGTGGATTATGACTATTGCTCGGACGCGAGGCATTGACCGGCTTCGCGCGGGTAAGCACGACTTTCAAAACAAGGAACCGCTAGATTCGATCGGCGAAGCAAGGTCCACGATAGCGAGCCCCGAGGAAGACACGGTGATGTCCGAGCGACGGCTAATGGTTCGTTCGGCGCTGGATTTGTTGTCGGCGGAGCAACGCGAGGTTATCGAGCTCGCATATTATTCGGGCTTGAGCCATAGCGAGATCGCCTTGAAGTTGAATCAGCCGCTGGGCACTGTAAAAACGCGAACAAGGCTTGGGATGATGAAGCTGAGAGACACGCTTCGTCCAATGTTGGAGGCCGGCTGATGACCGATCGCGTTGCGGAGCATCAGATGACCGAGCTTGCGGCGCTTCACGCGCTGGGCGCGCTTTCGCAGTATGAGGCTCGAGCATTTGAATACCATCTAGCCGAAGGCTGCGAGCTGTGCGCTGCGGAGTTTGATTCGTTCGAGCGGACAGTCACCGATCTGGCGATCATTGTTCCGGAGGCCGAGCCGCCGGCGGATGTTCGAGAACGACTCCTCGCGAGGATAAACGAATTGCCATCCAGTCGAGCCGTCGAGGAGGTATCCGCCATCGTTTCCGACCAGTTCGTGTCTATCCACGCCGGTGACGGCCAGTGGAAGGAAGTGCAGGACGGGATAATGTTGAAGACGCTCTACGTTGATCGGGCAAGTGGAATTGCTACGTCGCTCGTCAGGATGGCTGCTGGGTCTGCCTTGCCGGCACATCAGCATCTCGGTGTTGAACAGTTTTATGTCATAGAGGGCGATTGCAACGTTGCGGGCCAGAAACTCGGACCAGGCGACTACCATCGAGCGGCTGCTGGAAGCAGGCACGACACGACGTACACGGTAGACGGTACCCTGTTTTTGCTGGTAGCGCCCGAGCACTATGAAGTAATCGAAGCCCGATGAGACCCATTGAGTCCGAAAAGGCTGACGGCTTTGCCTATGCAGGTTGATGGTTGTTGAGCAGAGGGATTCTCCAAGTTGAAACACGAATCCATAACTAAAGAGGGCCAGGAGATTGCGGCACTGTACGCATTGGGCGCATTGTCTCAGCATGAAGCGCAGGCTTTCGATGTACATCTTCGTGACGGATGTCCCGCGTGCGCCCTTGAGTTGAAGCAGTTCGACAAAGTAGTTGGCCTGTTAGGCGCGTCCATTGAGCCGGAGGCTCCACCGGCCTATTTACGTGACTTGCTGGCGCTGCGCATCCAGCGAGAGGTATCTGAAACTCCCACGCCGCCAAACCCCGTAATCCCCTTCCCTGAACAACCGAAGTTAACCCAGTCACCAACCAGAGCGAGTTCAAGCCCTGCACTCTCGTGGCTGCCATGGGCGGTCGCGGCTGCATTTCTGGTGGCGTTCGTCTTTAGCCTTGCAGCGTGGCGAACATCGCGTAGCACGTTACAAGCTGAGGTCGATCAAACCAGAAGCTCGTCTAAAGCAGTGCTAGCGCAGAACGCGGAACTAAAGCAACAGCTCGCTGAGACTGTCGAGATCAATTCAGTGCTAAGCTCGCCATCGCCCAGAGTTTTACAACTCGAGGGTCAGGCGCCTGCGCCGGGCTCGTCAGCTACCGTTTACTGGGACGTGCAAGGAAATCGATGGGTCATTACCGCGAACCTGCCACCAGCTCCGGAAGGAAAAGTCTATCAGTTGTGGTTCGTGACCGCCGAAGCAAAAATCAGCGCGGGCTTGATTCGCCCCGATCGTGCCGGGCACGCTTTTGCAACCCTGCAATTCCCCTCGGACATAGGCCCGCTCGCGGCAGCAGCCATCACGCTTGAGCCCGACGGCGGTTCAGAGCAACCCACCATGCCCATCTACGCTTTAGGTAACGCTACGTAGTACAAATCTCAGATTGTAGATGACTCAACCGGCACCGCGATACCGTTCTTGACCGGGTATGATAGGAAGCGCGCACCTCGGCGTTTCGCTGCTTCAGCTTTGAGCGATATACTCTAACGCTTTAAGCCGGGGTGGTGGAATGGCAGACACAGAGGACCTAAAATCCCGCTGAGGGGTTTAATACAGAGTTGCACCAAGTGGTACGGGTTAGTGGATTCAGTCAGATAGTCGATTGCTGAACTAACCCATACCAACCCATCTAAACACGTAGTCGCTACAATATCCGGTACAGTCATTTCCAGCAGAGGAAGATCAGCAGCACGGTAATAGGATCGAGCTACTGATTCGGCATTCTTCATGCTCAGCGCGCCACATTTGGTCCGAGATCTCGGCGAAGTCGCGCGCATGGACGCAATGTCTTTCCGCGCAATGCGTTCAAAAGGTCATTTGGTGGGAGGCCTTTTCAAAGATACTTGTGTCAATCAAAACTATCGGCATTGACAGCTAATTTCTGCGCGTGTGTCAAAGGCATCGTGAAGCTTCTGACAACAGCCGAGGTGGCTTCACGGTTGGGGGTTCACCGCAGCCGTGTGAATGTGTTTATCAAGGAAGGTCGATTACCAGCTCATCGCTTTGGGCGGGTATTCCTTGTGGAGGAAAAGCATCTGCATCTCGTTAAAGATCGCCGGGCCAAACTCGGAGTTCTGCGAGCTAAATTTTGCGCGATAGATTGCTTTTGAATGCACGATAAGGTTAATTATCTTGCATTCGAATTTGAGACACACCCTACTCTTTACTTCCTCGTCTGTGATCTTCTGGAAGCGGGCACGGACTTGCGCACCATCCAACTGTTTGCTTGGTCACCGCAATCTGAAAACCACAGCGATTTATCTGCACGTCTCAACGCTCGCGCTGCGCTCCACCGCCAGCCCTCTTGACCTGCATGGGACCATTTTTTCAGTTGAGGCGACAACGACCGTGACCAGGCCACATCTGGAACTGGCGGATGTCTTCAAGGCTCTCGATTCAGATTCTGCAAAAAACGATACCGCATCTCTCAGTAGTCAACAGCGTCGAGCGTTTCGACATCATCAAGTATCTCACCGCGACGCACACCGGTGTTTATCGCGATTCGAACAATGGACGTTGCACTGTAATTTTCCTTGCCATGAGAATACCCGTGTTATAGAATGCCCGCCCTGCGCTCGCGAACTAGTGCGGGCTCAGCCGTTTGCTTCAGTCTATTGCAGTACCAATACCGAGATGAGCAGTCAGATTGCCGGATCCGCACCGGGTTGTAACTTGTAAGCTTTTTGGCGCCGTAACACGAATAGTCGATGAACGAGACTGCCCAGATCGCGCAGCCTGATAGCGGAGGAAAGGCGGCGTCTCCACCCACCATCTCTCTACCAAAAGGTGGCGGTGCGATTCGCGGTATGGGAGAGAAGTTCGCAGCGAATCCCGTAACAGGCACCGGTTCCTTGAGCGTTCCAATTTACACTTCGCCGGGTCGCGCCGGCTTCGGTCCCCAGTTCTCGCTCTCCTATGACTCAGGTTCGGGCAACGGTCTGTTCGGCGTCGGCTGGTCTCTTTCTATTCCTTCGATCACCCGAAAGACCGACAAAGGCTTGCCGCAATATAGAGATGATAAGGAATCTGATGTATTCATTCTCGCAGGTAGCGAAGACCTGGTGCCGGTGTTGTCCCAATCGATCGGAAAATGGCAGCGCGATCGGGTTATACGAACAGTCGAGGGTGCTGAGTACGGTGTTCAGTTGTACCGGCCCCGAATTGAAGGACTGTTTGCACGCGTGGAACGCTGGACTAATGTGCTAACCGGTGTGATCCACTGGCGGTCAATTACCAAAGACAACATCACCACGATATATGGAAAGGACGCCGGTTCAATCATCAGTGATCCGGCGGAGTCGCAACCCCCCCATCGGATATTTACGTGGTTGATCTCCGAAAGCTACGACGATCGGGGGAACGCGATCGTCTACGAGTACAAATCTGAGAATGCCGAAAACGTCGACAGGTCGCAGGCCAACGAGCAGAATCGCTCGGCCGCGGGGCGTTCGGCGAATCGATACCTCAAGCGAATCAGATATGGAAATCGCGTGTCGCGATTGATTGAGCCTGATCTGTCTCAAGCGCAATGGATGTTCGAAGTTGTTTTTGACTACGGCGAACACGATGATGAGGCCCCGACCCCGAACGATGCCGGAGCCTGGCTGTGCCGCAACGATCCGTTTTCGACCTATCGAGCCGGATTCGAAGTCCGGACCTATCGCCTGTGTCAGCGCGTCTTGATGTTTCACCACTTCCCTGAAGAGGATGGCGTCGGACAGGACTGTCTCGTGCGATCAACCGACTTCGCTTATCAAAACACGCGGAACGATCCCGACGATCTTAAGCGAGGGAACCCGGTCGCATCATTCATAAGCTTCGCTACTCAGACCGGGTATCGGCGCACGGCCGGCGGTTATCTGAGGAAATCGATGCCACCGCTGGAATTCGAGTACAGCCAGGCGACGATCCACGAGGAAACTCACGAGGTTGACGGCGAGAGCCTTGAGAACCTACCCGACGGCTTGGACGGTGCGCTGTACCAGTGGGTGGACCTCGACGGTGAAGGGCTCTCGGGCATTTTGAGCGAGCAAGCGAACGGCTGGTTCTACAAGCGCAATCTTAGCCCGATCAGCATTCAAAACGACAACGGGAAGGAGACGGTCGTGGCCCGGTTCGCGCCGGTAGAGACCGTTGCCGTGCGGCCTTCGCCGGCCAGCCTCGGCAAAGGAGGTCAGCAGTTCCTGGATCTCGCCGGAGACGGACAACCCGATCTTGTTCAGTTCAGCCGTCCGCTCGCCGGTTATTACGAGCATACTCAGGATGGCGAGTGGTCGACGTTCACACCCTTCATCTCCAATCCCGAAATTGCCTGGGACGATCCCAACTTGAAATTCGTGGACCTCACCGGCGACGGACACGCCGACATCATCGTTTCCGAAGACGGTGTGTTTACGTGGTATCCATCGTTGGCAGAACGAGGCTTCGACGCTGCCGAGCGGGTCTATCAATCGTTGGATGAAGAGCAGGGCCCCCGGCTCGTGTTTGCCGATAGCACGCTGTCGGTTTTTCTGGCGGACATGTCCGGCGATGGGCTGAACGACCTGGTTCGCGTGCGGGACGGTGAGGTCTGTTACTGGCCGAATCTCGGCTACGGACGCTTTGGAGCGAAGGTGTCAATGAATAACGCGCCCTTGTTCGACCGGCCGGAGTTGTTCGCTCAGCGGCGAATCCACCTCGCCGACATCGACGGCTCGGGCGTCACCGACCTGCTTTATCTGGCGGGCGACGGAGTTTATATCTACTTCAATCAATCGGGCAACGGTTGGACGGACGCACGCAAGCTGGACCATTTCCCGCCGATCGACTCGGTGGCTTCGGTTTCCGCCATGGACTTGCTCGGCAATGGCACAACCTGTCTGGTCTGGTCTTGCTCACTTCCCGGCGTTTCGCGTCAACCAATGCGCTACATCGATCTGATGGGCGGTCAAAAACCTCACCTCCTGGTTGGCATGAAAAACAACATGGGAGCTGAGACCATCATTCGATACGCGCCGTCTACCAGGTTTTATCTCCTAGACAAATACGGCGGGAGCCCATGGGTTACCAGATTGCCGTTCCCGGTGCACGTCGTCGAGCGCGTGGAAACGATTGACCGGATCAGCCGGAATCGATTCGTAACAAGGTATGCCTACCATCACGGATACTTCGATGGGCTCGAACGCGAATTCCGCGGCTTCGGAATGGTCGAGCAATGGGACACCGAAGAGTTCGCAACCCTCAGCTCGAGCGATGCGCTTCCCGATTCAACCAACGTCGAAGCAGCTTCGCATGTGCCGCCGGTCCTGACCCGGACATGGTTCCATACCGGTGCGTGGATCGACGGGACGAAGATCACGAAACAGTTCGCTCACGAATATTACGATGAAGGCGACGCGAGCCTCGGCGGAACGGAACTCACGCGTGAACAGTTAAGGGCAATGCTGCTTGACGACACGATCCTGCCCGACTCGGTCAAACTCAAGGACGGCACTCGGATACCGTGGAGCCTCTCGACTGACGAAGTGCCCGAGGCAGTTCGAACGCTTAAGGGCTCACTGCTGCGGCAAGAGGTTTACGCGTTGGACGGCACCGAAGAGAGTGATCGCCCTTACAGCGTGTCCGAGAAAAATTACACCATCGAGTTGCTACAACCGCGAGGCGCCAACCGTCACGCGGTCTTCCTGGCCCATCCCCGCGAGTCGCTTGATTTTCACTATGAACGCAAGCTCTACGATGTCGACAATCGCCGGCTTTGCGATCCTCGAGTCTCACATTCGATGATCTTGTCGGTGGACGGCTTCGGTAACGTGCTCGAGGCTGTCGCTGTCGGCTACGGCCGCCGCCGCGATGATCCCGATCCGCTGCTTACTGCTGAGGACAACCAGAACCAGGGCCGAACTCTAATCTCAGCTACCCAAAACCAATACACCAACGCCGTCGAGGAGGAAGATGCTTATCGCGCGCCGCTGAACTGCGAAACACGAAGTTATCAGTTGTATAACTTAGAGACGGATTCGAACCACCCGGACGTAACGAACCTCTTCCGCATTGATGAGGTGGCGGATAAGCTGCAATCGGCTGGTGACGGTTTCCACGATATTCCTTATGAAAACGTCGGCGCGTCAGGTATCCCGCCCGGCATTCCTTACCGCCGGTTGATAGGGCACACGCGCACGCTTTTCCGCAGAGATGACCTGAGCGGCGCGCTGCCACAACGAGCGCTGGAATCGTTGGCCCTGGGATTCGACGCCTACAAACTGGCTTTTACACCAGAACTCCTATCGACAGTTTATCAACGAAGCATAGACAATCAACCACCGGAGAACTTGCTGCCCGATCCCGTAGCCGTTTTGCGAGTCGAGGGAGGCTATGTCGATCTCGACAGTGACGGTAACTGGTGGATTCCGTCCGGGCGCGTCTTCTATCATCCCGATGAAAACGCCACTCCCGCCCAGGAACTCGATCAAGCTCGCGCGCACTTTTTCCTGCCGCGGCGGTTTCAAGACGCGTTCCTAAACTCCGCCGTCATCTCCTACGACAAAGACAGCAAAGACGTCGAGTACGATCTGCTGGAGAGCCTGATCCTGGACGCGGCCGGAAACGAAATCAGCGCTCGAAACGACTATCGAGTATTGCAGCCGCGCCTGGTGATTGATGCGAACCGCAATCGCAGCGCGGCTGCCTTTGATGCTCTGGGCCTGGTTGTCGGAACGGCGCTGATGGGCAAGGAGGGTGAGAATGTCGGGGATTCGCTCGATGGATTCGAGCCTGATCTCGACGAAGCGACCATCATCGCGCATATGGCGGACCCGCTCGGCGAACCGCACAGTATTCTCAACAGCGCGACTACACGGCTCGTTCATGACCTGCACCAGTATGAGCGCACTAACGCGTCGGCCAGCCCGCAGCCTAGTGTGGTGTACACCCTTGCCAGGGAGACGCACGTTTCTAATCTCGCCCCTGGCGAACTGACAAAGATTCGGCACGGCTTTTCTTATTCGGACGGACTTGGCCGGGAGATTCAACAGAAGATTCAAGCCGAGCCCGGACGCGTCACCGACGGCGGCCCACAAGTGAATCGCAGATGGGTAGGGAGCGGCTGGACTATCCTCAACAACAAAGACAAGCCGGTCAGAAAGTACGAGCCGTTCTTCAGCAACACGCACGAATTCGAGTTTGCCAGAAAAGCCGGGGTCAGTCCTGTTCTGCTTTACGATCCTATCGATCGAATAGTCGCCACCCTCCATCCAAACCACACTTATGAAAAGACCATCTTTGACCCCTGGCGCCAGGAAACCTGGGATGTAAATGATACGGTGCTCCAAGATGATCCGAAAAACGACCCGGATGTGGGAGGCTACTTCGAGCGCCTGTTGGATGCCGAGTATCTGCCTGGTTGGCACGCTCAACGCGCGACCGGAGCGATGGGCCCGGACGAGGAGTCGGCCGCTGCCAAGTCAGCAATACACTCGGCGACTCCGGCGCTTGTCTACTTCGACTCACTAGCCCGGATCTTTCTGGCGGTCTCGCACAATCGCTTCGAGCGCAGCGGGTCAATGATTGACGAGAGATACACTACTCGATTCGAGCTGGACGTCGAAGGAAACCAACGCTCCGTAATGGACGCTCTCGGCCGCAACGTTTTCTCACATGACTATGGTCTCCTTCATGCCCACATTCATCAGAACAGTGCCGATGCGGGCGAGCGCTGGATGCTCAACGATGTGACGGGCAAACCGCTGCGAATGTGGGACAGCCGCGGCCATCGCATCAGGCATGAGTACGACGGCCTGCGCCGGCCCTCGAGCCTCTTCGTACAAACTGAAGGCGAGGCCGAGAGACTGGTCCAGCGCCTCGTGTATGGCGAGGGACAGCAAAACGACCAGGCGCTGAACCTGAGGGGCAGGGCATTTCAGCAGTTCGATGGCGCAGGCGTGATTACGAGCAGCGAGTATGATTTCACGGGCAATCTGCGGAGCTACACCCAACAGTTGTTGCAAGAGTACAGAGATGAGGCGGACTGGAGCATGTCCCCTCTGACCGAGAGCGAAACGTTCACAAGCCAGACGTTGTATGATGCGCTCAATCGGCCCGTTAGCTCAAGCACGCCCGACGCAAGTGTAATCCGGCCCACGTACAACGAGGCAAATCTGTTGGAGTCGTTGAGCGCGAATCTGCGCGGCGCGCCAACTGCCGACACATTCGTGACCAATATTGACTATAACGCTCGCGGACAGCGCGAGCTAATCGAGTACGGCAATGGCACACGCACGGAGTACGTCCATAATCCGACGACTTTTCGTCTGACTAGACTCAAGACAATCCGAACACCGGATGGCGGGGTCTTACAGGACTTGACTTTCGCGTACGACCCGGCTGGCAACGTCGTCTCTATTCGAGACGCGGCGCAGCAGACCATCTACTTCAACAATCAGGTTGTCACTGCCGACAATGAATATGTCTATGACGCGGTCTATCGTCTGATTGGCGCCAGCGGGCGCGAACACATTGGGCAAGTCTCGCAGCCGCAGCCAACCTGGAAAGACGAATTCCGCATCAATCTGCCTCATCCAAACGATGGCCAGGCTATGCGCAACTACAACGAGTCATATGAGTACGACCCGGTCGGGAACATATTCAAGATCGCGCACACCGCGGCAAACGGCAGTTGGACCAGGAGCTACAATTATGACGAGCCCAACCCGAATCCGACCAACAACCGCCTGACCAGCACCATGGTCGCCGCGGTCCTGGAGCAGAACGCATATGATGCGAACGGCAACATCATCCAGATGCCTCACTTGTCGGCGATCGAATGGGACTTTAGAGACCGATTGCGCGCCACCCAGCGCCAGGTGGTGAACAATGGATCAGCGGAGAAGACATACTACCTCTACAACGCAGCCGGACAGCGTATTCGCAAGATCACCGAACGCCAAAATGGTGCGAAGAAACAGGAGCGTATTTACCTTGGCGGGTTTGAACTCTATCGGGAATACGACGCCGGCGGCTCAACCACTCTCGAACGCGAGACTCTCAATGTGATGGACAACAAGAGGCGCATTTCGCTGGTGGACACGAAAACCTTCGATGCGACAATGCCATCTAACGCGCTGCCTGTAACGACGATTCACTATCAATTCGAAAATCAGCTTGGCTCCGTTACCCTCGAGCTCGACGAACTCGGCGCAGTTATCTCGTACGAGGAGTACTACCCTTACGGCGGAACGTCCTATCAGGCCGGTCGCAGTCTGGCCGAAGTAAGCCTCAAGCGTTATCGCTATACGCGCAAGGAGCGAGATGAAGAGTCGGGCCTGTACTACCACGGGGCGAGGTACTATGCGCCGTGGCTTGGGAGGTGGATCAGTTGCGACCCCGCGGGAGCGGTGGATGGAATAAACCTCTATGCCTACGTCGACTGCCGTCCGACTTCTTTCGTCGATCCGGACGGCCGGCAAAAGAAGCCACCGGCAGCCGCCGAGAAGCCGATCTGGTCAGATTATTTTGCCGAGGCGGTACCTGCGATTGTACAGGTTGCCAAGGATAAGAAAATCCCACTCAAGAATGCGATGTACTTAGTCATCCAGGCTTATACCGAACAGTCGCCGGGGGTGGTCGGTGTGCCGTCCAAACGCGAAAATGGTTACAGGTTGTTCAATGCGCAGCCGGAGGCCAAGGAGATCATCAAGAACGCTGAGGGCAAGATAATCAAAATGACATTGAAGGGCGGCCAGGAGAGCGAAGGCGTCGAGATCAAATCGCGGGGACAGAAAGAATATATAGACGGCGAGGTGCACGTCGGAGCCGGGCCGATCTTTGAGTACGACTCAGCGTTGCGAAGCGCAACTCACGCAACTGACTTGTTCAAGACACGCTACGGAGGCCAGATTGATAAGAAGCTGCGTGAGGAGAAGAGCAGTTTGAAGGATTTCACCGGGACGCTCAAGCCCTGGGCCACGGAGCCCAACTACGGCGAGAAGGTCGCCTCGATGGAAAATCAAGTCGTAAGCCAGGTCAAAGCATGGCTGCCGTACAGGATAGCAACGCTCGAGAGTCAGATTAAAGAACTGGACGTCAAAATCGCAGATATCAAACAGCACCTCGAAACTCTCCACGAGGAGAAGAAGGCTCATGATGCGCTCAAGCTCGAGGGCATTGGCGAAGGCGCGAGTCTGGACATGTACAATTCAGTTGAAAATCGAATCAAGTACGCTGAAAGCGCGCTCAAGAGAAATGAGTCGAGGCGAGCGGTAAGAAACACCGAGCTTACCAATCTTCGTGACTTTCAGAAAGAGGTGAAATAGCCGTGCTTTGGCGCGGCGACGAACCTCGTGAAAGAATCGCCCAGACGCTCCGAGATCGAAAGTAAATCTCGGTGGTCTGGGTCCTGGTAACGTGCTTCGGAGGAATAATGGACGTATCAGCGAGTGTCGAGCATAACATTGAAGGGCGAATTTTCTTCGATCACGGTCTGCCTGCCGATGGCATCCTGGTGCGTTTGTATCACCGCGGCTACGGTTGCGCGGACACGTTGCTCGGCGAGGCCACGACCGATGAACACGGCTCCTACCGATTGCCTTATGCGGCGAGCAGCGCAATCACCAATCTCGAAGTCCGCGTAAAGGACTCCACCGGCAAAGAAGTCTCTCTCTCGGCAACCCGCTATAACGCCCAGAGCCGCGAGGTCTTCAACCTCGTAGCACCCAGAAGCGTGAGGCCGCTTTCCGCGGAGTATCAGCGCCTGAAAGCCGACCTGACCGGCCATCTCGGCGACAAAGGAAACATTGCAAATGCCCGCGAGAATCCTGCCTGTCAGGACATTTCGCTTTTGCATCAGGCCACGAACTGGGACGCCCGGTTGATCGCACTGCTCGCGCTCGCCGCCGGGCTCAGCGAAGAAAGCGGGATCGCCGAAGCCGCACTCTACGGTCTATTCCGCTGCGGGCTACCGACCGACAAGCAGCTTCTGGCGCGCGTTGACGTGACGGCGGTCGAGAGCGCGCTCAAGAAGGCCGTCGCAGCAGGGATTGTCAATCTGAGCGATCGACAAATCACCACAGCAAAGGCTGCGTTTCAGAAGTTCTCGCGCAGTGTTCGGCGCGCCACGAAAGCGGCCGGCGCAGTATCGACTCTCGGCGACATGTTGAAGAACGCGGGTCTGACTCAGAGTGAAGAAGTGATCTTTGAAAACCTCTACTTCGCCCATCGGGGGACTCCTGCCGAACTGTGGCAGAAGGCCGCGAAGCGCATATCCAAAGCCAAGCTCGATAACATCCAGCTCCAGGGCAAGCTGGCTTACTTGACGCTGAACAACGCCGATCTGGCCGCGGCGATTCAGAAGGAGGTTGGCTCATCTGAGAATCTCAGCGCATTAGTCGACCAGGATCTTTATCAGGAAGATGCCTGGAAGAAGCGCCTCAAAACGATGGCGGGCAAGAGCGATGCGGCGCTGCGCAAGCTCATCCCTCCGGCGTACAAGGGCGAAAAAACCGCCGACCGATTGCAAGCCTACAGCTCCGACCTGGCTCGAAAGGTGCGGCGCAGCCATCCGACTCGCGTGGTCGCCCGGATGGTTGAAAAGGACGACCTTCATCTGGGTGATCAACACGAGAAATTGAAGAAGCCGGTCAATACCTTCCTGAAGAACGCCGAAGGCCTTGGCTTTTCGCTCGGGCGCGCGCCGATCAATCGATTCATCTCGGAGAATCACGACGATCTCTTCAAAGGCGTCGCGAATGAGGACGTCGAAGCCACGACCGCCACTGTCAAGAAACTGCATCGCCTCTATCAGATCACGCCCACCGACCAGGCGCTTCAACTGGCGCTCGGCGCCGGGTTCAGCTCGGCTTACGATGTCGCGTCGGTTCCTTACGAACAATTCGTTGCGAGCTATGGCGGTAAGTTTTCAGCGGACGCGGACGTTTCGTACAACACCGCGACGCTCTTTTATCGCAAGGCGCAGCAGGTTGCGTCGGTGACTTACAACTTCTTTACCGCTGCAAAGCAGATCGACAACGCACTCACCGTGTATGCGATCTCGCCGCCTTCGCAGGCGCAACAGGAGGCAAAGAACGAACTAATCAAACACTATCCGACGATGGAGTCGCTGTTTGGCTCGCTCGATTTTTGCGAGTGCGAACAATGCCGGTCGGTGTTGAGTCCGGCGGCCTACCTCGTTGACCTGTTTCAATTCCTCGACCCCGGTGAGCCCTCGTGGACCAGTTTCCTGACGTCCTGGAAAGCCACGCATAACGGCGAGGAGTACACCGCTCAGCATCAGAAGGCATATGACGCCCTTGTCGACCGACGTCCGGATCTGGCGCACCTTCCGCTCACTTGCGAGAATACGAATACTGCGATGCCATACATCGACATCGTCAACGAGATCCTCGAATACTATGTCGCCACGGGCAATCTCGACCCTGCAGCGGTCCGCGACACCGGCGACGCTACCACCGCCGAATTGCTTGCCGAACCGCAAAACATCCTTAAAGAAGCCTACGACAAACTCAACCAAGCTCAGTACCCGATTGGGCTTCCTTTCGATCTTTGGTTGGAAACGGTGCGTCGCTTCTGCGATCACTTCGACCTTCCCTTGTGGCGGGTGTTGGAGGTATTCCGCATTACCGAGAAACTCTTTGCGGACCCGGCTGATCAGGTTCCCTACGATCTGTCTGCCATCTTCGTGGAGTACCTGGGCGTCTCGCCGGCCGAGCACGCGATGATGACGAACGGCGACCCGCTTGCGAGCTGGCACAAGGTATACGGCTTTGACGATCCGGGGAACACTGCGTCACAGAATCAACAAGCTGCTCTTACTGCGCTCGGATCGGCAAAGACTCTCGCCCGCTGCCTCGGTGTGAGCTACAAACAGGTGATCGAGCTGGTGCGCACGGGATTTGTAAATCCAAAACTGGACGCGCTGGTCATCCTCCAAAAACTCGACGTCGAAATCGAAGATGTATTCAGCTACGAGAACAACAAGGCACTCCTTTCGAAAGACCCAGCGACACTTTCGGCGCAAGAGCTAAGTCTCGTGCAGGAGCTAAATGCATTCCAACAACGCCTCGGCGATCTGGGCGCGACCTTCACGTTCGACGCCGTCGCATGGCTCGATCAAGCCTGGCAGGACAAACTCTTCGACAAAGTTCTTGTGCTGGCCGATCCCGATACCGGGTGCAACTTCGACGCGACGACGCTTCGCTACGCTGACGGCACAAGCGTAGATGCGCTGACGCTGCTGAAGATCAACCTGTTCGTTCGGTTGTGGAAAAAACTCGGCTGGACGATCGAGGAAACCGACCGTGCGCTCAATGCCTTCCTGCCCGCGAACTCGCTGCCGCTCACTGCCGCTGGCATCGGCGAAGCGCTGAGCACGGCGCTGATCTACCTCGCTCACCTGAAATGGCTGGATGAAAATGTGAAGGTCGGAAACAACAAGCGCATCAAGCTTCTGACATTATGGTCTGACTTACAAACGACCGGAAGCAAGCCGCTCTACGCGCAGCTTTTCCTGACGCGCAGCGTACTCAAGCAGGATGCCGTGTTCGATGATCCTCTTGGCAATTACCTCTCGCAAAACGGCGTGCTCATGAAAGACCACCTGCTGGCGCTTCAAGCCGCGCTGAGCCTGACGGCAAGCGACATAGCGAGCATCCTTGCCGATTCAAAGGACAATATTGAGACGGCGAGCCTGTCGCTCGCAAACGTCTCGGTGCTCTATCGCTACGGCTTTCTGGCAAAGGCCCTGAAGCTCTCGGTCACGGAGTTGATTGCTTTGAAATTGCTTTCGGGTCTTGATCCCTTCAAGGCGCTCAGCGCCGATCCGCTGAACGCGATCGAGGAGGATTACCCCTTCACGCAAACGATCCGCTTCGTCACAGCAGCAGCAACCGTGAGACAGAGCGGCTTGCGGATTGACGATCTGATCTATTTATTCCTAGACCGCTTCGATGCCGTCGGCAAGTATCGTCCAGATCCTGATGCGCTATTGGCGATGGTAAAGGGACTGGCCGCCGATCTTAATCGCATTCGCGCCGAACAAGTTGTTCCGGCCAGCCTCACCGATGATTTGCTCCGCCAGAAGCTGGCGCTACTGCTAACACCCGAAGCCCTTGCGCCTTTTGTAGCAACCATCACTGGAACGGCGGAGAGCGAGGCGATCGCGGAAAATGTTCAACTCGCCGATCGGCTTGACCCGAAAGCGTTCGCCGGCGAAACGGGCATCCGCGTCGACTACAGCGCCGTGCTTCAACGCCAGCGACTGACGAGTCGCGGGTTGTTGGTGGACGCAAGAAAGCAGCGACTCAACCCTTCCAACGCCTCGCTGCTTGGCGGCTTGCTCGACCAGGCTCAGACGCTCGGCTTCGCGGCGCTCGCAGAGCAAATCACTTCGGTGCTCGCTTCATTGGTCGGCACGAGTGATTACCACGCCATCAGCGAGAACGTTCAGCCAGCCGACAAACTCGACCCCGCGTTGTTCGCGAGTGAGCCGGCGATCCGCATTGCGTACGACGATGCGCACTCGATTCAGCGCCTCACCTGGCGCGGGCTTCTCCTCGATGCGACGAAGCAGGCGCTCAACGCTGCAATCAATTCACCTGTCCTGGCCGATTTATTGGACTCGGTTCAGAGTCAGGGTAAGGTCGATTCGGAAGCGCTGATCAACGGGTCGCTCGCGATGGTGGTCGGTACGCTTGAGTTCACGGCGGTCAAGGATAACGTCCCGCTCAATCAGCGGCTCGATCCGGCCGGTTTTGAACCGAGGATTCGCGCCACCTACGAAGACGCTCCTCCGTGGGATGCAGCAACGACCTATCAAACGGACGATGTGGTCAGCTTCAATGGCGCAAACTGGATTGCCAACCAAACCAACACGAATGTCCAGCCAGTCGACGGCAACGACTGGACGGGCGCGCAAGGCAGGAAGCAAAGCATCACAGTCCAGGGCCTGCTCTCGGACGCGAAGCGATCGCAACTCGAGTCGGCCAACTTGTCTCCTGTCCTGCAGGAACTGCTTGACGCGATTCAGACCCAATCGAACGCGCTTATCGGCGAATTGCGCGTGGGTCTGCTCGCCGCGAGTGATTTCGATTTGCTGTTCAGCCAACTCGCGATCCTGAGCGACGCAGGTGAAGACCGTCGCCTGAGGCTCGCCAAGGGGATATCGCCCTTCATCATTCGCAAAATGAATCGCCAATCGGTCATTCAAACCGTCGCGTCGAGTCTGGGGGCGGACCGCGATCTCACCGAGGCGCTGATGACCGACGGTTCGCTTCTCGTGGATCCCACTCAACAAGACAGGGTGCTCGTCGATGCGTTCACTGCGGCAGGCGACACGGGAATCTCAGCCTCGTTTTTTGCCTCGCCGGATGGGTCGGGCAACGCGGCGGAAGTGCGGCTCGTCTCGACAGTCGATACTGCGGACAAGCCGGGCGGCGTCAACAGCGCCCGCTTCGCAGGCTACATCCAGGTTCCCGTCGCCGGGCCATATCGCTTCTTCGCTGTTGCCTCCATGCAGGACGCCGAAGTCGAATTGCGTTTCGGCGATATGCCCGATCCGTTGCTGCAAGGCCAAGCCGCCACCAAGGACTCGGAAATCAGCGCCTTTGCGGATCTCAAACCGGGCATCCCGTACAGCTTGAGTTTCAATGCTTACAATCTGAACGGTGGAGACGCCTCGCTTCTGGTTCAGGGCGAGAATCTACCCAAAGGCACGCTGGACCGATTTATTGTGTACCCTTCCGAATCAGTTGAGCGCGTTCGACGCGCGAATGTTTTGTTGGCGAAGTCGCTTCAGCTTATCGAGGGGCTCAGTTTGACCCAACGCGAACTGCGACACGTGCTTACGCATCCCGACGATTTCGGCGGAGTCGACTTCAACAAACTACCGACGCGCGAGGCGGACGAATCTTCGGAGCATGCTATTGCGATGTTTGGCTGCTTCCTTCGTTTGGTCGAGTACACACGATTGAGAAGCGAAGCCGCAGGAGAGACCGACGATTTGATTGGCGTTTTCGAGAACGCTCGCCATACGCCCCCTCCCTCACCGACAACTTTGTTAGACGATCTTTGCAACCGATTTGCCGACCTGATCCGGCGCGATTTTGAGACGGTGCGCCAAGCGGCAATCAGCCTCGGCTTCAGTGGCGGCGTCGATCGGGTAGCCGCCGGTTTCGCGCAGGAGAAAGGAACTCGGCGACTGTGGGATGCGCTACAAGCAGTTGACAGCCTTGGCGTCACGGTCGACGCAATCACCGGCTCTACAGAAATCATGAGCACAACCAAGACGCCTGCGGAGCGATTCGACATTGCCGGTGATTTGCGAAACACGGTCAAGTCCAAGTACGAGCCGGAGAACTGGCAGCGCATCGCTCAGCCGATCTTCGACAAACTCCGTCAGCGCCAGAGGGACGCGCTCGTTTCGTACATCATGCACCGCGATGGCTTCGAGCGAATTGAAGAGATGTTCGAATACTTCCTGATCGACCCCGGCATGGAACCGGTTGTTCAGACATCGCGGCTGCGATTGGCGATCTCGTCGGTGCAAACTTTCATCCAGCGATGTCTATTGAACCTCGAACTGGAAGTAGACCCTTCGGCGATCAATTCGGCGCACTGGGAATGGATGAAGCGTTACCGGGTGTGGGAAGCGAATCGAAAGATCTTCCTGTTCCCGGAGAACTGGCTCGAGCCGGAGTTCCGCGATGACAAAACCTTTCTGTTCCAGGAGCTGGAAGGTTCCCTGCTTGCAGGCGACATATCGAATGACCTTGCCGAAGACGCACTGTTCACTTATCTGAAGGAGCTGGAAGAACTGGCACGCCTGGATATCGTCGCCGTGTACTGCGAAGAGCAGCCGCTCGATCCCGCGTCCAACATCGTTCATGTGATCGGCCGGACCTTCAGTCTTCCTCACAAGTATTTCTATCGCCGTTACCAGTATCGCATGTGGACGCCGTGGGAGCCGGTGCCGGTTGAGATCGAGGGCGATCACATCGTTGCGGTCATCTGGCGACAACGCCTCAACCTGTTCTGGGTAACCTTCGTCGAGAAGGCGAAACAGGATACCAGCGGAAACCCAATCCCCGTGGATTTCAACAAGAGCATAAGTGTGCCTACCGTACCCGCACGCCAGGTCGATGTGCAGTTGAACTGGTGCGAGTACTATCAGGGGCAGTGGACGACGAGGGAATCGAGCGGCTTCAGCAAGCCGGTTACCGTGGATGTCGCCGTCGATTTCGACCGCCGCGAAGTCTTCATCTTCGCCGTCAAAGAGTATGACGCTGGCGAGGAGTCTGCCGTGAAGATTCAACTCAGCGGTGAAATCAATCTGCAGGGATACGCGGGGCCGGGGCAGTTTTACGGCGGCAACAAATGGAAAACAGCTTTTCGGGTCGTCGGTAAACACAGCCCGCCGGAGGTCATCGTCAGAGACCCGTCACAGCCTTCCGACCCGCCTTATACCAGAGATCGCGCGGAGATTAACTGCTACATCGGGTCCGGCTCGCTCGAAGTCACCTTCCTGGAAAAGATCGTGGACGATGGCGGCAAGCGCCCGGCTTACACCTGGGCGACAGATAAGATATTGCGTAAGGGCGACGACTTTTCACTGATGATTCCCGGCATCCCACCACAACTCGTCTCGCCGCAGTTCGGGCCGCTGATCAGTCCCTTTTTCTTCGCGGATCGGCATAACACGTTCTACGTGGAACCGACGCTCACGGAGAAGACCTACGCTGAGTGGGAAGACTGGGTCATCCCGGTCGTCAAAGTCGATCCGGACATTGATATGCCGGTCACGGCGAATGTTCCCGAATGGGTGGACCCGGGGGGTCCCGTCGATTTCGACCCGCTGGCTCGTTTCGGTATCCAGGAAAAATCGGACTGGCTGTCCACGCCGCAAATTGTGCTGCAATACGACCAGGCGTGGGTTGGTGCAAGAGGTGGCGTCGATGTGCAGACGCTTCCTGGAATGCCTGCGTCGTCTCGCGAAGCACTATCGAATCTCGACGGCCGCGTGACACAGGCGATGATGAGCGGCGGCGGGTTTAATTCGAAGGCGTTGAACAGCACGAAGCTAGGCGCCAACGTCAGTGGAAAAACAATCGGCGGTTAAGCCAAAGGACCTTCTATCATGGGCAAACCATTTCACGGGTACTACGACGAGCAGATAAGCTTGAGCGAAGCGGTCGCCGTCGAGTCAAGGGCCGACCTCACCTTGGGAAAACAAATCACCACCCAGGAACGAACGCTCGATTACATGTTCCAGGCCCACTTTCATCCCTATGTCGTGAACCTCGTCCGGAGTCTGATCGAGAGTTCGGTAAGCGGGCTTCAGGCAAGGGACACCGAATATGTGACGAAGGCGGATGGGACTTTTGTTACGTTGCCGGATGGGAAGGCGCAGCCGGTTCTGTACCAGGATTTCTTCAAATCTACATACGACCCGTCGAGCATGGTGGACAAGCCGTACCCTGTGAAGGATCTTGATTTCACGTCCGGCGGGGCATACTCGGTGTACAACTGGGAACTCTTCTATCACGTGCCGATTACCATCGCCATCCACTTGAGCAAGAACCAGCGCTTCGAGGATGCGCTGCGTTGGTTTCATTATGTCTTTGACCCAACCGACGACAGTCAGGGCCCGACTCCTGAACGATTCTGGCGGGTTAAGCCTTTTCAGTATACCGACGTCAAGCTGATCGAAGAGATTCTTGTGAACCTCGCAACCGGCGAAGATCCCGCCCTGCAACAAGACACGATCAACAACATAAACGCCTGGAAGGACGCGCCGTTTCGACCTCATCTCGTTGCCCGCTATCGACAATCGGCTTACATGTCCAAGACCGTTATGGCGTACCTTGACAACCTCATTGCGTGGGGTGACAGCCTGTTTCAACAGGACACCGGTGAGACGATCAACGAGGCCGAGCAGCTTTACGTGCTGGCCGCGAATATTCTCGGTCCTCGGCCGCAGGCGGTGCCCAAGAAGGGCGCGGTGCGTCCGCAGACTTATGCGAACTTCAAGAACGATCTGGATGCCTTCGGCAATGCCCTGGTCGAGTTCGAAGGCGACATCCCGTTCGATCTTTCCCCGCATCCGGGCGATGCTGGCGGCGACGGTCAAATCAATGCCCTGCGCAGTATTGGCAGCGCGCTTTACTTTTGCATTCCGCGTAACGACAAGTTGATGACCTACTGGGATACAGTTGCCGATCGTCTGTTCAAGATTCGCAATAGCTTGAACATTCAGGGAATCTTCCGGCAACTGCCACTATTCGAGCCGCCGATTGATCCCGCTCTTCTCGCAAGGGCCGCCGCAGCCGGACTCGACGTGGCGGCCATCGTCGGCGGGCTGAATCAACCCTTGCCGCTAGTTCGCTTCCTGCCGCTGCTGCAAAAGGCCAGCGAGATATGTCAGGAGGTGAAATCGCTGGGCAGCAACTTGCTGTCGGCCATCGAAAAGGAAGACGGCGAAGCGTTGTCGATCCTGCGGGCCCGTCACGAACGAATCATTCTGGATCTGGTCGAAGGGATCAAGTACGCGCAGTTGCAGGAGGCAATCAAAGCACGAAAGGGGCTCGAGGACACGCTGGCGAACGTCGCCCAGCGCTTCACCTATTACGAGCGCCTTCTTGGCAAGGAAGAGAATGAGATCAACATTCCGGAACTCGGCGAACTCGATATCGATAACCTTTACAAGATGAAGTTCAAGCAGCGAGAGCCGTCGCTGGAGCCGCGCGACATCAATATCGACATATCCAAGGATACGAAGGGCATTACCGAAGGGAAGAAAATCAGCTCGTATGAGGTCAAAGAGCTCGAACTCCTTCAACAAGCGCGGGGGCACCATGACGCAGCGGTGATGAATGACATGCTGAGTTCCACAATGGCGATGATCCCGGAATTCGGCGCACAGGCGCAGCCGATGGGGGCGGGCGCCGCCGTAAAGTTCGGCGGTATGTTTCTGGCGAAAATGTTTTCGATGATGGCGATGGGAGAACGAGCTACAGGCGACCAGTTGAGCTATGAAGCCGGCAAAGCGGCTAAGCTCGGCGGCTATTCGCGCCGCGAACAGGACTGGTCGTTCCAGAGCAACCTCGCCGCCGGAGAGATCACCCAGCTCTTCAAACAACTCCGCGCGGCGCAGATTCGCGAAGCCGTCGCCGAGCGCGAGTGGACGAACCATCAACAGCAAATTCGTCAGGCCAAAGAAATCGAGCGCTTCTTAACCGAAGAGAAAAATGGCAAGACCTCTAACCGCGCCTTCTATGCGTGGCTGAGGCGCGAAGTGAAGGGTCTCTATAGTCAATGTTTTCAATTCGCATTCGACGTCGCAAGGAAGGCCGAGCGTGCCCTGCAACACGAGCTCGGTGACGCGTCATTGAGTTTTCTTCAGTTTGGCTACCTCTCGGGCAAGGAAGGCCTGATGGCCGGGGAAAAACTCCACCTCGACATCAAGCGAATGGAGATGGCTTATCACGACTTGAATCAACGCGAATACGAGTTGACAAGACATGTGAGCCTTCTTCAACTCAACCCGAAAGCGTTGCTGCAGTTGCGCACAGTTGGACGTTGCACGGTCGTCATACCGGAGGAACTGTTCGATCTCGATTGCCCTGGACATTGCTTCCGGCGCCTGAAGTCAGTCGCGCTAAGCATCCCCTGCGTCGCCGGGCCTTATTCGAGCGTCAACTGCACCTTGACGCTGTTGAAGAGTTCCATACGTCAAAGCACGATGGTGGGTGATGACGGCTACGCGCGAGCCGGCGCCGAGGACAGTCGCTTCAGCGATCACTTCGGCAGCATGCAATCCGTCGTTACAAGCACCGGTCAGAACGACAGCGGACTCTTCGAGACCAACCTCCGCGACGACAGATACCTTCCCTTCGAGGGGTCTGGCGCGGTCAGCGAGTGGCAGTTGGAATTGCCGGCAGACATTCGCCAGTTCAACTACGATACGATTAGCGACGTGATTCTTCACCTGAAATACACGGCGCGAGAAGGCGGAAACGTTCTTAGAAGCGCCGCGGTCGGTAATCTCAAGACCTGCATCGAAGAAGCGCAGACCGTCGGTTCCGCGCGATTGTTCTCTGTCAGGCATGAGTTCCCCGGTGAGTGGGCGAGATTCAAGAACGACACGCTGTCCAACAACCCGCCGCATCGTGCGAAACTCTCACTTACACTACGTGAAGAACATTACCCATTCTGGAGTAGCGGCAGTCTCGAAACCGTCAAGCGCGCCGATATGTTTGCAAGGACCAATAAGGGAGGCGTCGAGATTACGACTCAGGCGGATGGCAGCGGCCCGAAGGACAGTCTTGTACCGGACTCCTTGCTTGGTAACCTGCGAGCTGGGAAGTTGAACAACACGATGCCGCCGGCACAAAAGCCGACAGGAGAATTTACGTTTTACCTCAACGACCAAACGATGACCGATCTGTGGCTCGTGGTGGCTTGGGGTAAGGAATAAGCCGACGGTGTATGAACCCGCGGATGAAGTCGATCCAGGACCAACGCAATGCGAAGATCTCTCCGCGTCGCATCCCTGTGTTAATCGCGAGCTCCACCCTCTTGTGCCGGTGATTGCCTTTCCATCGAGTTCCACGTCAAGTGCCAGGACCGATCGGGTGGCACGAGCGACAGTTTCCATTTGCCATTAAATGAGTGAACATTTGCCAAATAGTCCTTTCTAATGACATTCTTCAAGATATAGCCTACCGGGATACACATCCAAGCATGTCGACGATTCCCAAACCCTGCTCGCCTTCGTTAGGCTTCTTCGTAAACGCGAATGCGGCCATGGGTACCAACGTGTTCCTTGTAGAACACGTGATCCTTGGCCTTGCTTTCGGCACCTGAATCAATTTGTTCGCCGTAAGCTTCTGCGGGACTAAAGCGTGGGGGCCTGTAAGAAACGAGCGTGTCATCCTACCGGCAGACAGTTCATGATCGCTTCGCCTGACAACAGATCTCAGAGAATCGAGGACGAGTAATGGTTAGTTCTGATTGGTGACTACGCCTTTACCCTCATGAATCGTGATCATGCGATCGCACACGCCTACATTGACGGTTTCAAGCGTCCCGTCGGGCCACTTGACTTCGAGCTTGTCGAGCTTTGTCGCTGCGCCTAAACCGAAATGCAAGCGCAAATCGTTCTGCGAAGCGTAGCTCCCTCCGCTAATCACGTCTTGCCTTTGGCGGAGCTTGCCGGTTGTCGCGTAGGCGATCGCTCCTATCGCGTCCCTTGGGCTCTTCTTAGCAACATCCCCGACCAGTCGTAAACCTATCCAGTGGTTTGCTGGCTTGGTCACGTTTTTAAGGACCGTCGGTGCCGAGTCCATGTTGTTGATCACTACGTCGAGCCGTCCATCTCCATCGAGATCGGCCACCGCGAGTCCGCGTCCTGGGACTGCGATTGCCAGGCCGCTGCCAGTCGCTGCTGGTACACGCTCGAATCGGCCAGTACTGAGATTGCGGAAGAGCAATGGCTGCTGAGCGTAGCTCGTGCCCCATTGGTACTTGTCGACGGCAGGATAGACGTGACCGTTGGCGACGATGATGTCCTTCCAACCGTCATTGTCGTAATCCAGGAAGGCCGTTCCCCATCCGAGGAACGGCAACGTTACCTCGCCCTGGCCCGCTTGAAACGATACGTCGCTGAAGTTTGCCTCTCCATCGTTGTGGAGCAGCGTGTTATAGTCGTCCGAGAAATTGGTGATGTAGAAATCAACTCTACCATCGTTGTCATAGTCTCCAATTGCAATGCCCATTCCTGCTTGCTCGCGCCCGTTTTCACTCAATGCTACGCCGGACGGATAGCCGATTTCTTCAAACACGCCGTCCCCCTTGTTTAGGTACAGAAGCTTTGGCGTCGAGTCGTTTACGACGATCAGGTCGAGGAGATCGTCCTCGTTGACATGAATAAACGCGGACGAGAAACCGTAGAAGCCTTCCGGATCACTGACGCCCGCCTTGACGCTGACTTCTTCGAAACTGCCGTCAGGTTTTTGGTGGTAGAGCGAATCGTGCTCGCCCTTCAAGCCGCGTGGTCCGCACATCACCGGAGTGCCGCGAAACTGGCAGAAATTTTTCGAAATACCAGGCTTTCCGAAGTCCGCGGGATTGAGAGGGAGGTTGTCAATGTCAAATTCCAGATAGCCGGGAACGAAGATGTCTAGCCTCCCATCTCTATCGTAGTCTCCGAAGCTTGGCCCCGTGCTCCAGCCTTTGCGCGCGCAACCTAGCTTTTCGGCGACATCTGTGAAGGTGCCGTCTCCGTTGTTGTGATAGAGACGTGACACTCCGAAGTTGCTGACATAAATGTCGGGTCTTCCGTCATTGTCATAGTCGCCGACAGCAACCCCCATTCCCCATCGCTCGTTTGCGACGCCTGCTTTGTCAGTAACGTCTTCAAAGCGCCAGTCTCCGAGGTTGTGAAAAAGAGCAGCGCGCGGTGGTTTTTCCTTTCCGCGAATTGCATTGAACGTCGAGCCGTTTAGCAGATAAATGTCAGGGCGACCGTCTCCGTCGTAGTCCAGTATTGCCACACCACCGGAAGGGGCATCGAGAATGAAATTCTTTTCAGCTCCGCCAGCGCGGTGGCGAAACTTCGAAAGCGCAGTTTGAGCGGTGACGTCTTCGAAGATCAGCGGCGCTTTAGGATCAGTAACACCCACCGTTCGGCGCGAAGTGTACGCGCGGGCCTCGCCAGTAGAGACACCCATGCCTTGCTTCTGGTCGGACGACGTTTGGGTGGTCGTCTGCGCCAGGAAGATTGTTGGCGTCAAGCCTTCTAAGATTAGCACCAGAATCACGGCGAGCAAGCGCGGGCTTGCTGAGTTGCCTTTGAGCATCAAGTTATCCGGTTTCGTGGAAGTAATATTGAGGTCAACGGCTAGACTGCAACCTATCAACGGTTCGCAAACCATGTCAACCGCCCAGTATCAAAGGGACCTGCCTCGCCGTCGAAATCCAACTTGCTTTGTCGGATTGGAAGTGAATCAGGGTTCGACAATTGTGTTATAGCGATCGATTGCAGGGTTTTCGAGCAACTGAATGCGGTTACTAGGCCAGTGAATCTCTAATGAACGAACGTTCGTGGCTGCACCCAACCCCACAATAACGCGCGGATCGCTGCTCGAGAGATAACTTCCGGCTGTCGTCACATCGAAGATACGCTTGCGACCACCTGCTTCGGTGACCACCACCCGGGCGCCAATGGCGCTTCGATTCGATTTGGTGCCGACTAAAGAAAGCCCGACCCAATGATTCTTTGAGCCATTGTTTCGCAACAGGACGGGCGCGGAATTCAGCACACAGACTACAATGTCAGGCTGCCCATCGTTATTTAAGTCACCCACAGCCGCCCCGCGGGCTGCAAGGGCCGTGTCAAAGATTGCACCCGCCGTAGGTGAGACCGTGATGAACTGCTTGCCGATGTTTCTGATCAGCAGGAGCGGCTGTTTATATCTCAAATAGGATGAGGTCTTCTCAATCGTATCGACCACATGGCCCTGAGCGACGAATAAGTCGCGCAAGCCATCATTATCGATATCCACAAATCGAGTGCCCCATCCTGAATACATCTGCGTGGCCAGGCCGACTCCCATAACATTGGTTTCATAAGTGAAGGTTTGGTCACCGCCGTTGTGGAATAACGGATAATGTTGGTACGAAAGAGCAGTGATGAAAATGTCCGGAAGACCATCTTCGTCATAGTCCGCCACATCTACGCCCATGCCAGCAAACGTCTTGCCATTCTCGTCGTAACCTATACCCGCTGGCAGCGCGATGTCTTCGAAAGTGCCATCGCGACGATTGTGATAAAGCGACTGACGGACGCTGTCGTTAGCGACAACGATGTCGGGGAATCCGTCACCATCAATATCAGTAATTGCGACACCGAGCGCTTTGCCATTCGGGTCCGCAATCTTCGAAGACGCGCTGACGTCTTCAAAGGTCCCGTCTGCGCGCTGATGGAAGAGCAAGTTCGTCACGCCCTTGAAATTATCGGGATGACAGTACGCTCGCAGGTCAGGGCGAGTGTCACCGCACACCAGAGCTCCGTGATCGAAGTCCCAGTCCAGATAGCGGCCAACAAACAAGTCGAGCCGTCCGTCGCGATCATAGTCGACCCACGCTGCGCTGGTACTCCAGCCGCCACCGCCGGTACCAGTCTTCTTTGTTACATTCGTGAACGTTCCGTCGTGGTTGTTGTGATACAGAACGTTTGATCCGTAGCCGGTAACGTAAAGATCAGCCCACCCGTCGTTGTCATAATCGCCGACTGCTGCTCCCATACTGTAGCCCTCACCCTTCACTCCCGCGCGCTCGGTTACATCCTCGAAAGTGCCGTCCGTCTTTTGATGGTAGAGTCGATTCCAGTATCGAGTGTCGCTCTTGTCGGGCATTGCTCCTTTAGACATTGGATCCTGCAGACGGGCGCCGTTTGTGAAGAAGATGTCGAGCCGTCCGTCATTATCGTAATCAATGAAGGCGACTCCTCCTCCCATTGACTCAGGCAGGTACTTCTGCGACGTCGGCGAACCATCATGCTTGAAAGCTATGCCTGCTGCCTTTGTTATGTCATCGAATGTCACCGGCGAGGGCGCAGTGGGCGCGGGCGTCTTTGGCGGCCTGGCATCGCCAGAAGTGTATGAGCGAGCTGCTCGAGGTTGCTGATCTTGCTTTGTACTACCCCACGACCAACTGCTAAGACTCAAAGACAGCGCAATGATCAGACGCAGTATTGAGCTACTGATAGTCATAGACTGAAAGGCAATCGGTATTCTGTGGGTTCCGCGATTAAAAGACAAGGCAGCGAGGCGTACAGCGAGGCGCACGCGTCACAGCACATGATGCGTGACGTAGGAGATTTGGACTGGAACACCGTCGTTGACCTTTACTCGGACAAGGACCTGAAAGTAAGCCGGCATTTGGGGAGCCTCTCCGGGCATCGCGACGTTCAAATGCGAGATTAGTTCGTTGATGTGTTCAGCTCTTGTGACGTACTCTGCAGCGGCCTGAGTGCCGTAGGTAGTGATACCGGCTAGAATCAATAGTCGATGATTCTGATCTAGTCCGCGTAACAAGCTGATCACGGCGTAGTCCTCCGAGATCTGGCTACGAGACGGACCCTCCTGCCTGGCAAGGTAGGTGGTTTGTTCGTTCGCGGTCGGCTTTGTATTCGTAACACCAAAAGCTGAAGCTTCGCTTCCAGTGCCGGTCATACCAAAAACGAAGTCTTGTTGTTGAGGCAGGTCTCGCAAGAGATAGTTTTCTGCGGGTGACCCAAGCACCACAATGTCATAGTTCTTCAAGTCATCCCACGTAAGCAGCAGGCTTCGCTTCAATCGCATCGTGTGCTCAGCTCGATGAAAGAATTCGCCCAGCGCGTACACCCCCATAACCTCGCCGACCCCGGTGTAATGCTCGGTGATGGGAGGCGCTTGATTGCTCGGGGACGACAGATTGTTTTCTTGCGCACCCATCGGCTTGAGAAGTTTCATTCCTGCCTCGGCGGTTCCCTCAAAGCGAGTATTGCTGAACACCACAAGAACTGGATCAGTAGAGCGGAAAAAGTCATTCCAGAGGGGCAGGACGCTCTGCATCTCGACCGCGAAGCTTCCGCTACTAGCGGAGGACACTTTGAGGCGGCTCAACTGAACACCATTATCTATAGCCAGCGCTCCAAGAAACAAACACAGCAAAGCAATGCCGCCGATCATGTATTTCAATCTACCGTAGGGCATCGTCTGCGCAGAACCTGAATCGGCCAGGCGTCGAACCGATCCGTCTGTGTTTGAGTCTGAGGTGCGCTCGCTGTCAGATGGCGTTCGCTCTACATACGAGAAGGAAGGACTGTAATGACCCTTTGGAAGGTCTATCAATACTAGGTCCTCTCTTCCCTCGGTTGCGTAATACTCGTGGAGTTTGGCGCGAAGCCTTCCGGCCTGCACTCGAACTGCCGAATCAGAACGAGAGTCGTAGTTGGGACGGCGCCCAAAGACCTCAGTGGCGATGGTGTATTCCTTGAGCGGACTCTCCTGGTTCTCTATCGACTTCAGAACTACAAACTTCAGAAACGCCCTTAGACTGTCAGACCCATGCAAAATGCGACTCTGCAGTAGTCTCTCTAACTGCTCTAGCTTTTCATCTCGTTGCGGACCCATGCCCTGTAATCCTTCTTGTAACCACACGGTAACGGTTGTCAAGTATCGTCCGAACTTATAGTAGTTTCAAGTGCTAACCGTATCATACACGGATTAACTGGGCGACCCCGGCCTTACAGGCTTAATATGTATCCCTGAAAATATAGTCTTATATATATCCAATCATATAGGCATGGGTAGGCACGGGTCATATAGGCACGGGTTTTCTTCATAGGCACTTATTCTTTAACCGATCAGGAGCCAAGCTCAAGAAGGGCAGGCGGTAGATTTTGTTCTTGGCTCGGTTTGTATTGTGCCCCGGAAAGAAGCTCGCGGCTTCGAGCTTTGCGTATCGGCCGTTGTCAGAAGCTTGAGGAGCTAAGGCATGTTAAGAGTCCGCGTTCTCTCATTTCTCAGCACGTTGTTTCTGCTACTGACCGTTCTGGTTCTTACATCGTTTGCCCAGACAAACAAGGCTACCATCGTTGGAACGGTCATCGATCCAAACGGTGCTGCAGTCTCAGGGGCATCGATCACGTTGACGAATGTGAATACCAACGCCGAGCGAAACGTGACGACCGATACTGATGGAACTTACATAGTGCCCTTGCTGGATGTCGGGACCTACAAAGTGACCGCGAGGTCCCAGGGCTTCAAGGACGTGACGCGCGAAAACATAATCCTGAATATCGGCGACCGGCTTCCGATTGATATTCAGTTTGCTCAAGCTGCGGCTGCGGGAGAAGTCGTGAACGTGTCCGCAGAAGCGCCTATCATCCAGAGCGAATCAAGCGATCGCGGCAGCATTATCACTGGTCGCGAAGTTACTGAACTTCCACTTTCTGGCCGCAACTTCACGCAACTTGCTACGCTCTTACCCGGCGTTGCTCATTCAGCTAATACCGGCTTCGGCAACGGCGGTCCCGACTCGCGTCAGTTTAACAATGGCGATCCACGAGCTGGAGGCGGTGGACCGGGTAGCAGCAATGAGCAGGGATCGACAGAGACTTCGCGGTTCGCGCGCTCGGGCGGGGGCACTCTCACGGTAAACGGTCAACGGCCGACGAACAATAACTTCTCGCTTGACGGTGTTGATAACAATGAGCCCCAGTTTGGGACGATCGGCGTGTTTCCAAATCCGGATGCTATCGCTGAATTCAAAGTCTCGACCAGTATACCGCCGGCCGAAGTGGGCCGTGCCAGCGGCGCCGTCATTAACACCGTCATCAAATCCGGATCTAACGCCCTGCATGGGTCGCTATACTATTATGGTCAAAATTCCGCGCTTAACGCCTTTCACGAAATCCTCAAGCGCAATCGCGCGCTGGCAATAGCTCGCGGCGATAGATTTATTCCCGACAAGGCAGTGCAGCAGATCCATGAGTTCGGCGGCACGGTCGGCGGCGCAATAATCAAGGATCGTACCTTCTTCTTCTTCGATTATTTGGGCCAGCGTAACAACCTGCCATTCCCGGCGACCTCGACAGTTCCAACTGCGGGGTCGCGCAACGGCGACTTCTCGGACTTTCCGACGATATTCAATCCGTTCACTGGTCAGCCCTTCGCCGGTAACAAAATTCCGGCAGGTCTGGTTGATCCGATAGCGCAAAAGCTCTTCAACCTTTTTCCTCTGCCGACAGCGAACGTGTTTAACCCGAGCCAAGGTACCAACAACTTCTTTACGCAGCGAGCGGACAAAGAAACGATCAATAATTTCGAAGTTAAAATCGATCACCGACTGAATGCCAACAACTCGCTCACCGGTCGCTTCAATGAGCAGAGGCTGAACACTCTGCGCGCCAATCTATTACCAGGGCTACCAACTGCTGGCTTCGGCGCTGGTGAAGAAAACGGGAATACTCGTCAGCTCACACTCTCTGATACGCACACATTCAACCCGCGCGTATTGAACGAATTCCGCTTCGGATTCACACAACTCAACATCGCCATCTTCAACTGTGGCGTCAATGGCGCCTGTGGCACGAGCCCAACGTTTGGTCAGGATCTCGGCATCCCAAATGTAAATGATGGAACGCTGGCGCAATCAGGCGGCCCGGGGCTTGGCAATTTCGGCAATGGCTTTACTGAATTCCTGGGGGATGGTGGCCTCTTTCAGGTGAAGAGCAAAAATCCTTATTTCGCTGATTCGCTCACCATCATCAAAGGGAGCCACGCGTTTAAGGTGGGCGCCGAGTATCGATTGCGCTTCCTCAATACTATTGACGGAGGGCGATCGGGCTTTCTGAAAGGCAACACTGGATACGCCGATGCCGGGCCAGCGTCTAACCCATTGCTGCCTGGCCAAGTCTGTCCTTCTGAATCGCGCGACGGAAGCTCTAAATGCTTTGTAGACAAAAACGGTGTGCCCTACGGCGGCACAGGCAATGCTCAGGCGAATGAATTGATGAGTCTTCCTGCCTTTCAGGTTTCCAGAGGTCGAGTTTTTGGGGGGCCGTTCAACCTGCGCACCCAGGAGCTGGGATTCTTCGTCCAGGACGACTGGAAGGTAAGCAGTCGGCTAACTCTGAACCTTGGCTTGCGTTACGACGTTTTCACGCCTCCAACGGAAGCTGACGCACGCGTCAGCTATTACGATCCCTCTCAGCGCCAGGTTATCGTTGCGAAGAGCCCCCATGACAGGATAGTCGACACCGACTTAAATAACTTCGGACCGCGCATCGGGTTTGCTTATGCTCTGAGTGACGATAAGAAACTGGTGCTGCGTGGCGGGTATGGGTTGCTGTATACGCTTGACGGTACAGACTACCCGGCGGCCATTCGTAATCCGCCCTTCACTAATTCGGTTCAGTTCAACCAGTTTCAGCAAGATCCGGCCAATCGAACCTATTTCAGCGTAAAGACCGGTCCTCCCAGCGTCACGACCCAAATTGATCCCGTGAACTTGCCGACATCGGTTTCCCTATTCACGGTGGATATGAAGCAAAGAACTGCGTATGTTCACCAGATGCAACTGAGTTTGCAGTACCAGTTCGCCAGGAATTGGTCGATAGACGTGGGATATGTCGGGAACCGGGGCAACAAGCTCCTCACCACATTCGACATAGGCAGCAATGGCACGGGAGCGTCTCGCAATAGGGCAGGCGCCGCCCTAGGCGGCGTGTTGTTGTACACGAATGTTGCTGAGTCATCATACAACGGACTCCAAGTTCAGGTGCAAAAACGACTCTCGCAGGGCATCCAAGGACAAGTCTCCTACACGTGGAGCCACACGATTGACAACGCACTCGGGGTTGTGAGCAGTCTCGGAGACAGTCGGAACGGAGGTCGCTCGGGGCCGACCGATCCGTTCAACCTCGATCTCGATCGAGGCACTTCTTCTCTCGACTACACGCACTTGTTGTCTGCAAGCGCGATCATTGACTTGCCGTTCGGCAAGGGGAAGCGGTTCCTCGACCATGGTGGGCCGGTCAATGCGGTGTTCGGCGGTTGGCAGTTGAACATCATCGAAAGCGCCCACAGCGGCTTCCCGTTCACTGTGGTCTGCAACTGCGGGGCTGTGCGCCCGACTGAAATCAGTGATCCGTTTGCAAACGTTCCACCGGGCAGATTCTTCAACCCAGCAGCGTTCTCCATCGACGCTTCCAAGCTTTCGACCGTAAAGAACGGTGCAGGTAATACGATTTCGTTCGGTAGTCTTGGTCGCAACACGTTCCGAGGGCCAAGTTATTACAACACCGATTTGTCGCTCTTCAAGAACACCAGCATCTCCGAACGCTGGAAGCTGCAGATCGGCATCGAGTTCTTTAACGCGTGGAATCATACAAACTTCACGATCCCGAACAACAATATGACCGATGTCGGCAGTGACAACGGACGTCCGACTGGATTCGGCGTCTTCGACAGCGCTTATCCGGGTCGTGTGATTCAATACCGCGCGAAGTTTATTTTCTAGCCGGGTTCCGCAAGCGAACTCGAAAGCTGGCCTTTGACCTGGCTTGTCACGTCAGAGGACACTGCATAATGATCGTGGCCTGGAGAGGCAAGAGAGGCACGCCACTCCAGGCTATTTGCTTTGCGCCAACTCAGCAAGTCGTCGCGATACCGATTGGCTTCTGTTACAATTTTTGGCGAATTTCCGATTACGATCCGAATCGCGTTCGCATTCGCCCTTTTTGTACGAGACTCTTAGAAGGGAAAATCCTTCGCGTTGGGGTATATGAAAGTCCCGTTGTTTTGCCTTGTAGTCATCAACCTCATATCCGCATTGCCGGTCTTTTCGCAGCAAACTGCTTATCAGCGTTCGCACGCGCAGCGGTTCAGTAGCCCTGAGGTACGAGCCGAAATGGCTGAAGCTGACGCCAGCAAGAAGCTCGCGTCAAATCCCAAAGACGTTGAGGCACTCGCGAACCGCGCACTCGCGCGGATGCGACTGGGTCATTATGCGGAAGCGTACGACGATCTGCGCCTCGCTGTCACACTTCGGCCTGCTGACGCCGACTATCAGGCGAATATGGGATATGTACTCTGGAAACTTGCACGACCGGCGGAGGCGGTCGCAGCGGAGCGCGCGGCGCTGAAGCTCGACGATAAGAGTTTCTCGGCACATTACCAGTTAGGCCGGTTTTTATTACGCGGCGGGGACCCGAAACAATTAGCCGAGGCCACCGTGCATCTCAAGCGTGCGCTCGAATTAGATCCCCGCCAGTACGATGTCCGCTTCGAGATGATTGCACTGTTCCGTCTTCTCGGTGACACTGCCGCCGCGATGGCTCAGTTGGATGTACTCGAGGACGCCCGACCGTCTGATCCGCGCGTAACCTACGTCGGCGCATTGCTCGCTGCCGATCGCGGCGACTTCACCACCGCCGTCAATTCCTTTCGCGATGCGTTGCGCAGTGACCCGAGTTTGTACGGCGCGTGGCAAGACCTGGGCCTGGCATATATCAAATCGAAACGTTGGCCCGAGGCGGCCGACACTTTTGCTGAGCTGGCGCGGCGCCAGCCCGATTCAGTGGATGCGGCATACTTTCGGGCACTCGCGCTCTTCAATACCGGCCGGGTCGCTGAAGCCGAGCGCGAGGCACGCCGCGCCTTACAGATTGACGCCGGCGCCTCCGCTGCGCACACCTTGCTCGGCATCATCCTCGGTTCGCGCGGTGAGAACAGCAACGCGAGTGACGAACTCTCGCAGGCAGCGGCGCTCGATCCGAGAAGCTTCGACGCATATTTCAATCTTGGAAGGGTGCAGTATTGTATGAAAGATTATACAACCGCCGCGGCGAGTCTGCGAACGGCTGTTAGTCTCGACCCGCAACACGCGGAGGCTCGTTTCTTTCTCGGAACAGTCCTCGAGACCGCGGGTCAGTCAGCGGCGGCTCTCGCTGAGTACCAGGAGTTAAACAAGATTGATCCTCAATCCGCGATCGGCCTGGTTGGGCTTGGGGCGCTACTTGTCAAACAGGGGAAGAACGAAGAAGCGATCAGCGCGCTTACGCGGTCGACTATTCTCGATTCGACCAGGTTTGAAGCGCACTGGGCGTTGGGCCGCGCGCTCGTACAGTCAGAGCGCTTAGGAGAGGCGGTTGATTCGTTTAGGGCCGCAATCGCTCTTTCTCCCGACCGCGCAGATGCGCATTACCAGTTAGGCCTTGCGCTGAGGCGGTTGGGGCGCGCCGAAGAAGCCGCTCGTGAGTTCGCTCTGGTGGAGAAGATTAACAGGGAGTTCCGAACCAGCAGGACTGCAAACCAATGATGGCCGCAATGTGTAGGAATAAACAGCCCGCAATCATCAGTGCAGGTATCAACGCGGTGAAGGATTTCCGCCGTATGACCCTCACCGAATCCCCACTTCGTGGCGGTGCCCGGCTGTTTCTCTTTTTGGGGCCGTGCATTTTGCTTGTTGCTCTCTTCTCCGGAGCCAAGGGGCAGCGCGCTGCTACAAAGCAGCCGTCAAGCGCCCGGCCTCAAGAAGGGCATGCAGAGCCGAACGAATTGAACGAGGCGGCGAGAGCTTCGCTAAACAAGGCTCTCGCGGGGATGCAAGCTAATGCCCTGGCGGAGGCGGAGCTGTCCGCACGCGCCGCCGTTCAAGCGGCGCCACAATCGGCGATCACTCACAACGTTCTCGGAGTCGTTTTTGATCGCGAGGGCCACGGCGTTCAGGCGCTTGCGGAGTTCAACACAGCGATCAAACTGGATCCCAACTTTGTCAGTGCGCGAAACAATCTTGGCCGCTTGCTCGCCGAACGCGGAAAGACCGCCGAAGCTATCGCGGAATTCGAGCGCGTGTTGAAGATCGATCCCAATCACGTGCAAGCTCACTACAATCTCGGCGCGCTGTACAGCGATGCAGGCGACTTTGGAAAGGCAGCCGACCATTTTGCGCGAGCCCGCAACGCCGCGCCCGACGATCCGCAATTGACGCTGGCGTTTCTAAACGTGGCTTACCGCGCCGACCGAATAGCAGACGCCGATGCCGCCGCCGACGTTTTGGAGCGAACCACCGGTTCGGACCCTCGCTCACTTTTTACGCTTGGAATCGCGCTCGCTCAGAACAAGCGGTACGAACGCGCGGCCAGGGTGTTCATTCGAGTCAACGAGGCTCTACCGCATACATACGAGGTGCTGTACAATCTCGGCACTGCGCTCTACAACCTTGATCGAAACGATGACGCTGCGCGCTATCTCGCCGAAGCCGCCGATCTCAATCCCGCTCCGCCGGAAACGCACTTTCGGTTGGGCCTGATTGCTAGCGGGCGCAGCGACCATGCCAACGCCGTCGAAGAGTTCAAACACGCGGTCGATCGCGACGCGAAAAACAGTAACTACCATTACCTGCTTGGCCGCGAGTATTTTCGCGCCGGCTACTGGGACGGCGCGATCAGCGAATACACTCGCGCGATGGAGCTTGACGCGAAGCAGGTCGCTTATGTTTTCAGCCGTGCAAATGCGAACTACCGCAAAGGCGAATGGACCGCCGCCGCGGCGGATTTCGACGCGGCAGCGACGCTCGATCCGAGCATCGAAAACATCGGTTACCTTCGAGGCTACACGCATCGCGCCTCAGGCGACTTTGAGGGCGCTCGCAAGTTGCTGGAAGAGTTTCTGGCCAAAAACCCGAGTCACGTCGACGCGCTGGCGAGCCTGGGTTACGTGGCAATTGAACAGGGACGGTTAGACGATGCGGAAGCTCCGCTGAAGCGGGCTCTTCAGTTGTCGCCCGATGAGGTGCCGGTGCTCTACGACTACGCGCGGCTTGCGATCAAGCGCCGCGATTATGCGGAAGCGGCTGCGCGGCTGAATCGCGTGATCGAAAAGTATCCCGTGTTGACCCAGGCGCACTATCAACTTTTTCTAGCGTACACGCGCCTGAAGCAACCAGAGAAGGCGCAAGCCGAACTCGCGGAATTCAAGCGTCTCGAGGCACTGGAAAAGCAAGTGCAGCAAGAGCGCAACGTGGATGAGAAACTTCGCATGCAACGGATGTTGGGACAAGCCCCACAGTAGCTTCAACAAAGTGAAGGATGCCCACACCAACTGTACGGTATTAGTTATGAGAATTGGCATCGCGCTTTCAGTTGTGGTCTCCACTATGATGTCAGTATCGATTTCTTTTCGTCCGTGCGTTCTTGCCCAGGACGAGTTGGTGAAGAAGCCTTTTGGTCAATGGACGAAAACCGAAGCCAACCAGCTCTTGAACAATTCGAACTGGGCGGTAACCCAGGAGGCGCGCATTGACTTCGGAACGCAAGTTCGGAAAATCGCCGGCGGTCCGACGACCGATGGCGGCCACCTAGCGGCACAGATGAGTGGCGCCAACATCCCGGTTGACTATCGCATCACGCTTAGGTTGCGATCCGCACTGCCGGTTCGTCAGGCGTTGGTGCGGCTCAAGCAGATCGAAGCTAAGTACGACAGCATGACCGAGAAGGACCGCACGGCCTTCGATGCGAAGACAAAGGGGCTGCTCGAGTGTCCGGCTTGCGCGCAGAACTACGTCGTGACCATCAGCTGCAAATCTACAAATTACCCCGGTGCCGACGCTTTGTACGATGGTTTGAAAGGAGCCACCTTACCCGCCGTCAAGCCATACGTGCACCTTCTCAATGATCGCGGCGAGCAGCGCGAATTGGTTCACTTCGTCCCAGCGAAATCTCCCGGAGAGGAGACCGTTTTCTACTTTCCGAGATTCGGTGACGAAGACAAACCACTGATCACCGCGCGCGACAAGAAGCTGTTTTTCCGCCTGAGTGACAACAATTCGAAGGCGATCACCAACTTTGAGATTGAGGTCTCGAAGCTGATCTTGAACGGCCAGGTCGTATTTTGAACGATTCCATCAACACGTTCGCGCCGGCCTCTCGCTTCTGATTTCGGATTCCCGTGGAAAGTAACGAACATGACTGTCAAGCGATCTCGAGGCGGTTCGGCACACTCTAAGGCACACGGCGATAACCCACCACGTACAGGCGGGCGTAGACCTGCCTAGTGAACGACCGCTTGTAAGACGTGATAGTCAGCGGTGAGACATTCCGTAAGTCCGTAAGTACCTTCGTTCATCACAAAAATCATTAAACAGTTTTTCTAACATGAAGTACCTTCCTTTGAAAAAGGGCGGCTGTGCCCCAGTTGATGATGATGTCTTTGACTTGCTCAAAGACTTTCTTTGGATACCACCCCAGACGGTTATGTGATTTGCTGGACTGGCAGACACTACTAAGAGTTCTTGCACAAGCGGGTAATGAACACGCCGCTTGGAATGGACACGGACCATAGGGACGGAAACAAGCTGAACAACCTGCGTTCTAACTTGCGCGTGTGCAGTCACACCGATAACCTTAGAAACTCTTCGGCGCACAAAGACGCCAAGTCGATTTACAAAGGCGTTTCGCCGCACAAGAAAGGGTGGAGAGTGCAGATAAGAGGTAAGACAGCCGGCAACTTTCCCGAGGAGAGGTGGGCAGCAATGGCGTATGATATAGCCGCCAAGGAAGTGTGTGGCGACTATGCCAGATTGAATTCTCCAGGAGCACTTCACGGCTAAATCCTCTGTCCTTTCCGGGGGACTTTGGCCGTAAGTGATTGCTTCTAAAGCCGGGGTGGTGGAATGGCAGACACAGAGGACTTAAAATCCTCTGGCTCGCAAGGGCCGTGCGGGTTCGAGTCCCGCCCTCGGCATTAACTTTTAGACTGAACACTTACCTAAAGAAACACACCTTTTGATATCAGTAGTCCTCGAAAAAAGAACAGAGGACTAACTGTGTATAGCTTCTGGAAAATTCAATCTGGCGAACTCGCCTTGCACATCGCGAGCGGCAACATCATATGCCATTGCTGCGTGCCTTTCTTCGGCAAAAACTCCAAGACACTTCTTTTTTCCATCAACATAAATTTGAGCCACCCAGGGCTGCTTACGCCGTTCGTCTCCTTTGAACGAAACTCCTTTGTACTTAGAGGTCATACCGGCACGCTTGCGAATATTTTGATTGTTCTGCTGGCGTGTGGCGAAGCGAAGATTCTCTGGCGTGTTGTTGAGTTTATTGCCGTCTCGATGGTCTACTTCCCTTCCCTTTGGTGCGTTCATCACTTCTCTGTGCAGATACATTCCACACCGAACGTAACCATCAGGATTGAGTTTCCATTTCAACCCCTTGAACCGGTCGAAATCCTCGTCGCTAACGAGTGCCAACTGACCATTGTCTAGAGGAAGGTACTTCATGTTGGAAAAACTGTTTAATGATTTTTGCGATGAACGAAGATACTTGAGAAATGTCTCACCTCTGACTATTAGGTCCTACAGGCGGTCGTTCATTAGGTTCTCAAAGGCAACGGGTACTAGTGATATTCCTATCAAAGCGCAGCTAAATGAGTTCGTAATGAAGATGCGTGAGTGGGGACTGTCTCCGGTGACTTGCAATATCTCTATTCGGGCGATGAATGCGTTCTTATCCTGGTTGCTTGAGTGTGGCCACATTCGTGAGCGGCTGAAAATGAAACAGCTCAAAGTAGAGAAGAAAATCATCAAGCCCTACTCGGACGCAGAGCTATCGAGGATTCTTTCGTTTAGACCGAACACGTTTGTCCAAGCCAGGCTTCACACCCTTGTCTGTACGCTCATTGATACGGGCTGCCGGATTGAGGAGGTCCTTAATATAAGAACGCCGGAACTGGATTTCGAGAACCTCTTGATCACTGTTCGAGGGAAAGGCAATAAGAAACGCGTTGTGCCATTTTCCATCGAACTTCGCAAGGTCCTTTATAAGTACGTGAACCGTTATGGAGATAGTGGGTTCGTCTTTGGTAATAAACATGGTGATAAAGCTGATTATAGAAGTTTGTTAAAACAGTGGTGGAGGTTATGTGAGAAGCTGGGGATTGAGTATCGAGGCTTTCACTCTTTGAGACATAACTACGGACTGAACTTCATTCGGCAAGGCGGGGACATTTCAGAATTAAGACGGTTGCTAGGTCATTCGTCCATCACTACCACGGCGATGTATGTAAATTTGCAGACGGAGGATCTCAAACGGGCTCACGCCAGAACATCTATCCTTACTCGCCTACGCTAGAGTCCGGCTCTGCTGAACACAAGCAGTGAATACAACCTTCGCTATGGCAAGGGCAGTCGCATTGAATAATCTTATGAGTAGTATCGGGAAGAATAATGATGGTGTTTGTCATTGTTTTGATGTGTGCCAATTATGAGAGAAATGTTCTTCATAGCGCTGTTTATAAAACGCTGCTAGTCCCGGCAATTTGAGCTTGTCCTTGTACTCAGCAAGGATGCCGGCTATTGCATCTCTGTATCCGATTCCGTACATGAGTTGTCTTTCTTCTGGAGTCATAAAACTGTTTCAACGTCATTAAGGTCGTAAGCAAGTAAATAAATGCAACCGTCGGCTTCCATTTCTTTGGCGAACTGCTCTTGAAGTAGAGTGCGCTTATTGCGTCCTACCTTACACTCAACTCCGATAAACTTGCCGGTGCCTTTTTGCCAACCAATGATGTCTGGGCAACCTGGAGGTGCGAGCTGGATACGGTAGCGGTTGTTCGGACCGGTATGCATTGCGCCGGCATTCATTCGGAATACCTTGTGGCCTTTGTAACGCAGGTAGGTTAGGACTTGCTGAACTAGTGCAGATTCTTTCAAATGTCGATGGTCTTAAAATGTTTGATGAAGGATTGGCGGGTGAACTCGTCTTTGCGTATCAAGGCCGCTGGAACACGAAATTCTCCAACTAGACGCTTGTTTGGGTGTCCTTCCGCATACGGAGTCAGGTCTTTGAGGAAAACGCAATAGAGGTCAATTCTAGAAGCCTGGGGCAATCCATATAACCAAATCGGGCTGATGGACTGGCGCAAGGCAGCTAGCTCAACACAAACGTTGCCGGTTTGCTCTGACATCTCGTCATACTTAATCTCCATCTTGCAGCGCTCGCCTTTGATTCGGACCTCGCAGTCCCAGCCTTTCTTATCTCGGTATTTCAGGCGTTCGCTATCGATGACCTCAAAGCCTTTCTCGACGAGGGCAGTCCTTGTCAGAGCTTCAAACCAGCGGCCTATGCGCTTTGCCTCTTTGAATGCTACGGTTGATATACGGGTAGGGCTTAATTGTCTTTACTTAATCATGACACATTTGCCGAAGGGGTCAATGGCAGTTATCCACAAGGGGCTGACCACAAGGCCAAGCCCAGATATTGTGCCTATCCGCAACATTTACGCTATTTGTAGAAGAAAACTTGTGTCTGCTCTTGACCTTCGTGCTATAATCGTGCCGTCCCAAATCCGCAATAGCAGGAGAAGTAAAATGGCAAAAACAACTAGTGGAACCCGAGTTCGAAGCGCTGTAACAGGTGAATACGTAAAGAAGTCTGAAGCGACGAAGCATCCGAGAACAACGGTAACTGAGCGAGTCAATCCGCCAAAGAAGAAGTAGTTCTTCAGATTAACAATCTCCCATTCTGGAAGCGACGAATAAGTTCGTTGGCTTAGGTGTCTTCACGCGTCCAAAATGGTCACAGACTAACAGGAGGAGATCATGCGTAAAGGAACAAGAGCTCGAAGCGCGATAACCGGACGGTATGTCAAATTGTCTTACGCAAAGCGACATCCCAGAACGACAGTCATTGAGCGCGTCAAGCGTCGTGGACGGAGATAGTCTCATCGAATGTCTATCCAAAACAGAATTCGCGTAGTCGGAAGAAACAGAGCAAGGTCACAGACAGGCGTAGCGGCTAGCGCTGAAAATACTGTTGTCTTTGATCTATCCTCTACGCCTGACCAGGAATGGACAACCATATTTCAGAGTGCGTGGGAGCAACGCTTGGATTACTTGCCTCTTGAGTTTATCAACATACAACCCTTCTTCGATGGCAGCACCCTTAGCGTCGTCGTTCCTCGTGACCTAGATGTACGGCGACTTGAACGGGAATTCCAAGCGGTGGCTCAGACCGCAAGCAAAGAACACTGCCCGGATGACCACAGCCAAGCAATAGGAGGTACACCGTAATGGCTCAAAATATTCTAAAGCGAATGCAAGACGCAGAATATCGAATCCTTGAGGCAATCGTGGAAGAGTCAGGCGGCGACGATATGTCTTACGTCGACCAACAAACAATCGCGGACAAGACGGGAATCGATTTCGCCGAGATAACCCGCGTAACAGGACCTATGATGAATAGAGGACTCATAAACGCGCGGACATTTGCCTACGCAATCACCTATGACGGAATGCAATATCTAAGAATGCGTTAGACGGAGATATTATGCAGAACACAACCCAAACAGTTTATCTAATCAGTAGTGAAGGTAAGCCCTGTGTTGAATGTGATGATGATATCACAAGCATGGAGTTTGACGAACGAATTAATCATTATCTTGAGCACAGGTATAAGCTTTTGCACGTAGGGCCGGATACTTCGCACTCCGATGGAAATGGTAATTTTTGGTATCGCTCAGTGGCGCTTGTGGGTAAAGAATAGAAGGCACCTTTTTATCCAAAAAACAGAGAGGAAGAAATTCTCGTGTCGTTCAAGGGTCGCCCTCATCCGTTCGGCAGCAATCCCGACAAGTACTTGTCCGAGAACTGGCGGGAAATAGCAACTAACGCTTGGAAGAACTACTTAAAAAATGGACGCGGCGCATTAATTTTTGATTTCTCCCCAAAAGCAACAAAACGTTATGACTTCGCTACCGCCGCTATCATAGATAAGCTCTCACCCAGATTCACAGAAATGGCCCGGTTAGCGAAGCACATTCGGGAGTACAATCCTAATCAAGAAGTAGTTTTGATGGTACGAGACGAGAGGGGTGTATTTATTGTTGCCGGTGCTCCAGCCGGAGATTTTCCCACACCAGTTGAAGCATATATGTCGGTCAAAGGGCGAAAGAACTAGACAAGAAGAAAATTTCTTTTCTCCTTATCGTCCTATTGGGCTTCCACGATAAACCCTAAAAGCCTGCGTTCAGACTTGCGTTCACACCTTGCTTCCGTTGTTTCTCGGAGGTGCTTATCTCTGACTCTCCGCTAGGTCCAGTTGGCCGATTGGGTAATCTCATAGCGCAAAGAGAAAACGCTATAAGCAGTTCACGGGCTGTCCAGACCCCGATTATCTTCGCTTCGGGGTAAGCTCACCTATGAGTCCTACGCATTTAACTTGGCATCCAAACGGGGGCATTGTAGGTCCGCCTGACCACACCGTTCAGTAATTATTAGTCTTGTGGACTAGAGAGTGTTGGCGGTAAACCTACAGCTTTGTAAAGAGGATTTGCTGCTTCCTCAGGTCACCACACCAACACACCTTAATTCACAATTGTTCGCTAGCTTGGCCTGGCAACCGGTCTACAGGTCACGATAGTCAGTTGCTCAGGTCAAGCCAGGGAATAATCAGCCGAGCTGCCCTTGCCTGTAGTACACCAAATTTCATAGAGAATGTCCGCAGACAAGGAACAGCCCCGCCTTTCTTGCTTGAGAGTGCTGGCCAGTAGGATCATAGCTACCTACCGCATGAGATATCGAGCCAGCACACCTAAACAAAAAACCCGATTCGGAGCTTGATAGTACTGGCTATCAAACCCCCAAACCGGGATTCTTATTTTGTGCCAGTACACAACGGGTAAATAGATTGGTAATGAGAACTACTATCAGTATAGCAAGGCTGAAAACCCTGTCAAGGTCCTTAAACTAAGGTGTCTGGGGTATGTTTAACAGACTTAACCTTTGGATATATGTAGCTGAGTTCATCTACGTCACTTTGCTGAACAGTATCCTGTTTTGCGGCAAATTCACGGAGGCCCTTTTCAAAAAGTGCACAATTCTTATTAAGCGCTTCGATGTCTGCTTGGTCTAAGTGTAAAGAAAGTCTCTCTGTATGAACGGACCTGGTATGAGCTTCATAGAGCATGACTTCAAATGTGTAGGAACCTTCTTTCCAATACATATTAGATAGATAGAACTCGCGGAATCTCGACAACTCTTTTGATTTCAATAATGTCTCTAGGGGCTGCTGCTCGTGTACCTTCAAGAAATTATGCTGTTCAGCAACAGCCCTAACCAACTGTTCATATTTTGCCGCGTACTGAACATCTCGAAATGTAATAAATTTTTCGGCGGGAGTTAATGTGCTTACTTGAAGGGCTATTGCCGGATGATTCTTACTAAATTCTGCTGTTTCGCCCGACACCGTTCGCATCCTAATCTGTGTTTCATTAAGCCAAACCCATTTGAACAGTCGTGTTTCGCCCCTTTCGTGAATAGCTCTTAAGAGGATCTGCGTAATTAAAGCATCTTTTTGTTGAGTGGAAATTGATGCAGTTATTCCTATTACCGGACCGTTAAATTCATACCCAATTTGCAGCGTTTGTAATGACACTAGATGGATCTTTGGCCGCTTTAGAGCAGTAAAGATCCATTGAAGTATTTGAGGTAACCAAGCAAGCGCTCCAATAAGCGCCAGGACCTCAGTTGTGTTCATAATGGACGACCCACCAAACTGATAAAGATACAAATCACCCGAATAGTAACACAGAGAGAGCGCTGTGGATAACCTGAGTTGACCGATTCTACAGGCTTGATATGCTGAAATAAAGGTCGAAAAGTTACAAACCAATCTCAATCTAATGCTCAAAGTACCAAGTCAAATTGTCAAAGTAGAGACAATGACTGACGGCGGAATGAAGGTCGTGGTCCACACACAAGAACTCCAGCCGGCAGATAAAGCAGAGCTAATGGATCTGCATAATAAGATAGGACACTTTGTCTTCAGCGTTACGGGAATAACTCAAGAGGACATACCAACTGAAGCCGTGGAGTTCGAGGGTCAGAAGTCGCTCTCAGAGAGGTTGCACAATGTCCTGTTCCGTCTCCACGAAAAACAAGGGGGGAAGCCCGAAGACTTTCCAACCTATCGGGCAAGAGTTATGGAGAAGCTCATCGCAACCTATAAAGCGAAACTAGACGATTTTGAAAATTAACATCACACACTCTCGTCGAGTCCCTGTGATTTTGGAGCTCATATGGAGAATCAAAAACTCCTAAACAAAGTCATTACGATTTCCGCAGAGGAAACAAAGAAAACTCAATATGGATTGGTTAAGAAAATCAAAGACGAAAAAGGTCTGACCTACAATTTCTATGACACTACTTCCAAAGGTACGGCGTCGGTCGCTTGGGAACAGTATCAAGAATTGAATATCGGAGACACGGTTCAAATCGGTTATGTAGAAGAAATCAAAGAATACCAGGGCAAGAACTACATTGCCCGGACCATCAGGAATTTCAACAAGGACATCGGAAATGGGGTTAAACAAGCTAGAGGGTATCAAGGTAGCCAAGAGAGTAAAATCGGCCGTCCTGGGGCAAAATCTGGCGCCTCAGAGCCAACTGATTGGGATAGCATCGCCGTGGGAAAGTGCCAAACAGTCTTCTTAGCTGCCTACCTCCAGGCCGGCAACACCTTTGAGGATACAAAGCTAAAGGTCACGCAAGCTAAGTGTAACCCTCCCCCTTTTAGGACCAGTCATAACTAGAGACTTCTGGGTTTTGGGTTAGTAGAAACTCCCTGGGCGTCATGTCTCCCAGAGACTCGTGTGGCCGTTCTTCGTTGTACTCTT
>Ga0070709_10000036_pt1 | contig 109782 bp, 88 predicted proteins | sample LARL51metaG_FD_65449 | JGI IMG/M metagenome (GOLD analysis project Ga0070709, IMG submission 65449) | Corn, switchgrass and miscanthus rhizosphere microbial communities from Kellogg Biological Station, Michigan, USA - LAR L5-1 metaG | ecosystem: Host-associated > Plants > Roots > Rhizosphere ... | reverse complement strand
CACCGGGGATCTCTCCCCGTGTCCGGAGCCTGCTACGCGGCGCACCGGCCTGCTTACCGCGACGGGACTTCCACCCGCGAGCCCAGTGCAGCTTCCAGGACGCGACATTGACCTATTCTAAATTTAAATCTTAGATCGGTCAATGCCGTGCATCGCCACACCCATCGGTGCACGCGAGGTTGGTGAAGAGATTGACCGTGATGGTACCTCCGAGCGGAATGTCGACCGGCGTCGGACTCGGGTCGTTCGCCGTGAGGGACCAGGTGTGCCGGCCCGGCGACAGGGGCAGGTCGAGCTTGTCGAAGACCGGCAGGGCGCCGGCCTGCCGCCCGTCGACATAGATCGCGATCGGGTCGTACGGCGGCGGCACGCAGGCGCAGCCGCTGTCGGTGAACAACAGGCTGCCGGTCCCGGGCGGCAGCGGCTCGGTCGGGGAGCTGCCACCGCAGCTCACGAGCAGGAGGAGCGCGATGGCCGCGAGAGGAAGGGTCGGGCCCGTCCTTCGGTGTCTCATGGCGACCGACTCTATGGACCCCTGCGAACCCCCGCACGAGCATATTCATGCGGCTCGAGGCGCCCCCTTCCCGGGAGCGTAGCCGCTGCCAGGTTCTTCCCCTCCGCCTACCCAGCGGTTGCTCAGCTCAGCGGGCAGGTCGCCGGCGCCAACGTAAAGGTGTTCCCGGCGATGCTGTTGTTCCCGAACGAGCACACGGTACCCCCGGACAGGTAGTAGACGCCGTTGGCGTTGCCGGTGATCGTCACATCGGTGAGGCGCACCACCGCCATGGACCCCACCGCGATCACGCCGTTGCCGGCATTGTTCGACGATTGGCTGTGCTCGACGAAGATGGACGCCGGTCCGCCTACCGACGAGTCGCACCGGACCCCGCTCGCTGTGTTCTCCGAGATCACGCTGTTGCGCACCGTGACGTTGGCGTAGTCAAACGCCCTGATGCCGAAGGAGTTGTTGTTGACGTTGACGTTCTCGATGACGGCCGCTGTCTTCCCTGTCGACTGTGGTTGGATCAGGATCCCGGTACCTGCCGGGTTTCCCGAGACGATGGAGTTGCGCACCACCAGGTTCGAGGTCGCCGTTCCCGAGGGCTGGAAGGCGATGCTCGCGTTGAAGAACGTGCAATCGTCGATGACCAGGCTCAGGCCAAGCCCCGTCGTGACCTGGACACCAACCGTGACAAAGTCGAGGCCTCTCAGCAGAACCTGGCCGCCGGCCTCGGGAGAAACGACCAGCTGTCCAACGATGCCGGCGCGGCCGCCGGCACTGATGATCGAGATCGACTTGGTAATGTTGACCGGAAGTCCGAAGAGCCCATAATCCTCGGTCGCAGCGAGCACAGCGACCTCGCCAAACGTGCGGGTCTGAAGCATGGCAGCTCTCAATGTCTGACAGGGGAGGGCGAGAGTACAAGGGTTCGAATCATTGCCCGTGCCACCCGACACGTAAGTCCGGTACGCGTTCTGGGCCTCGGCCTGCAGAACCGAGAAGAAAAGGAAGGCGAGTCCCAGGATCGACGTGGATTTCAGGCCTCTTGCGGTCATACGGATCTCCTTACGCCCGGCGGGCGTGGACGGTTGCCAATGGTCGCGGCCGGGGCGTACCTGGCAGGTCGATCCCTGCCGCCCGGACGACTTGGCCAAACGTCCAGTCTATCAGCATTAACGATGTTTGTCTAGGAAGCGTATGCTGATAGTGAGGATGCCGTGCCTCTGCCGGCCCGACTCGTAAGTCTGGTGAAGCGGCAGAGAGCTGCAGCCCGGATCAGGCGGCGGCCGGAGGGATCGGCGGCGTCGCCGCCGGGGGGTGGCGGTCGAAGAGGCGGTTCGCTCGCCAGACGTAGTCGAGGCCGGAGCCCATGGTGAGGAAGGCGACGGTGTACACCAGCACCAGGGCGGCCGTGTCGAGCTCGGGCCAGATGCCGGTCAAGAGGACCACCACCACCGAGCCGATCTGGAAGACGGTGGTGATCTTGCTCAGCAGCGAGGGCGGGAAGCGCCGCACGCCCGCGGCGAGGTACAGGACCAGCGCCACCACGACCAGCAGCACGTCGCGGGCGATCACCACCACCGTCACCCACGAGGGGATCTGGAACGCGCCGGCGCGGCGCAGGCCGGGGAGCGCCAGGATGATGTAGGCGGCGGTCACCAGCAGCTTGTCCGCCAGCGGATCGAGGTAGGTGCCGAGCAGCGACTGCTGGTGGAAGAAGCGGGCGATGAAGCCGTCGAGGACGTCCGAGACCCCGGCCACGACGACCACCAGCAGCGCCCGTTTCACCTGGCCGTTGAGCAGTGCGATGACGAACGGCCCCACCAGCGCCATGCGCAGCAGCGACAGCAGGTTCGGGATGGTGAAGCTCATCGGGACGCGAGCGCTCATCCTGCACCGCCCAGCAGCACCAGGCTGCGGCGAAGCCATTCGACGGCATCGGCGCCCGACAACGGCTCGCCCGCCTCGCAGGCGTCCTCGCCGTCGACCAGCCCGCACCGGACCGCCAGCCCGCAGGGCGGCGCCGCCGTCCCTCCCGCCTCCTCGGCGCAGGCGGCCGGCTTGCCGAAGCCGGTCAGCAGCCTGGCGAGGCTGCGCAGCGCCGCGCCCCGCCGCATCGGCGCCTCCGGCGAGAAGCGATGGAGGTTCGGGTCGACGTCCATCAGCCCGAGGTTGACGACGTGCGCGATCTCCTCGCGGTGCGGGTGATCGAGGATGTCGGTGGCGATCCGCCCGGCCGTGGCCTTGGCATACCGCACCTCCGGGACCAGCCAGTAGAAGAGGACCGTCAGGTCGGCACGGCTGAGCTCCGGCTTCTCGGCCAGCGCGCGCACGTCGCCGGGCAGCAGCGACACGCGCCAGCGGAACTTGGCAAGGCGCAGCTTCTCCCGCAGCTCGGCGTCGCCGGGATGCCGGTCGACGAGGTCCTGGATGAGCTTCAGACCGGCTCCGGGATCCCCCACCTGCAGCTCGAGATCGGCGCGGCGCTCGAGCAGCGCGCGGTCCGCCGGCTGCCGCGCCGCCAGCCCCTTGACCGCCTCGAGCTCGGCCCGGGCGTCGCCGCGCGCCACCGCGAGCGCGCGCGCTCCCTCGAGGGTCGGCAGCTCGCCGGGTCCCCAGGTCCGGAGCAGCGCCAGGTCGCGCTCCGCCTCCGCCAGGCGGTCCGGGCCCGCGCCGCGCAACGCCTCCTGCAGCCGGTCGCCGACGATCCGCAGGGCGCGCGCGTGCAGGTCGCCGGTGCGCTCGAAGGCCTTGCCGTTGCGGGCGGCGATGGCGCGGTAGGCCGAGTAGGCGAGCGGCAGGTCGCCCGCCAGCTCGGCGGCGCGGCCGAGGACCAGCTGGCTGGCGGTGTAGTTCGGCTGCGCGTCGCCCACCGCGAGCAGCCGGACCACCACCGCCTGCTGGTTGCCCTCGGCGAAGTCGGCCTGCGCCGCCAGCACCTTGGCTGGGGCGAGCTCCGGTTCGACGGCCAGCAGCTCGCCCGCGGCCTGCCGCGCCGGCGCGACGCTGCCGGTCGCGATCATGGCGTCGAAGGCGCGGGCGATCCGGTCGCGGCGGGCAGGGTCGACGGTCCCCGCGTAGCCCTCGAAGGGGCTCAGCAGGTAGGCGCGCTCGCGGCGGATGGTGGCGGCGGCGAGGCTCTCGGGGGGCGCACCCGGCGGCCGTGCCGGCGGGGGGCTCTCGACGCAGGCGGTGGCGGCCAGGCCGAGCAGCGCGGAGGCGGCCAGCAGGGCGCGGGGGAGGCCGCGCCGCCGCCTCCGGCCGGGAGCCCGGGCAACGCCCTCCGGAGACCCGGGACTGGGCAGCAGCGGTACGGCCACGATTCTGTCTTGCCTCACACGGCCGGGGCCGGCGCTCAGGAGGTCGATGGAGACGACGGCGACGCCGCGGCCGGCGGGGATGCCGGGGCCAGGGCGATGGTCGCGATCGCGTGCTTGTAGATCAGGATCTCCTTGCCTTCGCTCTCGAGGACGACGGCGAAGCGATCGAAGCGCTTCAGGCGCCCGAGCAGGTGACGGCCGGTCACCAGCTCGAGGAACATGATCTGGCCTTCCTTCAGGCTCTGGAACAGGTATCCGTCCTGGATATTGATGTTGTGCTTGGTCATCCTCGGCCCTCCCCAAGAGCGCTCTCCACGTGTTCAAGGACTTGAGGTATCCGTCGATCCAGATCCTCGGCCGAGAACCAGGTGACATCCGGCTCTTTGCGAAACCAGGTCTCCTGCCGCTTGGCGAAGCGGCGGGTCGCCCGGATCGTCTCCTCGACAGCCCTCGCGAGCGGCCATTCGCCGCGCGCGTGATGGACCAGTTGGCGATACCCGATGGCCTGAAACGCCGGCAGGCCGGGGTCCAGCCCCCGCCCGATCAGCCCCCGGACCTCTTCCATCCAGCCCCTCTCCACCATGCGGGCCACACGGCCCGCGATGCGATCGTATAGGATGCTTCGAGGAAGCGTCAATCCGACGCGAATCGCTGCAATGCTCTGAGTCCCAAAGGGTTGCTTCGCGATCCACGCCGACAGCGGACGCCCCGACACCAGCGCCACCTCGAGCGCCCGCAGCACGCGCTGCCGATCGCCCGGCGCCAGGCGGGCCGCCGTCTCCGGGTCCAGCCTGGCAAGCTCCGCGGCAAGCGGCGCGAGCCCCTCGTCGTCGGCCCGGCGGCGCAGGCGCTCGCGCACCCGCGGATCGGCGGCGGGGATCGGGCTGATGCCGGCGAGCAGCGCCCGCAGGTAGAGACCGCTGCCGCCGACCACGATCGGCCGGCGCCCGCGCGCGTGGATGGCGGCGATCGCCTGGCGCGCCTGCCGCGCGAACTCGCCCGCCGACCAGCGCTCGTGCGGCTCCAGGACGTCGATCAGGTGATGCGGCACCCTGCGGCGCTCCGCCGCCTCCGGCTTCGCCGTGCCGATGTCGAAGCCGCGGTAGACCTGCAGCGCGTCGGCGTTGACGATCTCGCCGCCGCCCGGCAGCCGCTCGGCGAGGGCCAGGCCGAGCGCGCTCTTGCCGGTCGCCGTGGCGCCGACCACGGCGACGATCGGCAGCGTCGGGGCAGGGCTCATGGCGGCTGCGCCTCGGGCGAGAACAGCGACAGCATCGGCAACCCCAGGCGCTCGCGCAGCACCTGGCGCGCCAGCCGCCCGCGGGCGTGCTCGATCTCCGCCGCGGCCAGCCGGCCGGCGACGGCGCCGAGCGCCTTGTCCAGGGTGGCGTCAAGCGCGGCGCGCTCCTCGGCCGCGAGCGCCGCCAGGGCGCCGTCGAGCATCCGCCGGTCGAGCTCGGCGAGGCGCTCCTCGACGGCCTGCGGGTCGAGGCCGGCGTCCGCCAGCAGGGCGAGCTCCGCCCGTAGCCCCGCCAGCCATGCCGACCCGCCGCCGATGGCCGCCAGCGCCGCCGCGAGCGCGGCGAGGCGGGAGGCGGCGTCGAAAGCCTCGGCCTCGACGCGGGTGCCGGGAGCGGTCAGCTCGGAGCGCTCGGTCCAGGCCTCCTCGACCGCCGGCGCGCAGTAGCGCAGGCTCGAGATGCGGCCCTTGGCGCCGCGCTCCCGGCGCCGCGCGAAGACCTCCTCGAGCGCCCGCCGCACCAGCTCGAGCGGGATGCCCTGCCGGTGCCACCGCCGCGCCACCTGCCAGTCGGCCGGCGACAGCAGCAGCGGCGCGCCCCGCAGCCGCACGAAGTGGTCCTCGATGGCGAGGAAGTAGGCGTGGTCCTCGAGCCCGTCGTCTGCTTGGTCGGACAACCTGCCGCGGCTCCTCAGCCCCGATTGCGCTCGTGGATCAGCTTGAGGCCGAGCAGGGTCAGCATCGGATCGACCTCGCGGATGTACTTCGAGCCGCTGGCGATGAGGTCGGCCTGCCCACCGGTCGCGACCACCATCTTGACCCCCGGGATCTCGGCCAGCAGGCGCTCGAGGATGCCGTCCACCAGACCGACGTAGCCGTAGAAGATGCCGGCCTGGATGGCCGCGGCCGTGTTCTTCCCCACCAGCTCGTCGGGTCGGCGCACATCTACCCTGATTAGACGCGAAGCGTGGGCGAAAAGCGCTTCCGCCGAGATGCCGATCCCGGGCGCGATGATGCCGCCGACGTACTCGCCGGCGGCGTTGACCACGTCGAAGGTGGTGGCGGTGCCGAAATCGACCACGATCACCGGCGCGCCGTAGCGCTCGCGGGCCGCCAGCGAGTTGACCACGCGGTCGGCGCCGACCTCCAGCGGATTGTCGTAGCGGATCGGCATGCCGGTGCGCACCCCGGGCTCGACGAACAGCGGCCGCCGGCCGAAGTAACGCTGCGCCAGGTGATCGAGGGTGAGGTGTAGCGGCGGCACGACCGACGAGATCACCACCGCATCGGCGGCCAGCGGATCGATGCCGTGCAGCGAGAACAGCGGCAGCAGCAGCGAGCCGTACTCGTCGCCGGTGCGCTCGGTGTCGGTGGACAGCCGGAAGCTCTCGATCAGTTGGTCGCCGCGGTAGACGCCGAAGACCGTGTTGGTGTTGCCGACGTCGACCACGACCAGCAGCTCGCCGCCTGGCTGCGGGGATTGCGGGGATTGCGGGGAATGCGGGGAATGCCGGGACCGCCCGCCGCCGCGCCGGGCCGCGGGTCCGCCCTGGACGCGCGCACCTTGGATGTCCTGCTTCATCGCTCGACCACCTCGCCGGCCGAGAGCGCGACTTCCTCGCTCGCCTCACCGCCGTCCCTGGGATGCCCCCCGCCGCTCGGGCCCGGAGTCGCATCCGGTTGTGGGCGGCGGCGGAGCCGCAGGCGGCCGGCGTCGTCGATGCCGGCGAAAGCGCCGGCGATCTCGCGCTCCCCCACCCGGCAGACCAGCCAGTCGCCGGGGCGGTGGATCGTCAGCTCGCGGTAGGCCGCCACGGCGTACGGCAGGTCGCCGACATGGGCCAGCTCCCGCTCGACGCCGGCGACGAGCTCCCAGGTCAGCTCGGCCAGGCCGATCCCGCGGCCGCTGCCGAGATGGCCGCCGGTCTCGAGCAGCAGCGAGGTGGCGCCGGGGGGGAGCTCCTCGAGACGCTGGCCATGATTGACGCCGAAGCCGATCAGCGCCACGCAGCCGTCTCCGGGGTGCACCAGCGCCTCGATCAGGATGCCGCCGATCTTGGAGGCGCGGGTAGCGCCGCGGGTGCCATCGGCACGATCGCTCCTGCGGGCAGCTGCGTTGACCTCGTCCGCCGCTGCGGCCCCGACGCTACCCTCCGCCAGATCGCCGCCGGCCGGATCTTCCGAACCATGCGGCACCACCAGGTCGTTCGGCCACTTCAACCGGCAGCCGTGCGGCAGATGCGGCGCCAGCGCGCGGCACAGCCCGACGCCCACCAGCAGCGGCAGGGCCGGCAGCAGCTCCGGCTTCGCGTAGGGCTGCGCCAGGGTGGCGTAGACCCCCTGGCCGCGCGGGCTCGACCAGCTCCTTCCCTGGCGCCCGCGCCCGCCGCTCTGCTCGAGCGCCAGCACCAGCATCGGGCTGAGATCCAGCCCCTCGGTCTCGTAGTCCGCCGCGACGCCGCGCGCCAGGAGGTTCGTCGAAACGGTGCGCGCGACGATCACGAGGTTCTCGGAGCCGTGCGTGCCGGCGGTCGCGGCGCGCGCCCGCCCCCGCTCGATCTCCGTGACGTAGCGTTCGAAATCCATGTTCCCTGATCCGTGATTCCGTGATCGTACCGTGCTCGCCGGGCCTGACCGAAACCAGCGCTGCGATGCGGCTCGCGCTACCCGCCGCCAGCCGCCGTGCCGGTCGCGTCCGTCGCGTCCGTCCCGTCCGTCCCCAGGCTGGCGCGGATGCGCTGCTGGCGTTCGCGCAGCTCCGCCAGCCGCTCGCGCCCGCCCGCCACGACCGCCGGCGGCGCCTTGGCCAGGAAGCCGGCGTCGGCGAGCCGCCGCTCGGCGCGCTCGATCTCGCCGGCGAGCTTCTCCAGCTCGCGCGCCAACCGCTCGCGCTCCGCCGCCGCGAGCCCTCCGGCCTCGGGCGCCAGCGCGACGTCGACGCCATCCACGAGTTCGCGCACCGCGCCGGCGGGCGGCGGCCCGAAGGCCACCGACTCGACGCGGCACAGCCAGCGGACCAGGTGCTCGTGCTCGGCCAGGAACCGCGCGCGGCCGCCGGCGCCGCCTTCGCCGAGATAGAGGGCGATCCGCGCCTTCGGCGGCAGGCCCAGCTCGGCGCGCAGGCCGCGCACCCGCGTCACGACGTGCATCAGCACCTCCATGTCCGCTTCCACCTCGGCGCTCTCCCAGGCCTCCTCCCGGGCCGGATACGGCGCCAGGCAGATCGTCGCCGGATGGATCGCCTCGTGTCCCGGCAGGCGCTGCCAGACCTCCTCGGTCAGGAAGGGCATCACCGGATGCAGCAGGCGCAGGCTGCGGTCGAGCACGGTCAGCAGCACCTCGCCGGCGAGCGGCCGCGGCGCCTCGCCGGTGAGCGCGGGCTTGGCAAGCTCGATGTACCAGTCACAGAGGTCGCCCCAGAAGAAATGGTACAGCCGGTTGCAGGCCTCGTCGAAGCGGAAGGCGCCGAACCGCGAGTCGACGTCCGCCGCCAGCCGCGACAGCCGCGACAGGATCCAGCGTTCCGGCGCCGCCAGCCCGCGCGGGTCGAGAGCGGGCCGCACCCGCGCCTCGCCCACCCGGCCGAGCGCGAAGCGGGCGGCGTTCCAGATCTTGTTGCCGAAGGCGCGATAGCCGGCGATCTGATCACGGTTGAGCGGGATGTCGCGGCCCGGGTTGTCCAGCGAGGTGAGGGTGAAGCGCAACGCGTCGGCGCCGTATTCCTCGACCAGCTCGATCGGATCGAGCACGTTGCCGCGCGTCTTCGACATCTTGAAGCCCTCGGCGTCGCGCACCAGGCCGGTCAGGTGGGTGGCCGCGAACGGCACCTCGCCGGTGAAGTGCAGGCCGAGCATCGCCATCCGCGCCACCCAGAAGAACAGGATGTCGTGGCCGGTGATCAGCACCGAGGTCGGATAGAAGGTCTCGTAGTCGACCGTCCGCTGCGGCCAGCCGAGAGTCGAGAACGGCCACAGCCCGGACGAGAACCAGGTGTCGAGCACGTCGGGGTCCTGGGTCAGCCGGTCGGTGCCGGCCGCCGCCGCCGCCGCCTCGGCGCTCCTCGCCACGAAGCAGCGCCCGTCCTCGGTGTACCAGGCCGGGATCTGGTGGCCCCACCAGAGCTGGCGCGAGATGCACCACGGCTTGATGTTCTCGAGCCAGTGCTCCCAGGTCTTCTCCCAGGTCTCGGGAATCAGGCGCAGGCGCCCCTCGCGCTGCGCCGCCAGCGCGCGCGCCGCCATGCCCGACATGTCGCAGAACCACTGGGTCGAGACCAGCGGCTCGATCGGCTCGCCGCTGCGCTCCGAGTGGCCGACGTTGTGGACGTGATCCTCGACCTTGCGCAGCAGCCCGGCCGCGCGCAGGCGCTCGACCACCTTGTCGCGGGCCGCGAAGCGATCGAGGCCGGCGAAGTCGGGGCCGGCCGCGGCGGTCATCCGCCCCTGCGGATCGATGACCGTGACGCCGGGCAGTCCGTGGCGGCGCGCCATCTCGAAGTCGGCGGCGTCGTGGAAGGGGGTCAGCTTCACCAGGCCGGTGCCGAAGTCGCGCTCGACCGCGGCGTCGGCGACGAACGGCAGGCGGCGGCCGATCAGCGGCAGCACCGCCGCCTTGCCGAGCAGGTGCCGGTAACGCTCGTCGTCGGGATGGAAGGCGATCGCGGTGTCGCCGAGCATCGTCTCGGGACGGGTGGTGGCCACGACCACCTCGCCGGCGCCCTCCGGCCCCTCCAGCGGGTAGGCGATGTGGTAGAGCTTCCCGGTCACCGTCTTCATCTCGACCTCGAGGTCGGAGATGGCGGTGCCGAGAGCCGGCGACCAGTTGACCAGGTACTCGCCGCGGGTGATGAGCCCCTCGCCGTGCAGGCGCACGAACGCCTCCCGCACCGCGGCCGACATCCCCGCGTCCAGCGTGAAGCGCTCGCGGCTCCAGTCGCAGCTCGCTCCCAGCTGGTCGAGCTGCTCGCGGATGTTGCCGTGGTACTGCCGCTTCCAGGCCCACATGCGCTCGAGGAAGCGCTCGCGCCCCAGGGTGCGGCGGTCGGTGCCCTCGGCGGCGAGCTGGCGCTCGACCATCAGCTGCGTCGAGATGCCGGCATGATCGGTCCCCGGCAGCCAGAGGGCGTTGTCGCCGCTCATCCGCCGCCAGCGGGTGAGGAGGTCCTCGAGCGCGGTCTGCAAGGCGTGCCCGAGGTGCAGCTTCCCGGTGACGTTCGGCGGCGGGTGGACGATGCAGTAGGACCGCCGCGCCGAGGGCGCCTCGGCAAGGAAGATGCCGCTCTCGGCCCAGCGCCGCTGCCAGGCGCGCTCGTAGGCGCGCGGATCGAAGCGTTTGTCGAGCTGCTCTTCCTGGCGGCTCACGACGTCCTTTCCCAGGTCGCTCATGATGGACGATGGCGCGCCGCCGGCGATCGGTGCCGGGCGGCGAGACGCGGAGAGCGCGGCGGGCTCGGCCTGCTCGGCGAGCCCGGCGGCGTCACTCGATCTGGCTCTCGAGCTCCCGCAGGCGATCCTTGATCACGACCTCGGCAAGGTCCGGGATGACTTCCCACGCGATGTCGCGCACCACCTTGTCGCCGATCAGCTCGACGACCCGGCGGGCGATGCGGTCGACGTCCTGCTCGCCCAGGGCGGCGGTACCGGTGGCATCGGTGGCATCGGCGGTCGCCTGCGCGGCAGGCTGGCCGTTGCCCGCCGCCGCGGCCGTGACCCGCTCCTCCGCCTGCTCCGCCTGCCCGGTCTCGCCGGCCTTCTCGGGGCCGCCGGGCCGGGTGTCCGGCGCGAGCGCAGCCGCCGCGGCCGGCTCGAGAATTGCCGGAGTCTCCGGAACCTCCGGGAGCTCCGGTGTCGCGGGGGGCGCCGGGGGTCTGGGGGCAGGCCGGAAGGATGGGAGCACGCCGCCCAGCCTGGACAGGGGCTCCGCCTGCGTTGCCCGCAGCTCCGGCAGGCCCGCGGCCGCCGACGCCGCCGGCGCCTCTCTGCGCAGCTCCCCCTCCGGCGCCTCGGCCTGGTCGAGAAGGACGCGGTCGTCGAGCGGCTCGCCGAGGGTGAAGGGGCGGTCGAAACGCTCGGCGGCCGGCGATGCCGGCAGCGATGCCGGCGAAGCGGGCGCGTCCGACCCCTGGGCGCCCGCGGGCGACGGGCGGTCATGTTCGGCGGGTGCGGCGGGTATCGCGGGCCCCGCGGCGACGGCCTCCTCCTCGAGGTCGCCGAGCGCGAACGGCTGCTCGAAGGCGTGCTCGTGCGGCTGGACCGCGGGCGGGACCCTCGCATCGCCAGGCGACGGCAGCGGCGCATCGGGCCACGGATCGGGGACGAGCTCGGGCTCCGCTTCGAGCTCGAACTCCTGCCAGGTGGCCGCGGCCTCGATCCCGCCGGTGAGCCGGATCCCCTCGCCGGTATCGGCGCCCGCGCCGGCCGCGGCAGGCTCCGCGGCCTCCACGGTGCCCGCCGGGGCGGTCGGTGCGCTCGCGGCGGTGGTGGCGGTTCCGGCGGCCGCGGCCACCGGCGCGCTGGCCGCGGAGGCGGTCGCCGGCGTGGCCGCTGCCTCCGGAGTCGCGGCGACCGGCGCGGCCGGCGCCGCGGCGGCGGCCTCGGGATGCGGTCCTCCGGCAGCGGCGGGCGCGGGCCCCAGCAGCTCGTGCACCCGCCCGAGCAGCTCCTGGGAGTCGAACGGCTTCTTCAGATAGGAATTGGCGCCGCTCTCGCGCGCCTGGGCCTCGTCGAAAGGCTCGAAGGTTCCGACCAGCAGCAGCACCGGCACCTCCGGCCGCAGCTGCTTCGAGCGCCGGCAGACCTCGTAGCCGCTGGCCCCGGGCATGTGGACGTCGGCGATCACGAAGTCCACCGTGAGCGCGGTCAGCATCGCGATCGCCTCGTCGCCGTTGCCGACCGCCCGGACCTCGTAGTCGTCGTCCATGAAGGTGAGCTCGATCACCTTCTGGATGGTGACGCTGTCGTCGGCCAGCAGGATGCGTCTACTCATGGACTCCTCCGCTGCAAATCTCGAGTTAACCTAGCATCCCGGCGTTCAACCGTCAAACTATTCTCGAATCAAGGGTTTATCGGCACTCCCGGAGCGGCCCCCGGGGCCTTCGCGGGGATCGCCGGGCGCCGCGCTCACCCCTCAGGCCGCCGTGAGGCGGCTCCGCAGGTACTGGACGATGTCCTTCGTCGAGGTCCCCGGCAAGAAGACCGCGTCGATGCCGGCGCGCTGCAACCCTTCCAGGTCCTGCTCGGGAATGATGCCGCCGGCAAAGACCAGGATGTCCCCCGCGCCCTGCTCGCGCAGCAGCCGGGTGATCTCGGGGAGCAGGCTGTTGTGGGCGCCGGAGAGGATCGACAGGCCCACCGCATCCACGTCCTCCTGCACCGCCGCCGCCGCGATCTGCTCCGGCGTCTGCCGCAGGCCGGTGTAGATCACCTCGTAGCCCGCGTCGCGCAGCGCCCGCGCCACCACCTTCGCGCCGCGGTCGTGGCCGTCCAACCCCGGCTTGGCGATCAAGATGCGGAACGGCCGGTCACTCGTCGAAGGCAGCGGCGGCATGGGCGGCGATTCTAGCAGACGCCCGGGGAGGTCTTTCTGGAAGGCCAGTCCCTCCCTTGGGGGCGAGACATTCCCCCCTTGCCTCCGTTTGGGCGAGGGGTCCCAAGGGCACCGATCTCGGACTTCGGTTGCCTCGCCCAAAGGAGGCAAGGGGGGGATGTCTCGCCCAGGGGGAGGGACTGGCCCTCCACCCCAGACTACGGTACCGGCGGGGCCGCGGGCGCCGCCTGGTCGATCAGGAAGTAGATCAGGTCGGTCGACGGCGGCTCGTAGCCCAGCTGACGCAGCTGCGACACCACCTGCCCGCGGTGATAGGTGCTGTGATTGACCAGGTGCAGCACCGGTTCCCAGAGCGGGCGCGTGTAGCTGACTCCCTGGAGGTTGGTCCACGACAGGTCGGCGCTCACTTGCTCGGCGGTGAGCGAGGCGAGGAAGAAGCCGAGCTCCGCCGAGGTCTCGCCCCAGGCCGCGGTCAGCGTCTCCCAGTCCGGGAAGTCGGTCAGGTCCGGCACCCGCGAGAGGATCTTGCCCTCGAAGCGCGCCAGCCAGAGCCGCTGCGAGCCGAGGATGTGCGCCAGCGTGCCGAGCAGCGAGCCGAAGCTGGTGCCGGTGTCGCGCACCAGGTCCTCGGCGGCGACCTGCTCGAGCGCCTTGAGGCAGATGCGGTCCGCCCACAGGGTGTAGAGCAGCAGCTGGCGGGCGGAGGCGGCGAGACCGGTCATGACGCGCGCCGTGCCGGGCGGCTCAGAAGACCGCCGGCTCCTCGTACGTGCCGAACACCTCGCGCAGCGCGTCGCTGATCTCGCCCACCGTGCAGTAGGCGCGGACGCAGTCGAGGATGAGCGGCATCGTGTTGTCGCTGCCGGCGGCGCCGCGGCGCAGCGCGTCCAGGGTGCGCGCCACCGCGCCGGAGTCCCGCCGCCGCTTGACGCTCTCGAGGCTGGCGATCTGCCGCTCCGCCAGGTCGTCGGCGATGTAAAGGATGTCGATCGGCGCCTCGCCGTCGACCTGGAAGGCGTTGAGACCCACGATCAGCTTCTCCCGCTCCTCGAAAGCGCGCTGGTAGGCGAAGGCGGCGTCCATGATCTCGCGCTGCGGGAAGCCGGCCTCGATCGCCTCGACCATGCCTCCCAGCTCGTCGATGCGGCGGAAGTAGTCGAGCGTCCCCTCGACCATGTGCTGGGTCATCTCCTCGACGAGATAGCTGCCGCCGAGCGGATCGACGCTGTTGACGACCCCGGACTCGTGCGCCAGGATCTGCTGGGTGCGCAGGGCGGTGCGGGCGTTGGCCTCGGTCGGCAGCGCCAGCGTCTCGTCGAGAGCGTTGGTGTGCAGCGACTGCGTGCCGCCGAGCACCGCGGCCAGCGCCTGCACGGTGGTGCGCACGACGTTGTTGATCGGCTGCTGGGCGGTCAGCGAGCAGCCCGCCGTCTGGGTGTGGAAGCGCAGCATCCAGGAGCGCTCGGTCGTGGCGCCGTAGCGCTCGCGCATCACCGTCGCCCAGATCCGGCGCGCCGCGCGGAACTTGGCGATCTCCTCGAAGAAGTCGTTGTGGCTGTTGAAGAAGAACGAGAGCCGCGGGGCGAACTCGTCGATGGGCAGCCCGGCGTCGACGCCGTACTGCACGTACTCCATGCCGTCGCGCAGCGTGAACGCGAGCTCCTGCAGCGCGGTCGAGCCCGCCTCGCGGATGTGGTAGCCGGAGATCGAGATGGTGTTCCAGCGCGGCACGTGGCGGGCGGCGAAGGCGAACTGGTCGGTGATCAAGCGCATCGACGGACGCGGCGGGTAGATGTACTCCTTCTGCGCGATGTACTCCTTGAGGATGTCGTTCTGCAGAGTCCCGGAGACCTGGCGCGCGATGTCCACTCCCTGCTTCTCGGCCACCGCCAGGTACATCGCGAACAGAACCGGCGCGGTCGAGTTGATGGTCATCGAGGTGGTGACCTCGCCGAGCGGGATGCCCTCGAACAGCGTCTCCATGTCGGCCAGGCTGTCCACCGCCACGCCGCACTTGCCCACCTCGCCGGTGGACATCTTGTGGTCGGAGTCGTAGCCGTAGAGGGTCGGCAGGTGGAAGGCCACCGACAGGCCGGTCTGCCCCTGGGCCAGCAGGTACTTGAAGCGCTGGTTGGAGTCGGCGGCGGTGCCGAAGCCGGCGAACTGACGCATCGTCCACAGCTTGCCCCGGTAGCCGGTGGGATGGATGCCGCGAGTGAACGGGAACTCGCCCGGCACCCCGATCTCGCGCCGCGGGTCGATGCCGGCGACCTGCTCGGGAGTGACCAGGTGCGGCACCTCCATGCCGGAGACGGTCGTCCAGTCGCGCTTCCAGAACGGCGCCCTCTCCTCCGCCCGGGCGCGCGCCGTCTCCCACCGCTGGCGCGCCTCGGCCATCGTCTCGAGCGCCTCCGGCCGGTAGACGGAACCGTCCCCGGCAGGCTCCGGGGCCTTCGGGGCGGCGTCCGCGGCGACCGCGGCGTCCGCAGCGACCGCGGCGTCCGCGGCAGCATGGGCAGCCGTCCGGCCCGAGCCGGCGGGCGGCGCCACCGCCGCGGCCGTCCCGATGGTTCCCGGCTCCATTGGCTTCGAGCTCACCGTTGGCTCCTCTCGTCTGCGCTCGCGGCCCGAGTCTCCCGAGCGCCATGTACCGGGCCGCCCCGCCGCGTCCCTTCCCGGCCACCCGCGGCTGACCTGGCCCCGGTCCGCTCCAAAGTATAGACGATACGGCGGTAGGGGCCTCTCGGGCAGCGGAGTGCCGCCGTCCCCCGCCGTGACCCGCCGTCAGCCGCGCGGGCTGGCCCAGGCGCCTTGCCGGGTGAGCGCGCGGATGATCGCCGCGCCGCGGTGGCCCCAGATCGGGTGCAGCTCCCGCGAGCGGCTCTCGGCCAGGCGCAGGGCGACGCGCGCCGGCGGCTCGCCGCGGCGGGCGGCCTCGGCGAGGACGGCGAGCGAGAGGTTGTAGATGCTGTTCTCCCAGCGGTCGGCGGCATCGTCTCCGGCGACGGCGAGCGGCGGCGCAGCGACGGCCTCGGCCGCCCGCGGCGAGGTTCCGAGGTGCGCGGCGATGCGCGGGTCCTCGTCGCCCACGTAGCCGTACTGCTCGTCGGCGCAGTGGACGATCCCCATGCGGTTGACCAGGAAATCGGGCATGTAGAGCACCCCGCGCCCGTGCAGCAGCAGGTCGTCGCGCTCCGGGTCCTCGAGCTGGTTGTTGGCGGCGCCGCAGACGATGCGGGCCGCGAGCCGCGGGATGGTGCGCGGCCCCAGCACCCCGCCCGTCGCGCAGGGAGCGAAGACGTCGGCCGGCTGCTCGAGGATCCAGGGGTCGTCGCGGCCGGCGGTGCGCGCCGTGAAGGCGAAGCTCCCGGCCGGGTCGGCAGCGGCGGTTGCGATCGTCGCGCCGGAGCCGGCCGCGCCGGCGTAGCGGCGGTGCAGCGCCTCGCAACGGTCCGGGTCGAGATCGCTGCCGATCACCCGCGCCACGCCGCGCTCGCGCAGCAGCTCGACCAGCGGCTCGCCGACGTGCCCCAGCCCCTGCACCGCCACCGTCGCGCCCGCGAGCCCGCCGCGGCCGAGGTGGGCGAGCGCCGCCTCCATGCCGCGCACCACGCCGCGCGCGGTCGGTCCCGAGGGGTTGCCGCTGCCGCCGAGCGCCGGCGGGATGCAGGTCGTGAAGCGGGTGCGGCTGAAGACCGCCGCCATGTCCTCCGCCGAGGTTCCCGCGTCCTCGGCGGTGACGTAGCAGCCGCGCAGGTTGCTCAGCAGGTCGCCGTACTCCTCGTAGATCCGGCGCCGGCGCGGGCTGCCGGCGGGCGCCTCCCGCTCGCCTCGCTCGCCCTGCTCGTCCACCATGACGCCCTTGCCGCCGCCCCACCATAGCCCGGCCAGGGCATTCTTGTGGGTCATGCCGCGTGCCAGGCGCAGGCCGTCGCGCAGGAACTCCTCGACCGTGTCGTAGCGCCAGAAGCGCACGCCGCCCGCCGCCTGGCCGCGGCAGGTGCGATGGATGAAGGCGCCCTGCAGCACGCCGGTGTCGGGCGCCACCTGCACGAAGATCCCCTCGTGGCGGTCGAAGTCTCGCCGGTCCGCGGCCAGCAGCCGCGCCAGCGGCGCGAGCTCCGGATGCGAGGCGCGGACGTCCCCCGCCTCCTCGTCCCAGGCCAGGAAGAACCGGCGGATGCCCGCCGCCGCGAGGAAGCGCCGGAACGCCGCGGGAGAGCGGCGGCCCAGCTCCACGGCGGTCGCGGGCAAGGTCACGGGCGATCGTCGAGCGCGCGGCGCCTGCCCCGGCTCAGGCCGCGCCGAAGCCGAGGCGCCCCGCGCTCTCCTCGGCGGCGAGCTCCTCGAGCAGCAGGAGCGCGTAGTAACGTCCTTCCCTGCCGCCCTCCGCAGGCAGCGGCCCCAGCGGCTGCATCTGCACCACCCGCCAGGTCGCGAGCAGCTCCTCGACCGAGCCACCCTCCACGGGCACGATCGCCGGGGCGCCCGTGTCGCCGGACGCGGTCGCCACCTGCACGACGACCAGCTTCTGTCTCTTCTTCTTCATCCCGTCGTCATCCCGTCGTCCTGTCGTTTTCGTTCCGTTCGATCGCGGTTCCCAGGGCCGCATCCGCGGGCGGCTCGCGCCGCATCATATCGCCGCCGGCGCTCTGGCCGCCCGTGCCGCGCCTCCGCTATGCTCGGCGGGAGGGGGCCGGGGTGCTCGGCCGCGAGAGAGCCATCCGCATGCCTGGAGCGCGCGCCGACATCGAACCGACCAACGCCGCGGAGGCGGCCCCGGTTGCCGCCCGCGCCCCCTCCCCCGCCCCGGTCTCCGCCTGGAGCCCGTTGCGGCACCGGCTCTTCCGCTGGCTGTGGATCGCCACCGTCGCGTCGAATGTCGGCACCTGGCTGCAGAACGTCGGCGCCTCCTGGATGATGACGTCGTTGACCACGTCCACGACGCTGGTGGCGCTGGTGCAGGCGGCGACCAGCCTGCCGTCGTTCCTGCTGGCGCTGCCGGCCGGGGCGCTCGCCGACGTGCTCGACCGGCGGCGGCTGCTGCTGGTGACGCAGGGATGGATGACCGTCGCGGCCGCCGGCCTCGGGGTGCTGACGCTGGCCGGCTGGATCACGCCCTGGTGGCTGCTGGGCTTCACCTTCCTGCTCGGCCTGGGCGCCGCCGCGAACAACCCCGCCTGGCAGGCGATCATCCCCGAGCTGGTGCCGCGCCCGGAGCTGCCGGGGGCCATCGCGCTGGGCAGCATCGGCTTCAACATCGCCCGCGCCGCCGGCCCTGCGATCGGCGGCCTGATCGTCGCCACGGCCGGGCCGGGCTGGACCTTCATCCTCAACGCCGTCTCCTTCCTCGGCGTCATGGCGGTGCTCTACGCCTGGCGGCGCCCGGCGGAGGAGACGGTGCTGCCGGGCGAGCGCGTCCTCGGCGCCATGCGCACCGGCGTGCGCTACGTCCGCCACTCGCCGGACGTGCTGGCGCCGATCGCCCGCGGCTTCGCCTTCATCGTCTGCGGCAGCTCGCTCTGGGCGCTGCTGCCGGTCGTGGCGCGGGGCCTGCCCCATGGCGCCGCCGGCTACGGCCTGCTGCTTGCCGCCCTCGGCGCCGGCGCGGTGGCCGGCGCCATGGTGCTGCCGCGCCTCAAGCGCTATGCCTCGGTCGACTTCGTGGTCGCGGCGGCCACCCTCGTGTTCGCGGCCGCCACCCTGGCGCTCGCCCTGGTGCGCGAGTTCCCGCTGCTGCTGGCGATGATGCTGCTGGCGGGCGGCGCCTGGCTGTCGCTGCTGTCGAGCCTCAACGTCTCGGTGCAGACCTCCGTGCCGTCGTGGGTGCGCGCCCGCGCGCTGTCGGTCTACATGCTGATCTTCTTCGGCGGCCTCGCCGCCGGCAGCGCGCTCTGGGGCGCTCTCGGCCAGCGGCTCGGCATCGCGCCGGCGCTTTGCCTCTCGGCGGCCGGCCAGGCGCTGGGCCTGCTCGCCACCCGCCGCCTCCATCTGCGCTCCGGCGAGGGGCTCAACCTGGCGCCGTCGCGCCAGATGCCGGCGCCGATCGTGGCCTACGATCTCGAGCCCGACCGCGGGCCGGTCCTGGTCACCGTCGAGTACCAGGTGCGCCCCGAAGAGGCGGCCGAGTTCGCCCGCGCCATGGCCGACGTGCGCCGCATCCGGCTGCGCGACGGCGCCATGGAGTGGGGGCTGTTCGCCGACGCCGCCCTTCCCGGCCGCTACACCGAGGTCTTCCTGGTCAAGTCCTGGCTCGAGCACCTGCGCCAGCACGAGCGCGCCACCGTCGCCGACCGCGACCTCGTCGAGTCCGCCCGTCGCTACCACGTCGGCGGCGACCGCCCCGCGGTCCGCCACCTGATCTCCGAACCGCTGCGCAAGGAGGCCTGACATTGCGACACCCGTGGGACTCGATGCTCGTCGCTGCCGGACTCCTGGCCGGCGTGCCGTGGGCGGCGGCCGCGCCCGCTCCGGCACCGGCGCCGGCCGCGCCGCCGGCACCGGCCGCGGCGCCTCAGCCCGCCGTCACCCGCACCGAGCTTGGGTTCGTCGAGCCGGAGGTGCGGAAGCAATGGTACCTGGGCGGCGCCGGCTACGAGGTCGGCTTCGACGCGCGGGAGACCCGCACCGCCGGCGGCCCGCAGAGCCTGCGCCTGGCATGGCGGCCCGCCGCGGGCGGCGTCGTGCAAGAGCGGTCGTTCGGCGTCGCCACCACCCGCTTCCCGGTCGAGGCGGCGCGCGGCAGGCATCTCCGGCTCGAAGGCTGGATCAAGTCGGAAGCCATCACCAGGGGCTGGGCAGGGCTCTGGGCGCGGGTGGACGGGCCGACCGGTGTGCTCGGCTTCGACAACATGGAGGACCGCGGCCTTCACGGCTCGACCCCCTGGTCGCGGGTCGAGGTCGAGATGGACGTGCCGCCGGAGGCATCCGGCATCTTCCTGGGCGCGCTGCTCACGGGCGACGGGACGGCCTGGGTGGGCGAGCTCGCGGTGGTCCTCGAGCCGATCCGGCCGGCGGTGCCGGTGACGGTCGCGGGCACGGTGACCGATCCCGCGGCACGTCCGGTGGCCGGCGCCCTGGTGGCACTGACCCGCCGCGGCTCGAGCCACGCGGTGGCGGTGGTGAAGACCGGCGGCGACGGCACTTTCCGTGCCAGCGTCGCCAAGGGCACCTACGCGATCGCTGCGACCGCCGCCGGTCTCGCCGGGGCCTCCGCGCCGCTGGTCGTCACCCGCGAAGAGGTACCGCCCGTCAAGCTCGCGCTCGGCGCCGGCTGCGTCGCCTTGATCGGTTCGGTCACCGGCGCGGAGGGTCCGCCGCCGGCCGGCGCCCGGGTCGCGGCGGTCCGCTTCAGCGGCGAGGGCGGCGATGTCTTCTACGGCGAGCTCGACCGCACCGGCGCCGTCCGCCTCTGCCTGCCCCCCGGCAACTACGAGGTCGCGCTCGACACGCCGAGCTTCATCGCCAAGCCGGTCGACGTCGAGATCGCCGCAGGCGGCCCCGACCGGCGGGTGACCCTCCGCGCCTCGCGCCTCGGGCCGGCGCCCGAAGAGGTGGTGGCCTGGCTCCGCGGCCACGTGGTGCCGCTGCGCACCGCCGCCGCCGGCCAGGGCTACGACGACCTGCGGCCCCTGGCGGCGATCGTGGGCAAGGCCCGCATCGTCGCCCTCGGCGAAGCCACGCACGGCACCCGCGAGTTCTTCCAGCTCAAGCACCGGGTGCTCGAGTACCTGGTCTCCGAGCAGGGCTTCACGGTCTTCGCCATCGAGGCCAACTGGCCGGAGTCGCTGGCGGTCGACGACTACGTGCTGCACGGCACGGGGGATCCGGCCAAGGCGCTGGCCGGCCTCTACTTCTGGACCTGGAACACCGAGGAGGTCCTGGACATGATCCGCTGGATGCGGGCCTACAACGCCGATCCCGCCCACGCGCGCAAGGTCCGCTTCCTCGGCTTCGACATGCAGACGGCGAGGGTCGCGGTCCCGGCGGTCGCGGCCTACCTCGAGAAGGTCGATCCGGCCTACGCCAAGGAGGTGGCGGGCACGCTCGCCGGGTTGCGGGAGACCGCCCGGGAGGCCTCGCCGGCGAGCGCCGCCGCGCTGTCCGCGGCCAGGGACCTGCTGGCCCGCTTCGACGCCCGCCGGGACGCCTACGTCGGCGCCTCGAGCCGGCGGGAATGGGATCTCGCCCGCCAGGAGGCGGCGATCGTCGAGCAGGTGGCGGAGCTGGGACCCGGCAGCGCGCCCGACTATCGCGACCGGGCGATGGCCGAGAACGTCGGCTGGATCCTGGCCCACGAGCCCGCCGGCACGCGCATGGTCGTGTGGGCGCACAACGGTCACATCAACTACGGCGCCGACACCGGCACCCCCTACATGCCGATGGGCGAATACCTGCACCGCCGCTTCGGCGCCGACTACCTCACGATCGGCTTCGTCTTCAACCAGGGGGCCTTCCAGGCGATCGGTCGGAACGACCACGGCGGCGGCAGCCTCTCCGAGTTCTCGGTGGGCCCCTGCCTCGACAGCAACCTGGCCGCCGCCTTCAGCCGCACCGGCATCCCGCTCTCGCTGCTCGACCTCCGCGGCCGCCCCGCCGCCGGGCCGGTGGCCGCGTGGCTGACCTCGCCGCATCCGATGCGCGAGATCGGCGCGCTGTTCGTCGGCGACGCGGAGATGACGACGCCGGCGGTCATCACCGACCGCTTCGACGCCATCCTGTTCGTCGACCGCACCACCCGCGCGCGGCCCAATCCGCCGGCGGTTCGTGCATACTCCCCGCCGTGATCCGCGCGCACGACCTGACCAAGACCTTCGGCAAGCTCACCGCCGTCGACGGCATCTCGTTCGAGGTCGAGGAGGGCGAGATCTTCGCCTTCCTGGGGCCGAACGGCGCCGGCAAGACGACGACGATCAAGATGCTGACGACGCTGCTGACGCCCACCCGCGGCCGGGTGGAGATCGACGGCCTCGATCCCGCCGTCGAGCGCAACGAGGTCCGCAAGCGCTTCGGCATCGTGTTCCAGGACCCCAGCCTCGACGACGAGCTGACGGCCTATGAGAACATGGACATTCACGGCGTCTTCTACCATGTGCCGCGCAAGCTCCGCGCCCAGCGGATCCCCCGGCTGCTGCGGCTCTTCGAGCTCTGGGAGCGGCGGGACGACCCGGTGAAACGGTTCTCGGGGGGCATGCGCCGGCGCCTCGAGATCGCCCGCGGCTTCCTGCACACGCCGCGGATCCTCTTCCTGGACGAGCCGACGCTGGGTCTCGATCCGCAGACGCGGAACCAGCTCTGGACGCAGGTCGCGCAGCTCAACGCGGAGGAGCGCGTGACGGTCTTCCTGACCACGCACTACATGGAGGAAGCCGAGCGCGTCGCGTCGCGCATCGCGATCATCGATCGCGGCCGCATCGTCGCGCAGGGGTCGCCCCAGGAGCTGAGGCAGCAGACCGGCGCCGAGAGCCTCGAGCAGGCCTTCCTCGCGCTCACCGGCTCCTCGATCCGCGAGGAAGACGCCAGCGCGGCGGACCGCAACCGCAACATGGCCAGGATGTGGCGGCGGCGATGATCCCATGAGCGTCGTCTATGCCCTCTGGCTGCGGCAGCTGAAGCGTTACGTCCGCTCGCGCTCGCGCATCGTCGCCGCCCTCGGCCAGCCGCTGCTGTTCCTGGTGGCGCTCGGCTTCGGCTTCGGCCCGATCTTCGAACGCGCCGGCCAGGGCAGCTACATCCAGTTCCTGGCGCCGGGGGTCATCGCCATGGCCGTCCTCTTCACCTCCATCTTCTCGGGCATCGAGCTGATCTGGGACCGGCAGTTCGGCTTCCTCAAGGAGACGCTGGTGGCACCGGTGCCGCGGCTGACGATCATGGTCGGCCGCACCCTGGGCGGGGCGACCGTCGCGGTGATCCAGGGACTCGTGGTGCTGGCGGTCTGCACCCTCGCCGGCTTCCGCGCCGGCGGCCTCGGCGCGCTGCCGGCGGCGCTGGGGTTCATGGCGCTGATCGCCCTCACGTTCACCGCGCTCGGCACCGCGATCGCCTCGGTGCTGCAGGACTTCCAGGGCTTCCAGCTGGTGATGAACCTGCTCGTGATGCCGATCTTCTTCCTCTCCGGCGCCCTCTTCCCGCTGTCGCGGGTGCCGCGGGCGCTGGCGCTCGTCGCCAGCGTCGATCCGCTCGCCTACGGCGTCGACGGCCTGCGCAGCGCGCTCATCGGCATCGCCCATTTCGGCGCGGCCACCGACCTGGCGGTCCTGGCGACCCTGTCCGCGATCATCCTGACCATCGGCGGCCATCTCTTCTCCCGCATCCAGCTCTGAAGCGGCCGCGTCCGCCCGGAGCTCGCCGGGCGGGGCGAACCGATCCACCGGGTGGCACCGGAGGTCGGACGCGCGCCGCGGCACTGCCAAGCGTGTTAAGCTCATGACGACTTACAATGGCGCTGTCCCCAGGAGGTGCGGAACGATGAAAACGCGTGCATACGCTGCAATCGCCGCGTCGCTGCTGCTGCCGGCTCTGGCGGCTCACGCTCAGGGCCTCGACGTGACCGGCTCCTGGTCGATCCGGATGGTGGCCGAGCCCCCATGCATCGGTTGTCCATTTTCTCTTTGCGACTTCCAGGGCACGGCCAATGTCTTCCAGACCGGCGGCCAGGTCAGCGGCGACATTTCCGTCGACCAGACTTCCGCTTCGATCCTCTGCCCGTCTGCCATGTCGGCGACTCTGACCGGCGACGTGACCGGCAACCAGGTGTCGATGGGGGTGGTGACGGGAGGCGCCACCTTCGGCACGGCCACCTTCACCGGCGCCGTCTCGGGGGCTGCCGTGCGCGGCGCCGGCACCACCATGAGCGGCACCTTCACGGTCACCGGCAGCCCGTTCTCCGGGGTCCACGGGACCTGGAGCGCCACCCAGCAGGCGCCGGTCGCGGCGGTGCCGGCGCTCGGTGCGAAGGGGCTGGCGGCGCTCGCGCTGCTGCTGCTCGCCACCGCGCTCTGGTTCCTCTTGCGGCGGCCGGCGCTGCGCGGGCGGTAGGCAGGGGCCAGCTCCGCGGCCGCCCCACCCTGCCCCGCCGCCGCCCCGCCCCGGGGCCCCCGGGTCCTTGCCCCTGTCGTAAGATCCGCCCATGGACGGCAGCGACGGCAATCGGCGCGAGAGAGGAGACCCGGCATGAGCGGCGAGCAGCAGTTGAGCGGTCCCGACCTGACGCAGGGCGTGTCGCTATCGGAGATCGGCGAGACCGGCGCGGGCGGCGCCGGCGGTGAGAGCGGCGACGCCGGCAAGCCGGGCGCCGCGCCCGGCGGCTGCCTGCTCGGCCACGCCGGGGGCGAGCCGGTGCTGCTGGTGCGGACCGGCGACGAGGTGTTCGCCGTCGCCGCGCATTGCACCCACTACGGCGGACCGCTGGCCGAGGGCCTGCTCGTCGGCGACACGGTGCGCTGCCCCTGGCACCACGCCTGCTTCAGCCTGCGCAGCGGCGAGCCGCTGCGGGCGCCGGCCCTGAACCCGCTGGCGCGCTACCGGGTCGAGCGCCAGGGCGACCGGGTCGCGGTGCGCGAGAAGCTGCCGCCCCCGACGCCAACGCCGCCGCCGGTGGCGGCCGGCCGCGCCGCCGCGGCCGCCGGCCCGGAATCGGTCGTCATCGTCGGTGCCGGCGCCGCCGCCAACGCCGCCGCCCAGCGGCTGCGCCGCGAGGGCTACGCCGGCCCCATCACGATGATCGGCGCCGACGACTCGCCGCCCTACGACCGCCCGAACCTCTCCAAGGACTACCTCGCCGGCAACGCCCCCGAGGAGTGGATCCCGCTCCACCCGCGCGAGCTCTACGACGAGCGCCGGATCGAGCTGCGCCTCGGCACGCGGGTGACGGCGATCGACCCGCAACGCCGTACCGTCACCCTGGACGGCGGCGCGACCCTGGCCTGGGGCGCCCTGCTCCTCGCCACCGGCGCCGAGCCGGTGCATCTCGACCTCCCGGGCGCTGAGCTGCCGCACGTCCACTACCTGCGGACCCTGGCCGACAGCCGGGCGATCGTCGCCCGGGTCGACGAGCTCCGCGCGGCCGCGGCGGCGCCCGCCGGCGCGCCGCGCGCCGTGGTGATCGGCGGGAGCTTCATCGGCCTCGAGGTCGCGGCGTCCCTGCGCGCCCGCCAGCTCGAGGTGACCGTGGTCGAGCGCGGGGAGGTGCCGCTGGCGCGGGCCCTGGGCCGCGAGCTCGGCGCCTTCGTGCGCGGCCTCCACGAGGAGCACGGCGTCGCCTTCCGTCTCGGGCAGCGCGCGGCCGCCGTCGAGCCCGAGGCGGTGATCCTGGCCAGCGGCGAGCGGCTGCCCGCCGGGCTGGTGGTGATCGGGGTGGGCGTGCGCCCCTCGGTGGCGCTGGCCGAGGCCGCCGGCCTGGCGGTCGACGACGGAGTCCTGGTCGACGAGTACCTGCAGACCTCGGCGCCCGGCATCTACGCCGCCGGCGACATCGCCCGCTGGCCCGATCCGCACACCGGCGAGCGGCTGCGCGTCGAGCACTGGGTGGTCGCCGAGCGGCAGGGGCAGACCGCCGCCGCCAACATCCTCGGGCGCCGCGAGCGCTTCGACGCCGCGCCGTTCTTCTGGAGCCAGCACTACGACGTGCAGATCTCCTACGTCGGACACGCCCCGCGCGGCGCCGAGGCGCGGGTCGCGGGCTCGCTCGCCGGGCGCGACGCGGCGGTCACCTTCACCGCCGGCGGCCGCGTGCGCGCCGTCGCCACCGTCTTCCGCGACCGGCTGAGCCTCGAGGCCGAGCTCGCCCTCGAGCGCGGCGACCAGCCGGCGCTCGCCGCGCTGGCGGAGGGCGCCGCGACGCCTTGAGGCGTCCTTCGAGCGCGGCGACCAGGCGGCTCGGACGCCAAGGACGTCAGAACAGCAGCCGCACACCGACCTCGTAGTTGCGGGGCTGCTGGTAGTCGGTGGGCGCGCCGAGCGTCAGCTGATCGCCGCCGGTGCTGGTGCAGCCGCCGGCATACTGGCAGACGGCGACGGCGGGCTGGTTGCCGAGGACGTTCTCGATCGCGGCGATCAGCTCGAGCTCGTAGCGCCCGAGCTGGAAGGACTTCCGCACCTCGGCCTCGGTGTACAGAGTGCCGTTGGCCCGCCGGCTGCCGCGCGGCTCGAGGTACTGGTTGCCGTAGAGCGGCGGGGCGAGCGCCGCGAGCACGCTGTAGTCGAACGGCGACTGGTAGATGGCGTTGAAACCGACGTCGATCCGGCCCGGCAGCTTGACGAAGCCTTTGAGCTTGACGCGGTGGCGGACGTCGTCCGAGAGATTACCGTAGGTGTTGGCGAAGTGCACCGGGAAGACGTCGAACTCGCTTCCCGCGCCCTGGGTGTACTCGACGCTCCCCTTCGACACAGCGTAGGTGTACGACGCCACGACGTAGAGCCAGCTGCCGGCGCGGCTGTCGAGCCGCAGCACCAGCCCGTGGTAGTCGCGCCGCGCCGCCGCCGGGTTGGTCAGGACCTTGTACGGGCAGTGCAGGAAGCCGGGGTCGGGGGTGAGGCCTTGCAGGTTCTCGACGCAGGTGTCCTCTAGGACGTCGCGCGTCTTCTTGTACACCCAGCCGAGGTCGAGAGCCGAGCGCTCGCCGAGCCGCTGCTGGACGCCGGCCGTGAGCTCGGTGGCGACGGTCGGCCTGAGGTGCGGGTCCACCACGTTGGGGGCGGTGTCGAGCACGTCCTCGAAGGCGTAGCCGTAGGGGTCGCGGTGCAGCGGGTCGGCGATCACCGTGCCGCCGTTCGCCGCCGCGAACCGCCCGCAGAGGGCGGCGATGGCCGCCGGGTCGGTCACTCCCGCCGCCACCACGTTCGAGCACGAGAGGTAGCGGCTGGTGGGCGCGAAGGTCAGCCGCGAGTAGAGCGGCACCGAGAGCGCCCCGGGGTGCATGAACAGCCCGTAGCTGCCGCGCAGGACGGTGCGCGCGTCGCCGCTCGGGTCCCAGGCGAAGCCCAGGCGCGGCTGCAGCGAGCGCAGGTCGGCGACGCGGCTGCCGGTCTCGTTGCGGTAGGTCACCTCGTCGTAGCGCAGCCCCCCCTTGACGGTGAGCGCCGGCAGCGCCTGCCAGGCGTCCTGCACGTAGCCGCCGGCGATGCCGCCGGTGTAGGTGGCGCTCGGCAGCGCGGGCGTGGCGCTGTAGAGGAACGGCCCGCCGGCGTCGGTGTACATGCCGCCGCCGGGGACGTTGGACAGCGTGGCGAGCGACAGCCGCCCGTAGGAGGCTCCCCCCTTCAGCTCGTGGCCGCCGGCCGGGCCCGCGGCGAGCCAGGTCAGGCTGCTCTGCGCCTCGAGGCGCCGGCGGTCGCTCGACTGCACCGCGGTGTAGTTGACCGAGCTGATCTGCGTCGCTTGGTCGACGACGCCGGGGGTCGCGAGGTCGCCGCTCGCCGGCCCGTCGTCGATGCGGCGCTCGTTCGCGCCCAGCTGCAGCTCCCAGAGCGTGCGGCTCGACAGCATGCCCGAGAGGTCGCCCTGGTAGATCACCGCCCGCTGCCGCTCGGTCGCGGCGGCCGCCGGCTCGACGAACTGGCTGGCGTTGAAGTCGGCCAGGGTCGCCGGCGTGGACGACGCCTTCCAGACCGCCCGCCACCGTGGATCGATCTGCCAGCTGAGCTTGCCGAGGTAGTCCTCGCTGCGCAGGTGATTGGCGGTCGGCGAGTCGGTCGGGGTCAGCTTCTGGTCCTCGAGCGCGGCCGAGCTGAAGAACCAGAGCCGGTCGCGCAGCAGCGGGCCGCCGAGGGTCGCGGCCGGCAGCAGGAAGCTGCTCTGGCCGGCCGAGTCGGGATCGAAATGCGCTCCCTTGGCGGTGAAGGAGTCGTTGCGGTAGCGGCCGTCGAAGGTGCCGTGGAAGTCGTTGCCTCCCGACTTGGTGACGACGTTGACGACACCGCCGGTGGCCCGGCCGTACTCCGCCTCAAAGCCGGCGGTGAGCAGCGACACCTCCTGGACGGCGTCGAAGTTGAAGTTGGTGCCGTAGGTCGCGGTGTACGGGTCGGTGGTGTCGAGGCCGTCGACGAGATAGACGTTCTCGCCGACGGTCGAGCCGAAGACGTGCGGGTCGGCGGTGATCTCGGAGGCGATCGCGCCGGCCGCGCTGCCGACCACCGACTGGTAGTTGCGATCGTCGGCGCCGATCGACGAGCGGTCGATGAGCTCCGCGGTGAACACCTGTCCCGACGCCACCTGCGTCGGATCGATCACCGGCCGCTCGGCGGTGACCGTGACCTGCTCGCGCAGCTCGCCCGCGTCCAGGCGCGGGAAGACGGCGGTGGCGCGGTCGAGGCTGACCCGCACGCCGCCGAGCTGGACGGCGTGGAAGCCGGAGAGCTCGACCTCGACGGTGTAGACGCCGGGGTCGAGTCCGGGGAAGGCGAAGCCGCCGTCCGGACCGCTCTCTCCGACGCGCGGGCCGCCGATCAGCGCCGGCGAGGAGACGGTGACGGTGGCGCCGGGGAGCACGCCGCCGTCCGGGCCCCGCACCGTGCCGATCAGGCGGCCCGCGGGCGTGGCGAGCGCCTGGGCCGGCAGCAGGGCGGCGAGCGCGATCGCCGCCCATCGCAGGGTTCGTCGCCGCATGGACACGGCATTCTAATCGTCGAAGTCGTCCGCCGGACCGGGCGCCACCCCCGGCGGCGGCGCCGGGCAGGTCCGCTGCGTCAGGAACAGCCGCGGCGTCACGTGGTTGAAATCGAAGGCGCTCATCATGTCGTGGGCGCCGGCGTCGCGCGGGGTGAGCGCCGGCAGGTTGAAGGTGACCTCGGCGAAGCGCAGCATGCTGGTGAAGTCGAACTGCCGCGAATCGATGAAGCCCGACCGCGCGTAGGGCGAGACGATCAGCAGCGGCACCCGGAAGCCGGGCCCGTAGACGTCGGCGTTCGGCTGGTTCGGCGGCGGCACGTGATCGAAGAAGCCGCCGAAATCGTCCCAGGTGATGAACACGGCGGTGCTGCACCAGTACTGGCTGGCCTGCAGCGAGTCGAGCAGCTCGACCGTGTAGTTCTCGCCGGCGCAGACGCTGCTCGGAGCGTGCTCGCTCAGGCTGCCCGGGAAGACGATCCAGGAGACCGTCTTGAGGCCGTTGTTGTACAGGTCGCTCTCGAACTGGGTGTAGGGGACCACTTTCTTCCAGCGCGCGGGGTCGTTGCGGATCTGCGAGAAGGCGTTCAGGGCCGACCAGATGTAGCCGCTGGCGCCCGGTCCCGGCGCGTAGTAGCGCCAGTCGAGCGTCTTGGTCGCGTCGATCTCGTCCGGCAGGGTGGGAACGTTCGTCCAGCACGAGGAATGGGTGCCGAGGGGATCGGTCACCGGACAGACGTGCTTGCCGTAGGGAATCGTCGCCACCTCCTGGTTCGGCACGTCGCAGCCCCAGCCGCCGGTGGGATTGGGACCCATGTTGGGGACGAACGGGTTGTTGACCGCGCCCTCCCCCACCGTGAAGCCGCCGCTCTGCGCCGCGACGGTGAACATGTGGTTCGGATAGCTCGGCCCGAGCAGCGACGAGAACATGTTGTCGCCGAGGGTGAAGTGCTGGGCGAGGGCCCAGTAGTTTGGGATGTCGGTCTTGCCGAACTGGGTCAGGCTGTGATTGTTGTAGGGCGCCGGCTGGCTGGTGTCGCAGTGCGGCTTGTCCTTGCTGTAGGAGACGAGGTCGAACTTGTCCTGGCTGCCGCAATCCCAGGCCAGGTTGGCCCCTTGCCAGGAGTGATCGATGTCGCAGCCGAAGTTCGTGTCGCTGGCCGGGGCCAGCGGCACCACGTTGCCCGCCGAGTCGAGCGCCGTCGTCGAGCCGTTGGCGCCGGGGAACTTGCCGAAGTAGTTGTCGAAGGTGCGGTTCTCCTTGATCAGGAAGACGACGTGCTGGATGGAGCCCGGCACCGGGCAGGCCGGCAGGTTGGAGGGAACGCTGCCGGCGCACAGGGCCGCCGCCGGCAGCAGCAGGGTGGCGGCGACCGCGATGCAGGCGATGCCGGGGATAGGGATGCCGGCGATGCAGGCGATGCGGGAGATGCAGGCGATGCGCGAGATGCGGGCAATGCGGGAGATGCGGGCGATGCGCGAGATGCGGGCAATGCGGGAGATGCGGGCGATGGCCGAGGGTGACCATGTAGGCCCTGGAATGCTCTTCATCACGACTACCTCCTTCGCTCCGTGATCGTGTGGGCACCGGCAGTGTTGCCCGCGTGCGAGCTCTCTGCGGACAGACTCCCCCCTGCCGCGGCCACGCCCGCGCCGCCAAGCCGTCCTGGTTGTATGCCTGATGGTCCGCCGCGCCGGCCCGACTGCGTCGGTCGGGCGCGCGGCGCCGACCTGCTCATTGCTGAAACCATGCAGCCCGCGGTTTCTTGCGCCGCGGATGGCCTCTGCTACTCTCCCGTGCCTGGCGGCGGCGGGAGGAGCGGCGGTCGGCGGCCCTCGCGTCCCGCGGGAGGATCTCACCCCTGAACCTGGTCTGGGGGCTGGCGGCGCTCGCCGCCGCCGGCCTGCTCTTCGGCTACGCCTGGCGCGCCTGGCGGCGGGGACGGCCCGAGGCGGCGGCGGCGGCCATCGTGGTTGCCGGCCTGGTGCTGCGCATGTACGCCGGCTGCGACCTGTTCCTGCACACCTGGGACGAGCGTTACCACGCGCTGGTGGCCAAGCACCTCGTCGAGCACCCGCTGGTCCCCACCCTCTACGACCACCCGGTGCTCCCCTACGACTACCGGAACTGGCGCGCCAATCACGTCTGGCTGCACAAGCCGCCGCTGGCGCTCTGGCTGATGGCGGCAGGCATGCGCCTGCTCGGCCCCGACGAGCTCGCGATGCGCCTGCCGAGCCTGCTGCTCTCGGCGCTGGCCATCTTGCTGACTTACGTCATCGGCTCGCACCTCGGCGGCCGCCGCGTCGGGCTGCTGGCGGCGGGCTTTCAGGCGGTCAACGGCTACCTGCTGCAGCTGCCCGGCGGCAGGGTGGCGGTCGACCACGTCGACAACGCGCTGGTCTTCTTCGTCGAGCTGGGGATCCTCGGCGCGGTGCTGCAGGTCCGCGGCTGGCGCCCGCGACCCGGCACCCGATACGGCATCGGACATGGCGCCGCGGATGGCGCCGGCCGGAGTGGCGGCTGGCCGGCCTTCTTCCTCGCGACGCTCGCGATCGGCGCCGTCTGCGGCCTCGCGGTGCTGACGAAGTGGCTTCCCGGGCTGCTGCCGATCCCGGTCTGGCTGGCGCTCGCCTGGCGCCGCCAGCCGCCGCGCCGGCTGGCCGCCGGCCTGCTGGCCATGGCCGCCGGCTGCGCCGCGGTGGCGCTGCCCTGGCAGCTCTACATCCGCGCGGCCTTCCCGCTCGAAGCGGGCTGGGAGTCGGCCTACAACCTGCACCATCTCGCGGTGCCGATCGAGGGGCTGGGCGGCTCGCCGCTCTACCACCTGCTCAACATGCCGCGCTACTTCGGCGAGCTGATCTACCTGCCGCTCGGCTGGTTCCTGGTCAGCCTCGTCCACCCGGCCTGGCGGCGATCGCCGCCCGGGCGCCGCGCCGGCCCGCGGCAGCCCGATCGCGAGACGGCGGGGCCGGCCATCGCCGAGCGGGAGGAGGCGCGGGAGGAGCGGGAGGACCGCTCGCGGCCGGAGGACCGCGCACCGGCCGAGGGCCGCCGGGCATCCGAGGGCCGCCGGGCATCCGAGGGCCGCCAAGCGCTGGACGTCCTGCCGCTCGCCACCTGGCTGCTGCTGCCGCTGGTGGCCTTCTCGCTCGCCGCCACCAAGCTCGGCGGGTACATCATGATCGCGGCGCCGGCGCTGTTCGTCGTCGAAGCCAGCTTCTGGCTGTGGCTCTGGGACCGCCGGCCCCGCCCCGGCGGCGCGCGCGACGCTCGCGATGCTCTCCGGGTGGCCTGGGCAGCGCTGCGCTGCGCGGCGCTGGTGCTCTTGCCGCTGCTGCCGCTGCGCTACACCGTCGAGCGCATGAAGATCCGCCCCGGCTACGACCGCAACCCGCCCTGGGCGAAGGCGCTGCGCGAGCTGCCGGCGCGGCTCGGCCCGGGCCCGGTCGTCCTCTTCCACCTCGACCGGCCGCTCGAGGCGATGTTCTACACCCCCTACATCGCCTACGAGGGGCTGCCGACGCCGGCGCAGGCGCGGCGCCTGACCGCCGCCGGCTACCGCGTCGTGGTCCTCGACGCCGCCGCCGCCCCGCCGGAGCTGCGCCGCCTGCCCGGGGTCGAGCTGCGGCCCGAGGCCATTCCGCTCTCCCCCCTCGACGACGGCACCGGCTTCCGCCTGCCCCGCCCCGACGGCTCCGACTCCCCCCTCGCCGGCACCACCTCGCGGCCGTAGGTCCGGGGCCGCGCCGGAGGGTGAGGTCTCCGACCGCCAGGGCCCAGGCCGAGCAGCCGGATGCCATAATCGCCGCTCCATGAGCTTCCTCGTCTACCTCGCCGGCGGCGCGATGGTCGGCTGGCTGGCGCGGTGGTGGCGCCCGGGACTCGGCTGGGTGCGGCTGGCTGGCCACTGGCTGCTGGCCGGCCTTTTCTTCGCAGCGCCGCTGACCACCTCGTCAGTGCAGGTGCCGACGGATTTCGCCTACCGGCTGCTTCCCTGGCGGGAGATGGCGCCGCAGCCGGTCGCCCCCGGCAACGAGCTGCTCAGCGACGTGCTGGTGCAGATGATCCCGTTCCGCGCACTGGTGCGCGACCGGCTGCTGCGCCTCGAGCCGCCGCTCTGGGCCAGCGAGACGGGCACCGGCCAGCCGCTGCTCGGCAACGCCCAGTCGGCGCCCTTCTCGCCGCTCGGCCTCATGGCGCTGCCGCTGCCGGCGGTGCGCGCACTGCCGGTCATGGCGGCCCTGCGCCTCTTCCTGTCGCTACTGCTCACCGATGCCCTGCTGGCGGAGCTCGGGGCGGGGCGCGCCGGCGCCCTGTTCGGCGCCCTGGCCTTCAGCTTCTCGGTGTACTCGATCTGCTGGGCCTACCATCCGCACGGCATGGCGATGGGCTGGCTGCCGGGAGTGATCCTCGGCCTGCTGCTGGTGCGCCGCGGCGAGCGCGGCGGCGTTGCCGGCCTGGTCGCCTGCGCCACGGCGATGGCGCTGTCGGGCCATCCCGAGACCCTGGCGCACACCGCGCTGGCGGCGGCTGGGATCACCGCCGGCTTGCTGGCCGTTCCCGCGGCGGTCTCGCGCCGGCGCTTCCTCGCCCGCGTGGCGCTGGCCGCGGCGATCACCGCCGGCCTCGCCGCGCCGGTGCTGCTGCCGGTGGTCGAGGCGCTGCCCGAGGCGATGCGCTACATCATGCTCGCCCACTCCCCGGGTGCCACCCAACCACCACCCTTCGCGCCGGCGACCCTGCAGGTGCTGGTCGACCCGCTGGCCTACGGCAGCCCGCGCGACGACAACTGGCAGGGACCGTGGAACTTCAACGAGCTGTGCAGCGGCTACGCCGGCCTGCTCGCCCTGGCGCTCGCCATGGCCGCCGCGGCGCTGCTGCGCGGGCGGCCGCTGGCCATCCTCGCCGGCGGCGCCGCCGCCCTCGCCGCCGCCTTCGCGGTGCCGCCGTTCCTGGGCATGGTACGCGCCCTGCCCCTGCTCGGCAGCGCGGCGAACGGCAGGCTGCGGCTCTTCTGGGTGCTCGCCGTGGCGGTCGCCGCCGGGCTTGGCCTGGAGCCGCTCGCCGCCCGCCGCTCCGGCCGCTGGGGTGCGGCCCTCGCCGCGGCGGCGGCCGCCGTCGCCCTGGCCCTCGATCGCCCACCGCGCGCCGCCTGGCAGCAGGCGTGGTGGGTCGCGACCGTCGCCGCCTGCGTGGCGACGGCCCTGGCCTTCCTGTGGGGCGCGGTATGCGACCGGCCGGCTGCGCCGCGCGAGCGTCCGCTCCAGGGCGCGCTCCCCTGGCTGGCGGTGGCCTGCCTGGCGCTCGACCTCGGACTGCTCGGGGCACGCTTCCTGCCGGTGATCCCTGCCCGCTTCGACCTGGCGCCGCCGCCGGCCATCCTGGTGCTCGAGCGCGAGATGCGGGCCCACCCCGAGGCGCCCTTCCGGGTGATCGCCGGCGGCGCCGACCTGCTGCCGAACATGGCCGCCTTCTATGGCCTCTGGGACCCGCGCGGCGACGATGCCATGCAGCCGGGGCGCGCCGCGCTCTTGGCCGGCATGGCCCTCGTTCCCGGCCACCGGCCTGGCCGCGAGGCGCCCCGCGGCGGCGCCTTCCGCTTCGAGTTCCTGCGCTACCTGGGCGTCCGCTACATGCTGACCGCGCACGATGAGCAGCTGCCGCTGCCGTGGGTGCGGGCCTGGGACGGCGTGGGTGGCGCGCTCTGGCGCAACCCTGCCGCGTTGCCGATCTTCTTCATGCCCGCCGCCTGGCGGCCGGCCGGCGACCGGGACGCCGTCGCGGCCACCCTGACGAACCGCGACTTCGCCGCCGGCGCCGTCGCCGAGCTGTCCCCACCGGGCCCTCGCGGCGCGCCGCTGCGTCAGCTCGGCGCCGCCAGGCTGCGGCGGGCGCCAGCCAACGGCTTCGACGTCGACGTCGCCACGCCGACCGGCGGCCTCGTGGTGTCGAGCGTCGCCTTCACCCGCGGTTGGCGGCTGGCGCTCGATGGCCGCACCGCCCCGCCGCTGCGAGTCAACGGCGCCTTCCTCGGCTTCCTGGCGCCGCCCGGCCACCACCTCGCCGCCCTCGACTACCAGCCCGCCGGCTGGACCTGGGGCCTGCGTCTCTGCGGCACCACGCTGATCGCCCTCCTGCTGCTCGGCGCCCTCCCGGCCGCCCGCCGCCATGCAGCCAGAAGTGCTGCCGTGCCGGGCCCGTGAGTTGTTCACATCCCCAGGCTCCTGCCCCACCCGGCGCTTGACCGCTGCCGACAGATGGTCGTAGACCCGCGCTGCGATCCGCGACCTTCACCACGGCACCGACTGGAAGAACTCCCAAATCTCGTTCGCGGCGTGGATGTCCCGATTGGAATTGCCAAGCAGCCGCCAGCCGTGCATAGCTGGATGCGGGACGGCGTGGCCGCCGCCTCGAATGGCGTAGAGCGCGACGCTGTGCTTGCCGGGTGCGGACCACGACGAGCGCTCTACGGTGCTCCCGTCGCCGGGATCGCGGTCCGGAAATCTCGTCAGCTGGGGTGCGCCCTCGAGGCCCGCAAGCTTGCGGAAGTAGTCGATGCTTGCTTGCGCGGACAGCACCGGCCCGCGGTTTGCCAGGACAGGCCAGAGGACCACATCGCCGCCCCGCCACGGGTTGATGGGGTCGTCCGTGCCGTTCATGATCAGCATGGACACGGGCTGATTCTTCGGCGTGATGGCCATGTTCTCCGGCGTGGGCACGCTGGCGACGACAGCGGCGTACGCGCGCGCGAAGTCCGGCGTCTGGAATGCGAGGCACAACGTCATCGACCCGCCGTTAGAGATGCCGGTGACGTAGACGCGGGCGCGGTCGACGTTGTGATCCTTTACCAGGCGGTCCGCCAGGGCGTGCAGGAATCCCACGTCATCGATGTTCTCGCGCTTTGCCGAATAGGGCCCCATCACTTTGCAATCATTCCAGTGGCCTTCATAACCCTGCGGATAAACGGCAATGAAACCATGCTGATCGGCAAGTAAGTCGAAGTCATACCCATATGCCACGCGCGCCTGTGCCCCCGTGCCCATCGACGAGTGCAGCGCGATGACCAGCGCAGGGTGTGTCGCCGGCTTCGCGGGCAAATAGGCAATCCAGGTCCGCATTCGCCCACCATGCTCCAGCGAACCGTGCTCGATCTTGCCAGCCAGCTCCGGCATTGGCGGATAGGAATGCCGCGACGCCCAAAACGCGAGACCTGCGAGTACGGCCGCGGAAAGCGCAATCGACAAGGACGCAATCTTCAGGAATCCGCGCATGCTTCCTCCCGCGCATCGAGCCCGCCCCCGCCTCCAGCTGCCACGGCTCTGACAGACCTACCCTCAGCCTTGACGGACGGCACCCGCGCACTAATCGGGTGGTGCAGGGCAGGGACCAGCTCCAGCTCCGCTGGCGCCACTCGCCGCACCGAGCCTCGCCACGAACGCGTCTTCCTCGCCGGCGTGTGCACGCACCGGCTTGCTGCCCCAGGGGGCGCCGCTGAACCCGAGGAGGTAGACGTTCGCGCCGCCGTCGACGCCGCCATGGGACAGCTGGCAAGCCTCGAGCCGCAGGTCGGCGCCTTCAGGCGGCCTTCCCCATCCGGGCCATCGTCAAGGGCCCGGACCGTGGGCGAGCACCTCTCGAGGCGGCACCGGCTACGCCAGCGCCGCAACCGCATCCGCCGCCGCGTGGGTGGCGCGGAGGAGATCGCCGTGCACCCGCCGCAGGATGTGCTCGAAATACATCTTGTAACCGGCGCAGTAGAAATCCTTCTCCTCCAGGACCTTCGAGTCCTTGAGGGAGTGGAACATGCAGCCGCTGTAGCAGAGGTCGTAGAAGGCGCACTTCGCGCAGGTCTCGAGGACCTTCTTCTCGCGCTCTTCGATCTGGCTGAAGAGAACGGTCTCGGCGACGGCCTCGGGCGCCATGTCGTGGATGTTGCCGTACTCGAAAGCCGGCTCGCCCTGGAACATGCCGCAGGGAAAGAGGGCGCCGTCGGGCGAGATGCCGAGAAAGAAATGGTGGCAGCTCTTGGTGAAGAAGCAGCTGTGCGCCACCGGCACATCGAGGATGCGCGCGATGTGCTGGCCGAAGGGCTCGATCTGGATGGACGGCTCCGGATCGTCGAACCAGAGGTCGAACATCCGCACCATGAAGGTGCCCCACTCCTCGGCCGTGATGCCGAGGTCGGCGCCGATCTCCGTGTCGGCCAGGCCGGAGCGGGTGAGAGCGTTGAGCTTCATGTGCATGCCCTCGGCCTTGAAACCGCGGTAGACCGCTTCAGGAGCGTCGACGTTGTTCTTGTTGATGACGACGATGGCCGCCGGCTGCTGGCCCCGCTGGTAAAGGCGCCGCGCGGCGTCGACGGTGATCTCGTGAGCGGACCGATCATCGCCGGCCCTGCGCATCCGGCGCGAGCTGTCGTTGACGGTCACGTCGCCGTCCATGCTCAGCCCGATGCCGAAATCGTTGGCGAGCAGGAAGTCCATCATCTCGTCGTCGAGGTGGGTGGCGTTGGTCTGCGTGGCGTTGCTGTAGGCGACGCGCGTCGAGCGCGCCTTCTGCTCGGCGAGGATCTGCTCGAAGAAGGCGCGGCCGCGCAGCAGGGGCTCGCCGCCGTGCCAGACGAACTGCACGTTCTCGAAGTAGCCGGAGTCGAGAAACGCCCGCACGATCCGCCGCGCCGTCGCGATCGTCATCGTCTTGTGAAAGATCGACGGCTCGATGAAACAGTAGCGGCACTTCATGTTGCAGGCGTTGGTGACCTTGATGATCAGGGTGACGGTGGGACTGATCATGGCAATGAGTCTCCGGAGGGGCGGCTGCCGGCGCCGGCCATGGCCGCGAGCCGGGCCTCGATGCGTGCGAGCTCGAGGTCGAGTCTGGCGAGCGCTGCGCCGCGCCGCGCGGCTTGGCTCTCGATCGCCACCAGCGCGTAGGGATTGCTCCAGAAGTCGTACAGGCGGACGGTGGCAGGGTAGGCGTCGAAATCGCCGGCGTACCAGCGCGACTGGTGGTGGTCGGGCGGCTCCCGGCCTTCGCGGCGCCAGCCGTCGCCGAGCGGAATGCGCAGCACCACGCAATCCGCGGCCAGCTCGCAAGCGGCGTCGAGGAGCCGGCGGCCGTCGTCCTTGGGAAGGTGCTCGATGACGTCGCCGAAGAGGATCACGTCGTAGGCGGTCGCGGCGGCGCGGCGCGGCACCTCGTCGCGAATGTCGCCGATGTAGACGTTGTCATAGAGATAGTGCGAGTGCGCCTGCACCCGCTTGGGATCGATCTCGATACCGTCGATCCGCGTCATCCACTGCTCGCGTTGGATGCGTCCGGACCAGACGTCGAGGTACTGGCGCAGCAGGTGACCCCAGAGGCCGAAGCCGATCCCCGCATCGAGCACCGCCGCGGGGCGCCGCTCGACGATCGTCGCCAGGCAGTCCTCCATGCCTTCCCAGATGCTCAGCGGCACGCAACGGCCTCCTCTGCACGGACCTCATGGCCGGACGCGGGCGCCACGTCGCACAGCGCATGGCGGACGGCGTGGACGAAGTCGGCATCGAAGGCCGCCAGTGCCTCGTGGTCTGGATACGTCCACAGCTGGCGCAGCGCCGCAACCGGGGACAGAGCGTCCAGGGCGGCGATCGCCTCGATCCAGGCGGCGGGCAGCGCGAGATCGGCCGGCGGGAGATCGAACGGAGGCGCCGGCCCCGGATCCTCCGCCACGACGTGCGCGAGCAGCCGCAGGGTGCGCGAGCGGCCGAAGCGCCGGTGCGCGGCCTCGGCGATCACGCGCGATGGCACCCGACGCGGCGCGCTCAGGACGTCGTAGACCGCCCGCAGCAGCTCGTCCTCGCGTACGCGCGGGCCGTCCTCGTCGATCTCGACGCCGACCAAGGTGCCGCCGGGCTGGTCGAGCACCTCGGCGAAGCCGTCGTAGCGTGGCGCCACCGCCGGCGTGCCGCAGGCCAAGGCCTCGGCGGGAGCGCGGCCGAAGGTCTCGAAGTGGCTGGTGGCGGCGGTGGCAAAGACATCGGCCGCGCCGTAGAGATCCGCCAGCTCGTCGAAGCCGGGCCGCTCCACGAAGTGGACCCCCGACTCGGGGCCGAGCTCGCGCCGGATGGTGGCCACGTAATCCTCGTCGATCACATGGCTGGCGAGCACCACCTGGAGGTCGGGAAAGAGGATGCGCGCCTTGAGCGCCACCCGCAGGAGGCGGTAGAGATCCTTGTCGGCCTGGCAGCGGCCGGCGAAGAGCAGCAGCCGCCCGCGCGGGATGATGAAGCGTTCGAGGACCTCGAAAGGCCTCGGACGCAGGCGAAACCGGCGATCGTCGATGCCGTAAGGTTCGCCGATCCGAGGCTCGATTCCCAGCCGCCGGTAGATCCGGGCCGAGGGCGTCGAGCCGAGGAAGACGCGGTCGCGCGGATCGCGGAACCGGCGATAGACGGCAGCGGCGGCCACGTCCCACCACTGCCGCGGGTTCAGATACGGCAGGATGGTCACCCCGCCCGCGAAACCGAAGCTGCGCAGCAGCGCCGCCCAGAGAAAACCGCCCGGGCCCTCGGCGATGACCCAGCGCGCCCGCAGCAGCGGGGCCAGGGGTTCGGCCAGCGAGGTGAGGTCGGGCGGCGGCGCTGGAGGGCGGCGATTGAGGTCCGGCACGCCCGCGGGCTGGCGGATCTCGCAGCGGAAGGCGTCCGCTACCCAGATGGCCTCGGTGCTGGTGCCGTCCGGGTCGAAAGGAACGTATCCGACGACAGCCATGACCGGAAGCAATCGGTCGAAGCCGCTATTTCTTCGGCTTGGTCTTGGCGGCGGCGCTCTTGGCGGCCGTCTTTCCGGCGAGCGGGTCCTCGAGATTCTTGAACGGACCGCGCACCGCCACTTCGTAGTTGGGCGGCAAGGCGCCCTGGCGCACCGCCACTGCATAGTCGGGCGGATAGGCCGCCTTCGCCACGATGGTCTCGTCCGGGCGGAATGCCCTGACGGCGACCTGATAGTCGGGAGGCAGCTCGGACGGCCTGACCAAGACGGCGTAATTCGGCGGCAGTTTGCGCTGCTGCGCCTTGACCAACACCTCGTAGGAAGGCTCGAAGGCGGCCCGAGCCACCGCCGGATTCGCCTTCAGCGCATCGATGTCCTGGCGCATGGCGCGCACCTCTTTGAGCAGCGCGGCCAGCTCGGCGTTCTTGTCCCCGCTAGCGGAAGACTCTTTCTTGGCCATGACTCCTCCTCTCTCTAGCAGAAAGGCCTACGGACTACGTTCGTTAATTTTACCACGGAAGCGGGAGCGAGGATCGGCGCCCGTGCCAAGGCACCCGACCGCCTACTCCTTGACGCTGCCGAGCAGGATGCCCTCGATGTAGTAGCGCTGCAGGGCGATGAACAGCAGCAGGACGGGAGCGATGGTGAGCACGGCTCCGGCCATCATCAGCTCGGTGTCCTGGTAGTGCTCGCCGCTCAGGTTGGCGAGGCCGATCGGGAGGGTGTACATGCGGCCGTCGGTGAGCACGACCAGGGGCCAGGTGAAGTCGTTCCAGGTGGCGAGGAAGGTAAAGATCGCGAGAGTGAGCAGCACTGGGCGGCAGAGGGGCAGCACCACCGAGCGGAAGATGCGCAGCTCCGAGGCGCCGTCGATGCGGGCGGCGTCGAGCAGCTCGTCGGGCAGCGAGAGGGCGAACTGGCGCATCAGGAAGATGCCGAAGATGCTCGCCATCGCCGGCACCACTACGCCGCCATAGGTGTTCACCAGGCCGAGCCAGCGCATGAGCAGGAAGAGCGGCAGCATCGCCACCTGGGTCGGGATCACCAGCGCGGCGAGGAGCAGGCCGAAGAGACGCTCGCGGCCGCGGAAGCGCAGCTTGGCGAAGGCGTATCCCGCCATGGCGTTGAACAGCAGCGACAGCGCCGTCACCGCGGCGGCGATGAGCGTGCTGTTCAGGAGATAGCGGCTGAGGTCGAGGCGGGTGAACAGCTCGCGGTAGTGCGCGAAGGTGACCCGGCTCGGCAGGAACGCCGGCGGGAAGACGTTCGCCTCGCCGGTGGGCATCAGCGACACCGAGACCATCCACAGCAGCGGCACCAGCGTGACCGCCGCCGCCAGGACCAGCGCCGCGTTCAGCAGCAGCGCCGCGCCCAGCCTGCGGCCCGCGCCACGCCGGCCTCCTCCCCGCCCCGCTTCGCCGCCCGCCCCGGTCACCGGCCGCCTCCGCGCCGCCGCCACAGCAGCTGCAGCGCCGTCACGGCCAGGATCGCCAGGAAGAGGACGAACGCCAGCGCCGCGGCGTAGCCCATGTTCCAGAAGCGGAAGCCCTGCTTGTACATCAGCAGCACGACCGACAGCGTGCTGCCGAGCGGGCCGCCCTCGCCGCGCGTCAGCACGTACGGCTCGGTGAACAGCTGGAAGTAGCCGATCATGGTGATCACGCCCACGAACAGGAAGGTCGGCGCCAGCATGGGCAGCGTGACGTGGCGCAGCTGGCGCCACCAGCCGGCGCCGTCGATGCGCGCCGCCTCGTAGAGCGTGACCGGGATGTTCTGCAGGCCGGCGAGGAAGACGATCATGTTGTAGCCGAAGTTCTTCCACACCGCGAGCAGGATGATCGCCGGCATCGCCCAGCGCTGGTCGCCCAGCCAGTCGATCGCCGGCAGGCCGATCCAGCCGAGGACGCGGTTGAGCAGGCCGAAATGCGGATGGTAGAGATAGCGCCACACCACCGCCACCGCCACCAGCGTGGTCACCACCGGCGCGAAGAAGACCGTGCGGAAGAGCGCCTTGCAGCGCGCCAGCCGCGAGTCGAGCAGCAGCGCCGCGGCGAGCGACGCCAGGACCGACAGCGGACCGCCGGCGAAGGCGAAGTAGACGGTGTTGCGCAGCGCCTGCCAGAACACCGGGTCCGCCAGCAGCCGCCGGTAGTTGCCGAGGCCGATGAAGCGCAGGTTGCGGAGGTCGGCGACGGCGTAGATGTCGAAGTCGGTGAGCGACAGCAGCAGCGCCGCGCCGACCGGCAGCAGGAAGCAGACGCCGATCACCAGCAGGGCCGGGGCGAGCAGCCACGCTGCCGCTCGCGCCTCGGCGCTCGGCCCACGCCGTGGCGCCCGCGCCCCGCCGGCGGTCCCGCCGGCCCTGCCGATGGTGGCGACCGTGCCGATCATGGTGCCGGCCGCTCCTGCCGTCGCGCCAGCAGCCAGCGCCGTTTCTCGAGGATGCGGTCGGCGTCGCGGTCGAGGCCGGCGAGCGCCTGGTCGAGGCCTTGCCGCCCCTCGACGACACTCTCGCTGCGCTCCCAGATACGGGTGGCGATCTGCTCCCACTCGGGCACCCTCGGCTCCGGCACCGCGTGCTGCAGCTGCTCGCGGAAGGCCCCCACCCGCGGATCGGCGGCCAGGGCCGGGTCCTGCCAGGCGGCGCGCCGTGCCGGCAGGTCGCCGACCAGGGCGAAGAAGCGCGCCTGCTGCGCCGGCTCCGACAGGTACTCGATCAGCTCCCACGCCGCCCGCGCGTGCCGCGAGCCGCGGAAGATCGCCAGGCTCGAGCCCCCGACCAGCGAGTTGCCCGCGCCTGCGCCGTCCTCGTCCGGCGCCGGCAGCGGCGCGGTGGCCCAGCGGCCGGCCATCTCCGGCGGCAGCCGGCGCCGGAACTCGCCGACGTCCCAGGGACCGGAGACGTACATGGCGAAGTAGCCCTGGCCGAACAGCTGGTAGAGATTGGCCACCCGCCAGTCGGGCACCGCCGGCGCCAAGCCGGCGCGGAACAGCTCGACGTAGAAGGCCATCGCCCGCCGGCTGCGCGGATCGCGGAAGGCGCCGTAGCGCCCGCCGTCGCGCAGCAGCGGCGACCCGGCCTCGAGCAGTAGCGCGACTTGTGGCGGGGACTCGTTGATCGGCAGCAGGATGGCGAAGTTGCCGGCGCCGGCGCGCGCCTTCACGCGCTCCATGCAGCGGCGCCAGGAGCTCCAGGTGCGCGGCGGCGTCTCGCAGCCGGCGGCCCGCAGCAGGTCGCTGCGGTAGAAGAGCAGGCGCGTGTCGAGGTACCAGGGGATGGCGTAGACCCGGCCGTCGATGACGCCGCTGTCCCAGCCGCCCGGGAAGTAGTCGGCGGCCGCCAGCGCGCGGCTGCCCGCCAGGCGGCCGTCGAGGCCGGCCAGGGCGCCGATGGCCGCGAACTCCGGGATCCAGGTGCTGCCGAGCTGCGCCAGGTCCGGCGTGCTGCGGCCGACGAAGGCGGTCAGCAGCTTCTCGTGCGCCGCGATGAACGGGATCTGCTGCACCTCGACCCGCAGCCCGGGGTGGCGCCGCTCGAACTCGGGCAGCAGCTGCTGCACCATCTCGCCTTCGCGCCCCAGCGCCCACAGCTCCAGCCGCTCGGGGCGACCCCGGCCGCCGCCCTGGCCGCCTCCCCCGCCTCCACCGGTGCCGGCGACGCCGCAGCCTGTCGCCAGCAGCAGCAGCCAGACGACGGCCGGGACCGGCGACAGCCGCGGTGCGGTCAATGCGGCGGGCTCTCCGCGCCGGCCAGCCAGCCGCCCTCGAAGCCGGCGCGGCGCAGGCCCCGCACCAGGTGCGGGTTGCGGCGCATGAGGCGCCAGACGAGGCCGCTCCTGTAGTTCTCGATCATCGCCACGATCGGCCCCTGGTCGATGCCGAGGGCGTCGGAGTCGAACCAGCCGGCGCCGGGATCGACGCTCCCCCGCTCGACGCGCCGGGGAGGCGTCGCCGCCGGCCGGCCGCCGCTCTGCCTACCACCGGCCGCTGCCGCGCCCGGCTCCACTCGCAGAGTCGGGTTCCAGGCGTCGAGGAACCCGTACCTGGTGAGCAGGCGGCCGCCGTAGCGGCGCGCCATCTCCTCGAGCGCCGGCAGCGCGATCTCCGGGGCCACGGCGATGGCGCCGCCGGCGGCGGTGGGGGCCAGCGTACCGTCGTCGCGGACGCCGGTGAGCGCGGCGCCGCGCGCCCAGTAGCCGTGGAAGGCGCGGCTGCGGCCGTCGATCTCGAGCGTGAAGTCGCCGGGGCCGTCGCAGGCGGTCAACCCCCAGATCGACGGGCCGTAGTCGCGGAAGCCCCCGGGGTTGGCGATGGCGTAGGCGCGCTGCGCCAGGGTGGCGCGGCGGGCGCTCTCGAAGTAGTCGCTGTCGTGGGCGCGCATGAAGGCGTCGCGTATGCCGCGGAAGTCGATCCAGACGTGCGGGTACTGGTAGCCGAAGAGCGGCGTGAAGGCCAGGTACCGCTGCCCGAAGTACTCCCCCCAGCGGTAGGTGCTGGTGTAGCGCCGCCACGCCTCCTCGTCCACCGGGTGGGTCGGCGAGCCGAGCGCCAGCACGTAGAGGATCACCGCCTCGTTGTAGCCGCGCCACTCGTACGGGATGTAACCGCTCTCGGGGGACCAGCCGAGGGCCACGTCGGGCGGCTGGGGCTGCATCCAGCGCCAGTCGACGCGGGTGTAGAGCGCCTCGGCCGCGGCGCGGATCGCCGCCTCGTCGCCGCGCGGGTCGCCGGGCGCGCCGGCGGCGGCGTCGAAGTAGGACTCATCGAGCAGCACCCCGGCCATCAGCAGGGCGGTGTCGATGGGCGACAGCTCCACGTCCTTGAAGCGCTTGCCGGTGCGCATGTCGAGGAAGTGGTAGAAGAAGCCGTGGTAGGCGGTCATGCCGGCCGCGGCGGCGCCCTGCGGCGCGGCGAGCAGGAAGCGCAGCGTCGCGAGCACCCGCTCACGCGCCTGGGCGCGGGTCACCCAGCCGCGCTCGACGCCGATCGGGTAGGCGGTGAGGCCGAAGCCGACCGCCGCGACGCTCGAGAACGACGGGCTGGGCGCGCGGTCGGGCACCAGCCCGTTGGCGGGATTGGCGAGGTCCCAGAACCAGCGGAAGGTGCGCTCCTCGAGCTGGTCGAGGAAGCGCTCGTCTCGCGGGAGCAGCCGCGGGGCGGGAGCGACGGCGGCTTGGGCGGCCGGCGCCGGGGCGACAGGGGCAGCCGGCGCCGGGGCGATCGCTACAGCCGGCGCCGGGGCGCCCGCGGCCGGTTCGAGGCGGCAGGCGGCCGCGAGCAGCGGAGCGAGGAGCGCGGCGCCGAAGGCGACGATCTTGCGTGAGCCTCGTGACATCGCGCCCATCCTAGTGTCCCGCTAGTGCACTGCGCCAGCCTGCCGGAGACGGGGACGTGGAGGCGGCGCCGCCGTGGCGTGCGCTCCGGCACGGCGGCACCGCTCGAGGTGGCAGCTCGGATCAGATCAGAAGTTCACCTTGAGCCCGACCTGCTCGCGGCGCCCGAGGTTGATCACGCATCCCGGCTGGCCGAAGCTCGGGTTGCCGCCCGGGCCGATGAAGTTGTTGAGGCAGCCGTAGCTCGCCCAGTTGAAGGCGTTGAACATCTCGCCGATCAGGCCGACCGAGGCGCTCTTGCCGAACGGGATGTCCTTCTCCAGCCGGAAGTCGATCGAGCGGTCGGCGAAGCCCCCGTACTTCGGCGGATAGACCGATTGCGAGAAGGGGTGGGTGATGAACCGATCCTGCAGCGAGAAGCCCTGGGTGAAGTCGAGCTTGTCGAAGGCGGCGCCGGTCCCCAGCGAGATGTTCGTCGCGAAGATCATGTCCCACGGGATCCCGAAGATGCCGCTGGCGACGATGCGCGCCGTCTCGGTGCCGGGCACCGTGTGGCGCGGGTAGGTGTTCGCGGTCGGATAGTCGAGGCTGAACAGGTCGTTGCCGGTCTGCGTCGCCTTGCCCAAGGTCGCGGCGATGTGCACTCCCCAGTCGGACTTGTACTGCCGGTCCAGGGAGAGGTAGGCGCCGTCGAACCAGTACCGCTTGCCCCGCGGGTCGGAGAGGATCACGCTGCCGAAACCGGGTACCAGCGACGCGCAGCACAGGCCGCTCGCCGAGACGAAGGTGAGGCCGCGATAGCCGCGCACGCCGTTGTAGCTGAGCGAGGCGATCCACTCGCCGAGGGCCTGCCGGGCACCGAAGTTGAACTGGTTCGCATAGGGCGGCTTGGTGTTGTTGTCGAGCAGGAAGATCTGGGGGCTGGTCTTACCCGACGCGATGAGCGCGTCGAGGCCCGCGACCGACAGGAAGCTCGGGTTCCACGGGATCGTCGGCGAGCCGTCGCGGATCCGGCCGTCGGGCGAGAACTGGATGTTGAAGACCGGGAATTGCAGGCGGTAGCGCTCGTCGAGCGTGCTGTTGAGGAAATCGCGATCGAAGTAGCGGCCGAAGCCGCCGAACAGCACCGTCTTGCTGTCGCCGGCCACGTCGTACGAGAAGCCCAGGCGCGGCTGGAACGCGTCCGTGAACTGGCTGCGGTTGTGGCCGTTCGAGAAGTAGTCCGAGGACACCAGGCCCGTCAGCGCCGCGACGATGGCCGGCGGGGTCACGTAGCTGGTGTCGAGCCCGTGGGTCTCGTAGTCCCAGCGCAGGCCGATGTTCACCGTCAGGTGCGAGTTGACCGCCCAGTTGTCCTGGCCGTAGACGCCGATCTCCTGGTTGTTGGCGGTGAGAAGCGGGTTGCCGAAGCCGAAGACCGCCTGGAAGGGCTGCGCGAACGACAGGTCGTTCGCCGGATCGTTGCGGAAGTCGAACTCGGGGTTGCCGTTGAGGCTCTTGTTGACCTTGTAGTGGAGGAAATCGAGGTTGCCGCCGAGCTGGAGGCTCTGGTCGCCGTGCCATTTCGGGCCGACGAAGCTGAAGTCGTCGCGCAGCTCGATCCGCCGCTGGTCGAATTTCTGGGTGGTGCTGTTGCCGCCGATGCGGATGACGCCCTCGAAGTTCTCGCCGACGAGGTTGGGATTCGTCGGCGTCGGGTTCCAGGCGTAGTCCTGCCAGCTGAGCGCCGCCTGGTTGAGCGCGGTGCTGTTGTTCCACGTATGGTGCAGCGCCGAGCCGTACACCCAGTTCTTGAGATCGGTGGCCGACTGGAAGGAGGTGTTGTTGCCGAAGTCGCGCGTCTCGTGCTCGCGGCGATAGGTGCCGGTCAGGTCGACGAGCTGGTTGTCGACCGGCTGCCAGCTCAGCTTGGCGAAGCCCAGGTTCGACTTGAAGGGCGAGGGGAAGACGCCGGTGAACTGGCCGAACACGGGCGCGAAGCTCGCGTTGCCGAGCGTGACCGGCGTCGTCGCGGTCTCGTCGACGCCCTCATAAGACAGGAAGAAGTGGACCTTGTCCTTGACGATCGGCCCGCCGACCGAGGCGCCGGGCTGGTTGCGGTGGTAGTCCTGGTTGGTGGCGAGGGTCGAGAACTGGAAGCCCTGGGGCAGCGAATCGACCCAGGCCTTCGGCTGGAAGTAGTCGAAGAGCTGCCCGTGGAAGTCGTTGCCGCCCGACTTGGTGACGGCGGAGATGATCACGCTCGAGGCCTTGTCGTACTGCGCGCTGTAGTTCTGGGTGATGACCCGGAACTCCTGCACCGCGTTCTGCGGGAACGGGTTGCCGCGGCTCGAGTCCTGCCCGACCAGGCCGCCCTGCAGCACGTCGTTCTTCTGGCTGATGCCGTCGATGAAGACGTTGGTCTGCTCGGACGGCTGCGCGTCGGAGGCGATCACCTTGCGCTGCGGGTCCTTCGAGATCCGGACGCCGGGAGCGAGGGCCGCGAAGTTGAGGAAGTTGCGGTCGTCCTGCGGCAGGTTCTCGATCTGCTGCGTGGTGACGTTGGTCGCCGCCTCCGGGGTCTTCATCTCGATGAGCGTCTCGCCGGAGACGGTGATCGATTCGTTGAGGACCTGCGTCGGCGTCATCACGAAGACGACGCTCAGGTTCTGCCCGACCAGGACCTTGACGGTCTCCGTGCGGGCCTCGAAGCCGGGCGCCGCCACCGTGATGTTGTACTCGCCCGGCGTCAGGCCGCCGAGCTGGAAGGAGCCGTCGGCGCCGGCGGTGACCGACTGGACGAATCCCGACGACGTGCCGGTGGCCTGGATCGTCGCGCCGCCGAGCACCGCCGCCTGCTCGTTCGTCACCTTGCCACGGATGGTCGCCGTCGACGTCTGGGCCGCCGCGGAGACTGCCAGCGCGCCGGCAAGCACCGCCCATCCACAGGTCTTCAACATTCGTTGCATGGGTCCCCTCCTTGTCTTCGGTCCGCGATAGAGATTCCAGGGTCAGGCCAAGTGTCCCGCACTGCGTTTGCCGGCGCCGCCGCAGGAGCCGCGCACCACCAGCTCGGTGGGCAGGGTCTCGTGGCGGCGCTGGTGGGCGTTGCGCGCCTTGACCGAGCTCAGCAGGCGCTCCATGGCGCGGGCGCCGAGCTTGGCGATCGACACGCTGACCGAGGTCAGCGGCGGGGTCATGTAGCGCGCGATCGGGATGTCGTCGAAGCCGGCCAGCGCCAGGTCGTCGGGGACACAGACGCCGGCTTCGCGCAGCGCGTAGAGGCAGCCGATGGCCATCGCGTCGTTGGTGGCGAAGACGGCCGTCGGCCGGCGGTCGAGCGCGACGATGCGGCGGCCGGCGCGGTAGCCAGCCTCCTCGCTGAAGTCGCCGTCGATCTCGAGCTCCGGCGCGGCGTCGAGGCCCAGCGCCGCCACCGCGTCGCGGTAGCCGCGCAGGCGCTCGCGGGCGTCGTAGTTCTCGGCCGCGCCCTTGACCAGGGCGATGCGGCGGTGGCCGAGGCCGGCGAGGTGGCGCACCATGGCGAGGGCGCCGCCGTGGTTGTCGACGTTGATCGAGTCGAAGGAGGTGCCGTCCACGAGGCAGTTGAGCAGCAGGATCGGCAGCGTCTCGGGCAGGTTGGCCTCGAGGGTGTGGGCGTCGACGTCGGGCGACATGACGATCAGGCCGTCGACCCGGCCGCGCATGGCGCGCAGCAGCGCCTTGATCTCGGCGCGGTCGTTGTGCGAGCTGGCGACCAGCAGGTGATAGCCGCTGCCGTGCGCGGTCGAGTCGATGCCGCGCATCACCTCGGAGAAGAACTCGCCGTGGAGGTCCGGCAGCAGCACGCTGACGGTGTGGGTCTCGTTGGTGATCAGGCTGCGGGCGGCGCCGTGGGGGGTGTAGCGCAGCCGCTCGGCGACCTCGAGGATGCGGCGGCGCGTCTCGCTGCGGACCGGCCCCTTGTCGTTGAACACCCGCGAGACGGTCGCGACCGAGACCTCGGCCTCCCGCGCGACCTCCTTGATCGTGACGCTCATCCGCGAGCTAATCCTCCCCCGCTGCAGAGAGACCGGCACGTCCGCACGCCCACGCTGTATCGCTTAACGGCAGTCCTCGCTGGATTGCCGATGTAACCGTTTACATTCTCGGTATGCTACGGACCCGGAAGGCGGGTTGTCAAGCGGTTGTCACCGGGGCGGCTTGGGGCATCGGGGTGGCTTGGGAAGTCCCGAGGCCGCCACGAGCTGTCGCGGCCAGAGACGGTCCCGGCTCCGCGCCGGGCGCGGAGAGGCCCAAGAGGCGGAAACTCTCCGGGCCCGGCGGCCAGCCGGCTATACTGCGATGCTCCGGCATGCCCGTGTGTCCATGACCGATGCGCCTGGTCTTCGCTGAGTCCAAGAACCGATCCCTGGCCGTCGCCCTGGCGGCGGCTCTCGGCGCCGCGGCGGGATGTGGGCAGCCGGCCGGCCCGCCTCCCGCTCCCGGCGCCTCCGCGACGGCCACGGCGCGGTCCTCGGGGCCGGCCTCGGCGCCGGCCTCGGCGCCGGCGCGGGCTCCGGCCCAGGTTTCGGACCAGGCTCTCGCGAGCGCTCCATCCGCGGTGCCGCCCCCGGCCCCCGAGCTGGCGCGGGCGGCACGCCCGGGCAGGCCGGTGCTGTTCGTGGGGTTGGACGGCGGCGACTGGCAGCTGCTCGACGGCTACATGGCGGACGGCACGATGCCGAACCTGGCGGGGCTGGCGCGGCAGGGCAGGACCGGCGTGCTGCGGACGATCCAGCCGCCGCTCTCGCCGCTGGTCTGGACCACGATGATGACCGGGGTGTCGCCGCTCGAGCACCGGGTGCTCGACTTCACCCGCTGGAACCCGGCGAGCGGGGCGCGGGAGCCGATCGGCAGCGGCGAGCGGCGGGTGCCGGCGATCTGGAACATGGCCGGCGCCGCGGGCAAGAGCGTGGCGGTGTTCGGCCTCTGGGCCACCTACCCTGCCGAGGCGGTGCGCGGCCTGATGGTGGCGGACCGCTTCGCCTCGTTCACCGCCCGCGACCGCCGCCCGCCGCCGGGAGTGGTCTTCCCGCCCGCACGGGAGCCCTGGGCGCGCGCGGTGCTGGCGGCGGCGGTGCGGGAGACCGGCTACCGGGAGCTCCACGCCTACCTGCCGTGGCTGGACGCCGCCGAGTACGAGCGGCAAATCGCGCAGCCCGAGCCCTACGCGCACCCGGTCAGCGCGCTGCGGCGCATCCTCGCCGAGACGCGCGCCTACCACGCCCTGGCCCGCGCCTGGATCGAGCGCGCGCGGCCGGACCTGGCGGTCGTCTACTTCCAGGGCACCGATACCCTCGGGCACCTCTTCGCCCCCTACGCGCCGCCTCGCCAGCCCGGCGTCACGCCGCGGGACTTCGCGCGTTACGGCGAGGTGCCGCGACGTTACTTCGCCGAGATCGATCGCCTGCTGGGCGACTTCCGCGACCTCGCGTCGCGGCAGGGGGCCGTGCTGTTCCTCGCCTCCGATCACGGCTTCCGCTGGCGCGAGGGCCGCCCCGCCGCCGCCGGCAGCGCCGCCGCCGCGACCGCCGCCCGCTGGCACCGCGAGGAGGGCATGTACCTCCTCTGGGCGCCGGGGTCCGCGGCGAGGCCGCGGTCGGCCGCGGTATCTCCGGCGTCCCCGGGGTCTCCGGCGTCCACGGCCCCTCGGGCAGCGGCATCGCGCGGCAGCGGCAGCGTGGCCCAGGTCTGCGCAACGCTGCTCGCGCTCCTCGGCCTGCCGCCGGGAGCCGGTCTTGCCCCGCCACTGGAGGCGGCGCGGGACTTCACCGACGAGGCGGCCGCGGGGGCGGGCGGGGGCGCGGGCGCGGCGGCGAGCGCGGCGCCGGCGAGCCAGGTGCCGGTGACACCCGCGACGACGGCGCCCGCGACGACGACGCCGGTGGACTATCGCCGCTTCTTTCGCGCGGGCAGCTTGGCCGCGGAGACGGCTCGAGCGGCGGCGGCAGCGGCGGCACCAGCGCCGGCGGCGGCCGCAAGCGTGCCGGAGGACGAGCAGCTCGCGGCCTTGCGCGCCCTCGGCTACATCGGCGCGCACGAGCCCGGACGGCGGTCGGCCGCGGCGCCGCCGGCATCCCAGACAGCGGTGGCGGCCGACGCCACCCGCACAGCCGCGTCCTTCGACAACGAGGGCCTGCTGCTGCGCCAGGCCGGGCAGCTGCCCGCGGCCCGCGCCGCCTTCGAGCAGGCGCTCGTCCGCCAACCCGACCTGCCCGCGGCGCTCTGGAACCTGAGCGACCTGCTCTTCGCCGAGGCGGAGGCGGGAGCGCGAACGGGCAGCGGAGGCGCCGGCCGCGCCGCCCTGCTCGACCGCAGCGACGGCCTGCTGCTGCGAGCCCTGGCCGGCGACCTGCCGGACGGCGTCGAGCACGCGCTGGAGCGGGCCTCCCGCTATGGCCACGCCGGCGCCCGGGACCGCGCCCTGGGCCTGCTCGAACGGGCCGCCGCCCTGCGGCCCGGGGACCCGCGCCTCTGGCTGCTGCATGGCCGCTACCGGCTCGAGCAGCAGCGGTGCGACGCGGCGCTGGCGGACTTCACGCGCGCCCTCGAGCTCGACCCGGCCTCCGCGGTCGCCCACGCCTCGGCAGGCCTGGCGCTGCTCTGCCGCGGCGACGAGCCGGCGGCGCTCGCCGCGTTCCGCCGCTCCCTGGCGCTCGACCCCAACCAGCCCGAGGTGCGCCGCTTCCTCGACCATCCCAGGTGATCCGCTCGCCGGTAACGGGTCGGTTTCCTCCCGACTCCGTTGGACTCGCCACCCACTGGGCTTACCATCCAGTCGCCCGGCGCCGCCGCCAAGATCGCCGCCCTGTGCTAGGATCTACCGTCACAAGGCTGCACACAGGCGAATCGGAATCGGCGCGCGCGGCTCCTGGCCGCGGCCCGGGAGGAGATCCATGCGGCAACTACGAGAGTTGGGCCGCGACGGCCGGCATATGCCGGCCCGGCCGGCGGCCTTGGCGATCCTGGCAGCGATGGGCGCCTGGCTGGCGGTGGCGGCGATCGGCACGGCGCCGGCGGCGGCGCAGACGACGGGCGGCATCGTCGGGCGGGTCACCGACGAGCAGGGAGGGGCGCTGCCGGGAGTGACCGTCGAGGCGCGCGGCCCGGCCCTGCAGGGGACGCGGACCGCGACCAGCGACGGCGCCGGGCGCTACCGCCTGACCCTGCTGCCGCCGGGCACCTACAGCGTCGCGATCACCCTCGAGGGGTTCGCGCCGGAGAACCGCACGACGGTGACGGTGGATCTCGACAAGGAGACCACGATCAACGCCTCGCTGCATCCGGCGGTCGCCGAATCGATCACGGTCACCAGCGAGGTGCCGGTGATCGACGTCACCTCGCCCTCGATCGGCACCAACCTCGACACCCGCGCCGTCGAGACCCTGCCGACCGGGCGCAACTACTCGTCGGTGGTGCAGATCACCCCCGGCGTCAGCTCCGACGCCAATCCCGAGAACACCGACCAGTCGACGATCACCGTCTACGGCTCGAGCGGCAACGAGAACGTCTTCTTCATCGACGGCGTCAACACCACCGGTTCCGAGTACGGCTTCCAAGGCAAGGAGCTGAACTTCGAGTTCATCCAGGCGATCGACGTCAAGAGCGGCGGCTACGCGGCGGAGTTCGGCCGCTCGACCGGCGCCATCATCAACGTGATCACCAAGTCGGGCGGCAACTCGTTCCACGGCGACGCCTTCGGCTACTACGACAACGACTCGCTGCAGGCCACCGCGCAGCAAGTGCAGTCGAGCAACGGCACCGTCGCCGGCTTCACCAAGAAGGATTACGGCGCCGATCTCGGCGGCTACCTGATCAAGGACCGCATCTGGTTCTTCGGTGCCTACGACCGCGTCGACAACACCCAGAACACGGCGCTATCCGGCCGAACGATCGGCTCCGACAGCACCCATGACCTGGCGGCCGCCAAGCTCACGTTCCACCTCACGCAGAGTCAGACGGCGATCGCCACCTTCTTCCAGGACCCGCGCGACGACACCGGCGCGATCATCGACGCCAACCACACGCTCAACGGCGAACCCCTGACCTTCGAGGGCAAGCGCGTCTTCGGCGGCAAGGACTACGCGCTGCGTTACGAGGGGCTGTTCGGCGGCTCGTGGGTGGCGAGCGGCCAGCTGTCACGGCACAACGAGGCCAACTCCGTGGTGCCGGCGACCGCCGCCGGCGACGTCGTCGAGTTCCTCGATTCCAGCAGCCTGCCGTTGGGGTTCTTCCAGACCGGCGGCTTCGGGCTCATCCAGGACAAGACTTTCAAGCGCGACTTCGCGGGGGGTGCCGCGACCCATTACCTCGCGGGCCACGAGCTCAAGCTGGGATTCGAGTACGAGAAGGAGGTCGCTCAGGTCACCCGGCGCTTCAGCGGCGGCCAGCAGATCACTACTTTCCCGCAGGCCAACGGTCAGACGGTTTACAGCCACTTTTATTGGACGACGCCGGACGCCACCGGTTTCCCCGACTTCAATGCGCCGGTCTCGGCGCTCAACGCATCGCCCCAGCACCACAACACCAGCGCCTACCTGCAGGACCACTGGACGGCGCTCTCCAACCTGAGCATCAACGCCGGCGTGCGCTGGGACCGCCAGGAGATCATCGATCCCCAGGGCAACACGGCGATCGATCTCAAGAAGGACTTCGCGCCCCGCGTGGGTGTCGTCTGGGACCCCACCAAGGACGGCCGCTCCAAGGTCTTCGCCTCCTACGGGCGCTACTACGAGGAGATCCCGATGGATCTCGTCATCCGCTCCTTCTCCTTCGAGCGGCAGGCGCGCGTCTTCAACTTCAGCGCCGCGAGCACGACGCCCGATCCGGCGGCGGAAGCAGCGGTGGGCCAGACCTCGGCGATCTTCGGCGGCAACGTCGAGCCCGCCGATCCCAACCTGCACAACCAGTACATCAACGAGTACCTGCTCGGCTACGAGCGCGAGATTCTCCCCGACATCGCGGTCAACATCCAGGGGATCTATCGTAATTACGGCCAGGTCGTCGAGGACTTCCTCTGCCGCACCGACGGCACGTACTGCATCGGCAACCCCGGCCAGGGCATCATGCAGCGCATCTTCACCCTCGACTACTCGCATACCCTCCCCGCGCCGAAGCCCCGGCGCGTCTACAAGGGCATCGAGCTCGACGTCACCAAGCGCTTCTCGCACAACTGGCAGGCGCTCGCCTCCTACGTCTACTCGCGGCTCGACGGCAACTACGACGGCACCTATGCGCCGTTCACCAACGTCGGCGCCGATCCCAACATCTCCGCGGCTTACGACTATTACGATTTCTTCACCAACGGCATCAACCTCAACCGGATCACCGACCAGGGGCCGCTGTCGAACGACCGCCGCCACCAGCTCAAGCTCTCGGGCATCTACATCACGCCCTTCAAGCTGTCAATCGGGCTCTCCTCCTTCTACCGCAGCGGCACGCCGGTCACCGCCTACGGCTACTCGGACATCTACGCCCGCTACGAGTTCTTCCTGACCGACCGCGGCGCCATGGGGCGGACCCCCGCCAACTACGACGCCGACCTCCACCTCGGTTACCCGCTGCCGGTGGGACCTGTCACCTTGAACTTCCTGCTCGACGTCTTCAACGTCTTCAACACCCAGAGGCCGATCCTGCTCGACGAGCGCTGGGACTTCAAGGAGGCCGACAACGCCTCACCGACGCCGGCCAACCCCAATTTCCGCAAGCCGGTGCTGCGAACACCGCCGACGTCGCTGCGGCTGGGGGTCCGGCTGAGCCTATGAGGTAGAGGCGCCGGCCCCGGGGCCTCCTCCGAGGAGGCCCCGGCGCGCGTGACAGCGCGATGCGTTGACGGGCTCGCGGGAGGCGGTGGTATCCTCGCCGGACGGCCATGAAGCTCCCTCGATCCGTCGTCCTCCTCTGCGCCTGCGCCATGGTGGGCGCGGCGCCGGCCCCGCCGGACCCGCTGCCGGCGCTGCCGGCGGTCACCGCGCTGCACGCCCTCTTCGCCGAGGAGTGGCAGTACGCCCTGCGCGAGGACCCGCTGTTCGCCACCGAGACGGGCGACAACCGCTACAACGACCGCCTGCCGTCGATGACGCCGACGGACCTGGCGCGCCGGGACGAGCACGACCGGAGCGTCCTCGAGCGGCTGCGCCGCATCGGCCGCGCGCGCCTCGGCGAGTCCGACGCCGTCAGCTACGACTTGTTCGAGCGCGAGCTGGAGGATGCGATCGGCGAGTACCGCTTCAAGACCTGGCGCCAGTCGATCACCGCCGAGGGCGGCTTCCACACCGATTTCTCGCGGCTGCCCGAGAATGTGCCGCTCGCCACGCCGAAGGACTACGACGACTACCTGGCGCGGCTGCGCGCCTTCCCCGCCTACGCGCGCCAGAACACCGAGCTGCTGCGCGAGGGCGTCGCCGCCGGGCACACCCTGCCGCGGGTGGTGATGCGGGGCTTCACCGACGCAATCGCCATGCACGTCGTCGACGACGCCGCCCGCAGCGTCTTCTGGAAGCCGTTCACGAGCTTCCCCGCGGCGGTGCCGGAGAGCGAGCGCGGGCGGCTGCGAGAGGCCGGCAGGGCCGCCATCCGCGACGCCGTGGTGCCGGCCTACCGCGATTTCCTCGCCTTCATGCGCGACGAGTACGTCCCGCACGCGCGCGCCACCATCGCGGCGGCGGACCTGCCCGACGGGCGCGCGCTGTACGCCTTCGAGGTGCGCCACTTCACCACCCTCGACCTGACGCCGGAGGCGGTGCACGCCCTCGGCCTGCGCGAGGTGGAGCGCATCCACGGCGAGATGCTGGCGGTGCTGAGCCAGCTGGACTGGAAGCGCGGACTGCCGGAGTTCCTCGAGTTCCTGCGCACCGATCCGCGCTTCTACGCGCGCACGCCCGAGGAGCTGCTCGAGCGCGCCGCCTACATCGCCAAGCGCATGGACGGCAAGCTGCCGTCGCTGTTCAAGATGCTGCCGCGCCAGCCCTACGGCGTCGAGCCGGTGCCCGCCGACATCGCGCCGAAGTACACCGGCGGCCGCTACAACGGCGCGCCGCTCGACAGCCGCCGCGCCGGCACCTACTGGGTGAACACCTTCGCCCTCGACACCCGCCCCTTCTACAACCTCGAGGCGTTGACCTTCCACGAGGCGGTGCCCGGCCACCACCTGCAGATCGCTTTGCAGAAGGAGCTCAGGGGCCTGCCCGACTTCCGGCGCTTCGTCTACGTCGACGCCTTCGGCGAGGGGTGGGGCCTCTACTCCGAGTGGCTCGGCCTCGAGGCCGGCTTCTACAAGGACCCCTACAGCAACTTCGGCCGCCTGAGCTACGAGATGTGGCGGGCCTGCCGGCTGGCGGTCGACACCGGCATTCACGCCATGGGCTGGAGCCGCAAGCGCGCTATCGACTACCTGGCCGCCAACACCGCGCTCTCGCACCACGAGATCGAGACCGAGGTCGACCGCTACATCTCCTGGCCCGGCCAGGCGCTCTCCTACAAGATGGGCGAGATGAAGATCAAGGAGCTGCGCCGCGCCGCCGAGGCGGCGCTGGGCCCGCGCTTCGACGTGCGCGACTTCCACGACGCCGTGCTGCGCAACGGCACCGTCACCCTGCCGGTCCTGGAGCGGCAGGTGCGCGCCTACATCCAGGCGGTGGGCACTGCGGGCGCCGCGGGCACCGCAGGCACTCCGGGCACCGCGGGCGCCGCCGCGCCCAAGGCGAGCACCGCGGCCACCGCCGGCGCGGCGCCATGACGTCGCAGCACCAGGCCCTGCGACTGCAGAGCTTCGTCGGCGGCCGTTTCACGCCCTCCGGCGCACCGCGCGCCATCCCGGACCGCAACCCCTCCGATCCCGAGGACCTGATCGCCGAGGCCCCGGCCGGCGACGCCGCCGACGCCGCGGTCGCGGTGGCCGCCGGCGTCGGGGCGCTGCCCGCCTGGCGCGGCGCGACCGGCCCGGCGCGCGGCGAGCACCTGCACCGCTGGGCCGCGGCCGTCGCCGCCCGCCAGGAGGAGATCGCCCAGGCGATGGCGCGCGAGGTCGGCAAGCCCATCGCCGAGGCGCGCGGCGAGGCGGCGCGCTGCGTGGCCATCCTGCGCTATTACGCCGGCGAAGCGGTGCGCGACGTCGGCGAGGTGATCCCGGCCCAGGCCCCCGGGGCACTGCAGTTCACGCTGCGCCAGCCGCTCGGAGTGGTGGCGCTGATCACCCCCTGGAACTTCCCCGCCGCCATCCCGCTCTGGAAGGCGGCGCCGGCGCTCGCCTTCGGCAACACGGTGGTGCTCAAGCCCTCCGAGGACGCGCCGCATGTCGCCACCCTGCTCGCCGAGACGGCCGCCGCCGCGGCGCTGCCCGCCGGCGTCTTCAACGTCCTCCTCGGCGACGGCCCCGGCGCGGGCGAGCCGCTGCTGCGCGAGCCGGCGGTCGCCGCGGTGAGCTTCACCGGCTCGGCGGCGGTGGGCGCCCGGGTGGCGGCCGCGGCGGCGGCAAGGAACCTCCGCTACCAGACCGAGATGGGCGGCAAGAACGTGGCCATCGTCCTCGCCGACGCCGACCTCGACCTGGCGGCGGCGCTGACCGCCGGCGGCGCCATGCGCTTCGCGGGACAAAAGTGCACGGCGACCAGCCGGGTGGTGGTGGCGCGGCAGGTCGCCGAGCCCTTCTTCGCGCGGCTGCGGGCGGAGGTCGAGAAGCTGCCGCTGGGGCCGGTCACCGACCCGTCGGCCGCGGTTGGTCCGCTGATCCGCGAGCGCTCGCGGCGCTTCGTCGCCGAGGCGGTCGCCGCGGCCTGCGGCGGCGGCGGCGGCGCGCGCGTCGTCTGCGGCGGTCCGGAGCCGCCGGCCGATCCGCGCTTCGCGCGCGGCTGGTTCTTCACCCCGACGGTGCTCGCCGAGGTGCCGGAGGACACGGCGGTGGCGCGCGAGGAGCTCTTCGGGCCGGTGCTCGCCGCCTTCGCGGCCGCCGACCTCGACGAGGCGATCGCCATCGCCAACCGCACCCCCTACGGCCTCAGCGCGACGCTGTTCACCCGCGACCTGGCGAGCGCGCTCGCCTATGTGCAGCGCATCGAGGCCGGGCTGGTGCGGGTCAACGGCGACACCACCGGCGTCGATCCGCACGCGCCGTTCGGCGGCGTCAAGGGCTCGAGCTCTGGCAGCCGCGAGCAGGGGCGCGCGGCGCGCGAGTTCTTCACCGAGATCAAGACCGTGCAGGTCCATCCGGCATGAGCGGCGACGCGCTCCCCGACCGTCTCGAGGTCGTCGACTCGCACACCGAGGGCGAGCCGACGCGGGTGGTCGTCGGCGGCTGGGGCGAGCCCGCCGGCGCGACCATGGCCGAACGCCGGGACGAGCTGCGGCGGCATCACGATGCGCTGCGGCGCGCCGTGGTGTGCGAGCCGCGCGGCCACGAGGCGGTGGTCGGCGCGCTGCTGACGCCGCCGGTCGAGCCGGGATCGCTGGCCGGCGTGATCTTCTTCGACAACGCCGGCTATCTCGGCATGTGCGGCCACGGCACCATCGGGGTGGTGCGCACGCTCGACTTCCTGGGGCGGCTCGGGGGGTCCGAGGCCCTGGCGCGGACGGTGCGCCTCGATACGCCGGTCGGGACGGTGACGGCCGAGGTCCCCGCGAGCGGCGACGGCGACGGCGGCGGGGACGGGGCGGCCGTGCGCGACGGTTGGGACCGCAACGAGGGAGCGGTGACCGTGACCAACGTACCGGCGCGCTGCCACGCCGTGGACGTGACGGTCGAGGTGCCCTGGCTGGGGCGCGTGACCGGCGACGTGGCCTACGGCGGCAACTGGTTCTTCCTGACCGGCATCGGCCAGCTGGGAGGGGTGCCCCTCGCCCACGACCAGGTCGCCGCGCTCACCGCCGCAACCCTGCGCATCCGCGCCGCCCTCGCCGCCGCCGGCATCACCGGCGACGGCGGCGCCGAGATCGACCACGTCGAGGTCTTCGGGCCGCCCTCGGGTCCCTGGGCCAACAGTAGGAACTTCGTGCTCTGCCCGGGCGGCGCCTACGACCGCTCGCCCTGCGGCACCGGCACCTCGGCGAAGCTCGCCACCCTCTATGCCCGCGGCGAGCTGGCCCTCGGCCATCGCTGGCGCCAGGAGAGCATCACCGGCGGCCTGTTCAGCGCCTGGCTGACCAGGGACGGCGACGACCTGGTGCCGCACATCCGCGGACGGGCCTTCGTCACCGGCCGGACGACGCTGCTGTTCGATCCGCGCGATCCGTTCCGCGGGGGCTTTCCGCCATCGTGACCCGGCGGCCGGACGCCGTCGTGGTGGGCGCCGGCATCGTGGGGGCGGCCTGCGCCCTGGCGCTGGCGCGCGAGGGCCTGCGCGTCCTGGTGCTCGAGAGCGGCTTCGCCGGGGGCGGCGCCACGGCCGCGGCGATGGGCCACCTGGTGGTGATGGACGACAGCGAGGCCCAGTTCGCGCTCACCGCCTGGTCGCTGCGGCTGTGGGCCGAGCTCGCCTGCGAGCTGCCGGCCGACTGCGAGGACGACCCGTGCGGCACCTTGTGGCTGGCGGCTCGCGAGGACGAGATGGAGCGGGTGCGCGCCAAGGCCGGCTACTACCGGGCGCGGGGCGTGGCGGCCGAGGTCCTCGACGCGGCGCAGCTCGCCGCGGCCGAGCCGCGGCTGCGCGGCGGCCTGGCCGGCGCGCTGCGGGTTCCCGGCGACCGCGTCATCTATCCGCCGAACGCCGTCCGCTTCCTGCTGGCACGTGCCGCCGACCACGGCGCCGAGCTCTGGGAGCGGTTCTTCGTGTCGCGGGTGGCCGCCGGCGTCGTCGAGGGCCACGGCGAGCGCATCGCGGCGCCGCTGGTGATCAACGCCGCGGGCGCCGCGGCACCGGACCTCACCCCCGGGCTGCCGATCGTGCCGCGGAAGGGGCACCTGGTGATCACCGACCGGCATCCCGGCTTCTGCCGCCATCAGCTGGTCGAGCTCGGGTATCTCGACAGCGCCCACGGCCACCGCCGGGAGGAGCCGGCCGCGCCGGCGACGGGGGCGACGACGGCGGCAGCAACGACGGCGGCAGGGGCGACGACGGCGACGGGCGCCGAGGCGGCAGCGGCACCGGCGGCGGCCGCAATGCCGGCCTCGGTGGCGTTCAACGTCCAGCCGCGGGCCACCGGCCAGGTGCTGATCGGCTCTTCGCGGGAGCTGGTGGGCTTGGACCGCAGCCACAACCACCGCCTCGAGCGGCGGATGATCGTGCGCGCCCTCGACTTCCTGCCGCGCCTCGGCGGCGTCGCGGCGCTGCGCGGCTGGATCGGCTTCCGCCCCGCGACTCCCGACAACCTGCCGCTCATCGGACCCTGGCCGGAGGTCCCGGGGCTGTGGATCGCCGGCGGCCACGAGGGCCTCGGTATCACCACCAGCCTGGCCACCGCCCGACTGCTCGCCGACCTGGTCTGCGGGCGGCAACCGGAGATCGATGCCTCCTCCTTCGCACCGGACCGCCTGCGGACTGCGGCGCCCGCGGGCTCGCCGGCGCGCGCCGGCGCCGCGGCGGTTGCTCCGAGCGGCGGCGGCGACGGCGACGGCGCCAGCGCGCGGCGGGCGGCGCCATGAGACCGGAGCCCGCGGAGGCGATCGGGCTGCGAGTCGACGGCCGTTCGATCGCCGTGGCTCCCGGCACCACCGTCGCGGCGGCGCTGTGGAGCGCCGGCATCTTCAGCTGCCGCACGTCTCTCTCCGGCGAGCCGCGCGGGCCGGTCTGCGGCATGGGCATCTGCTTCGAGTGCCGCGTCACCGTCGACGGCGTGCCGCACCAGCGAGCGTGCCTCCTGCCCTGCGCCCAGGGCATGGTGGTCGAGACCGGCCTCGCGAGCGCCTCGCCCGGTCGGACGGCCGCGGCCTTGGGCGCCGCGGCGGTAACTCCTCCCGGTGCGGCGGCGACCCCTCCCGGCCCCGCGGCCCCTGCCTTCCTCGGGACGGCCGCGGTTCCCGGAGTCGGTCGCGCCGTGGCAGCCGGCGAGGCGCTCTCAGCGGCCGCGACGATCCGCACCGACGTGGCGGTGGTCGGGGCCGGACCGGCCGGCCTCGCCGCGGCCTGCCGGGCTGCCGAGGCCGGCGCAAGCGTCGTCATGCTCGACGAGGCGCCCGCCCCCGGCGGGCAGGTCTGGCGGCGGCCGACCCGCCTGGCACGCGCCTGGTCGGAGCGCTTCGCCGCGAGCGGGGCGCGCTTCCTGGCCCGCGCGACGGTGATCGACGCCCTGCCCGGGGCCGTGGCGCTCGCCCCGCCGCCTGCTTCGGCGGCAAATGCGGCGGCGCCGGGCGCCACCCTCCTGGTCGATCATGCCGGGCGCGGCCTGCGGGTCGAGGCGCGGCGCCTGGTCATCGCCACCGGCGCCCGCGAGCGCTTCCTGCCCTTCCCCGGCTGGACCCTGCCCAACGCGGTGGGAGTCGGCGGCGCGCAGGCGCTGCTCAAGTCCGGCGCCGCCGTCAGCGGCAGGCGGGTGGTGATCGCCGGCAGCGGACCGCTGCTGCTGCCGGTCGCCGCCGCCCTCGCCAGGGCGGGGGCGCGCATCGCCCTGGTGGCCGAGCAGGCGCCGGCCCGCGCCGTGGCGCGCTTCGCCGCCGGCCTCTGGCGCCACCCACGCCTCCTGGCGCAGGCCGTTCGCTACCGCGCGGCCTTCTGGCGGGCGCCCTACCGCTGCGGCGTCTGGGTGAGCGCCGCGTGCGGCGACGGCCCGACGCCGGAGGTGCGGGAGGCGACGCTCACCGACGGCCGCCGCTCCTGGCGCGAGCGCTGCGACCTGCTGGCTTGCGCCTTCGGGCTGGTGCCGAACCTGCGGCTGGCGCGACTGCTCGGCTGCGCGACCTGCGGCAGCGGCGGCCGCAGGGTGGTGCGGGTCGACGGCCTGCAAGAGACCAGCGTCCCCGGGGTCTACTGCGCCGGCGAGCCCACCGGCATCGGCGGCCTCGAGCTGGCGCTGCTCACCGGCCAGATCGCCGGCATCGCCGCGGCCAGCGCGGCCAGGGCCGCCGGGGCAGGCGAGGTGGCCGGAGCAGCCGGGACAGCCACGGCCGGCGGGGCCGCCGCCGCGTCCCGCGCCGCCGCCGCGTCCAGGGCCGCCGGTGCGTCCAGGGCCGCCGGTGCGGCACCGCCGGCACGCGAGCTCGCGTCGCTGCAGCGGCGGCGCGACCGGCGCCGCGGCTACGCCGCCGCTCTCGACCGCGCGTTCCAGCCACGGTCCGAGCTGCAAGGGCTGGCGGCCGCGGAGACCTTCGTCTGCCGCTGCGAGGACGTGCCGCTGGGAAGGCTCGACCCCGCCTGGAGCCCGCGCCAAGCCAAGCTCTTCACGCGGGCCGGCATGGGGCCTTGCCAGGGACGAGTCTGCGGGCCGGCTCTAGAGCTGCTGCGCGGCTGGGACGAGCCCGACACCGTCCGAGCGCCGCTCGAACCGGTGCCGCTCGCCATCCTCGCGTCGTTGGGAGCCGAGGAGGCGTCGACGTCCGGGGCGGCGCCGGCCCCGACGCCTCCGGCCGAGGTGTGTTCCTGAGGCTCCATCTCGGGCCGCCACTCCCTTCCACTCCACGTCCACGTATCCAGGAGATCGACTCATGCGCTGGCGCGGCGTCTTTCCGGCAATCACCACTCCCTTCCGGCCCGACCTCGACATCGATTACGAGCTCCTGCGCCGCCAGGTCGGTTGGCTGATCGACCAGGGATGCCAGGGCATCGTGCCGCTGGGATCGCTCGGCGAGGGCGCCACCCTGAGCTTCGACGAGAAGGGCGCGGTCCTCGACACTTGCAGGGAGGCGGCGGCCGGCAGGGTCCCGGTTGTGGCCGGAGTGGCGGCGCTCTCGACCGCCGAGGCCGCGGCCCTGGCCCGCGAGGCCGCGGCGCACGGCTGCGCGGGCCTCATGGTGCTGCCGCCTTACGTCTACGTCGGCGACGAGCGCGAGACGAGGGCGCACTACCAGGCGGTGATCGGCGCCACTCCTCTCCCCTGCATGCTCTACAACAACCCGATCGCCTACCGCACCGACGTCAGCCCCGCCGCGCTCGCCGAGCTGTGCGCAACGCTGCCGAATCTCGAGGCGGTCAAGGAGTCGACCGGCGACGTCCGCCGGGTCACCGCGATCCGCGGCCTGCTCGGCGACCGCATCGCCATCTTCATCGGCGTCGACGACCTCATCCTGGAAGGAATCCAGGCGGGCGCGGTGGGCTGGATCGCCGGCCTGGTCGACGCCCTCCCGGCCGAATCCGTGCGCCTCTTCGACCTCGCCGCCGCCGGCCGCACCGCCGAGGCGCGCCGCCTCTACGACTGGTTCCTCCCCCTGCTGCGCCTCGACACGGTGCCCAAGTTCGTGCAGCTGATCAAGCTCGTGCAGGCCGAGGTCGGCATGGGCACCCCCACCGTCCGCCCGCCCCGCCTCGAGCTCGCGGGGACCGAGCTGGACCAGGCCCTGGCGCTGATCCGCGACTGCCTGGCCCGGCGCCCGGCGCTGTGACGGGAGTCTCCGGTCACTCGGGCTCTTCCTCCAGGAGCCCAGGAGCCCGCTGGCCCGCCGGCGACTCGCGACCTCGCCTCGGCCGACTCCATCGTAGTATGCCCGCCATGGTGCCGCGGAGAAAGCACGGCGTGATGCTGACCGCCCTCCTCGCCCCCGCTGCTACAATTGCCCTCCGCGCCCGAGTGGCGGAATGGCAGACGCAGGAGACTTAAAATCTCCCCCTGGCAACAGGGTGCGGGTTCAAATCCCGCCTCGGGCACCAACAGAATCAATGACTTATGGTCTTGCCATCCGTTCTCGCCTTCGGGAACGGCCTCCTGGTGGCAATCGTGCCAACACCTCCATGCTTCTGGCGATGGGGCGCATATCTCGGCGAAAGCCCGTGTCGCGGCTGGTCCTGACATCGTCGTCGCGGACCGTGGGCGGCTGGGAGCGACGCTCGGCGTCCGCTGGACGGCTTCCCATTCGATCCGCGTCAACAAGAAATGGCGGCTGATCTTCCAGTGGGATGGCGGCAAGGCGAAGCAAGCGGCGTCTATCTAGACGATCACAGTTACAAGTGAGATAAGCCATGTTGATGACGAAACGCAAGCCGGCCAGCGTGGCGGAGATCCTGGTCGAGGAGTTCATGGCACCAATGGGCCTAACCCAGGCCGCTCTAGCCAAGGCGATGGGCGTCCAGCGCAAGCACGTCAACGAGCTGTGCAACGAGCGTCGAGCTGTGACCGCCGCGACAGCACTCATCCTCGCGCGCGTGTTCGGCAACAGTCCCGACTTCTGGCTGAACATCCAGCGGCGTAGCGACCTGTGGGAGGCCATGCATAGCTCGCGCGAGAGTAAGCGGATCGAGCGAGCGAGGCCGCTAAACACCGCCGCGTGACTGCCGCTGGTGCCCCTTCTCGGCTCTCATGCTCACCCGCTGTGCTCCTACAGGCGCAGAGCCGTGGGATCACCAACCAGCGAGCTCCTGATCATTGCGGTCACAAACTTGTAAGGGCGGATGAGGTGCTGGCGGTGCGCCAGTTGACGAAGGTTGGGTAGGCAGGTGTCCGGCAGTTCCTCTAATTTAAGGCTCTTTCAGTGTCGTGGTCGCTACATCGAGCACCGCATCTGGATGCTTCGCCACGATCCGCAGGAGAACTCGTGCGCTTCCCTCGGGCCTCCGGCGCCCTTGTTCCCAATTGCGTAGAGTCCCAACGCTGATTCCGAGAAGAGCCGCGAATTTCGGCTGGCTCAAGCCATAGCTCTCTCGAAGGCTTCGCACGTCCGGATCTTCCAGGAGAAATTCTCGGGAAGCTGTCAGCTCGCCGCGGAGAATTGCTCCGCCCTCGCGCACGCTCTCCAAGAGCTCATCGAACAAGGCTTTTCTCATGGATACTCCAATTCGACGAGGCCCTCGTCTCGACGATGACCACATCGCGAAGCATGCGCCAATGGCGCACCAGGTGTCAACTCCCAAAACGCCTTGTCTCCTTCCCACCATGCCGGCTCACCTTACTCTGTAGCCCAGGTCCCCAAGCCGCTTCGAGCCAGGCTGTTGCGGTTCTTCGCCGGCGCGCGGGGCCGTGAGGCGCGGGGCTCGAAAGCCCCTTGGAGGTGAGAGATGAAATCACGACGGATGCTGGGCATGGCGATTTGCGGGCTGCTGGCGCTGGGTGGCCGGGCGGTAGCCAAGGAGGGGCTGGGAATTGGCCGGGGGATCGATCACGTCGCTTTCCTCGTGCGGCTGGAGAATTTCGATGATGCAAGGGACGTCCTGACCCGGCAGCTCGGGTTCTCGGCAACGCCGGTCCTGGTGTCCCCCGCTGGGGTCGAGAACCGCGTCATCTGGTTCGACGATCTCTCCTACCTGGAGCTCGACACGTTCACGGAGCGCAACCCCAGCACGGCGCCGTTCCTCGACTTCCTGGCGAACCACGAGGGCGCCAAGTTCTACGGCACCGAGGTGATCGACGCGGCACAGGCGGTCGCGTTCCTCGACGGCGCGGGCTATCCGAACGTCGGCCCCTTCCCTGCCTCGCCTCTCACCATCCAGTCGACAGGCCAGGTCGTCGGGCTCACACCTCTCTGGACCGTGATCATCCTCACTCAGCGCCTCGCTCCCGACAACTCGAATTTCTTCATCGACTACGACGAGGCCCAGGTGCAACAACTCTTCGCCGACGTACCGGCGCTGGCGCCCCGGCCCCACCTCAACACGGCGGAGCGGATCGACACGGTCTGGCTGGTGGTGTCGGACCTCGACTCGGCGATCGGTTTCTACACCGGCCTCGGTCTCGAAGTGGAAGGCAGGAACGAGAGGATCGACTACCTGGGCGCCCGCGGCGCCCGGGTGCCGTACCACAACGCCACCCTCACACTGCTGCAGCCGGATGGCCCCGGCCTGGTCGCTGACTTCGCCGCCGACCGCGGCGAGGGAATCCTCGGCGTGAGCCTCGCCGTCCGCGATCTCGACTTGGCGCACCGCCTCGTCCAGGACAACACCCAGTTGACGCTGCCGATCTTCCAATTCCACGGCCGCGATCGCTTCCTGATCCCCGCCTCCCTGACCCACGGTGTGCTGATCGAGATGGTCGAGCAGTCCCCTCGCTGACCTGCCGCCGCGGCCCCGCCGATCGAGCGCCGATCGCCGAACGCGCGAGCGCGGCCTGCCAACCGCGGGTGTCCCCTGCTACAGTTCTCCTACGCATCCTCTAGGGAGGGAGATCCCATGACGGCGAAGCCGGCGACGATTCGTCTCCGCACCGCGGGAGCACTGGCGGCGACGGTCCTGCTCGGTGGCGGCTGCGCCGTCCCTCCGCGGCCGGCCCTCCCGACGCCGGCGGCAGGGACGGTGCCAGCAGCAGCAGCAACAGCGCCAGCGGCGCCGGCGGCCACGGCGCCCGACGCCGCCAGGTCCTGCGCGAGCGCCATCCCCGGCGTCGAGACCGTCGACGCGTCGCGGGCGCTGCGGCGGCAGCACGGCGTGCCGGACGACGTCCACGGCGCGATGATCATCGAGGTCCTGCCGGGCGGTCCGGCGGCGCAGGCCGGGCTCGCCGCCTGGGACGTGGTCGAGCGCCTGGACGCTCACGAGGTCACCGGCGCCGGCGACTTCGACAATCGGATGAACGCGGCGAAGTGCGGCGAGCCGCTGCGGGTGACGTTCCGGCGAGGCGGCACGCAGCTCACCACGACCGTCAGCCCCGTCGACTCGATCCGCTTCTACACCGCCGCCTGCCGGCAGGGGCTGGCCACCGGGTGCTTCCGACAGGGGTGGCTCACCGCCGCCGGGGTGGGCGTCGCCGGGGACGGCAAGCGCGCCGAGGAGCTGTACGACCAGGCGTGCCGCGCCGGGTCGGGAGGGGCCTGCTGCGAGCTGGCGCGGAGCCGTCACCAGCCGGAGCGCGCATTGGAACGGGTCGAGCTGCTCGAGCGCGCCTGCGCGCTCCACTACGCCGGCGGCTGCGTCGACCTCGCGTTCCTCTACGCCACCGGCGAGGGCGGGCTGGCGAGAGACGACGCCCGGGCCACGCCGCTCTTCGTCGCCGCGTGCGACGGCGGCGAGCCCGCCGGCTGCTTCAATGCCGGGCTGATGGTCAGCGCGGGGCGCGGCGTCCCGGCCGATCTCGCGGCCGCGATCGCGGCCTACGAGGACGGGTGCCGCGGCGGCGTCTCGCTGGCGTGCACCAACCTCGGCACCCACCATGACGAAGGCCGCGGCGTGCCGGCCGCGCCGGAGAGGGCCGCGACGTACTATCGCCTCGGCTGCGCCGGCAGCTCCGTCACCCCCGGCAGCGCCACCGCTTGCACCAACCTCGGGGTGATGTACCGCGACGGCAGGGGCGTCGAGCAGGATGCCGGCCGCGCCGTGGAGCTCTTCACCCGGGTGTGCGGCGGCATGCCCGCCCATCCTGACGACCAGGACGCCGCGGTCGCCGCCGCCATGGCCTGCTCCCTCCTCGGGGCGCAGTACGCGCACGGCAGCGGCGTGGCGGCGGATTGGGCCCGTGCGATCGCCCTCTCGAAGCAGGGCTGCGCCGGCGGCGATGCTTTCGGGTGCTTTAATCTCGGCGCGGTGTACCTCAACGGCCAGGGCGCCGACCGCGACGATGCCGGCGCCCTCAGGTACTTCCGGCTCGCCTGCGACCACGGCGGCGGCAAGGGATGCTTCCAGGCCGCGCTCATGTACTCCCGGGGCCAGGGCGCCGCCCGCAGCGACGAGCAGGCCGCCGCCTTCTACCAGAAGGCCTGCGACGCGGGCAACGGCACCGGGTGCGTCAACCTGGGCGGCTTCTACACCAGCGACGTGAGCCGGGCCGTCACGCTCTTCGAGCGCGGCTGCGACCTGGGCGAGCCGATCGGCTGCTTCGACCTCGCCAACCATTACGCCGACGGCACCGGCGTCAAGGCCGATCCGGCGCGCGCCGCAACGCTCTACGCCCAGGCCTGCACCGGCGGCTACGAGGCGGCCTGCGCCAAGGCGTCGCCGGCTCACTGACCATCGTGCCGACGTGGCCGATGGGCCGACGTCGCCGATGGGCTGACGTGGCCGATGGGCCCGACGTCCTCGAGGCCATGCAAGCGACCGCCGCTTCCTGCTAGGCTCCAGCACGAGATGAAGCTCGCCCTCGCACCAGCCCTCCTCCTCCTGCTCCTGCCGCGGCCGGCACCCGCCGCCTGCCCGCCCGCCGGCGCGCCGCGGCTGCTGGAGGCGAAGGTCACCTCCTGCCGCCAGGGAGGCGACGAGGTGCGGCGGGCTTTCGAGGCCTTCCGCACCGACTACGACACCCCGGTCCACGTCCCGCAGCGGCTCGAGAGCGGCCAGCGGTTGCAGGCTCGGCCGTACGACGACCTGGTCGAGCAGCGCGTCCGCCGCATCGGCGGCGTCATCGTCCGCCTCGAGGTGCACCGCTACCGGGAGCTGTCGGAGGCTCCGGCGCCGGGCCGCAAGCCCACGGCTTCCGCCTGGGCGAAGCTCGACCAGGCCAAGCCTCGCGAATACTTCCTCCGCCTCGAGAAGCCGGACTGCCGCTCGGTGCCTCGCACCTACTTCGTCACGGCGGACGTCTGCTGCGACACCGTCCCCCCCGCCGACGACGCCTGCCTGCTCAAGCTGCCGGCGATCGCGCCGCCGCCGCGGGAGCTCGAGGACCTCGAGACCGGCGAGTGAGCCGGGCGCGCGCCGTCCGGCGATGAACGAGCCCGCGCCAGCTCCTCCCGGAGAGGATCGGCCGCCGCCGGACCCCGCCGCCGCCGGCGCCACCTCCACCTCCACGGCCGCCGCCGACGGCGCCCTCTACGCGCTGCTGACCCTGCTGGTCTGGGGCTTGACCGCGCCGCTGCGCGGGCTGTGGCAGGACGACGCGACGCTGCTCGGGATCGCGGTGGCGCGCCGCGGGCAGGGATGGGCGGGTGTCTTCGCGCCGACCGGCAGCCCGCTGCGCCGGCTCTACGCGCTGCCGTTCTTCCTCGCCCGGGCCACGCCGCACCCGGTCCTCGCCCTGCAGCTCCTGTACGGCGCCCTCTGGGTGGGCCAGGCCCTCGCCGCCGGCTGGATCGCCGGGATGCTCGTCCCGCGGCGCCCCCTCACCCGCGTCCTCGTGGTCGCCTTGACGTTGACGGCGACCAGCGACTACCTGACCGACAACGTCACGGCCCTCGGCTACAGCCTGGCCGTGCTCACCCTGCTCCTGGCCGCCGGCAGCGGCCTGCGCTTCCTGCAGGGTGGCGGCGCGGGCTGGCTGCTGGCCGCCGCCGCCGCGCTGGGCGCCAGCCTGTGGACGCTGGACGTGGGCATCCCGATGCTCGCCTTCCTGCCGCTCCTCGTGGCCTGGCAGGCGGGCTTCCGGCCGCGCCCCCGGCCCGTGGCGCTGTTGCTGGCCTGGGGGGCGGTCGCGGCGCCCGTCGCGGTGCTCGAGTGGCGATTCCTGCACGACCCGGCGGGCTACGCCGCCGTGGCCGTGACGCGGGTGCCGGCCGGCGAGCTGGCCGGCCGCGCGATGACCCTGTGGTCGGAGAACTTCCTGCCCTGGCAATGGGCCTTCGCCCGCAAGGACTGGTACCCCAGGCCGCCCATCGCCATCCCCGCCTTCGCCATGGCCCTGGCGGCGGCGCTCGCCGTTGCCGCCCTGGCGCTGCGAGTCCGCCGCCTGCCGCCCGAGCCGCCGCCGCCCGCGGCGCGGGTGCTCGGCCTGGCGGCGCTGCTGGCGCTGATGGCCCTGGCGGCCAACGCCGCGTACGCCGGCATTCAACTCTCCGACATCCGCTACCGCACGCACGTGATGTCGCGGATCTGGGTCTCGCTCGCGCTCGGCATCCTCGCGGGCTGGGCGGCGGCGAGGTGGCCGCGGGCGAGGCTCGGCGTCCTCGCCGTGCCCGCGCTGTTCGTCGGGCTGGGCACCTGGGGAGGCGTCGAGCGGCAGGACCTCTTCCTCGCCACCTGGCGCCTGCACCGGCGCGAGCTGTCGTCGATCGCGGCGAGCGCGCCGGCGTTGCTCCCCCGCACCGGGGTCATCCTGCGGACCGGCGACAGGCCGCCCGGCTACATCGCCACCGAGGTCGACTACCTGGCGATCTCGTGGCTGCGGCTGCTCTACGACGAGCCGCACGTTCACGCCCTGCGGCTGGGTCCGCGGCTGCCCACCGGATGCCGGCCGGCCCCGCGGGGCCTGGACTGCTGGCACCCGGGCCAGGCCGCGTGCTTCGCCGCCCGCACCTGCGCGCCGGATCACTACGACTACGACAGCATGATCGTCATGGACTACGACGCGCCGGCCGGCGTATACAGGTTGCGGACGTCGCTCGCCGGCGACCCGCTCGCCCTGGGAGCGGGGGCGGCCGCGGCGGCCTACCGGCCCGAGGAGCGCATCCTCCGGCGCCCGCTGTCGACCGCCCAGCGGCGGCTGCTGCTGCTGGATTGATCGCCGCGAGGCCGCCGGCAACCCTGCCGCGGACGGCGCCGCGCCGCGACGTGCTAAATTGCTTGGCAGGCAGCTCGAGGCCGATTCCGGTGCCGTCTCCCGATGCCATGACGCAGGCAGGGCGCCCCGATCTCTCGGTGGTCGTGCTTTGCTATCGCGCCGGGGAGCGGGCCCGCCTGGTCGCGGCCGACGTCGCGTCGTCCCTGGTGAAACATGGGATCGCGAATTACCAGCTCGTGCTGGTGGGCAATTACCACGCGGGCATGCCCGACGCGACCCCCGAGGTGGTGAGAGAGATCGCGGCGCACGACCCGCGTGTCGTCTGCTCGGCGGTCGCCAAGCAGGGCATGATGGGCTGGGACATGCGCACCGGGCTGGATCTCGCGCAGGGCGACCGCCTGGCGATCCTCGACGGCGACGGCCAGATCCTCGCCGAGGACCTGCTGCGCGCCTGCCAAGAGCTCGAGCGTGGCGGCTACGACCTGGTCAAGGCCGCCCGCGTGCACCGCGGCGACGGCCTGAAGCGCAAGGCGATCTCGCTCGGCTTCAACGTCCTCTTCCGCCTCCTCTTTCCCGGCCTCCGGGTGCGCGACGTGAACGCCAAGCCGAAGGTCATGACGCGCGCCGCCTACGAGCGCCTCGCGCTCGAATCTGACGACTGGTTCATCGACGCCGAGATCATGATCCAGGCGCGGCGCCTCGGCTTCCGGATCGGCGAGATCGAGACCGACTTCCTCCCGCTCACCGGCCGGCGCTCCTTCATCAACCTGCGAACGGTGCTGCAATTCCTCGGCAACCTGGCGCGCTATCGCCTGCGGGAATTCCGGCGGCCTCGGGACGCGTGACGCTCCTCGTCACCGGCCCCGGCAACCTCGGCGCCCGCCTGCTGCCGCGGCTCGCGCGCCTGGGGGTCCACGGCCGGGTGCTCCACCGGCGGGCCGCCTTCGACGTGCCGGCGGGCTGGGAGACCGTGCGCGCCGACCTCGCGGAGCCGCCGTCGCTGGCGCGGGTCTGCGACGGCTGCGACGCGGTCCTGCACCTGGCCGCCCTCACTCACACCAACGACGCGAGCCGTTACGAGCGCGTCAACGCCGCCGGCACGCGCCACCTGCTGGCGGTCGCCCGGCAGGCCGGCGTCGAGCGCTTCCTGCACGTGAGCACCCGCGCGATCGACCCTGGCGGCGGCGCCTACAGCCTCTCCAAGCTCCACGCGGAGGAAGCGGTGCGACGGTCGGGCATCCCGTGGACGATCCTGCGGCCGGCCGAGGTCTACGGCGCCGGCGGCGAGGGTCTCTCCGCGGTGATCGAGCGGGCGCGGCAGGGGCGCTGGATCCCGGTCGTCGGCGACGGCAGCCATCGCCTGGCGCCGGTCTTCGTCGACGACGTCGTCGACGGCCTGTGCGCCGCGGTCCATGCGCCGGCGGCGGGACTCGTCCTCCACCTCGCGGGCCCCGAGGAGATCCCCTACCTCGACCTCGTCGAGCGCCTCGCTGCCTACTTCGGCACCCGTCCGCGCCGGGTGCGCGTGCCCGCGGCCGTCCTCCACGGCGCGGCGCAGCTGTTCGCCCTCGTGCGGCTGCGGCACCCGCCGCTCGTTGCCGACCAGGTGCCCCGCCTGCTCAGCCCGAAGCCGTACGAGATCGCCGCCGCGGCGGCAGCGCTCGGCTTCCGGCCGCGCCGGCTCGAGGAAGGGCTGGACGCGGTCACCGGCAGGCGGCGCGGCGAGGGCTGAGCGTGGACTTCGACGACGTCGCCGACGGTTACGCGCGGGAGGTCGACAGGGCCGTCGCCTTCTCCGGCCAGCCGCAGGGGTTCTTCCTCGACCTCAAGGCGCGACAGATCGAAGAGGCGATCCGCGACCGGTTGGGAGAACCGTCCGCCGTGCGCGCCCTGGAGGTGGGCTGCGGTCCCGGGCTGATGCGGCGCCGGCTGCGGGAGCGCATCGGGCACCTCTGGGGCTTGGACCTGTCGCTCGGGTGCCTGCTGGAGGCCGGCGCGGCCGCCGAGGCCGGCCAGGCCGCGCAGGCCGGCGCCGAGACCGGCCAGGCCGGCGCCGAGACCGGCCAGGCCGCCCAGGCCGGCGCCCGTGCCGCCGCCCGGGCCGGCCTCGTCGCGGCCGACGGCCGGCGCGCTCCGTTCGCCGGCGGCAGCTTCGACCTCGTGTTCGCGGTGTGCGTGCTCCACCACGTGGCGCCGGGCGCGGAGCGCGACGCCCTGGTCGGAGAGATGGCGCGGCTGGCGCGTCCCGGCGGCCTGGTGGCGATCTGGGAGCACAACCCCTGGAACCCGCTGACGCGGCGGGTCGTCGCCCGGTGCCCCTTCGACCGTGACGCCGTGCTGCTGTCGCCGGGCGAGGCGCGGCGCCTGCTGCGCCGCGCCGGCCTGACCCGCGTCGAGTCGCGCTACGGCCTGTTCTTCCCCTGGCGCGGGCGCGGCTGGCGGCGAGCCGAACGCCTGCTGGCGCAGGTCCCCCTCGGCGCCCAGTTCGTCGCGATGGGGATCAAGCCCCGCGCCACCCTCCTCGCCTCCCTCCCCGCCCTCGCCTCCCTCACCGCTCTCACTTTCCTCGCCGCCCTCCCCTCTCTCGCCGCTCTCACTTCCGTCGCCGCCCTCACTTCCCTCCGGGGTTCTTGATCTCGACGATCAGGACGTCGATCGGGGTGGTGCCGATGTTCTCGGCCCAGTGGGTCAGCGGCTCGCGGTAGAGCGCGTCCCCGGTCTTGAGCTCGGCCTCCGACACCTTGCCGTCGGCCAGGTGGTTGCGGATCTTGCCGCCGGCGATCACGTAGGTGACGTACACCGGGTGCGAGTGCATCTCTTCCTTCTCGCCCGGTTGCAGGACCGACTCGAACACCCGCACGTGGCTGTTGTCGAGCTTGACGTGAATGAACTTCGCGTTGACCTTGACCGGGTCCTGCGCCGGCGCCACCTTGTAACCGGCGAAGAACAGCAGCCCGCCGGCCGCGACACCCACCAGCACCGCCTGGAGCCTCGTCATGCCGTCCTCCCTTCGTCCGCCGGAGCGGCTTCGCTGCCGCTCGGCCGCCGCGTCTGCGCCGGATTGTACAGGCCAGTGTCCCGAGTCAGAAATTCGCATCATTATTCGCTGGCCCTCCGGGCCCCTGGCGGCGTTGCGCCTCCTCGACATAGTTTCGACTATGCCTGCGTCGGCGCGCCTGGCCAGGAGCCCGGATGGCTTGGCGACTAATGACGCGAATTTCTGACTCGGGACACCAGCCGGCCCGCGGTCATTCCCGGCGCAGCGCCAGGGTCGGATCGATGCCCATCGCCCGGCTCGCCGGCACGTAGCAGGCGGCGAGGGCGACGGAGATCGAGACGGCAGCGACCGCGGCGAAGGTCAGGGGGTCGGTGGCGCTCACGCCGTAGAGCAGGTGGCCCATCAGGCGGGTCAGCCCCAGCGCGGCGACCAGCCCGGCGGCGGCGCCGAGGACCGCCGTCCTGGCACCCTGGCCCAGGATCAGGCGCAGCACGTCGGCCCGCCGCGCGCCGAGCGCGATGCGGAGGCCGATCTCGTGCGTCTTCTGGCCGACCAGGTACGAGGTCACCCCGTAGATGCCGACGCTGGCCAGCGCCAGCGCCACCAGCGCGAAGGAGCCGAAGAGGATCATGGAGAAGCGGCGGGTGGCAAGCGACCCGGCGACGACCTGGTCCATGGTCTGCACGCCCGAGACCTCGAGATCGGCGCTGATCTCGCGCAGAGCGCGGCGGACGGCGGCGGAGAACGCCGGCGCTCCGGGAGCCGAGCGCACCAGGACGGTGGAATTGCTGGGCGTGAGCACCATCGCGGCGTCCGGCATCTGCATGAAGGGCAGGTAGACCTCGGCCCGCAGCCGATCCTGGCCGTCCTGGTCGAGCCCCCACTGCTTGACGTGGCCCACCACGCCGACGATCTCGGCGCGGCTCGCGCCGCCGTTCAGGTTGATGCGCCGGTGCAGCGGGTCCCGATCGCCGAAGAACTGGCGCGCGAAGGCCTCGTCGACGACGACCACCGGCGGCGAGCGCTCGTCGTCGCGGGCATCGAAGAACCGGCCGCGCAGCAGGGGAATGCCCAGGGTCCGCAGATAGCCCGGCTCGACGGTGTAGCGGACCGCCCAGCTCATCTCGTTCTCGCTGGCGGGCTTGGGACGGCCGTCGAGCCAGAAGAGCAACTCGTCGTCGGGGCCCAGCGGAATGGCCGCCCAGGTGAGAGACGAGCTCAGCACGCCCGGAACCGCCGCCAGCTTGGCGTCGACCGCGCGCCACGCGGCACGCACCGCCGCCGGGCTGGCCGTCATCATCGGCGGCGGCAGCGCGAGGTTCGCCAGCGTGACCCGGCCGGGCCGGAACCCCGGATCGACGCTCCAGAGCTTCCCCAGGCTGCGGATCATCAGGCCGGCGCCGATCAGCAGCACCAGCGCCGCCGCCATCTCGATCGTGACGAAGACGTTCTGGGCGCGATGCCGCACACCGCTGGCGCCGCGGCCGCCCTCCTTGAGCGTCTGCTGCCAGCCGGCGCGCGCGACCTTGAGCGCCGGCGCGAGGCCGAACAGGAAGCCCGCGGCCAGCGAGGTCGCCAGGGTGAAGACCAGGACGCGCGCATCCAGCCCGACCTCGTTCGCTCGCGGCAGGGCGGCCGGCAGCAGGCCGAGCGCCAGCCGCGTGCCCCACCCCGCGAGCAACACTCCGAGCCCGCCGCCCGCCATCGCGAGCAGGAGGCTCTCGGTCAGCAGCTGGCGGATCAGCCGTCCCTGGCTCGCCCCCAGGGCGGTGCGCACGGCGAACTCGCCGGCCCGCCCGGTCGAGCGGGCGAGCAGGAGGTTCGCGACGTTGACGCAGGCGATCAGCAGCACGCAGCCGACCGCGCCCAGCAGCACGAGCAGGAACGGTCGCACGTCGCGCACCACCTCGTCAGCGAGCGGCACCAGCGTCGCGCCGATCCCCTGGTCGGCCTCGGGGTAGGCGGCGGCGAGGTTCCGCGTGATGCGCCCCAGGTCGGCGCGCGCCTGCTCGACGGTGACGCCGGGCCGCAGCCTGCCGATGCCGTGGATCATCATGCCCGCCGAGCGGCGGCGCAGCCAGGGGTTGCTCCACTGGCCGATCGGGACGTACACGTCGGCCCTGGTGAAGCCCGGCATCTCGAGCCCGAAGTCCGGCGAGACGACGCCGACGATGGGATAGCCCCGGCCGTCGAGCGTCAGGCTCTTGCCCAGCACGTCCGGCGCGCCGCCGAGCTTGCGCCGCCAGAGCGCCGCGCTGATCAGCACGGCGGGCGCGGCGCCGATCTCGTCCTCGCCGCGCCCGAAGCTCCGGCCGAGCAGCGGCTTCACCCCGAGCAGCGAGAAGAATTCGGACGACACCAGCTGCGCGTCGAGCTGCTCGGCCTCGCCGCTGCCGGTGAGGCTGGCGCCCCAGGGGCGCGCGATGGCCATGGCGGAGAACGTGCGATTCTCGTGCTGCCAATCGCGGAAGTTCGGGTAGGAGATGGAGCCGTTCGGGAAGTTCGGCCTGCTCTCGTGGAGCCTGACCAGCTGCTCGGGGTGCGGGAAGGGCAGCGGCTTCCAGAGCACCCCGTCGACCACCGAGAAGAGCGCCGTGTTGGCGCCGATGCCGACCGCCAGGGTGAGCACGGCGATGGCGCTGAAGGCGGGATTGCCGCGCAGCATCCGCAGCCCGTAGCCGAGGTCGCGCAGCAGGGTCTCGAGCGGTTCGACGCCGCGCGCCCGCCGGCAGGATTCCTTGACCTGGTCGAGGCCGCCGAACGCCAGCCGGGTGAGGCGCTCGGCCTCCTGGCGCGTCCGGCCGGCCAGCAGGTGCCTCTCGATCTCGCGCTCGCAGTGGAAGCGCAGCTCTTCGTCCAGCTCGCTCTCCACGGCGCGGCGCCGGAAGAGGGCACGGCAGCGATGGGCCAGATCGCTCAGCAGATCGCTCGACATCGCACTCTCCTTGGTCGACACCGCCTGCCGCCCTGGGGCACGACGCCCGCCCCTCCCTCGCCCTTGGCCTCGCCCTCGCCCTCGCCCCTCGCCAGGGACGTCGCGGCTGAGGGAACCGGCTACGATGAAGGCTCGCCCAGCACCTGGGCGACGGCGGCCGTCAGGCGCAGCCAGGCGCTCTCCTCGACCGCGAGCTCCCGCCGGCCGCGCGCCGTCAGCTCGTAGTACTTGGCGCGGCGGTTGTTCTCGGAAGTCCCCCAGCGCGCCTGGATCCAGCCGCGGCGCTCGAGGCGGTGCAGAGCGGGATACAGCGAGCCCTGCTGGATCTGCAAGGCGCCGCCCGAGATCTGCTGGACCCGCACCGAGATCGCCCAACCGTGGAGCGGCTCGAGCGCCACGGTCTTCAGGATCAACAGGTCCAGGGTGCCTTGCGGCAGGTCGATGCGGTCGCTCTCCATGGGAGGAGGTCCCCTTTCGCTTCTACAGGAGGAGCGTACGACAACTCCTGTCGAAGTGCAAGGGGTCTGGAATCGGGCCGGACGGGCGGGGCGGGGCGGACCGGGCGTGGCCGGTGCCGGCGGAGCGGGCCGGATCGGGCGGGGGGCCGGTGCCGGCGGAGCGGGTCGGGGGGCGGCCCGGGTGGCGGGCCGCCCTCGAGCACGACTACGGCCAGATCCCCCGCAGCTCGGTGACCACCGCGACCCGGCCCAGGGCCAGCACGTAGGCGGCAATGCGCGGATCGACCTTCCGCTTCTCGGCGATGTCGAAGACCTCGTGGAAGGACTTGACCATCTTCCGGCGCAGCTTGGCGTTGACGGTGGCCTCGTCCCACTGCTCGTCCTGCAGGTTCTGCACCCACTCGTAGTAGGAGACGGTCACGCCGCCGCCGTTGCACAGGATGTCCGGGATGACGACGATCCCGCGCCGCGCCAGGATCTCGTCCGCCACCGGCGTGGTGGGGCCGTTGGCCGCCTCGGCGACGAGCTTGGCGCGGATGCGGTGGGCGTTGCGGCGGGTGATCTGGTTCTCGAGCGCCGCCGGCACCAGCACGTCGCAGTCGATCTCCAGCAGGTCCTGGTTGCTGACCTTGTCCACCCCCTTGAGGCCGACGACGCTGCCGGTCTTCGCCTTGTGCGCGAGGAGCTTGGCCACGTCGAGGCCCTTGGCGGAGCGGACGCCGCCTGCGGAATCGCTCACCGCCACGATTCGGGCCCCGCCCTCCGCCGCCAGGCGGGCGAAGTGTGCGCCGGCGTTGCCGAAGCCCTGCACCGCGACGCGCGCCTCCGACAGCCGCGCCACTCCCGGGATCAGCCCGCGCCCGATCGCCTCCTCGACGCAGACCAGCGCCCCGCGGGCGGTGGCCGTAGAGCGGCCGTAGGAGCCGCCGATCGAGAGCGGCTTGCCGGTCACCACCGGCAGGTTGTTCTGGCCCTTGTGGGTCATGTCGAAAGTGTCGAAGATCCACGCCATCGTGGTCTCGTCGGTGTAGACGTCGGGCGCCGGGATGTCCACCATCGGGCCCAGCGCGCCGCCAAGCTGGGTCACGTAGCGCCGGGTGATCCGCCGCTTCTCGTCGGAGGAGAGCTGCTTCGGGTCGCAGATCACGCCGCCCTTGGCGCCACCGAAGGGGATGTCCATCACCGCCGTCTTCCACGTCATCCAGGCGGCCAGCGCCTTGACCTCGTCCTCGGTCACCCCGGGGTGGTAGCGGATGCCGCCCTTGTAGGGGCCGCGCGCGCCGTTGTGCTGCACGCGAAAGCCGGTGAAGACGCGGATCGTGCCATCGTCCATGCTCACCGGGAACTCGATCCGCAGCAGGCGCTCGGGCCGGCGCAGGTAGTCGAGCAGGCCGGCCCTGCCGTCGACGTGCGGCAGGGCCCGGTCGAGCTGGATCTGCGCGATGCGGAACGGGTTGAGCTCCTCGGCGGCGCGTGAGCCTACGGCCATGGGCAATCCTCCTTGGAAGGCGCGTTGGTCCGCGAGGATCTTACGCCCGTCCCGCGAAGGCACCAACCGCGCGGGGCTTCGGACGCTTCGGGTGGTGGGTCGCGCGCTACGTGCGCACCAGCATCCCCTTGGCGATCGCTCCGTAGGCGCGGCCGAGGGCGCGGGCGAGGTGCATGACCAGCAGCAGGTCGAGCAGGCCCGCGAGCCAGAACAGCGGCATGACCCAGAGCGGCACGTAGATGTAGTGGTTGCCGCCGTAGGTGATCAGCGGCTGGTCGAAGAAGATCTGGGTGATCGGAGCCGCCAGCAGCGCCAGCGAGACCGACATCAGCACCGTGAAGAGCACGAAGGAGAAGATGCCCAGGGGCAGCTTGAGGACCATGTAGAGCAGGGTCGTCCAGGTCCGGCGGTCGGCCAGCCAGGAACGCAGCCGCGCCCAGATGGTGCCCTCCGGCGTCGCGAACCGCGGCCGCCGCGGCATGCGGACCCCGAGCAGCGATTCGACGAGCCTCCCCTCCACCAGCGAGAAGAGGCGGACGCTGGCGAGGAAGAGGAGCGCGACTGGGAAGCCGATGATCAGGATGCTCAGGCCGATCGACAGCGACAGGCCGGTCACCGCCCAGGTGAAGTACAGGATCCCGGTCGCCAGCGACAGGAACATGAAGAGCAGGGCGCCGTAGGCCCGCGGGTCGAGGAACACCCCGAGGATGCGGCGGGCCGGGTCCTCGGCCGCCCGCGGGGCCGGGTGGGCGAGCGCCGCGGCGACGCGCGAGTCGTTCTCCCGGTAGGCCTCGGCCACCTCGCGGGGGGTGCCGAAGCGCTGCACGGCGCGCTCAAAGGCCGCCTCCGCCGTCTCCCCGTGGGGGCCGGGAGCCGCCTCGGCGGCGCCGCCCGTCGCGTTGCGCAGGTAGTCCTCGGCGTCGTAGAGGGCGTCCTGGATCAGCGCCGGATCGCTCCCCGCCAGCTCTTCGTTCAGGCGGTCGAGGTACTCCTGGATGGTCCCGACCTGCTCGTCCGTGTCAGGCATGCTCGCTCCCTTCGCCGGCCGGTGCCGCCGCGGCCGTCCGCTGCAAGTGCGTGTCGCCGAGGATGGCGTCCACGAAGTCTCGCGTCTGCTCCCAGGCGCCCCGCCAGAGCGGCAGCACCTGTCGGCCTTGCTCGGTGATGGTGTAGTAGCGCCGCGGCGGGCTGGTGACCGACGGCTCGACCTCGCTGCGCAGCAAGCCGTTGGCCTCCATCGTTCGCAGCAACGGATAGAGGGTCCCCTGCTTGACCAGCGGCGCGCCGCTCGCCATCTCCTCGAGGGAGCGGCCGATCTGGTACCCGTACATCGGCGCCGCGGCACGCTCGAGCAGCGCCAGCAGCACGAGCGACACCGCCCCGGCGTTCAGCTCCTTCCGGAACTTCCGCAGCTCAGCACTTTCCGTCTCCATGGTCGCCCCGCTTCCTGGCGATGGGTTTCCATCGCTGTGAACTGGATCATACTATAGACTACACAATAGTCAAGTGCAAGTAGTGGTGTGAAGGGAAAGGCGAAGGGTTGAGGAGGACGAGGGAGAGGGGGAAGAGCGACAGGCGGGAAGGAGAACGGAGGCGAACGAGGCTGACTTAGAGGTGGGCGGGGACGGCGGGGCTCGCGGCGCCGGTGGCTGGCGGCGCCGGTGGCCAATGTGCGAGAGCGCCCGGCGGTGCGAGCCCGGGGGGCTGCGCGACACGCCGGTTCGGGACCGGTTAGGCCTGGCGCCGGATCTTGGCGCGAGGCTGCCGCACTTCGGCCTGGTTCCGCTTGACGCGCAGATTCCAATCCGCCGCGGCCTCGTCGAGGGTGGTGCGATCGGCGGAGCGGGCCTGGCAGGTGTTGCACACCACCCAGAACCAGCGGCCTCGGAGGTAGGAGAGACTCCTGGCCGTCGGCTCGCCTCCACATTCACATGGCATCAGACTCTTGATCATGTAATCTCCCTGGGGAGTCGGGCCCTGGCCTTCGATCTCCCGCGGTCCGTGCCCGGAAGGCACGAGATCTCCGTGCCGGTTTGCACGGCTGAGGGAGGGAAGGTTCTGGGCTGTCACAGGACATATAATATCCCTACTCACTCTATTTTGCAACCCCTCCGGAGTATCTCGATTGTTTCGCACTTTCCCCAGGGGGGGCGATGAGTCACTGGCTGGTCGCCGCGTTCTCGAGTTACGGCTTCGCCGTGATCGTGATCGCAATCTATCTCGAGGGCTGCGGCGTGCCGCTGCCGGGCGAGACGGTGCTGCTGGCGGGCGGTTTCTTTGCGCGCCAGGGCTCCCTGCCCCTCGGTTGGGTGCTGGCGGCGGCGTTCCTGGCGGCGGCCGCGGGGGACAACACCGGCTATTGGATCGGCCGCCGCGGCGGTCGCGCCCTGGTGGAGCGGCACGGACGCTGGGTCGGCCTGACCGCGCAGCGTCTCGAATCGATCGCCGGCTTCTACGACCGCCACGGCGCCAAGACCATCCTGATCGCCCGCTTCCTCTCCGGCGTCCGCGCTTTCGCGCCGCTGTTCGCCGGCATCAGCCGCATCCCCTGGCGGCGGTTCGCGGCGGTCGACGCGGCCGCCTGCCTCCTCTGGGCGACCGCCGTCGGGCTGGTCGGCTATGCCTTCGGCGAGAGCTGGCAGCACATCGAGCGCTGGATCGGCCGCGCCGGGCTCTCGGTGCTGGTGCTGGTCGCCGGCCTGCTGATGCTGCGCCTGGCGGAGCGCCACCGCGACCGCGTCCGGGTGTGGGTCCGCGAATCGCTCGGTCGCGGTCTCACGCAGAGCCAGCTCTGGCTGCTGGTCGTCGAGCTCACCGTGCTCGGGACGCTCGCCCGCGTCGCCGGCAGGGTGGTCGCCCACCGCTCCACCCGCTTCGACCAGCACGTCGCCGACCGGCTGGCGGCGGCGGGCGGGCCGCTGGTCGACGGCCTGCTGGCGGTCTTCACCGCTCTCGGCTCGGCTCCCGCGGCGCTCGTGACCGTGCTGCTGGTGATCTTCTGGTGCTTCCGCCGGGGACGGCGCGTGCACGGCATCGTGATGGCCGCGATCTACCTCGTCAGCCTGGCGCTCAGCGCCGACCTCAGCCAGGCGCTGACCTGGTGGAACGGCGCGCTCGGCATCTTCTCCGGCCTGCTCAGCGGCAACGCCCTGGTCGCCGCCACCGCCTACGGCGCCGCCGCGCTGCTGCTCACCCTCGACCGCCCGCGCTGGCGCTGGCCCGCTGCCCTGCTCGCCGCCGCGGTCGTCCTGCTGGTCGGCTGGGCGCGCATCGTCCGCGACGGCGACCTGCCGAGCGGGGTCCTCGCCGGGCTCGCCGTCGGCGCCCTGCTGCTGCTGCTCGCCACCTTCCTGATCGAGGCCATGGAGCTCCGCGAGGTCGCCGGCCCGGCCGCTGCCGCCGTGCCGGAGTCGCCGGACGAAGGCGGCCCTGGTGTCCCTCTCGGTTAGCCGCGGCAGCTCGTCGGGCGGCGCAAAACCACCCCCGTTTTCCGTCTAGATAGTTGGGGCAGCCCGGAGATCGACGCCGGGTCGCCCGCGGCAATCTCGGGAGGGGGGAGGCGAGCGATGGCAAGGCATCCGGATGAGCAGGACCCGCGGCCGCAGGACCAGGGCGACGGCGGCGGCCAGGACGCCGGCGAGGGCCCGCCGGCGGCGCCCGCGGCGTCGGGAGGCGCGGCGAGCGCCCAGGCTTGCGAGCGCCCCGAGCGGTTCGGCGCCGCCGGGGCCGGCCGCGCCGTCGAGCGGGTGCAGACCGGCGTGCGCATGGAGAAGCGCCTGGTCAAGGTGCTCAAGGCGCTGGCGGAGCTCTACGACCTGTCGCTGGGCGACCTCCTGGAAGGCATCGTGCTGCACGCCTTCGCGGGCCGCAGCCCCTTCTCCGCGCCGTCCCTGCGCCGCATCGCCGAACTCGAGCGGATCTACGGTCTGGACCCCGGGCCGGGAGCCGGCGCCCGGCCACCGGCGGTGCTCCCGGCGATCGAGGGGCTCGACCCCCCGGCCGCGGGCTGACTCCGTCACCCGGGCTCGGCATCCACGAGGTCCCCGGACCCAGCGCGGCCGCGCGGCCCCCGCGGCTCCGATGAGCGGTCGTGTCCCAGGGTGCTCTTGCCTCCCTTTGGGCAAGGCACCAGAGCTCGCTGCCCCCTGCCCGCGACACGGCACCCCCCGCCCAAAGGGAGGCAAGGGCACCCCTGGGACACGACCAGCGGGCCGATTTATGCGCTCGCGCCATCTTCTGCGGTTATAATTCCTGTGCCTGGCTAGCTTGTCAGAGAGGCTGATCCGAGCGACCGCCAGCCCAGCGCGAAAGGAGATCCTCGTGCCCACCCGTCATTCCGCACTGGCCGCCGCCGCCCTGCTCGCCGGCCTCCTCTGCACCGCGTCCGCCGTCCGCGCCCAGAGCGTCGAAGGCGCCTTCATGCCACCCGCGGCCGAGTCGCGGGCGGCGGCGGCGCCGCTGCAGCTCGAAACGGCCCTGGCTGCCGCGCCGCTCCACACCCTGCCGCCGGCCAGCACCGGCGCCGCCGACCAGCTCGCCGCCCTCCAGGCCTGGAACGCCGCCGGCAAGCTGCCGTTCAAGAACGGCTTCGCGCGCGTCCTCACCTCGCCGGCCGTCGTCCGGCTGGGCGGCGTCGCCAGCCTCCCCGCAGCCCCGCGGCCCTTCGCCGGCGGCCTGCTCGGCGCCGCCGGCGCCGGCCAGCTGGCCTGGGGCACCCGTGTCACGGTCCAGGATGCCTATCGGCTGCGCCTCCATCTCACCGACGTCCGTCTCCCGGCCGGCACCCGCATGTGGGTGGAGTCCCTGGGCGGCGGCCCGGCGCGCGAGTTCGGGCTCGAACTGCTCTCGCCGAAGGGCGACCTGTGGACGCCGAGCGTCAAGGGGGACTCGCTGCTCTTCGAGGTCCACGTCCCGCCGGGGGCCGGCCCCGCCAGCTTCGCGGTGCGCGAAGTGCTGGAGCTGGTCGACCTCGCCACCGCCGGCGGCGCCGCCGCGAGCCTCGGCGCATCGCCCCTCGTCGCGCCCCCGGGCGACCCTGCCTGCGTGATCGATTCGAGCTGTTCCGCCGCCAACGCGCTGTCCAACATCGCCAGTTACCGGCGTGCCATGGCGCAGCTGTTCTTCGTCGACCAGGACCAGGGCTTCCTCTGCTCGGGCGGCCTGCTCAACGACACCAAGGGCGACTTCATCGGCTACCTGCTGACTGCCAATCACTGCTTCGCCGACCAGACCGCCGCCAGCAGCCTGGAAGCGTCGTTCGACTACTTCACCAGCTCGTGCAACGGCAACCCTCCCGACCTCAACACGGTGCCGACTGCCTTCGGCGGCTACCTCCTGGCCACCAACCCCAAGTCGGACTTCACGCTCGTGCGCCTGTTCAGCGTGCCGGACACCGTGCCGTCAGGCCATCGCTTCTTCCTCGGTTGGAATTCCAACGCCAGCGCGGTGACGCAGGGCACGCCGCTCTACCGGCTCTCCTTTCCGGTGCCGGGCAAGAGCATCGATCCCGAGCGGTACTCGCAGTCGTTCGTGCAGACCAACGACAACAACTTCCCGGACTGCGGCAACGTGCAGCCACCGGACGTGCCGAAGCCGCGGCCCGACTTCATCTACGGCCAGCTGCAGAAGGGCGGCACCTTCGGCGGCAGCTCGGGTGCGCCGCTGCTGCTCGGCAACGGCCAGGTGGTCGGCCAGCTCGGCGGCGGCTGCGCCTTCTCGGGCCACGACCCCGGCAACGGCTGCGACTATGCCAACTCCGAGTACGACGGCGCCTTCAGCGTCACCTTCCCGTCGATCGCCGTGTGGCTGAACCCGACGGTGGCGCCCGGCCCGTGCGTGCCGAGCTCCACGACGCTGTGCATCGACCAGAACCCCGGCGACAGGCGCTTCAAGATCCAGGTCAGCTTCGCGACCTCCCAGGCCGGCGGCAAATCCGGTTCCGGCGGAGCGATCCCGGGAGCAGGTCTCGGCCTCACCCAAGGCGGCCTCTTCTGGTTCTTCCAGTCCAGCAACCCGGAGCTGCTGGTCAAGGTCATCAACGGCTGCGCGTTGAACTCGCACTTCTGGCTGTTCTATGCGGCCACCACCAACGTCGGCTTCACCGTCAGCGTGATCGACACGGTGGGGCTGAATCGCCAGACCTACACCAACCAGGACCTGGAGAGCGCGGCGCCGGTGCAGGACACCGCCGCCCTGCCTTGCCCTTGACCTTCCTCTAAGCCCAAGCCAACCTCGCATCGCGAGCGGCCTCGCGGACGGTTCCCCGGCGCACCGGCGCCGGGAGCCGGCCCGGGGCCGCGCCGTAGCTCTCCCCTCCGGCCTCTCCCTCCGGCCTCCCCGGCCTCCCCCGGCCTCCTCCGGTCTCCTTGGCCGGTGCCTTTCGTCCGTGCGCGTCGCGCCCGGCGCCCCTACCTCCTGTCGTCCCCGCCTCCTGTCGGCGTTCGTCCTACACGCGGCGTCGATCTTCGCCGACGCGAACTCGAACGCCTGTCCGATGGTGACGCCCCGGCACGGCCGCTATCCTGGGAACATCCATGAGGGAGGCCGTCATGACCGATCGAGCACAGGCCGTACGCGTCGCGAAACCCGCGCAGACCCCCGCCGGCGCGCCGCGCCGGCACCTGCAGGCCGCCGGCTTCGCGGCCCTGCTCGCCGCCCTGGCCTGGCTCGCCGCGCCGGCGCCCGTCGCCGCCGCGGCGTCCCTCGCCCGGCCGGCAGCGGCTCCGGCGGCGGCGGCTCCGGCGGCGACTCCGGCACTTCCGGCGGCGCCGAGGCAGGCCGTGCTGGCCCCCCACGCGGCCGGCGGCACCGGCGCCCAGTTCGCCCAGTTCGCCCAGTACGCCCTGATCGTCAACGGCGACGACTCGTTCACCCACAACTACAACGTCACGCTGGCGCTCGCCAGCCTGTCGCAGCTCGGCTACGCGCCGCAGAACACGCTGGTCCTCGCTCCCCCCGCTGCCGCGGACGACGCCGCGCCGGCCGCGCCGGCCGCCGCGGCCGGTCCGGCCCCCTGGCGCCGGCCGGCGACCGAGCAGGGGCTGCGGCAGGCGCTCGCGCAGCTGCGCGACCGGCTGCGGCCCGGCGACCAGCTGCTGGTCTATCTGACCGGCCACGGCTACCGGATGTTCGGCCGCACCAGCCTGGGGTTGCAGGGCGGCTCGATCACCGCCCGCGAGCTGATGCAGCGGCTGGGCGAGCTGCCTTTCGGCAAGCTCATCCTGATCGCCGACCAGTGCTACTCGGGCGGCTTCGCCAACGCCGCCCTCGCCCTCGGCCGCAACGTCGTCGCCGTGTCGAGCACCGACGACCGCCACGAGGTGCGCTGCGAGCCCTTCATCCGGCCCCTGTGGCTGGCGGCGGTGGCGGCCGAGAGCGACACCAGAGGCAACGGCTTCGTCTCGGTCGAGGAGGCGTTCCAGGTGGCCGCGGAGAGCCTGCGGCAGGCCGGCGGCGGCAGCGACGGCGACACGCCGCGGATCGCCGCCACCGGCACCTGCTCGGGACAAGAAAACCGCTTCTCGGCCACCGCTCCGCGAGTGGCGGCCGGCCACGGCGGCGACGCCGGCGACGCCGGCGGTCAAGGCGACGGACAGAACGGCGGCGGCCTGCCCGCCGGGAGGTGAGCTCATGGACCAGGACAGGCGCCGGGACTACCGCTCCATCCTGCCCAGCACCGAGGTGATCTATCGCGCCGCGCCGGTGCGGCCGCGGGACCGCCGTTATCTCCTCGGCGTCGCCGAGAACCTCTCGCTGGGCGGCCTGTTCATCTCGACGCACCATCCCTTCGGCGTCGGCACCGTGGTCCTGCTCGACCTCTTCCCGGGCGCCGGCGACCGCGCGCCCTTCTCCGCCCGCGCCGTGGTCCGCTGGCGCAACCTCTGGCGGGAGCCGCGCGGCATGGGACTGCAGTTCCTGGACTTCGCCAACGTGGCCGAGCGTCCGGTTCCGGTGCTGCTGGACGGCGCCCTCGCCCCGCCGCCCGAGTGGCGGCTCCCGGCCGGCGCCGATCCCAGGCTAAGTGGTCCAGGTCAGAAATCCGGTAACGGAGGCGCCGAGCAATCCGCGTTCCCGGCAAGGCGCGCCGACGCAAGCGTATCGGGAATACGCTGAGGAGGCGCAACGCCGCCGGGGGCGCGGAGGGCCGGCGGATACGTTGTCGGATTTCTGTCCTGGACCACTAAGCTGAATCGCGGCTCGCCACCGGCCGCGTACCGCCGCAGCGCGGACCCGCCACCTCAGCTCGGCCGCGGCCCCGGTTCCTGCGGCGTCACGTAGGCGGCCGTGATGCCGCCGTCGACGAGGAAGGTGGCGCCGGTCACGTACGAGGACTCGTCCGAGGCGAGGAAGAGCGCGGCCTGGGCGATCTCGCGGGCCTCGCCGAAGCGGCCCATCGGGATGTGGACGAGGCGGCGCTGCCGCTTCTCCTCGGTATCGAGGTACTTCATCAGCAGCTCGGTGCGCAAGGGACCGGGGCAGAGGGCGTTGACCCGGATGCTCTCGCGGGCGTGGATCGTGGCCAGCTCGCGGGTCATGGCGAGCACGGCCCCCTTGCTGGCGGTGTAGGCGAGCTGCGGCGTGGCCGCGCCGAGGATGGCCACGAACGAGGCGGTATTGACGATCGAGCCGCCGCCGGCCCGGCGCAGGGCAGGGATGCCGTGCTTGCAACCGAGGAAGACCCCCTTGAGGTTGACCCTCATGGTCAGGTCCCAGACGTCTTCGCCGGTCGAGGTGGCATCGCCGTCCTCGGCATGGGAGATGCCGGCGTTGTTGAACAGGACGTCGAGCCGGCCGAACGCCTCCTCGGCGGCCCGGATCATGGCCTCTGAGTCCTCGACCCTGGAAACGTCGGCGTGGACGTAGACCGCCTCGCCGCCCGCGGCCCGCAGCTCCTCCACCGCCGCCCGGCCCGCGGCATCGTTCACGTCGACCACCACCACCCGCGCCCCCTCGCGAGAGAACAGGCGCGCGGACTCCAGCCCGATCCCGGAGGCTCCGCCGGTGATGAGAGCAACCTTCTTCTCCAGACGAGTGCCCATGTCCTCTTACCTTTTTATTCTTCTCCAGCCGGCGACCTCGAGACCCTCGCCCATCTCAGGCGCGCTCGAAGTATCTCGCCCGCTCCCAGCAGGTGACCACCTCGTCGAGCTTCCGCTGCTCGGTGCGGAGGAAGTGGAGGTAATGCGCCGCCACGCCCTCCCCGAACGCTTCGCGAGGCAGGCCGCTCCGCTCGAATTCCTCGATCGCTTCGCGCAGGGTGGCCGGGATGGCCGGCAGGCCCGCGGGATCGTAGCCGTCTCCGCGCAGCACCTCCGGCGGCTCGACCCGGTGGCGGATGCCGTCCAGGCCGGCGGCGATCGCCGCGGCGTACGCGACGTAGGGATTGGCGTCCGCTCCCGGAATGCGGCACTCGATGCGCAGCGACGGCCCGCGGCCCACCACTCGGAAGCCGGCCGTGCGGTTGTCATAGCTCCAGGCGATGGCGATGGGAGCCCACGACCGGCTCTGGAAGCGCTTGTAGGAGACCGGGTACGGGGCGTAGCAGGCGCACAGGGCCCGCGCGTGCTTCATCCAGCCACCCAGGAACCAGCGGAAGGTGTCGCTGGCCGCAACCGGCCCGGTGGGGCGGTCGCCGAGGAAGAGATTCCGCTTGCCCTCGGCATCCCGCAGGCTGACGTGCAAGTGGGCGCTCGAGCCCGTGCGCCGCTCATCCCACTTCGCCATGAAGGTCACCGACTTGCCCTGTGCCCAGGCGATCTCCTTGGCCGCGTGCTTGTAGAGGACGTTGCGATCGGCCTGGACCAGGCCGTCGCTGAAGCGGAGGTTGATCTCCTGCTGGCCGAGGCCCGCCTCCCCCTTGCTGCATTCGACGGGGACGCCGCTCTGGCCGAGATGGCGCCGGATCGCGCCGATCAGGTCCTCTTCCTTCGTCCCCTGCAGGACGTGGTAGTCCTCGTTGTAGAAGCCCATGGGACGGAGGTCGTGGTAGCTCTTCTCCTGCGCCTTGCCGTAGCTGTCGTCGAAGACGTAGAGCTCGATCTCGGTGCCGGTCATGACCGTGAAGCCGGCTTCGCGCGCCCGCGCGAGCTGGCGCTGGAGCATGCGGCGCGGCGAGACCTCGACCGGCTGCTCGTCGTGATCGAGCAGGTCGCAGAGCACGAGAGCGGTCCGCGGCAGCCAGCTGGCGCGGCGCAGCGTCGCGAGGTCGGGCTTGCACACGAAGTCGCCGAAGCCCGATTTCCAGCCGGTGTAGCCGTAGCCGGGGACGACGTCCATCTCCATGTCGCAGGCGAGCAGGTAGTCGCAGGCATGCATGGCGCCCGCCGCCACCTGTTCGAGGAAGTAATCGCCTGTGAAGCGCTTGCCCATCAAGCGGCCGTACATGTCCGGGAACGCCGCCAGCACGGTCTCGATCTCGCCCTGGTCGACGAGGTCGCCCAGCTCCTGGACGGTCAGCATGCCGCGCGCCGGCTTGTCGTCCATTCGCGGGTCGCCCTCGTGGCCCGTCTCGCGGCTCATGGCTGCCCTGCCGCGATGAAGACGCTCTTCCACTCGCTGTAGTGATCGAGCGCGGGAGGGCCCAGCTCGCGTCCGACGCCGCTGCGCTTGACGCCGCCGAAAGGCATCTCCAGGTGGACGCTCCAACCCGAGTTGACCGAGATGACTCCCGTCTCGACGGCACGCGAGACGCGCAGGGCCCGCGCGAGGTCCCGCGTCCAGAGGGAGCCGGAGAGGCCGTACACGGTGCCGTTGGCCAGCCGGATGGCCTCCTCCTCGGTGTCGAAGGGCAGGATGGCGACGACCGGCCCGAAGATCTCGTCTTGCGCGATCCTCATGTCGGGGGTCACGTCGCGGAACACCGCGGGGCCGTAGAAGCTGCCGCGATCGAAGGGCTCGCCGCGCAGCGCCTCGCCGCCGGTGCAGAGCTTCGCGCCCTCCTCCACGCCCCGGCGGACGTAGCCGTGCACCCGCTCGCGGTGCTCGCGGGAGATGAGCGAGCCGATCTCGGTCGCGTCCTCGAGCGGGTCGCCGATGCGGAGAGCCCGGGTTCGCGCCACGAAGCGCTCGACGACCTCCTCGTAGACCGGCCGCTCGACCAGGATGCGGCTCCTGGCGCAGCAGTCCTGGCCGGCGTTGCCGAAGGAGCTGGACACGGACGCTCCGGCCTGCTCGAGGTCGGCGTCGGCGAAGATCAGGCTGGCCGACTTGCCGCCCAGCTCGAGCGAGACCCGCTTGACGTCGCCGGCCGCGGCGCGCATGACCTCGCTGCCGACCAGGGTCGAGCCAGTGAAGGCGATCTTCCGCACGTCGGGGTGCCGGGCGAGCGCCGAGCCCGCCTCGCCGCCGAGTCCGGGCACGACGTTGAGCACTCCGGGCGGCACGCCGGCCGCGGTGGCGAGCTCGGCCAGCCGCAGCGCCGTCAGCGGCGTCGCGGACGCCGGCTTGACCACCGCCGAGTTGCCGAGCGCCAGGGCGGGCGCCACCTTCCAGGTGGTGATCGCGAACGGGAAGTTCCAGGGCACGATCAGGCCGCAGACGCCGACCGGCTCGCGGAAGGTGAGGCCGGTGCCGGGCGCTCCCAGCGGCACGGTCCGGCCGCCGAAGGCGGGGACCAGGCCCGCGTAGTACTGAAAGCAGGCCGCTCCCATCTCGATCTCGGCCCGCGCCTCCTGGATGGGCTTGCCGACGCTGCGCGATTCGAGGACGGCAAGCTCCTCGGCCGCGGCGCGCAGCCCCTCCGCCAGCCGCAGCAGCACCCGGGCGCGCTCCGCGGCGGTGGCCCGCCGCCACGGTCCGCGCTCGAACGACCGGCGCGCGGCCGCCACCGCGGCGTCCACGTCCTCGGCTCCCCCCTCGGCCACCCGCGCGAGGACCTCGCCGGTCGCCGGGTCGACGACCGGGGCGGAGCGGCCGGACCGGGCCGGAACGCGCTCGCCGGCGATCCAGAGACCTTCCTCGCCGCACGTTCCCATGACCGGCGGATCATAGCGCGCGCACCCTCCGGTCAGGGGGTAGCGGGTCGGTCTCCCTCCGGCCCCTCTGGGTGAGGGCAGTGGATGAGGTACGTCGGACTGCGGCGCCTCGCCCAAAGCGCCGGAGGCAGACGGAACCGCTACCGGTCAGGCGCGGAGCTTGCCGCCCAGGGTCTCGGCGACGGCCTGCTCGATGCGCTGGCGCAGGGCGGCGACCTCGGCGCCGCCGAGAGTCGCGTCGTGGCTCTGGAAGGTGAGCTGGAAGGCGAGCGACTTGGTGCCGGCGGGCAGCGGCTCGCCGCGATAGAGGTCGAACAGCTCGAGCGCCGCGAGCAGCGGCCCGCCTGCCCGGCGGATCGCCGCCGCCAGCTCGTGCGCGGAGACCTCCTCCGGCACCACGAAGGCCAAGTCCTCGACCACCGCCGGATAGTTGCTGAGCGGCGGCATCGCCTCGCGCTGCCACGAGGTCTTGACCAGCGGCTCGATCGCCAGCTCGGCGACGCAGACCCGCCGGCCGGCCAGGCCGCAGCGCTCGGCGACGGCCGGATGCAGCTCCCCCAGGATGCCGAGCCGGCCGCCGCCGGCGACGAGCTCGGCGCAGCGCGGACCGAACGGCGCCTCCCCCGGCCGGGCGACGACCTCGACCCGGTCCAGCCAGCCGAGAGCGGACAGCATGGCTTCGAGGATGCCCTTGAGGTCGAAGAAGTCCAGCGGCTCGGCGCCGGCGGGATCGGCATGGACACTGGCGCGGCGCCGCGGGCCGGTGAGCAGCACGCTCAGGCGCCGCTCCTCGCGCGGCCGGATGCCCTCGCCCCGCTCGGGCAGGTAGACCCGGCCGACCTCGAAGCAGCGGATGCGATCGGTGTAACGGAGGTTGGCGGCGAGCGCCTCGACGGCCGAGACCAGCATCGAACGCCGCATCACCCGCCGGTTCGCCGAGAGCGGGTTGTCGAGAGTGACGTAGCTCTCCGGCGGCAGCGGCGGCAGGCCGAGCTTCTCGTGGCTCTCGATCGTGGTCAGGGTGTAATTGATGTGCTCGTACAGCCCGCACCCCACCAGGAGGTCGCGGATGCGCTCCTCCGTCTCGAGCAGCGGGCTCGGGAAGGGCGGCGGCAGGGTGTCGGACAGGCGCGTCGCCGGGATGGCGGCGTAGCCGACGATCCGCGCCACCTCCTCGGTCAGGTCCGCCGGGACCTCCACGTCGAGGCGATACCACGGCGCGGTGCAGAGCAGCACATCCTCCCCCGGCTCGATGCGCAGGCCGAAGGTCGCCTCGGCGTCCGACCCGGGGCCGGCCGCGACACCCCCCCCCGGCACCAGTTCCTTGACCGTGAACTCGAGCCGCTCGAGGCAGCCACGGATCTCCGGCAGCGGCAGCGCCAGCCCCAACTGCCGCCGCACCTCGCTCGCCGTCAGGCAGGCGCGGCGCGGCGCCTGCGGCACCGGGTGGCGGTCGACGACGGCGGCGAGCCGCCCGCCGGCGAGGCGCTCGAGCAGGGCGGCGGCGCGGCGCACGGCGACCTCGTTGAGCGTGGCCGGCACGCCGCGGGTGAAGCGGCTGCTGGCCTCGGTGTGGAGCTTGAGCTGCCGCGCGGCCTGGCGGACGGCGAGGGCGTCGAAGGTGGCCGCCTCGAGCAGCACGTTGCGGGTGCCGGGGCCGATGCCGCTCTCGCTGCCGCCCATGACGCCGGCGACTCCCAGCGGGCCCGCCGAGTCGGCGATCAGCAGCTCCGCGCCGTCCAGGGCCCGCTCGACGCCGTCGAGGGTGGTGATCTTCTCTCCCGGCGCCGCCGGGCGGACGCGGATCGACGGCCGCGGCAGGCCGGTCGCCGCCGCCCGCGACGCCAGCAGGTCGTGATCGAAGGCGTGGAGCGGCTGGCCGAGCTCGAGCATCACGTAGTTGGTCACGTCGACGACGTTGCTGATCGGCTGCATCCCGGCGGCGCGCAGGCGCTCGCGCATCCACGCCGGCGACGGGCCGATCGCGACGCCCCGGACCAGCGCCGCCATGTAGCGGTTGCAGCGCGCGGGATCGGCGATCTCGACGTCGACGTCGACGTCGACCTCGACGCCGACCTCGAGCTCGCCGGCCGCGGGGGGCTCGCCGGCCGACCCGGCCGCACCGGCCGCACCGGTCCCTCCGGCCGCTCCGGTCCCGCCGATCACGCCCGCGGGCAGCCGCAGCGCGGCGCCGGTGAGGGCCGCCACCTCCCGCGCCACGCCGACGATGCTCATGCAGCGGGCGAGGTCTGGGGTGAGGGCGATCTCGAGCACCTCGCCCCCGAGGACCTCGCGCAGGGGCCTGCCCACCGGCGCGTCCTCGGCCAGCAGCAGGATGCTGTCGTTCTCGTCCGAGAGGCCCAGCTCGCGCTCGGAGCAGACCATGCCACGCGACGGCACGCCGCGGATGTCGGCCGGCTCGAGGACCTTCCTCGGCCGCGTTTTCCGGTCGCCGTGAGGATCGACGAGCACCGCGCCCGCCAGGGCCAGCGCCACCTTGAGCGCCGGTAGCGGCGAGACGCCTCGAAGGCTCAACATGTCGGGAGCGCCGGTGACCACGGTCTCGGAGATCTCGCCGCCCTCCTCGCCCGCCTCGCGAGCCACCACCTCGACCAGGGCCAGCCGGTCCGCCGCCGGGTGCGGGCGCACCGCGGCGACGCGGCCGACGATCAGGGTGGCGGGGTCCCACCACTCGCCGATGCTCTCCACCGCCTCGACCTCGAGGCCCGCCAGGGTCAGCCGCTCCGCCAGCACGGCGACCGGCTCGACGAGGTCGACGTAGTCCTTCAGCCAGGAGATCGGGATCCGCATGCGCGCCTCTTCACCGCCGAGGGGAGGTCAGTGACGGATGGATTCCAGGAAACGGACGTCATTGCTGAAGAAGTAGCGGATGTCCGCGATGCCGTACTTGAGCATCGCGATGCGCTCGGGACCCATGCCGAAGGCGAAGCCGCTCACCCGGGCCGGATCGTAGCCGCCCGCCCGCAGCACCCGCGGATGGACCATGCCGGCGCCCAGGATCTCCAGCCAGCCGCTGTGCTTGCACAGCCCGCAGCCGGCGCCGCCGCAGAGGAAGCAGCTGACGTCCACCTCGACGCTGGGCTCGGTGAACGGGAAGTAGCTCTTGCGGAAACGCAGCTGCCGGCCCGGCCCGAACATCTCCTCGGCGAAGCTGACGAAGATCCCCTTGAGGTCGCCGAAGGTGATGTGCTCGCCGACCGCGATGCCCTCGACCTGGTGGAACATCGACTCCGACCGGGCGGTGACCTGCTCGTAGCGATAGGTCTTGCCGGGCAGGATGACGCGCAGCGGTCCCGGCGCCCGGGCGCGCATGGCATAGATCTGCCCCGGGCTGGTGTGGGTGCGCAGGATCAGGTTCGGGACGGTGGTGTAGAAGGTGTCCCACATGTCGCGCGCCGGGTGGCCGGCGGGCATGTTGAGCAGCTCGAAGTTGTACTCGTCGGTCTCGAGCTCGGGGCCGTCGAAGGTCTGGAACCCCATGCGGCCGAAGATGCGGTCGATCTCGCGCAGCACGCGGGTGACGGGATGGAGGCGGCCGAGGTCCACCGGCCGCCCGGGCAGGGTGACGTCCACCCGCTCGGCGACGAGCGCCGCCTCGAGCTCGCGCCGGCGCACGGCCTCCTCGCGGGCGGCGAAGCTCTCCTCGAGCTCGCGCTTGACCTCGTTGGCCGACCGTCCGAGCCGGGCGCGCTCCGCGGGCGGCGCCTCGCCCAGCTGGCGCATGAGCTGGGCCAGCCGCCCGCGCCGGCCCAGGAACTCGCCGTGCCACGCCTGCAGCCCCTCCCCGCTCTCCGCCGCGGCGAGGCTGCCGCCGGCCGCTTGCTTCAGCGCCTCGAGATCCGCCAGCAGGTCTGTCATCTCCGGTTCGTCCCGCCCTCCGCCGCCGCCCCGCCGCGGCGCGCGCCATCTTAGCAGGGGGCGGTCCGCCGGCGCCCGGGGCGCGGAGCGGACCGCGACGGGCGGCGGGCTCCCCGCGTCCTCGGGCACGAATCCGCGTCCGCGCCGCTCGACGTATCAGCATCGATCGCGACCCGTGCGCGGGCCGGGCCGCCGGGCATCCGCCGGGCATGCTAGGCTGCTCGGCAATCGCCAGGTAGCAGGTAGGAGAATGCGATGACCGCTTGGGAGAGACTCGGCGGCGTACCGCGTGCGCGCCTCGCCGCGGCGCGGCTGCAGCTCCATCATGCCGCGCAACCGGCGGCGGCGGTGGGCAAGCTCCTGCTGCCGCACCAGGAGGATTACGGCGAGCAGAGCTTCCGCTGGGCGGCGAGCGCCCGCTGCCTGGCGCAGGGGACGGTGGCGACGGCGGCGCCCTTCCGTGCCGCCCTGCGCCCGGCGCCGCCGGCGCTCCTGCTGCTCTCCGAGCATGGCGCGTCGCGCGAGCTGCCGCTGGGCGGCCGTACCCTCGACGAGATCTACGCTTGGCTGACCGCGCAGCTCGAGGAGCTGCTGGGCCAGCCGCTGCCCGGAGAGCTCGAGCGGCCGGCGGGTCTTCCCGGCCATCCCGTGGCGGCGGGCGAGCGGTTCGACGCCGGCGACGGCGAGGCTTTCGCCGAGCTGGCGCGGCTGTACGCCAACGCCGACCGCGTCCTCGAGGCCTGGACGGCGACCTGCCCGAGCGCCTCGGCCGTGCGCTGCTGGCCGCATCACTTCGACATCGCGACCCTGGCTTCGCTGACCCCGGCGGTCTCGATGGACCCGATGATCTCGATGATGGAGGCCGACGAACCGGCACCCGCCGCGGCCGCCGGCGCCGAGCAGCCGCACGCCATCGGGCTGGGCATGGTCCCGGGCGACGAGGGGCGCGCCGACCCATACTTCTACGTGACGCCGTGGCCCTATCCGGAGAAGCGCGAGCTGCCGCCGCTGCCCTCGGGCGGCACCTGGAACACGGACGGCTGGCTGGGGGCCGTGCTCCCGGCGCCGAGCTTCATGGACGCGGCCCGGGACGCGGCGGCGCAGGGGGAGGCCGTCGAGACCTTCCTGCGGGCGGCGGCCGACGCCTGCCGCCTGCTGCTGGGCGCGGCTCCCGGCTGAGCGGTCCGGCCGGGCGACGGCGGCCGGCGGAGGTGACGAGAATGGCGGATTCCGAGATGGCTGGTGCGCGGTGGCACGACCTCGGCGAGGTCGAGGAGCTGAGGCGAACGCCGCTCTGCCAGGTGACGGTGGGACAGACGCGCATCGCCCTGAGCTTCACGGACGGCCGGTTCGGGGCCGTCTCGGGCAACTGCAACCATGCCGGCGGCCCGCTGGGCGACGGCGCCCTCGACGCCGACGGCTACATCGTCTGCCCCTGGCACCACTGGAAGTTCCACTGCCGCACCGGCCTCGGCGAGCCCGGGTTCGAGGACGACCGGGTGCCCAGCTACGAGCTGCGCGAGGAGGGCGGCCGCCTGTTCGTCAACCTGCAGCCGGCGACGCGCCGGAACCGCCGGCCGCACCCGCCGCATCCGCTCGCGCGCCCGGTCGAGCGCGGCGACGGGCCGTTGCGCCTGCTCGGGATATCGACCACCAACATGGACGTCGCCTATCCCCGCTACTCGACCTCCGACGCGCTGCTCGACACCGCGGTGAGCCATGCCGCGAGCAGCGGCGCCGAGGTCCGCCTGCTGCGCCTCGCCGCCCTCCGCTTCCGCGCCTGCGAGGGCTATTACTCGAAGAGCGCCCACGCCTGCACCTGGCCCTGCTCGATCACCCAGATGGACCCGGCGGACCAGATGGAGGCGGTCTACGAGGGGATCGTCCACTGGGCCGACGCCATCGTGGTGAGCACGCCGATCCGCTGGGGCTCGGCGAGCTCGCTCTACTTCAAGATGGTGGAGCGCATGAACTGCATTCAGAACCAGGTCACCTTGCGCGACCGGGTGCTGCTGCGCAACAAGGTCGCCGCCTTCATCATCACCGGCGGCCAGGACAACGTGCAGGCGGTGGCCGGGCAGATGCTCGGCTTCTTCGCCGAGATCGGCTGCATGTTCCCGCAGTTCCCCTACATCGCCCACAGCCGCGGCTGGTCCGCCGAGGACATGGAGAACAACGTCGCCTTCGTGCAGATGAGCGAGGCCCTGCGCGACAGCGCCCGCCAGCTCGTCGACCGCACCCTGGCGACGGCTCGCGCCGCGGTCGAGAGCGACTGCGGCGCCCGCACCGTCGACCGCGCCGGCCGCAAGGCAGGCGCGCCGGGAATGGAGCCGATGGAGGCGGACTCGGCGGCCGGGCCGGCGACGGGGATGACTAGCTGAGCGGCGTGGCGACGGCGCCCGCGCCGCCGCCGGCCGCCTCCTCCGCGCCGTCGACCGGCAGGCCGGCGTCGATCCAGGCGTCGAGGCCGCCGAGAAGCGGGCGGATGCGCGTGAATCCGTACTGCCTGAGCTTCGCGGCCACCCGGGCCGACGAGGCTTCGTTCGGTCAGGTACAGTAGAGGACCAGCTCGCGGCCGCGCGGCAGCTCGGCCATGCGGTCCTCGATCTCCGCCAGAGCCAGGCGCAGCGACCCGGGGATGTGCCGCGAGTCGAGCCGCAGCGCCCCCGGCGTGCGCACGTCCACGACCAGCGGCGGCTCGGGCTCGGCGAGCATGCCTGCCAGGTCGTCGACCGAGATGCGCGCCTGGTACAGCTCGCGCAGGAAGCGCTGGCGCTGCACGAAGCGCCAGGCGACGTAGGCGGCGAGCGCGACGGCCAGCGCGACGAGCGCCAGCGATCCCATCCGGTCGAGCACCGCCAGGACGCGGTCGAGCGCCTTGTGGAAGAGCGCCCCGGCGCCGATGGCGCTGGCCGCCCAGATCGCGGCGCCCAGGGCGTCGTAGAGCTGGAAGCGCCAGCGCGGGGCCCGCAGCGCGCCGGCGAGGGTCGGCGCCACGGTCGAGAACCCCGGCACGAACTTGCAGAACAGCAGCGAGCGCAGGCCGAAGCGCTCGTACAGCCGCTCCATGCCGCGCACGCAGGAATCCGGCGAGACGGCGATCCTGCACACCGTCTTGAGCATCCGCCGCCCCTGCCAGCCGCCGAGGCTGAACCAGAGCGAGTCGGCGACCGCCGCCCCGGCGACCGCGGCGCCCAGCAGGCGCCACGGCGAGAGCTTGCCGTCGGCGGCCAGCGCGCCGGCGACCACCATCACCGGCACCGCCGGGATCGGCAGCCCCGCCTGCTCGACCAGGACGTTGCCGAACACGAACCCGATCCCGTACTTCGCCAGCTGCGCTCCCAGGTCGATCATGGCTAACCTCCGCAGGCCGCCGGCCATGGTATCCCAGCCTCGGGACTGGGTCCGCCTTGGAGGGGGGCGAGGCACACCCCTGCGGCGGTGGAGACGAGGGGCGCGGCCGAGGCTGAGGGGTTCCGCCCCCTCGAGCCCCCTGGGGCGAGGCGCGGCAGTCGACCACACCCCGTCTACCACCTTGGCGCCTCGCCCCAGGGGGCTCGAGGGGGCGGAACCCCTCAGCCTCGGCCGCGCCCCTCGTCTCCACCGCCGCAGAGGTGTGCCTCGCCCCCCTCCAAGGCGGACCCAGTCCCGAGGCTGGGATACCATGGCCGGCACTCGAAGCTTCGAGCGATGCTGTCTCGATATTCGTGCTCATCTCGCACGGATTCTGCCATCTCGAGCTCATCAAGATCGATAATTGCGCCAAACTGTACTCAGATCTCTGCATAACCTGCACGAATCAGTTGACAGTACTACCGGCTGCGGCTATCCTGGAGCCGTCCACAACCCTTGGAGGTCCCGGCCATGCCAACCCCTCCCCCGCCCCCGGCGATCAATGGCGCCGACACCGCCTGGATGCTGGTGGCCACGGCCCTCGTGCTGCTGATGACCCCCGCGCTGGCGTTCTTCTACGGCGGCCTGGTGCGCGCGAAGAACGCGCTGAACACCATGATGATGAGCTTCGCCGCGCTGGGCGCGGTGGGCCTCGCCTGGGCCATCGCCGGCTACAGCCTGGCGTTCGGCGACGGCGGGCCGCTGCTCGGCGGCGCCGGCCACCTGTTCCTCCGCGGCGTCGGCCTGGAGGCGCATGGCACTCTCCCCCACCTGCTCTTCATGTCCTACCAGGGGACCTTCGCCGTGATCACCGCCGCCCTGATCTCCGGCGCCGTCGTCGAGCGCATGCGCTTCGGTCCGTACCTGGCCTTCATCACCCTCTGGTCGCTCGCCGTCTATGCCCCGGTCTGCCACTGGGTGTGGGGCGGCGGCTGGCTCAGCACCCTCGGCGCCATCGACTTCGCGGGCGGCACCGTGGTCCACGTCAACGCCGGCGCCGCCGCCCTGGTGGCCGCCGCGGTCCTCGGCCCGCGCCGCGACTACGGCCGGCAGGCGCTGCTCCCGCACAACGTGCCGTTCGTGCTGCTGGGCGCCGCCCTCCTCTGGTTCGGCTGGTTCGGCTTCAACGCCGGCAGCGCGCTGGCCGCCAACGCGACCGCCGGCCTCGCCTTCACCAACACCCTGCTGGCGCCGGTCGCCACCCTCGTCGCCTGGATGGCGCTCGACCGGCTGCGCACCAGGAAGACCACCGCCGTGGGCGCGGCGACCGGCATCGTGGTGGGGCTGGTGGCGATCACCCCGGCGGCAGGCTTCGTCGGGCCGATGAGCGCCATCGTGCTCGGCGCCGTCGCCGCCTTCCCCAGCTACTACGCGATCCTCTACCGCTCGCGGACGCGCCTCGACGACTCGCTCGACGTCACCGCGGCGCACGGCGTGGGCGGACTGGTGGGCGCGCTCCTGACCGGGGTGCTGGCGAGCGCGGTCTGGGGCGGCAAGGACGGCCTGCTGACCGGCGATCCGTTGCAGGTCGCCCGCCAGGCGGCTGCCGTGGGGGCGACGCTGCTCTACAGCGGCGCGGCGTCGTACGCGCTGCTCAAGCTGATCGGCGCCCTGGTGCCGCTGCGCGCCGAGCGCCGGCAGGAAGGGCTGGGGCTCGACGTGCCGCAGCACGGCGAGGAGGCCTACACCAGCGGCGAGGGCGCCATCCTGGTGCTGCCCGAGCTGGGGACGGCGGCGGCGCCCACCGCAGTGGTCGCCGGCGGGATCGCCGCCGGGATCGCCGGCGCGCCGGCGGCGGCCGGGCTGGCCGCCGAGATGCCGGCCGGGAGCCGCGCATGAAGCTGATCACCGCGATCGTCCGCCCGGAGAAGCTCTCGGAGGTGCTCGAGGCGCTGTTCAAGGCCGAGGTGCGCGGGCTCACCATCTCGCGCTCCCAGGGGCACGGCGGCGAGACCGAGCAGGTGGAGACCTACCGCGGTTCGACGGTCAAGATGGAGCTGGTCGACAAGGTGCGCCTCGACATCGGCGTCTCCGACCCCTTCGTCCAGGTGACCGTCGACGCCATCCTCCGCTCGGCCCGCACCGGCGAGGTCGGCGACGGCAAGATCTTCATCCTGCCGGTCGAGAAAGTCATCCGCATCCGCACCGGCGACGAGGACCTGGCGGCGGTGACGCCGGCGAGCTGATCGGCGTCCGGTCCATACTCCCTTGGGGTGTCGAAGGCACTGACCCGGTACTCCAGGGGTGTGTCCTGGGGTGCATAATTAGGCAGCGCGATCCGCATTATTGACAACTTACTTGGGCGGGTGTATAAGCCCCCACACCAGCCAACCTCCATAACACGAAAGGGCGTGTCTATGAGGAGAGTTCTCGTAACCTTGTTCCTGGCGTCATTCGCCTCGGCACTGGTGGCGCAGGTGGACTCGCTGTCCGTTCGCCACTACTTCCGTCCGAACAATGCCGCACACGGCACCGACGTCAGCCGCGAGGTGACACCCTCTGCGCACGGCGCCAGCAACCTCATCTATCACAACGGCGGACAGGTGATCATCTCCGCCAAGGTGGTCTTCATCTTCTGGGGGCCCAGCTTCGCGACCGGCGGTGCGGATCATGCCTACGCCACGACGCTGCAAGCCTTCCGCGACCAGTTCGGCACGACCCCCGAGTTCAACGTCATCACCCAGTACTTCCAGAACCTCGGCAGCGGCAACCAGTTCATCCAGCAGACCAGCCTCGGCTCCGGCACGCCCGACATGTTCGACACCACGACACCGCCGACGAACGTCACCGACGCCCTCGTCCAGGGCGAGGTCAACGCCTACCTGGCGAGCCATACCTTCGACGCCAGCACGATTTACGAGGTCGTCATCCCGAGCACGTCGTATTCCTCGGACGGCACCTCGACCTCCTGCGGCGGACCGAACCTCGCCTACTGCGCCTATCACGGCTTCTTCACCAGCGGCTCGAACGCGGTCAAGTACTCCATCGAGCCGTTCCCGAGCTGCAGCGGCTGCTCGCTCGCGGGCTGGTCGAACGTGCAGAACCAGGAGCACTTCGTCTGCCACGAGACGCGCGAAGCCGTCACCGACCAGCAGTTGAACGCCTGGTTCGACCGCCGCGGCAACGAGGCCGACGACAAGTGCGCCTGGTCGCCCACGCCGTTCATCGGCACCGGCGGCTACTCCTACCAGTACGAGTGGTCGAACGCCGTCGGCGCCTGCGTCAAGACGATGTAAGCGGGCCCCCCATCGCGAGCTTCGAAAAAAGCCCCGGCTCCGGCCGGGGCTTTTGCTTTCTCGGGGAGAGTTGGCTCCAACCCATCGAGCCTATACCCCCGGGGTGCATTGACAGCTTTCTTGAAGCCGTGTATAAGGCTGCTGCAAATCAACGCTTAATCAAGAAAGGACGGTCCATGAGAAGAGCTCTGGCAGTGCTGTTCCTCGCGTCGTTCGCACCGGCAGTCGTCGCGCAGGTGGACTCGGTGTCCGCTCGCCACTACTTCCGGCCGAACAACGCCTCCGGCTTTGCCGCCGAGTCCGCCGGCGCCGTCCCTTTCGCCAGGCCGGGCAGCAATCTCACCTATCACAGCGGCGGCGAGGTGATCGTCTCCGCCAAGGTGGTCTTCATCTTCTGGGGACCCAGCTTCGCGACCGGCGGTGCGGATAACGCCTACGCCACGACGCTGCAAGCCTTCCGCAACCAGTTCGGCACGACGGGCGAGTTCAACGTCATCACCCAGTACTACCAGAACATCGGCGGCCAGCAATTCATCCAGCTGACCAACCTCGGCTCCGGCACGGCCGACATGTTCGACACCACGACGCCGCCGACGAACGTCACCGACGCCATCGTCCAGGGCGAGGTCAACCACTACCTTGCGTCCCATGCCTTCGACGCCAGCACGATTTACGAGGTCGTCATCCCGAGCACCTCCTACTCCTCGGACGGCAACTCGACCTCCTGCGGCGGTCCGAGCCTCGCCTACTGCGCCTACCACGGCTTCTTCACCAGCGGCTCCAACGCGGTCAAGTACTCCATCGAGCCCTGGCCGGGCTGCAGCGGCTGCTCGCTCGCGGGCTGGTCGAACGTGCAGAACCAGGAGCACTTCGTCTGCCACGAGACGCGCGAGGCCGTCACCGACCAGCAGCTGAATGCCTGGTTCGACCGCAGCGGCAACGAGGCCGACGACAAGTGCGCCTGGTCGCCCACTCCCTTCATCGGCACCGGCGGCTACTCCTACCAGTACGAGTGGTCGAACGCCGCCGGCGGCTGCGTCAAGACGAGGTAAGCGAACCCTCACCGCAGGTCCGGACGAAAGCCCCGGCTCCGGCCGGGGCTTTTTCATTCTCGGCCATGGCCTGGCGCGCTTTGCGCCGACCGACGCACCATCCTTTACGAGAGGTCATCTCGCTTACACTCAGAGGAGACCTTGCAGCCTGCTACATATCAACGTCTCAACACGAAAGGACGGCCCATGAGAAAAGCTCTAGCGGTGTTATTCCTGACCTCGTTCGCAACGGCAGCCGTCGCGCAGGTCGACTCGGGATCTTCTCGCCACTATTTCCGTCCGAACGATGACATCCGCCTCGCCGAGCGTTCCGGCTCACTCGGCGCCGGCGACGAGCCCTTCCTTTTCGGCTTCAACCTCACCTATCACAGCAGGGGGCCCGTGATCCTCTCCGCCAAGGTGGTCTTCATCTTCTGGGGCCCCAGCTTCCAGAACCCCTCCTCGCCGGACTATCAGTACGCCCAGACGTTGATCGCCTTCCGCAACCAGTTCGGCACCACCCCCGAGTTCAACGTCATCACCCAGTATTATCAGAACCTCGGCAGCGGCAATCAGTTCATCCAGCTGACGAACCTCGGCTCCGGCACGCCCGACTGGTTCGACACCTCGACGCCGCCGACGAACGTCACCGACGCCATCGTCCAGGGCGAGGTCAACGCCTACCTGGCGAGCCATTCCTTCAACGCCAGCACGGTCTACGAGGTCGTCATCCCGAGCACCTCGTATTCCTCGGACGGCAGCTCCACCTCCTGCGGCGGACCGAACCTCGCCTACTGCGCCTATCACGGTTACTTCACCAGCGGCTCGAACGCGGTCAAGTACTCCATCGAGCCCTATCCGAGCTGTAGCGGCTGCCAGGTCTCGGGCTGGACCGCGGTGCAGAACCAGGAGCACTTCGTCTGCCACGAGACGCGCGAGGCCGTGACCGACCCGCAGTTGAACGCGTGGTACGACATCCAGGGCAACGAGGCCGACGACAAGTGCGCCTGGTCGCCGACGCCGTTCATCGGGACCGGCGGTTACTCCTATCAGTACGAGTGGTCGAACGCCAGCAGGGCCTGTGTGAAGACGAGGTAGGCGAAGCCGGTCCGCTCGAGCTCGAGCCAAGCCCCGGCTCCGGCCGGGGCTTTTCCATTCTCGCCTCGGATGTCCCGCCCGCGGGCGCGAGTTATGCTTCCGGCATCCAGCGGAGGCAATCCATGACCCAGGAAGACAGGCTCGATCGCAGGCAGCTCCTCGCGGCGGGCATCGGCCTCGTGGCGGCGCTGCCGCCGCTCGCCGCCAGCGTCGCCAGCGCCGTCGCGGTGCCGGCCGCCCCGCTCAATCCGGACGAGGGGGTGACCGCGCCGGAAGACTGGGGGACGAGGGCTTCGAGCGCAGCGTCGACAAGGTCGCGGCGCTCGAGGGCCAGCTCGGGATCGGAGACCTGAAGCAGTTCACGCCCCGCGGGTGAGGTGCGCATGCGACGGCCGCGGCGGCGCCCGGCGGGGGCCCGGCCCGCTGCCGGCGGCGGCGGCAGCTCCGGCAATGGAGGTGCCCCGCCGAGGGGAGGTCACCCCTTGCTTGACATATTCCGATATCGGCATGTATAGTCCCTGACATGCCACGCGCCGCCACGACGTCGGACGCCTTCAACGCGATCGCCGAGCCGCGGCGCCGGGAGATCCTGAGCTTTCTCGCGCTCCGGGAGCGGCAGGTCGGAGACATCGCGGCCACTCTGGGCATCCAGCAGCCGTCCGTCTCGAAGCACCTCCGCGTGCTCCGCGACGTCGGCCTGGTCCGGGTGCGCCGCGACGGGCGCCGGATGCTCTATCGCACCGACGCCGAGACGATCAGGCCGCTCCACGAGTGGACGAGCCAATTCGAGCGCTTCTGGCGGCACCAGCTGGCCCGCGTCAAGGAACGCGCCGAGCGCCAGGGCGCTCCCGAACCACGTCGGACCGAATCTCAGCCAAAGGAGGAATCATGATCGCCACCGTGCCAAGCATCGAGGATCTGACGCTCGACCTCACCCTGGAGACCCATGTCAAGGCCTCGCTCGACGCGACCTTCGCCGCCCTGCTCGAGCAGCTCGGGCCGGGCAACGAGACCCCGGACGGCAAGTCGCTGCAGCTGAAGATCGAGCCATGGCCGGGCGGCAGGTGGTACCGCGACCTGGGCGGCGACAACGGCCATCTCTGGGCCCACGTGCAGGCCATCAAGCGCCCCACGCTGCTCGAGTTCACCGGGCCCCTGTTCATGTCCATCGGCGTGGTCTCGAACGTGCAGTACCGGTTGACCGAGGTTGACGGCGGCACGCTCGTCAAGTTCCGGCACACCGCGCTCGGGTTCATTCCCGCGGAACACAGAGAAGGGATGTCGCAGGGCTGGAACCAGATGCTGGCGCGCGCCCGCGAGCGGGCGGAGGCCGGGCACCGCGTCGCCTGACGCCCCGCGGATCGGCCGCGCGAGGAGCGAGAGGAGCGAAAGGAGCGAGGAGACACTCATGTGTCCGGCATGCATCGGCAGCGCGGCGTGGATCGTCGCGGGCGCGTTGTCGGCGGGCGGGGCAGGCGGCTGGACCGCTCTCGTCCTGCGCCGGCCGCGAGAGCGCGCCGCCGTCCTCGGCCAAGCCGGCCAGGACGGCCAGGACCCCGGCAGCTCGCGTCGAGAGAGACCTCGCGATCGTCAGCAACCACCTTCGAGCAAGGAGACATCATGAGCACACAGCAAGTGGAGCACCCGCGAGTCGTGTCGGAGGCCGAGTGGCTGGCCGCCCGCAAGGAGCTGCTGGCCAAGGAGAAGAGCTTCTCCCGCCAGCGGGACGCGCTCAGCGCCGCGCGGCGGGAGCTGCCCTGGGTGCGGGTGGACAAGCAGTACGTCTTCGACACCCCGGGCGGCAAGCAGACGCTGGGCGACCTGTTCGAGGGCCGCAGCCAGCTCGTCGTCTACCACTTCATGTTCGGCCCGGACTGGCAGGAAGGCTGCCCCAGCTGCTCGCTGATCTCCGATCACTTCGACGGCAGCGCCGTCCACCTGGCGAACCGCGACGTGACGCTGGCGGTGGTGTCACGAGCGCCGCTGGCGAAGATCGAAGAGTTCAAGCGGCGCATGGGCTGGCGCTTCAGATGGGTGTCGTCGTACGGCAGCGACTTCAACCACGATTACCAGGTGTCGGGCACGCCGGAGGAGCTGGCGCAGGGCGGCAAAGTGCTCTACAACTACGAGCTGACGACGTTCCCGAGCGACGAGAGGCCGGGCGCCAGCGTGTTCTACCGGGATGAGACCGGCGCCATCTTCCACACCTACTCGACCTACGCGCGCGGCCTCGACATCCTGATCGGCGCCTACAACCTCCTCGACCTCGTGCCGAAGGGCCGCGACGAGGAAGGCCTGCCGCACACGATGGCCTGGGTCCGGCACCACGACCGGTACGACGGCGGGTAGGGCGCGGGTTCAGCCGGCGTCAGGGTTCGTGGACGGATCGCGGTGCGTCTCGCCTGGGTGGCCACTAGAGCTCGTCTGTCGAGGCTTCCGGATGATCGGCCAGCCAGGCGAGGATCGCGCCTTGAGCTGGATCGCGCCCGGGGTCATGGCTGCAGGAGAAGGCGGCGGCGCTCCCGCTCGAAGGGCGCGAGGTCGCCGGCGCGCCGCATGACGTACAGCTCGAACTCGTCGCACCGATCCGGGTCGGAGCAGTAGACCCGCTCCCCGCGGATGACGTCCAGGGCGAGAAAGGCGTCGACGTGTCCTGCGTCCACCACGTCGACCGGCAGGCCAAGGCGCTGCTGCAGGGCGTCCTCGAGCAGCACGACGTCGCGCAGGGCGACCTCTTGGCGGAAGAGGACGCCGACGTCGACGTCCGACCTCTCGCTTGCCTCGCCTCGCGCCCGCGAGCCGAAGAGGTAGAGCGCCACGATGCGCGGATCGTTCGCGGCGAGCTCCGCGAGGTCACCCGCAAGGGCGGTGATGGAGTCCGCGCCGGCGGCAGCGTCAAGCATGAGGTAAGCCTACCACCGGGCTACCCGGGTGTTTGCCGGCGGGCTCGAGACGTGCGGCGCCTGGCCCCAGGCGCCGTGGCGCCCGGCCCTAGCCCGCCGCCGGGGCGGCTGGCCGGCGCCTGCCGCTCCTGGTAGCCGGCGGGGATCTCGAAGCGCGCCTCGGGCACCGCGGCGGTGCTCAGGTCGGTGACCTCCATGGTGGAGCGGGTGACGGTCTGCTTGTCTTTCTGCGTGCTGGTGTTGACCGTGACCGACTTGAGCGGAAAGCCGTGCAGCTTCTCGCGGCCGGCGGCGACCAGCGTGTCGAAATCGGCATTCCCGGTCGCCGGCGGCTCGCTCCGCAGCCAGATCCCCAGCCCCTGGTCTTGCAGCCGATCGGTCACCCAGAGGTCCTGCTCGGACACCACGTCGGTGACCCTGCCGAAGCCGAAGACCTTGACCTTCAGCGCGTACGAGGTGCGATACCGGTAGTGGCGGGTGGGGAGGCCGACGACAGTGCCGCCGCCCTCTTCCAGCAGCTTCTCCACCTTCGGGTCGGAGAACTCGATCTTCAGCAGCGGCCCGAGGCCGCCGTTCATGATGCCCCCGAGCATGCCGAGCATGCCCTCGATGCTCCACTGGAAATAGGTCTTGTCCTCGGGATTGACCAGGTAGAGCGTCCTGCCGCCGTCCCTGGTGATGAGATAGGTGCCGGACTTGGCGATCGGGCTGTCGCTGGCGTGGAACTCCACGCGCGCCCGCTCGCCCGCGACCCAGGCCTCGACCTGCACCTCGTGGGAGCGGGACTGGGCGTCGGTCGTGCGAGTGACGGCCTGGTAGTGGACGCCCGCACGGGCCGGAGCTGCCATGGCGAGGACCAGCAGGGCGCAGGCGGCGGGGCGGGCGATCAGGCGGGGGGCGGCGCTCATCGGGGACCTCCTCTCCTCATCCAGTCCTCATCGGCGCGATCATCTCGCAGGGCAGCACGCCGAGCAAGGCGAAGGTTGACGCTCTACCCTCACGACGGTAGAATGACTACCGTCATGAGACCCAGGAAGCCCCACGCCTGGTTCGAGCTGCTGCCCGGCTTCCGGCGACGCCGGCAGCGGCTGGAGAGCCTCGAGCGGGAGCTGCAATCGCATCTCGAGCTCGAGGCGGAGGAGCGGCAGGAGGCCGGCCTGTCCCCCGAGGAGGCGCGGTATGCGGCCCGGCGCGCTTTCGGCAACGTGACGCTGGTCCAGGAGGAGCTGCGCGCCATCTGGAGCTGGGCCTGGCTGGAACGACTGGCTCGCGACGTGAGATACGCCGCGCGCCTGCTGCGCAAGAGCCCCGGCTTCGCCCTCGTCGCCATTCTCACGCTGGCGCTGGGCATCGGCGCCAATACGCTCATCTTCAGCGTCGTCGCGGCCCTGACGCTGCGGCCGCTGCCCTTCCCCGCGGCGGACCGGCTGGTGCGCATCTACTCGACGCGCGGGCGGGGCACGGCCGCGGGCACGGCCGGCGGGTACCGCGACCTCGTCGGGCCGTCGCCGCTGGACGTGCGGGACTTCGCGCGGGGCAGCCGCAGCTTCCAGGGGATGGTCGCCTATGACACCTGGCGGAAGAACGTCAGCTTCGGCGACGCCGCGAGCGCGCCCGAGCAGATGCGTGTCGGCCTGGTCCCGGCGGAGTACTTCGAGATCCTCGGCATGCGGCCGATCATGGGCCGGCTCTTTGCCGCCGAGGAGAACCAGGAAGGCAAGCATTACGTCGCGGCGCTCGGCGAGCGGCTGTGGCGGAGCCGCTTCGCCGGCGACCGCGCCATCCTCGGGCGGAAGATCCGCATCAACGACGAGCCCTACACCGTCGTGGCGGTCATGCCGGACTCGATCCCCGAGTGGATGGAGGCCGCGCGTCCCGGACCGGTCGAGGTCTGGACGCCCTTCGCCCTCCCCAACATCTGGTCGGAGACCTCGCGCGGAGGCCGCGGCGACGCCGCCATCGCGCGCTTGAAGCCCGGCGTGTCGCTCGAGCAGGCGCAGGCGGATCTCGCGACGATCGCGGCCAGGCTCGCGGCGGCGCATCCGGTGGACCGGGGCATCGGCGTGGCCATCCGCAGGATCGCCGACACGCGCGCGGGAGAGCTGCGGCCCATGCTGTACCTGTTGATGGGAGCCGTGAGCCTGATCCTGCTGATCGCTTGCGTGAACCTGGCCAACCTGCTGCTGGCGCGCAACTCGGCGCGTCGACGCGAGCTGAACGTGCGCGCCGCCCTGGGCGCCGGACGCGGAGGGCTCGTCCAGCAGCTGCTCGCGGAGACCCTGCTGCTGTCGCTGGCCGGAGGGGCCGCCGGACTGGCGCTGGCCCGGATCGGAGTGGCGGCGGTGACGAGGATGCGCCCCGAGAACCTGCCGCAGCTCGGTGCGCTCGGCATCGATGGGCGCGTGCTGGCATTCACCCTCCTCGTGTCGCTGCTCACGAGCGTGCTCTTCGGCCCCCGCGCTGGAGGGCACGCAGCTGGACCTGATGGCGGCGCTGCGGCAGGGCGGCCGGACCGGCACCTCCGCGCCAGCCAGCCGGCGCCTGCGCCACCTCCTGGTCGTAACGGAAGTGGCCATGTCCCTGCTGTTGCTGGTGGGAGCAAGCCTGCTGCTGCGCAGCGTCGTACGGCTGGAGGGGCAGGACCTGGGAATCCGGCAGGGCCAGGACCACCTGTTGAAGGGTCACATCTACCTGCCGCCGGTCCGCTATCCGGACCCGGCGGCGATCACCCGCTTCTGCGACCAGCTGGCGGCCAGGGTCCGCGCCCTGCCCGGCGTCGTCGACGCGACGGTCACCACGATCTACCCGCCAAGGAACGGCTGGCTCCAGATGCTCGCCATCCCAGGGCATCCGGTCACCCGGATGCAGGACATCCCGTCCGCCCAGTTCGGGCTGGCGGATGCGCACTTCCTCGGAACCCTGGGCATTCCGCTGATCCGCGGCAGGGACTTCGCGGCAGCGGACGGCGCCGGCAGCCGGCCGGTCGCGCTCATCAGCGAGGAGCTCCAGAGGCGCTACTTCCCGGCGGAGGATCCCGTCGGCCGGCAGATCCACATCGGCCCTCCGTCCTTCCTGCAGGTTGCGCCCGGGGCGAACACCACCGACTCCGCGGACGTCACCGTCGTCGGCGTCATCGGCGATTTCAAGAACGCCGGCCTCGCGCTCCCGGCGGAGCCGCAGGTCGTGGGCTTGTACTCTCAGCACCCCCTGGTGAACTACGGGTTCAAGGACATGGTCGTCCGCACTGCCCTGGCGCCCCACGTCCTCGCGCCGGCCATCCGGCGGCAGCTTCACGAGCTGGATGCCGACATGCCCTTCGCCGAGGTGCAGACCATGGGCGAGCTCGTCGCGGGCCAGACCGCCGGGCAGCGATTCACCACCGTCCTGCTGGCCTGCTTCGCCGTTGCCGGCCTGGCGCTCGCCATCGTCGGCATCTACGGCGTCGTCTCCTTCCTCGTCGAGCAGCGCCGGCAGGAGCTGGCGGTGCGGATCGCGCTGGGCGCGCGTCGCGGCACGGTCCTCTGGCTGGTCCTGAACCAGTCCCTGAAGATGGCCGCCCTCGGAGCGGCCATCGGACTGTGCGGCGCCTGGGCGTCCCAGCGGCTGACGAGCGGCCTGCTGTTCGGCATCTCCCCCGTCGACCCGCCCACCCTGGCGGGCGCGGCCGGCGTCCTGCTCGCGGTGGCAGCCCTCGCCAGCGCCATTCCAGCCGCGCGGGCCCTGCGGATCGATCCGGCAGGGACCCTTCGCCAGGACTGATCGCGTGCGGTCCCGTCGCCGCCCGCCCACCTCCACACGCGTGTGGGTGCCCGGCCGTCAGGGGCGGATGCCGCCGCAGCCGACGCTGGTTTGACGGTCCGTTTGAAAGGCGAAGACCGGGAACCCGCTGTACACGGCGAACACCGACGCTTGCGCCGCCATGGAATCGAACGGCGGATTGGAACCCGCCGCCGTGACCATCGTGTCGAGGTCGAGGCTCAGCCAGCCGAAGTTGAACCCTGGCGGCAGGGGGAAGCTGGCGCCGCCCACCCGCGTCCGCTGCGTCTCGGCAGGGAACGGCATCAGCGACCCGGTCGGCGGCTGCGGCGAGAAGGGGAAGCTCTGGGGCACCGACGCATGCTCCTGCTCGTCGAAGATGATGATGCCTTCCTGGCCGAGCGGGTACCAGGCCGGCCGCACGCCGAGGGTCGCCGGGCAGGTGAAGGGACCCTGGTTGACCTTCGAGTCGCGCCACACCAGCAGCGAGGTGGCAGCGCTGAACGGTCCGCCGTTCAGATAGCGGACGAACGTGAAGGTCGGAGCCGCCACCGGGTTGCGTAGTGGCTCCCGGTTGTCCACCGCGGTCCATGCGTCGTAGCGGCCATAGAAGGTGTAGAGGCCGGAGGTCGAGGTCTTAGGGTCGGTGGCGCTGGCCTCGATGTGCACCAGCGTGCCGCCCTCCGCCGAGTCCTGCGCCGCGTCGATGATGAACCAGTCGCCCCAGAGGATGTTCTGGTCCGTGGCGTCGCCGGTGCCGCCCGCCGCGAAGTAGCCGGCGTCGCCCGGGAAGCGCAGCGAGCAGTTGTTCACCGTGTCCATGGTGACGTAGCCGCGGGCGATGTTGTCGCCCAGCGCCTGGCCGGCGCACAGGCCCTTCAGCACCGCCGACGGCTGGCCGGTCAGCGCCGCCTGCAGGTGGGCGGTGAAGAACGACGGCAGCGGCGG